>FWPV01002189.1_pt1 | contig 49247 bp, 49 predicted proteins | sample 2228371 | NCBI WGS metagenome assembly FWPV01 (sample SAMEA103939776, study PRJEB20133) | metagenome | reverse complement strand
AGCGGGATCTCTTCCGGACGCATTACGACACGCCGTTCTTCTTCAGCGCAAAGGCGCTGCAGGAGGTGGATTTGACGATCGTGGAGCTGGAGAAAGTCTACCGGCAGGAAGACGAGTCTTTCATCCACCTTCTGAACGCCATCCGCAACCGCACGGTGACGGACGATGACCTCGAGCTTCTCAACCGTCGCTGTGACCCGACATTCACGCCGCCGGCCCGGGAGCTGTATGTGCACCTGACCAGCACCAACGATCTTGCCGATGCGGTCAACAGAGAGCATCTGGATCGCCTCAAGGGGAAGACCTGGACGGCCCGCGGCTTGATCGACGGCGAGTTCGACGCCGGGTCCCTGCCGACATCGGTCGAACTGAGCCTGAAGAAAGGGGCTCAGATCATGCTCCTCAACAACGACCCCTACGGCCGCTGGGTCAACGGGACGATCGGTTGCGTGACGGGTTTTGCGAAGAACGAGGATGACGAGGACGTCATCCTGGCCAGGCTGGACGATCGAACCCGGGTGGAGATCCAACCCTTTACATGGCAGATTTTCCGCTACAGTCTCCAGGACGGTGAGATCGTCGCCGAACCGGCGGGTTCTTTCACGCAGTACCCCGTTAAACCGGCCTTTGCCGTGACGATTCACAAGAGTCAGGGGAAAACCTTTTCACGGGCCGTCATCGATGTGGGCCGCGGGATGTTCGCCCACGGGCAGATGTACGTGGCCCTCTCACGGTGCCGGAGCCTCGACGGGATCGTGTTGAAGAAACCCGTCAAGAAGAGCCAGATCCTTCTGGACTGGAGGGTCGTCCGGTTCCTGACGAAGAGTCAGTACAGCCAGTCTGCGCGTCAGATGTCCCTGCAGGAGAAGATCCACCTCATCGAGAGCGCCATCCGGGAAAAGATGCTTCTCGACGTCACCTATCTGAAGGCGAAAGACGAAAAGTCGAGGCGGATCGTCCAGCCCATCCGCGTTGCGGAAATGGAGTTTGCAGGGCGGACGTTCACAGGGCTGGAGGCCTGGTGCCGGCTCCGGGGGGAGAGGAGGGTGTTCAACGTCGAAAAGATCCTCGAGTTGTGCCGGGCCGGTGGCGAGCAATCCCCGGGGAAGGTCCGAAAGGGAGGTTGAGATAGCGTGCGACAGCGACAAGGTCGATGAAACGGTGCTGGCTCTTCTCTCTCCGACCACCTTCGAGGACGGCCCCGTGCTGCGGACCTGGAAGGGAGCCGACGGGGATGCTCTGGATCGCCTGCACGAGAAGGGCTTGATCGGCAATCCGAAAAGCAAGGCGAAATCGGTCCCGCTGACGGCGGAAGGCGCCAGACGGTCGAAAGAACTCTTCGAAAGGCTTTTCAAGAAGTGATCCGCGAAGAGGAAAGAGGCTCGGCGTAATAGAGAGCCATCCCGCCACCGCAATGGGAGATCCGGATCATCACGGGCATCCCGATGTAGAGTTCCCCCGCAGCGACCCCGGTTATCCGGGTCAGGATCCTTCCCACGCCTTCGGCCAGGTCGACGAGGCCCAGCAGCAGGGGGGCGTCGAACTCCGGCTGGACGAAGAAGAGTTCCGTCCAGCTGTAGAGAGACCCTTTCCCGCTCAATTCCACCCAGACAAAAACGTCGTTCAGGCATTCCGGGCAATGGGCACGGGGAGGGAAAAAAAGCTCACCGCATGCCTCACACCGGGGGGCCAGGAATTTCCCCGCCCGCAGCCCTTCCCAGAACTTCTTTGCGCCCGGGCTTCCGAGGTTCGTTGGTTTCAGGTAATTGGGCCTGGAGGTCATATCAGTCTCTCCCGAAGATCATGACCAGTCCGTTATTCATCATCCCCCCCTCGCAGTGCATCAACCCGATCGTTGCGTCTGTCACCTGGTTGGGACCGGCCTCCCCGCGGAGCTGCCTGGCAATCTGGATCGTCTCGTACAGAGGAGTGACGGGCCACGGATGTCCCCGGGAGGTGAGTCCCCCGTCCGTGTTGATGGGAATCTTTCCACCGATTTCCGTTTCCCCGCTGCGGATGGCCTTCACCATCTCCCCGTCCTGATACCAGCCGATGTCCTCGGGGATGATCAGTTCGTGGGCACTGAAGGGGGCGTAGATCTCGGCGACATCCACGTCGCCCGGCCGGATCCCGGCGGACCGGAAGGCGCTTTCCGCCGCCTCGCGGGTCGCCTTGAAATGGCATATGGACTTCCGGCAGTCATCGACGGGGATGACGCAGGACGGGTCGTGGTGAAGACCCCAGCCCAGGAGGTAGACAGGGTGGGGGGAGAGATCACGGGCGACTTCCTCCGAAGCCACCACGACGGCTGCGGCGCCGTCCAGAGAAGCCGCCGAGTCGAGCAGCTTGATGGGTGAGGCGAGGGGGCGGGAGCGGATCACGTCTTCCGCGGTGATGGGTTTCCGAAAGGCGGCCAGCGGGCTTCCGGCCGCGTTCCTGCGGTTCCGGACGGCCGCCAGGGCGAAGTCCGCTTCCGTGGCCCCGGTCTCGTGCATGTAGCGGCGGGCCGACAGGGCGTAAGCCCAGATGATCCCATAGGCCGCGTAGGGTTGCAGGGCGGTCGGCTCGATCATCGACCACCCATGGCCCTGAGTGAGGTTTCTGAACCAGCCGATGGAAGCCTCGCGCGCCGCACCATAACAGAGGGCGATCTTGATGCGACCAGCCCTAATTTCGTCGGCTGCATACTTCAACGTCAGACCGCCGGCGATGGCCCCGCAACAGATTTCCGCCATGGATCGGGGCGAGATGCGCAGATACTCACAGAGAAGATTGGTCTGCAGGCCGATGTTCCCCTGCAGGTCCGGGGTGGTGAAGAGACCCTCGATCTGATTCTTGGATATCCCGGCGTCTTTCAGGGCGTCGCGGATGGCCCGCAGCGCGAGATCACTCTCCTGGCTCTCGGGGTATCTCCCGACCTTGACCGCCCCGCAGCCGATGATCGCCACCCCTGTCCGTCTCGACATCAATTTCGATCGCCTCCCCCGGGGGATCCCCGCACGGGTGTTTGCACCGAAAATCAGACGGGTGAGTCGGACTCCGCCCGTTCTCGCCCGATCAGGCCGCCAGGGCTTTTTTGCAGAGTTCCGTGATGAACACGGGGTCGATCCCGTCTCTGCGGCAGAGTTTCCGCAGATTCAGGTAGCACATGGGGCAGAGGAAGACCATCGCCGAGGCGTTGACCTTCTTTGCATCGTCGATGTTCCACTTCTTCACCACCGCGGCGCGGTCCTTGTCGCGTGCCATCAGCGGGGCGCCGCAGCAGAGGGCATTGACCCTTTCGTACTTGCGGGCCGGTCTTTCCACACCGAGCAGTTCGAAGATCTTGTCGAGATAGATATCCTTGCCCTGCGTGTATCGCGAGGCGCAGGGGGACTGGTAGGCGACCTTGAGGTTGATCTTCTTGATCCGGTCCTTTCTCTTCAGAAGCTCCCTGTAGAGATACTCGAAGATGTGGATCGGCCGGAAGGGGACCTTCAGGCCGTACTCCTGTGCCAGGGTCGTCAGAAGGGTGTAGCAGTCGTCGTGAAAACAGACGACCTCCTTGGCCCCGAGAGAAGCGAGGTTGTCGATGAACCGTTTGGCCTCTCTCTTGACCGGGCTCGGTCTGCCGAGATGGATGTACCCGACGGTGCAGAAGTAGTCGGCGCCTTCGACGACGGTCAGGCCCTCGAAGAGCGGGTTGTCGAGGAGCTCCCGGACCATGTCGCCGACGATGCAGAGGTTCAGAACGGGCGCGCCTTCTTTGCCTTTCTTGACGACCGTCGGCAGACTGTGGAGCTTGGCGAAATTCTGCATGGCCTGGTCGGGAATCCCCAGGGCCCCCGTCTCTTCCTGGCGCTCGTTGATCAGGTCGAAGGGGTTGGCCTGCGTGGGGCAGACCAGATTGCAGGATGCACAGGTGACGCAAAGGCCAACGATCGGGGGCGTCCCCCCCTCGACGAGTTCCTTCATTTCCTTCTGGGCCCTTTGCAGGTCGTAGTCTACATAGGGGCAGAACTCGAGGCATTTTCCGCAGAGATCACATCTTTCGAGATAAAACATGGAAGTCCTCCCTCGGAGCTGGAATCGGGGCGTAATCTAACACAACCGGGACCATTGCGCATCAAATTTCCTATTCAAACCCGGGTCATGACAGGTCTCCCGGTTTCAGGCTTCATGGGGGGTGTTTCGATCGCCCGACGCCGTTCACAACGGCGGGCGATGGACGGGTCGGACCGGATAAAAAAAGAGCAGGGCCGTCTCCGGCCCTGCCGTGGTTCGGTTCCAACGGGGCGGTTGTGCCGCCGACTACCGCCGATAGCCGAAAGTGATTCCCCGCTTCGTCAGGTCCCTGAGGGTCTTTCTCTCGTTTTCGGGGATGATACCGGTATTCAACCTGTTCTGCATCTCCATGGCCTTCTTCCAGAGCCTGCCGACGGTGAACATGACGGCAAGGAAGAAGAGCCCGAGCATGAAGTAGGGTTCGGTCCGGAGTTGCTCGTCGATCATGAGCCCCAGCCAGAGGGAGAGGAAGGATCCGGCAACGATCAAAAACCCCCAGGCGCTGAAGGCCAGGATGCTGGAGAGGATGCTTCCCTTGTATGTGGCGATTCCGATTCTCATGAGATGCTCCCCGGGGCCGGCTGTATTCCGGCCCCTGCTTTTGATGTCCTTTCCGCTCAGCCGATGAGGTTCCGGATCGCGTCGGTCACGGGGCTCGTGAAGAGCGCCACCAGCACGGCATACATCGCGAAACTTCCCGCGGCTTCACTCAGATAGAGCTTCTGATACTTCTGCTTGAGAGAGATGATCGTGAGGCCGCCCACGATCAGGGCTCCCAGGTGGAAATAGGGGAAATTTTCAGCGCCGGCAGCCACGTACTCGGCGAAGCTGAAGGTTGCGGTGATCACAACGACCAGGACAGTGAGTATCAGGGTGGAAAGTGTCTTTTTCATCGCGAGGCCCTCCTCGGTGTTTTTCTTGTTTTCCCTGTGCTATAGAAATGAGCATGCCAGAATGCAGGTTGACCAAAAAATTTTTGTAAGTCATGGATTTAAAATGTAAATGTCCGTTTAAGCTCCTGTTTGGGCCCATCGGATAGGAACGGCGGAGCCCCCTTTTTTTAAAAAAACGTTCAACCGGGTGAACGAAACGATCAAAAAGATAAGGCGACCCGGGATCGGGAGTCCCTTTTTCGTCGCGCGGCACCGTCCGGGCGTCCTCCCTGACGGTATCACATGAATGATCTGGATGCGGTAGTGGATTTCGGGGTCTGATCGTGGTAGAGGACGCAGGACATGTCCTCATTGTTTCCAGGATCGTATCAGGGGTTTGTCCGATCGGTTGTTTCGGAGGAGAACTTGCCATGCCCATCTACGAATACGCAGGGAAGAAGCCCGTCATTGCGCCGGATGCCTTTGTGCATCCGGCCGCCGTCGTGATCGGCGACGTGACGATCGGCAGAGAGTGCCACATTGCCGCCAGTGCCGTCATCAGGGGTGATTGCGGCTCGATCGCCATCGGAGACGGCTCCAGCATACAGGACAATGCGACGATCCACGTAAACCCGGGGGATAAGGTCACCATCGGCCGGAACGTCATCGTCGGCCATAATGTGGTCCTCCATGACGTGACTCTCCAGGATCAATGTGTCATCGGGATGGGCTCTGTACTGCTGTCCGATGTCGCCTGCGGCCGGGGCGCGGTGATCGCGGCCGGGTCGGTTGTTCCCCAGGGCATGAAGATCCCCGCCGGAAAAGTGGCGATGGGGAACCCCGCAAAGGTCGTCAAGGACGTCCCGCCGGACCTGGCGGCCTGGGCGGCCGCGGGCGTCGAAGAATACAAAAGGCTCACCCGCCTCTACCTCCAGACGATGAAGGAGATCGTGCCTTGAAGATCAGGCGGCACGGTGGCTGGCTGTGGAGGGGCCATGCAGGATGTGAAGATCATCAAGGGCTTTCTGCCCGGCTCGATCGGCCGCGCGGCCGAATGGCACGGTAGGTACTGCCGCCGGCATCGGGCCTTTGGCCTTTTCTTCGAAGCCACGGTCGCCACCGAGCCGGCGGCGTTCCTCGGGCGATATGACGATCAACGGGACGGCTTCTGGACGGCGGTGTCGGCGGGAAGCATGGAAGGTTCCATCGCCTTCGACGGCACTCATGCCGCATCCGAGGGTGCGCATTTGCGCTGGTTCATCCTGTCTGATGTCTCACGGGGAAAGGGCATCGGTCGTCGGCTGCTGGAAAGGGCCGTCGGTTTCCGCCGGTTCGTGGTTCCAGGCGGGTATCCCTGTGGACGTTAGAAGGCCTCCACGCCGCGCGGAACCTCTACGAAAAATGCGGCTTCCGGGTTATGGACCGGCCGGACGGCACGCGCCGGGGACACCGGGTCCGTGAACAGCGGTTGGAGCTCGGACCCGGTTGACGGCTGTCTCCCGGGATCCCCGGGGATGGCTTAAAACCCGATCCAGCGTGTGTTCTTGTCGAGAGGTTCACGGCCGCTCACGAGGGCGTTCGCCGGAAAGTTCTCGTCGGGATATCCGACGGCAACAGCGATGATGATCTTCTTGCTGTCCGGTATCTGCAGCATGTCCCTCAGAACCCTGGGGTAAAGCACTCCCTGATCCTCGATGCAGGTGCCGAGCCCGAAATGAAGGGCGGCCAGGCAGAGGTTCTGCAGGGCGGCCCCGAGATCGAGAAGGGGGCCGACGTCACTGAGGGATCGGTCGGTGAGAAGAAGGACGGCGGCGGGTGCATCGAAGAAACGGAAACCCCTCTCGAGCCAGGCCGCCCTTTTGTGCTTGTCCTCCCGGGGAATCCCCATGAGATCGAAGATCTTCTTGGCCAGTTCGATCTGGCGCCTGCGGTAAACGCTGTCGTTGGACCAGCTGACCACTTCGTGATCGGGGTGCATCGGCTCGTTCTTCCTCAGTTGATCGACGATGGCCTCCCTGAGCCGGTTCAGGTCGTCCCCCGTCACAACGATGAATTCCCAGGGCTGTGTGTTCATCGCGGAAGGTGCCCTGCAGGCGGCTTCGATAACCCGCATCAAGACATCCTTCGGGACGGGATCGGGCTTGTATCCCCTGATGCTTTTTCGCTTGTAGATCGCTTCCAGGACATTCATCGGATCTCTCCTTTGTGTTCACCCATGCGGGCGATGCTGCGGACCGCCCGAATTTCCGAGGCCTTCGATCGGCACGACGAACGCGATCTGTCGGATCAAGGCTGAACCGGGGGCCGTCGGCGAAAACCCCGCCTTGTGCAGGGCTTGCCGCGTCTTTCCATCGACCCTCCGTCGGGCTTGCACCCTCGATCGGGTGCCGATGGCGGGCCCTCGCGTCGATTCCCGCGGCGGGCAGGAATCACATCGTTGGCGGTTCCCGCGCAAGCCCTTGCCGGGAAAGACGCCGGTCGGTTTCAGGGCCCCATCGCTGCGGAGGGGCCTCAGGTCCCGATGAGTTTCAGGGCCTTCCGGTCATTGAGTGTCTTGAGGACCAGGGTACCCGTCCTGCCTTTTCCCGGACTCGCGTAAACAAACAGAATGTCAATCCCCGCATCGGCGATCGTCTTGGATACTTTTTCCAGCTGGCCGACCTTGTTGGGAACCTCCACGGCGATCACGTCCTCTTCATGGACGACGGTCCCCATTTGGGCGATCACCTTCTTGGCTTTTGCGTGTTGATCGGTGATCATCATGAAAAAACCGTATCCCCTCTCGTAGGCGCAGATCGCCTCAATGTTGATCTTTGCCGCTGAAAGCGCTCCCGCCACAACCCGATCTAACCCGATCTTGTTGGGCAGGGAAAAACTGAGTTGTTTGACGATTTGTGCCTTTGCCATGTTCTTTCCCTCCTTTTGTCTTGAAAGCCCTCGTCATCGGTCTCCCGGAGCCGAACCATCCTCCGCGTTTTCGAATCAGGCGGATCGGGCCGTCGATCTCCAGCCGCCATCCCTCACACCCGGATTGCCCTCTCATGCCCGAAAATGAGAACCTTTTCAATCATTCTTTTCGAGGCGTCCGCGACAAAAAACGGCACCGTCACACCGTCGAATCCGCGTTTTGAAGTTCCAGTTCCGCAATGACCTGGGCGCCCAGCAGGATGATCAGCGCCGCGGCCTCGATGCTGAGGAGGAACACGACGACCGAGGCCAGGGAGCCGTAGATGACATTCACGAAGGACAGGGACGAATAGTACCAGATGACGACGCGGCGGGTGATCTCCCAGAGAACCGTCGCCACCACGCCGCCGGTCAGGGCGTGGCGGAAACGGATGAGACCGACGGGCATGACCAGGTACAGGGAGGTGAGCAGGAGGCTCTCACCGAAGAGCCCGAGCAGATAGAAAACGATCCTGGACGTCTCCTGGAAGCTCAGATTCCGCCCCAGGATGATGAGGCGCACGTTTTCATAAGCCTCCATCGACGCCGCGACAAAGGAAACAAGCAGGATGCCCATGACGATGAAGGAAATGTACATATAGGGGATGATCGCCGATATCAGAAAGTGGCGACGCCGGGCCCTGGCCCGGTGGTGGAAGATCACCGACATCGCGTTTTCGAGGACCGTGAAGGCGATGGAGCTGAAGAACAGCATGATCAGCAATCCGACGATGCCGATGACGTTGCGGTACTGGATGAAGACCCGGACGTGTTCCGTCAATGTCGACGCCACACCCGGCATCGCCATTTCCAGGTACGGGGACATGATCTGCAGCAGATTGTCCTGTTCGGTGAAGTGAGACAGGACGATCAGGACCAGAATGGACAGGGGAACGATCGAAAGAAGGGTGTAATAGGCAATGGCCCCGGAGAGGAGCAGACCCTGGTTGCGCCTGAAACCGGCCAGGACCCGGAGAGCGAAACGGAAGAATCGCTTCAGGGAGACGGTGGAGTTCTGAATGGTGATTCCCATGAGTTCAGTCGGACTCTGGCTGAGCGGGACAGAGGCCCGCAGAAGTATAGGCGGACTCCTGACAGCCTGTCAAGATGAAGGGTGCAGCCCCGGCCTGTCGATCGAAAAGCGATCGCCACCGGGTCACGGGCCGTTTTCCCGTGGCGGGTTTCCCTGCTTTCCCGTCACGCTTCGGTGAAGGGGTGGCGCCAGCCGTTCGGGGTCGACAATCGTGTCGTGCCTTGTTTTTCCAACAGACTCGCTTCCCACAATCGCAATCCCTTCCCAACGGATGATCCGCCGGCTGATGATCCTCTCCGGGGGAAAATGCCGCTGTGGCTGATGGTTTGCCCCCGCAGACCCCCGTTTGGGCGCTTCGCTTCGGCCCCGGGCGCCGCCGGATCAACGGACACCCGTCCTTCTCTTCACCGCCCGGTGAATTTGCTTGCCTTTGAAGTTAAAAGGGATATAGTGATTTCGGTCGATTTGCGCAAGAAATCATATCCACGGAAACCTGAAGCATCCTTCAACGGGAACAGCCGTTTTTCATCCCCCTCTCCCCCACAGAGGGGGTGTCCCGTTGCCCGGAGAACATTCCGCCCGTCGGCGGGGAAGGCCGTTCAGGGGAGGGAGGTGTAGGGTGAGGAAAGGAAGAGCCTGATGAGAACGGCGCTGTTTTCGCTGACGATGATCCTGTGTTTGGGGATGACGCCCGCCCATGGAGCGGACCTGTCCGATCTCCTGAAATCCCTGCCCGTGCCTTCCGTGACGGGCACAGCGCAGGACAGCGGCACGGTCGCCGCCGGCCTGAAGGAGGCCCTGTCCGTGGGTACCCGGAATGCGGTGAACCTGCTTTCCGCTCACAACGGCTACTTCGGCAATGAGGCGGTCAAGATCCTGCTCCCCGAAAACATCCGGAAGGTCGGGGATGCGTTGCGGATGGCGGGCTATGAGAAGGAGGTCGATGCCTTCGTCCTCAGCATGAACCGGGCGGCGGAGAGGGCGGCGCCGAAGGCGGCCGACATTTTTACGGGCGCCATCGAGGCCATGACCATTGAAGACGCACAGAAAATCCTCCACGGCGGCCGCACGGCGGCGACGGACTACTTCAAGGCGAAGACCTCGTCGCAAATCTTCGACGCGTTCAAACCCGACATCTCGAAGAGCATGAACGAGGTGGGTGTGACGAAGGCCTACAAGGCCATGACGGACCGGTACACGCGGATGATCCCCTTCGCAAAGACCGAATCGCTGGATCTGGACCGTTACGTGACCAACAAGTCCATCGACGGACTCTTCTACATGATCGGTCAGGAGGAATCGAAGATCCGCACCAACCCGGCGGCAAGGACAACGGAACTCTTAAAGAAGGTTTTCGGGAAATGAGGAAAGCCCGCAGAAGGGAGGGGTGAATTCAGGAAGAGCGGGCGAAGAGGAAGCCGACACCCGATCCGGCCCACCGTGCGGCGGTCGGCGGGTTCTCGGGATGGTTTCAAACGAGGCGTCCCGGTCCGGATCCCGGACATCGCAGAAACCGCAGACGATGCCGGGGGATCGGGGGGAAAGAAACGGAAGGACAACGGAAGCGAAGGGAGGGAACCGTCATGTCTGCGCGAAACGTTTTTTTATCCGGGATCACCTCGAAGCGGGGGGCCGGTGAAGGAAACCTGTTCACACTGATCTTCATGGTGTGCCTGGTGATTCTGCTGGTCTGGCAGTTGAAGTACTGCAGCCCCACGCCGCCGCCCGCGGCCCCGAAGCCGGCCGAAAAAGCCGTGACCGAGGCGGCCAAGGCGCTTGAAAAACTCGGCCAGTTCATGGCCGTCAAGCTGCCGAACGGAGTGGAGATCAAAGTCCCCGAGTTCGGCGTCGAGAGAAAGCTCATCGCCTTCATCGAAGACAAGAGCAAGCCTGTCGACAAGACGACCTGGTTCACGTTCGACCGGCTGGACTTCGAGACCGGGAGCGCCACCCTGAAACCGACTTCGGCGGAACAGCTGAAGAACATCGCCGAGATCATGAAAGCGTATCCGAAGGTCGCGTTGAAGATCGGGGGATACACCGATAACGTGGGCAACGCGGCCGACAATCTGAAGCTCTCTCAGAAAAGAGCGGAAAACACCATGCAGGAACTCGTAAAATTAGGCATCGATTCGAAGCGACTGGCAGCCGAAGGATACGGGGAGAAGTTCCCGGTGGCCGATAACTCCACGGAAGAGGGAAGGGCGAAGAACCGAAGGATCGATCTGCGTGTGACAAAGAAGTAAAAACGAGAGCCGTTTCATGAAAGAAGCGCAAGGTGGATGGTCGGAGAGGGGGCCGGAAACGGCCCCTTCTTTTCCCGCACCCGCCAGGAGATGCATTTTTTGGGGACCTTGCGGCGACGAGAGGTTTGATGTGGATGTCACAGACCATCAGGGGATACCCGACTCCATGAGATCCTCCGGGGAGGTCCAGATGGGTCTTCCCCCCCGCGACCCCGTCGCGATCCGGGATGCGGCCTACGAAGAGCGTCTCGTCCGCGTGCAGGACGGGGTCCAGCTGCGGGTCATGATCTGGCGGCCCAGAGAGCCCGCGAGCGAAGATCCCGTCGTCTTCGTGGCGGGGTGGGTGTCCTCCGTGACCGGGTGGACCTCTCTGCTCGGGGTCATGGCGGCCCGGCGGCCGGTCTACTATATCGAAACGCGGGAGAAAGCGTCGGCGCTTTTCGAAAAGGCGAAGCTCGCGCCCGAAGATTTCCGGATTGAGCGGATGGCCGAAGATCTGATCTGGGTCTGCAAAACGCTGGACGTCGCCTCACCGAAGGCGACCGTGATCGGCAGCTCCCTCGGGGCGACGGCGCTGCTGGAAGCGCTGAAAGGGGGCAGGCTGACCGCGGGTGCGGCTTTCCTGATTGGACCCAACAGCGAGTTCAAGGCTCCGTGGTATCTTCGCTGGATCCTCCATCTGCCGGCCTCTTCCTATCATGGGATCAAGTATCTGGTCCTCTGGTACCTGAGAACCTTCCGGTGTGATGTCGAAAAAGAACCCGAGCAGATGCAACGCTATCACGAAACACTCCGCACGGCCCATCCCCGCAGGATCAAGCTTTCGGCCATGGCCGCCATCGGTCGGCACTACCGGGTCTGGCCGCACCTGGAAAGCGTGAAGATACCGGTGGCTTTGGCTTACGCCCCCACGGACCGGTTGCACTCCTCCGCCGATATCCGTCGAATCGCAGAACATCTGCCCGACGCAACCCTGATCGCATGCCCCTCGAACCGGTATATGCACGGTGCGGACCTGATGAAGGATATCGAAGCCTTTGTCCTCCGGTCTGCCGCACAGAAATCCGGCCGGTGAACCTTGCCGGCCGCCTTCCTTCCCCCGGGGATCGCTGCGCGTCTGCAACCCCGTGTGGAAAGAAGAAAACGCCGATGACCGGCCCGGTTTTTTACCGCTGGATCATTCTCTCAAATTTTTCTATAGGAAATCATTGATGGGGGTTCTTCGAATCCGCCTGCGGTCCAAACCGGGTGCGAGACGAAATCACCCGTCAGGAACAATCCATTTGTGAGGACGGCCCCATGAAACCATCCGGCATATCGATCATGAGCCGCCCAGTACCCCTGAAGGTCTCGGCAGGGGTACTGGCGGCGTCGGGCGCGGCGTGGCCGGGAAAGGCCCGGGCGGAAACACCCGGCCGACTGGCGACGCTGATCGATCTGAGCCGCTGCGACGGTTGCGCCGATCGGGAAATCCCGGTCTGTGTGGCCGCGTGCAAGACGATCAACCGGGACAGGATCCCCCGGATCGCCGATCCCATCCCCGTGCCATGGCCGAGGAAAACGATCGAGGACTGGTCCGGAAAGCGGGAGGTGTACAATCGGCTCACCCCTTACAATTACATTTATGTGCACCGGGCCGATATCGAGGGAGGGAAAACCCTGTTCGTCCCGAGGCGCTGCATGCACTGCGACAATCCCGCCTGTGCGACGATCTGCCCGTTTTCGGCCAACCACAAGTTCGAAAACGGGGCGGTGGTCATCGACGAGGAGCTGTGCTTCGGCGGCGCAAAGTGCAAGGCGGTCTGTCCCTGGGAGATCCCCCAACGCCAGTCCGGCGTGGGCATCTATCTTCACATCCTGCCCGATTACATGGGAAACGGTGTCATGTACAAGTGCGATCTCTGCAACGACCGCCTTCGCCGGGGGATGAAGCCGGCCTGTATCGAGGCCTGTCCCCGGGAGGCGATGCTCATCGGGTCGAGACCGGACGTTTTCGCGATGGCGGAAGAGCGGGTCCGGAGATTACAGGGATTCATTTACGGGAAGAGCGAAAACGGCGGCACCTCGACCCTCTACGTCTCCCCCGTCTCTTTTGATCTCATCGACGGGACGATGAAGAGAGAGGCCGGAAGGCCCGACATGAAGCCCGGTGTGAAGAGAGCCATGGGCGAAACCGATGCCCTCGGGAAAGCGGTCCTGGCGGCCCCCGCCCTGGGGGTCGCCGCAGGCGTCGCGGGAGCGTTCAACTGGCTGGTCGAACGGAGAGCGAAACGGGAGGAAAGAGAGAAGCGGGATGGCTGATAGGATTCTGAGGCAAAAGGGTCTCGTTGTCCGCCACGGCGCAATCGAGCTCATCGAGCACTGGGCCATTGCCCTCTCGGGACTCCTTCTTGTGCTTTCCGGGATGTTCGAGATGCCCATGGCCAACCGATACTATGTCTCATCCATCCCGGGCCTGGCCTGGTCGGGGGATTATATCGTCTCCCTGAAGGTTCACTACGCGGCGTCGATCGTATTCATCGCAGCGGCGCTTTTCCACGTGGTTTATCACGGCCTTCGGGGTGACCTCGGCATGATCCCCCAGAAGGGTGATCTGCGGATGTCCGTGAAGGTGATCCGGAGCTTTTTCGGCGGAGGGGAGGAGCCGCCCTTTCACAAGTATCTGCCGGAGCAGCGCCTGGCCTATATCGCGATGGCCGTGATCATTGCCATGCTGATCCTCTCGGGGCTCGTGAAGACCTACAAGAACATCTACGCCCCGGATCTCTCCTATGGGGTCGTCCTCTGGGCGACCTGGACCCACAACATCTTTTTCGTGCTGTTTCTTCTTGCCTTTCTGGCCCACATGGCGGCGATCGCACTGAAACCGAACCGGCCCCTGGTCCGGGGAATCCTGTCCGGTGCGGTACGGCTGGATTATGCCTCACACCGTCATCCGCTCTGGATCGCCGAGATCGAGGCGGTCGAAAAGAAGCCGGCGGTGGAGAGGGCCGGGGAATCGCCCCCCGAGGCGACGGAAACAGCCGTTGACGAAACCGCCCCGGCACCCCCTGCAGGCACAACGGCAGAGACCTCTCAGGAGCAGGCAGGAGCTGAAAGGGGAGAGGCGGAGGGGTCCGTGAACAATCCAAACCGCAAAGGAGAGTCTTCGTGAAGTGCAGGCGTTCGTTCCTACCGGCGGTCATGGTCTCCGCCATCCTCGTCGTCGGTTGCATGAGCCCCGGAAACAACGAGGACTGGGTTGACATCGGTGAATCGGTGAAGGGGAGGCACTCTTTCGACAGGGCATCGGTCAAAAAAACGAAAACGACCGTGATCGTCCGGGAAAAGACCGTTTACAGCGAGGAGGGGAAAAGGGAGGCGGTGAAGTTTCTTGTCGAAACGGGGCAGTACAAGGGTGAAGCCCTGGACCACTTGTTGACGGAAAGCGAGTTTGACTGCAAAGCCTCCCGGGGGAGAATGCTTTCGATGGCGATTTATGACGGCAACGGCAAGCGTGTTGCCGGCAGCACCGAAGGGGGCGGATGGAATGATCTCATACCCGGCAGTCTGTACGACCGGATTTTCAGGGAAGTCTGCAGATGAACATCCGCAGGGAACAGGGATTCGAGGGTTCATCTGTTCCTGTCGGTCGCCGGGCCCCGCGCATTCCGTCAGGTGAAAACCGCCGGCAGATGGTGCGCGGGATAGAGAGTCGGCAGGGGAGAAGGGTTTGAGGATGCTGTCAGGAATGCCCGTCATGCGCAACTGGGTCGACCGTATGCTGGCAGCCCGCGCGGAAGAGGCGAAGCCCGTCGCGGAGATCATCGCGGCTGCCGGCTTCCGCCGCCTGCCCCGATACTTCGATGCCGCGTTCCTCGACCGCGTCCGGTGCGCGGCGGTGGAGCGGGTGCCCCTCCCGCCGATTGTCTTCAAGGGGCTCCGGCGGTTTGCCGGAGTCGTGTCCTTGAACTACGCCGGCATCACCTACGGCGATACCTACTTCGTCGATCGCCGGTATGCCGCAAGAGAATCCCTGCACTTCCACGAACTGGTTCACGCCCTGCAGTGGCAATACCTCGGGTTCGAGAGGTTCGTGTCGGCCTATGTTGCGGGGTTCCTGCGAAGCGGCTACGCCCGTAACCCCCTCGAAAACATGGCGTGCGAGCACCAGCGCCGATTCGAGACGGATCCCGTCCCTTATCCCGTCGGAGAGGCGGTCCGCGCCGAGCTGCGATCGAGGTACCGCCGGCGGGGATATCGTATCGAAGGGGACGGTCCTTCCGGCGGGATGCGGGGGCAATGACGGCCGGGGCCATGCATGTTCCCCGGTTCCGTTTCTCCTTGTTGTCTTCTCCGGTCTGAGCCATGAGAAAGCTCCTCACCCATCTCGGGAAATTACCCATGAAAGCCTCGACCCGGGCGTTCCTCCGTGAAGCGGAGAAGATCCCCGGGTATTCCCTCGGGGATTTCCTTCATGGCTACATCTACGGTCGCTGGCCCTACCTTTACATCGGCATGGGCACGGGAAATCATCCCCTGGCAAAGATCCTCGAACCTCTCGCCGTGAAGTTCATCCGGATCCTCGGTCACCCGGCGGGTGAAGACCCGAAACGGGACTGGGCGGACCGTTACCATGGCAAGGTGATGCCGCTGCCGTCGGCGAAGCGCCTGATCCAAGTGAATCGCGATATTCGGCTGACAGACCTCGAGCGGGTCATCCCCTACCCGAAGGCCCGCGATCTCATCCTGAGGCAACCATCCCGGATCGTGGCGCTGGACTGTCCCTGTCGGGCCTGCCGCCCGAACCCCTGCCGGCCTCTGGACGTCTGCCTGATCATGGGGGAGCCCTTTGCCTCTTTCGTCCGGGAGCACCATCCGGATCGCAGCCGCCTGATCTCGAAGGACGAGGCGGCCGCCATCCTCGAGGCGGAAAACCGGCGAGGCCACGTACACCAGGCTTTTTTCAAGGACGTCGTTCTCGGACGGTTCTACGCCGTTTGCAACTGCTGTTCCTGTTGTTGCGGTGCGATCCATGCACACAGGGGAGGGACGCCCATGCTGGCGTCTTCGGGATACGCAGCCCGCCCGACGGAGGACCTCTGCACGGGGTGCGGCGTCTGCATCGACGCCTGCCCGTTCGGGGCCGTCACCCTCCGGGGAAAGACCGTCTCGGTCGATCGACGCAGATGTCTGGGTTGCGGGGTCTGCGTCGAAAAGTGCCCCGCTTCCGCGCTCGCCCTCGAAAGGGACGAAGCGTTGCCGGAACCGCTCGAGATCGGTGACCCGGAGAAGCCGGGGCCGAAATGAGACGGCCCTGTCAAACGTCTTGTCTCCTTGATTCTCAACGCTCGCCTTTCCCCCCCGTGAGCCGGAAGTTGCGAAATGGAAACGATTGCAGAGGATTCGCCGGCACCCCGCCGAGAGCGGGTCGGGCTACCCCCTGTCGATCCGGCTGAAATGACGCGGCGGTATGATGCGCGTGCGGCATTGACAAAAATGTAACTTTTCAATATGGTGCATTCGGCATGATTCAATCTTCAACGAAGGAAGGGCCGATGAATTTCCAGAACCGATCGAGCTGCGGCCGGTTGGGGCCAGGCGACATCGGGCGCAGCGTCGAGCTTGCCGGCTGGGTCGATGCGCTGCGGGATCACGGGGAACTTCTCTTCATCCATCTTCGGGACCGAAGCGGCATCATCCAGGTGGTCTTCAACCCCGGCCACACGCCGCAGGAGTTCTGCAGGCTTGCCGCAACGCTGCGGAACGAGTGCTGTATTTCCCTGAAGGGGCGTGTGGTGAGACGTGCGGAGGGGACGGAAAACCCCAACATCGAGACGGGTGTCGTCGAGGTGACGGCGGAGAACCTCGTCATCCTCAGCCGCTCCGAACCGCTCCCCTTCCAGATATCCGAAAAGGCGATGACCGCCGGTGTGCCGCGAAAAGCGGAGCCCGTCTCCGAGGATCTGAGGCTGCAGTACCGGTATCTCGATCTGCGCCGTCCCTCGATGCAGGACAACCTCATCAGGAGGCACCGGATCCTCCGGTGCGTCCGGGAGTACCTGGACGGGCAGGGATTCATCGAGGTCGAGACACCGGTCCTCACGAAGAGCACGCCCGAGGGTGCCCGAGACTACCTCGTGCCCAGCCGCGTTCACCCGCAGCGCTTCTATGCACTTCCCCAGTCCCCGCAGCTCTTCAAGCAGCTTCTCATGGTCGGAGGCCTCGAGCGTTATTACCAGATCGCCCGTTGCTTCCGCGACGAGGATCTCCGGCCGAACCGCCAACCCGAATTCACTCAGCTCGACCTGGAGGCCTCGTTCATCGACGAGGAGTTCATCTACCGCCTGATCGAAGAGCTGACGGTGAGGATGTTCGCCGTCGGCGGGATCGCCCTCCCTCGTCCCTTTCCGCGGATGACTTACCGCGAGGCCGTCGATTCCTACGGTTCGGACCGACCGGACACGCGGTTCGGTCTGCGGTTCGTCGAGGCAACGGACATTTTCGAAGGGACCGCCTACGGAATCTTCAAACAGATCCTCCAGCGGGGCGGCTGCATCAAGGGGATCAACGTCAAGGGGCAGTCGGAGAAACTGAGCAAGAACGTCCTCCAGAACGAGTACGCCAAGGAGATTGCCCCGTCCTTCGGCGCGAAGGGCATGACCTGGATGCGCGTTCTGGAGGGGCAACTCGAGTCGAACATCGTCCAGTTCTTCAGCCCCCAGGAGCGGCAGGCAATCCTCGAGCGTTTCGGCGCCGAAAACGGGGACGTCCTCATCCTGGTGGCCGACGCGTCCTATGAAACGGTGACCAGCGCTTTAGGACAGCTGCGGCTTCACATCGCGGAACGCCTCGGGCTGGTCCCCCGGGACGTTTTTTGTCCCCTCTGGGTGACCCATTTCCCCCTCTTCGGTGAGACCGACGAAGGCCTCACCTCCAATCACCATCCTTTCACGGCGCCGGACCGGGCGGATTTCGACCCGGCAAACCGGGAAGAGGTCCTTTCTCTCTCCTCCCGGTCTTACGACCTGGTGGTGAACGGCGAGGAGCTCGGCGGCGGCAGCATCCGCATCAATGATCGGGGTCTGCAGCAAAAGATCTTCCAGGCGCTGGGGCTCTCCGAGAGGGATGTGCAGGAAAAATTCGGCTTTTTTCTCCGGGCCTTCGAGTACGGCGCCCCGCCTCACGGCGGCATCGCACTCGGGATGGACCGCGTCGTGTCCATGATCCTCGGGACGGATTCCATCCGGGAGGTCATCGCCTTCCCGAAAAACCGAAGCGCCTACTGCCCCCTCACGGAGGCCCCGTCGCCCGTGGCGCGCGAACAGCTCGCGGAGCTGGGACTCCTCGATCTCGGGGGGGAGGCGCCGATCGCCGGCGCAGGGGAAAGGCGCGAGATGATCGATCACCTCTCCTGGGTATCGCGCATCGGGCTGGATTCGAGAGAAAAACCATTCATCCAGGCGGCGATCGACGAGGCAGGCCGGCTCGCTGACCTGGTCAGGGAAAAAGCCGGTGACGGGGAACCGCTGTACGCTGTTACGGAGGCGGTCAACCGGGTGAGGCGGGAGACAATCCCGAAAACGTCACCCCTCGCGGAGAAGGGAGAGATTTTCAAAAACGCCCCGGCCGTGAAGGGAAATTTCTTCAAGGTCGCAAGCATCCTGGAGTAGGGGGAGAAGACCCCATGCCGACACATATTTTTTCACATCGCGAACCGGCGCCGTCGAACCAGGGAATCGGCGGGGCGCTCGCGGGGATGAAAATCGCCCTCCAGGCGAACATGTCCGTGCGGGGCTGGCCCACCGACGCCGGCTCGACGGCCCTGAAGCGTTACGTCGCCCTCGAGGACGCCACCGTCGTCGAGCGTCTGAAAGACGCAGGCGCCCGTCTCGTGGGCAACACCCGGATGAGCGAACTCGGCTTCGGCCTTGCCGGCGACACGGCGGCGAGGGCCGTATCGAGAGGCCATGCCGATTGCGCGCTCGTGACGGACACGCTGGGGGAAGCGCGCATCGCCGCGGCCACGGCAGGACTCTGGGGCTTCAAGCCGACCTACGGGCTCGTTTCCCGCTTCGGCCTGATCGGTCTCGTGCCCTCCATGGAATGCTTCGGCATCGTGGCGGGGAAGCCGGGCGACATCGCGTCCGTCCTCCGGGCGGTCGCCGGAAGGGATGACCGGGATTTTTCCATGCCCGATCCCGCCCGTCCTCCGTTCGCGGACGCAGCAGAGGGGGATCCCGTCAGGAACATCGCCGTCCTGAAGGAATCCCTTGCGATTCTGACCCCCGAGGAAGGAGAGACGTTCCGGTCGGCTCTTTCCCGCATGGCAGAGTCGGGCTTCCACATCCGCGAGGCGAGCATGCCCGAATTCGGCCTCTTCCGTGCCGTTCACCAGGTGGTGGGCTCCGTGGAGGCCTCCTCCAGCGCCGGCAAATACGACGGTGTCCGTTACGGCCATCGTGCCGCCGGGGCGAAAAACTGGAACGAGATGTATCTGAAATCAAGGGGGGAATCGTTCGGGTTGATGGTCAAGGCCTTCCTCTTCCAGGGGGCTTATTTCCAGTTCGAACATTTCGACGCTTTCACGGACGCCTGCCGCATTCGAGCCCGCCTGGTCAAGGCCATGGACGAACTCCTGGATCGCACCGACGCCGTCGCTCTGCCCACGAGGCGAAAGGGGCACCCGGCGGACCAGGCCGAAACGGTGAGCCAGGTCTACGATGCCTTCCTGCTCACGCTCGCCGCCAACGTGACGGGTCTTCCCGCCCTGCAGGTGCCCGGTGCGGCGATCCGCGACGGTCTCGATCTCGGCCTCCAGCTTCTCGGGACGCGGTGGAGTGATCACCGATTGATTTCGGCCGCAGAGCGTCTGCGGCGATGACGCGATCTTTTCGAAAGGAGCAAGCACCCGATGCCATATGAAGCGGTCATCGGCCTCGAGATCCACGTGGAGCTCAACTGCGCGACGAAGATGTTCTGCGATTGCCCCAACCGGCCCGGGGACGAACCGAACCGGAATACCTGCCCGATCTGCCTGTGGCTGCCGGGCGCCGTTCCCCGGTTCAGCGCGGAAGCCCTCGACAAGGCCTCCATGGCCTGCCTCGCCCTCAACTGCCGGATCCAGGAAAGAAGCGCCTTCGACCAGAAAGTCTACTACTATCCCGACCTGCCCAAGGGGTTCCAGCTTTCCCAGGCGCATAAGCCCCTGGCCCGGGACGGTTGGCTCGATATCACGGGAGAGGACGGAAAGCCGAAGAGAATCGGGATCCACCACGTTCACATGGAGGAGGACGTGGCGAAGCTCGTCCACGAGACGGAAGGCCGCACGCCCATCAGCCTGGTGGATTTCAACCGCGCCGGTGTGCCCCTCGTGGAGATCGTCACAGAGCCGGACATGCGAAGCCCCCACGACGCCATGGAATTCCTCCGGGTTCTGAGAACGCAGATCCGTTATGTGGGCAGCTCCGATTGCAGCATGGAGAGCGGGACCTTGCGGGTGGATGCCAACATATCGATCCGGCCGAAGGGAACGGACCAGATGAACACGAAGGTGGAGGTCAAGAACATGAACTCCATCCGACACCTCGGCGACGCCATCGCCTATGAGATCCAGCGGCAAAAGGCCTGCCTGCAGTCCGGTGAGCCGATCATCCTTCACACGCGCCTGTGGGACCCCGACAGGAAGGTCACGACGGCCATGCGGGGAAAGTTCTCGGGTCCCTGTGTGCCGGACCCATCGGTCCCGCAGATCGTGATTTCGGGGGAATGGCTGGAGAACATGCGATCGAGGCTTCCGGAGATGCCCGACCGCAAGGCGGAACGGTTCCAGGGGCAGTTCGGTCTGACGCGCGAGGAAGCCGTCATGATGAGCGCGGAGCGGGATCTGTCGGAGTACTTCGAGTCGGTCGTCGGTCAGGGCATCCGGCCCAAAACGGCGGCACACTGGCTGACCACGCAGTTCCTGCCCGCATTGAGGGATCGGAGGCAGACCCCGGCGGATACGACGGTGAAGCCTGACCGATTCGCCGGCCTGCTCTCGATGCTCGAACGGGATGAGATCAATGCCAACGCGGCACGGGACATCCTGAACCGGCTCTTCGAAACGGACGAGGCCCCTTCGGCGATCGTGGAGAAAACGGGCGTGCGCCAGATCTCCGATGCCGCCGCTCTCGAGGGCATCGTGGAAAAGGTCCTGGCGGCCAACCCGTCGGCTGTTGCCGACTTTCGAAACGGCGTCTCGAAGGCCATGGGTTTTCTGATCGGCCAGGCGATGCAGGCCTCGGGCGGCAAGGCCAACCCGAAACTCATCCGCGACCTCCTGACGAAGAAACTGGCCGCCTGATCCCGTTATCATTATCGGAGGGGATCCCTGCTGCTGCGGATCCGGTCGGCCCGTGTTTTTTCCCCGGAACTCAGAAGGAGCGAAACCCCGGGGGCGGTGAAAAGAGCGGAGGCCGACCGCGGTAAAGGCTCCCCCGCTTCAATCCGGGGTTGCGTGGTCATGGGGCCTCCGGGTGCTGCGCCGGCTTCCGATTCACAAGAGCCAGGAGATCGGACCCCTCGATCTTCTCCTTCTCCATCAGCAGTGCTGCCCCTTCTTCGAGCACGTTTCTTTTTTCCGTGAGCACCTCCCTGGCCTTCGCGAACTGTCCGTCGATGATGGCCTTGATCTCCCGGTCGATGAGCTCCGCCGTGGCCTCGCTGTAATCCCCGCCCTCGGGGGCCATGGTGTCCAGGAAAGGCGATCGTTTCTCCCGGGCGAAGTAGACCTGGCCCACCTGGCTGCTCATGCCGTATTCCTTGACCATGCTGCGGGCGATATCGGTCGCTCGGGCCAGGTCATTGTGGGCCCCTGTCGAGATGTCGCCGAAAACGATCTCCTCGGCGGCCCGGCCCCCCAGAAGGGTGGCAATCCGGTTGAGCAGCTCCGTTCTCCTGAGCAGGAAGCGGTCCTCCGTGGGAACCTGCATCGTATATCCCAGGGCCGCGATGCCCCTCGGGATGATGGAGATCTTCTGCACAGGGTCCGTTCCGGGAAGCGATAGGGCGACCAGGGCGTGGCCGACCTCGTGATAAGCCACGATCCGTCGTTCCTGCGGGTTGATGAGGCGGTTTTTCTTTTCCAGGCCGGCGACGACCCGTTCGATGGCCTCGACGAACTCCGCCATCCCGACCTCTTTCTTGTTGTGACGCACGGCGAGGAGTGCCGCTTCGTTGACGAGGTTGGCCAGATCGGCGCCGACCATGCCGGGGGTCATCCCGGCGATTTTCTCCAGATCCACATCCGGGGCCACCTTGACGCCCCTGACATGCACCCTGAGGATCTCCTCGCGTCCCTTCTTGTCCGGCCGATCGACGAGGACATGGCGGTCAAAGCGCCCCGGCCTCAGAAGAGCCGGATCCAGGATCTCGGGGCGGTTCGTGGCGGCCATGAGGATCACCCCCGCCTTGGGGTCGAAGCCGTCCATCTCCGTCAGGAGCTGGTTGAGGGTCTGCTCCCGCTCGTCGTGACCGCCGCCCGGGAGCCCGAAACCGCGCGCCTTTCCCAGGGCGTCGAGTTCGTCGATGAAGATGATGCAGGGTGCCTTCTGCTTGGCCTGTTCAAAGAGATCGCGCACCCGGGCGGCGCCGAGACCGACGAACATTTCGACGAATTCTGAACCGCTCAGGCTGAAGAAGGGCACGCCGCTCTCACCCGCGACGGCCTTGGCCAGAAGGGTCTTTCCCGTCCCCGGAGGGCCGACCAGAAGGATCCCCTTGGGAATGCGCCCTCCCACCTCTGTGAACCGCCCGGGGTCTTTCAGGAATTCGATGACTTCGATCAGCTCCTGCTTCGCTTCTTCGACACCCGCCACGTCCTTGAAGTTGATCTTGATTTCGTTTTCCATGTAGATCTTGGCCTTGCTCTTGCCGAGCGTCATGAAACCGGCCTGCTGACCCCCCAGGCGTCTCATGAGGAAAAACCACAGGCCGACGAAAAGGGCGATCGGGAAGACCCACGAAAAGATGTCCCGGAGTAACGTGCTCTCGATTTCACCCTTGAAACTGACCTGATACTTGTCGAGCAATTCCGAAATGTCGGCATCCACGCGGATGGTCCGGAAGGCCTGCGTCTCGCCGGGTTTGCCCTCGACCTTCATCTTTCCCTCGATGCGGTTTGCCGTGATGGCCACCTCGGAGATCTTTCCTTCCTTGAGCAACTTGAGGAACTGGCTGTAGGGAATGACCTGGGAGCTGAGTATGGTGGAGAGGTAGCTCTGGATGAGCAGGACGGCCCAAAGGGCCAAAAGGATATAGAGGATGGAAAATTTCTGTTCCTTTTTCATGGGGATTCCTCACTTTGATGAAGCCCGGGATCTTTCGTGGTTCCGGAGCACCGGCGTTCGGACATCCGGCCGCGAAGGGTGTCAAAATATCAACTCAAGGGCTCCCTGTAAATGAAGAATTTCAAAAAAAGTCCACGCGCGACAGTGAGTTAAAGAAGAAATTCGGAGTCCCGCCGGAAGTCGTTTTCGGCCCGAAGGCAATTTGTGGCATGGCGTTTGCTTCATGGTTGCGGGTCGTTGAGGCATCCAGATAGCATAAAGTAATCAGGAGGTTATATGGGAAAAGTTCGGTTGCTCGTTGTAACAGTCATCGCAGTTTTGTTTCTGCTGCCGTCGTTCGCGGCCGCTCAGGCCAAGCCGCCCCAGGGGACCGTCCCCGCCGTGGAGGGGATGCCGATCGCCAAGGCCCAGCAGATGCTGTCTTCGGCGGGTTTCAATCCCATGGTCGCCATGGAGGACGTCACGGACCAGGGGAAGGGGAATATCGTCCTGAAGCAGGGGGTGCCCGCCGGCCAGGTCCTGCCGAAGGGTTCGCGCATCCCCGTCACCGTCGGTCGATACAAACCGCCCGTTGCTACGCCCTTGCCGCAGGTCGTGGGAATGAAGGCCGCCGACGCCCAGAAGATGCTCGCACAGCAGGGCTGGAGCGTGAAGATGGAGAACAACCCGGTGACGGACCCCTCGAAGGCGGGATCGGTCATCCAGCAGGTGCCCCCTGCGGGCAGCCATATCCAGAAGCAGCAGCCGGTGACCCTCTTTGTCGGCCATTATGTGCCGCAGGCCATCGTTCCCAACGTGGTGGGGATGCCCCTTGCAAGGGCACAGCAGACGATGGTTTCCGCAGGTCTCAACGCCGCCGTCGCGATGGAGGACGTCACGGACGCGTCGAAAAACAACGTCGTCCTGAAACAGGAGATCTCCGCGGGCAAGGCGCTCTCGAAGGGTGCGAGCGTGCCGGTCACCGTGGGGAGGTACACACCCCCCGCCCCGGTGCCCGTGCCGAAGGCGGAGGGCATGAAGGCCGCCGCCGCCCAGCAGATGCTCACGCAGCAGGGCTGGAAGGTACAGACGAACAGTCGACCGGTGAATGACCCCTCACAGGCGGGGTCCGTCGTCCAGCAGGTGCCGCCCGCGGGCACCAAGGTCCTTCAGGCGCAGCAGCCCATAACCCTGACGATCGGCCAGTATCAGGCGCAGACCACCGTACCGAATGTGCTGGGGATGCAGCTTCAAAAAGCACAGCAGACGCTGGGTGCCGCCGGTCTCAACGCCGTCGTGACCATGGAGAACGTGACGGAACATGCGAAAAACAATGTCGTCCTGAAACAGGAGATACCGTCCGGCAAGACGCTCACCAAAGGGACGAACGTGCCGATCACCGTCGGCAAATACGCGGCGCCGGCGAAAATAGCCGTACCGAACGCCGTCGGCATGCCGGCCGGGCCGGCCGTCCAGATGCTGAAGAAGCAGGGATGGACGGTGAATGTCGAGAAAAAGACAATCTTCGACGCAAAGCAGAACAACATCGTGCTCCAGCAGTCCCCGGCCCATGGGACACAGGCGGTCCCGTCACAGCAGGTCGTCACGCTGACCGTCGGTTCTTACCAGGCGCCCGCAGTCGGGAAGGGTGGCAGTATCGGGGTGTATCCCAATGTCAATCAACCCGGCACGATCAATCCACCCATACCGCCGGACACCGTCCGCAAATAGCAGAGGACGTTCAACCGAGTCGATACCGGAAGTGCCCGCCGGACGCCCGGGCTGACGGGGTTTTCCGGAGGGCTTCAATCGACGAACCCCGGCCCGCCTCCCGGCTTTCCAGGACGGGGGCGGGCTGAATCATCTTTGGGGTTGATCTTGTTGGTCTTCGGTTTGGTGGAAGTGTCGCCTTCTCGCATCGGGTATGTCGGGATACAGATGATGATCCATGAAGGACGCCGGAGTGCGGACAGCCGGGGAGAAGGGGGAAGGAGTGAGAAATTTCCTTGGCAAAAAATTGCCTCAGCGATGCAGCGTGCTCTGCGGATCTGCCTCTCAGCTGAACAGCCACAGAAGCAGGAAATGCGTGGGCAGATAGACGAGCAAAGGAAACGCGATCATTAAGAAACCCAGGTAAAGCGGGGGCGGTATTCGTCTCTGCGGTCTGCCGCCCGGCCCGAACACCCAGTTCACATTCTCTTCCGGGCTGGTGAAAAAGTAGATCACCGGCAGCAAGACCCAGGCAAGAAGCGTCTGCGCGATCCACGCGGTCGGTGCGTAGCCCAGTACATGGATCATCCACAGGAGCATGGCGGGGAGGAATACGTGGAACAGGGACAGCGCCTTGAGGTACGGCGGGATGCGTCGATCGAACATGTAGTCCGTGAGACCCGTGATCCGCCTGCCCGTCAGCAGCTGCCCGAAAAACCCCGCGTTCCAGAGGAATTCCGGCAGAAGGACCCCGACAGCCATCATGCTGGCCAGGTAACTGCTCTCCAGCCAGAGCGCGGGCACCGTTGCCAGCAGGGCGATGTCCGAGAACCAAAGAAAGTTCGCGGGACGGTATTTCTTTGCATAGACGGCCACGACGACGGCCACATAGAGCGTAAAGACGATCTTGATCCAGAGGGGGATGATCACGGCCGGACTTCATGTCGAAGGGCGATGGGTACTTAACGTCCCCACGACCCGGTGCAATAGGACGTCCCTGTGTTCGGCCCGCATGAGATCGTGCCACTGCCTGTGAGGCCGAATCCGCCTGCCTTCAGCGTACCTGTCAGGGTGCAGGACTTCACTTCTTTCCAGCATATGCTGTCACGCTGTTGATAGCACTCCGCCGTCGCGTTCAGTCGGCCCGAGTTGTCCACCCGCCCTCTGATGCGATAGATGTAGGACTGAACATCATTGTAAAATTCACCGTCGACGGTCCCGTCGGCCTTTACCGTCATCTTCAGGGGACCTCCTATCAACACGCCGTCACAATTGCGGGCCGCCTGCCTTCCCGATGAATCCCTGATGTTGCCCCTGAGGGCATCCCACTCACCGGAAAAAGTACCGGCGAGAGGCTTCGCCGCTGTGCCGTCCGGTTTTGTTGCGGGCGGGGCTTTGGCCGTGGCCGGGGGTTTGGTACCCGCAGGCGGTCGCGCCGTCCGCACGCCTCTGTCGTCGGGCACCCCCTGTTGACCCGACTCAGTGACGCCCTTTGTGAAACCCCCGGCAAAACGGTGCAGCCAGTCGGAACCGGTGTCGGACCTCTGCTCCTGCGTGGTTTCAGGAGGCGGGCCGTCGGACGGGACCTCGAGAGGGCGGCCTTCCGGCGTTCGTCGGGCAACACTGGTCAGGCACCGCCCCTGGGCATCGCAGCGCCAGCTCGAGCAGTTCTTGCCGATCCAATCGTATACCGTCTTCGCCCGGCGAAGGGTCCCGCCATGATCTTCTGACCCGTCGGAAGTTGCTCTCCATAGGTCACTTCCCCGCTTGTCGGATCGCAGGCAGTGGACAGGGGATGGAACGGTATTCAAATCAGGGTTCTTGCTGTTCTCTTGACCTCCTGTCGGCAAGCCAGAGATCGAATCGGAACGATCCGTAGGTCTGGCCAAGAAGTGTTGCGGTGACCACAGCGACTTCGCAGTTGAACCACAGGAACGGGAGCGTGATGACTGACAGCAGAACGAAGAACCAAAGACCCGCCGTGAACCCCAAAAAGCGGATCCGGGGGATGCTGATCGCCTTGCCGAGGAGCAAAAACGCGCCGAGACCGAGGAGCAGAAGGGGTATGACACCGGCGGACGGGCGCCCGGGTATCGCGCGCTTCAGGGAGGGAAGGGCAAGGGCGCATGTCACGCCGTATCCCATGAGGAGAAGGGGGATTTCGTAAAGGGTGCCGCGATCGTCTTTGAGGAGTCTGAAGGGGGTCATTTCCTTCGCCGGCCCGTACCGTTTACAAAAGAAGGTTCTTCGTGGAGCGGAGGTCCCTTCGTGAAATGATTTAACAGGTCGGGGCCGAGTAATCAATCGGGAATTTCAACGCTTCTCCTGTCCCCGTGAAATATAATGGCTTTTCGGCACAATCCCTGATAAAGATACCCGCGCCGGTCATCGGCTCTGCTCTCGGTTGCCGGCGCGAAACCGATGAAATGGAAAGGGGCGCAAAACATGGGATCCAAGCGGAAGAAGACACAATTGGGGCGAAAGGAGTATTTCGAACGGAAGCTGAAGGAGCGGCTGTCTTTCCTGTCTGAAAGGAAAACAGAACCTTCGGAGATCGATAAGGACCCCCGCGTCAAGCACCTGCGCGCGACCATCCGGGCGATCGATGCGAGGCTGAAGGCGATCGAGAGACTCGAACAGCGGAAGACCGAGATGGCGAAAGCAAAGGCGGACAAGGAGGCAGCGGCCCTGCAGGCCAGAGAGACGGGGAAAGAGAAGGAAAAGGAAAAAGTCAAAGAACCGAAGAAGGCCGCTGAAGAGCCCAAGGCACAGAAGAAAAAGAAAGAGAAAGGGGAGAAAAAGGACCCAGGAGTGACGGTGGGGGATTTCAGGTCAAATCTTTCCTGAAAATCAGCTTGTCGTCACCGATCCGGTAGAAATCCCTGACACGGGCCTCCAGTTGGTATCCGTTTTTTTCATAGAATCGGATGGTGGTGTTGTAGCTCTCCTGCGATGAGGTCTCTATGAGAATCATCCGCCCGCCCCTCCGGAGGACGTCCCGCTCAACGGATTCGAGCAGGCGTTTCCCCAGCCCCTTTCCCTGGGCCTCAGGATCGACGACGATCCAGTACAGATCATAGACCCCCTCTGTGAGGGGCACCGGCCCATAGCAGGCATAGCCGAGGACAGGGGTGCTTTTCCTGCCATCCGCCAGGACGGCGAACCTGTAACCGCTCTTTTCCCCCTTTTCGAGAAACTCGTCCACCAGTTCCATCGCGACGGCTATCTCGATGGCGTTGAATTTTCCGGAGGCCGTCACCATCCTTTCCACAGGGGTTCGATCCCCAGGCTCGAGATTGCGGATGATCATATCAACGGTGGTTTCCCCGCGCATCGATTTCCCCGATCCACCGGAAGAGACCGGCGCGTCACCTATACCATTTTTTCAGCCGGTGTGCCGTTATTTTTCACATGTGCAGAGGATGGAGCTCCTTCTCGGACGCCGTCAGGGAGGATTCTGGGGGACGGCGTCAACGGGCTGATGGTGCAACGGCAGGGCTTCCGGAAAGAACGGGCTTCGAAAAGGGTTTTGTTTCCCGGAAAGGCTGCCTGCCGCTCAAAAAACCGTGAGTCATGCGACACTGAGATCGGGATCGGGCGTGCGGTGAATCCCCCGCCGCCCTTTCGATCCGGTTGGGGGATGGTCTTTTCTCTATTGAAAATACCTGAAAAATGTGAATGATAAGGCTTCTTTCGGAGACCAGAGGATGCCCGGAGAGGAACCATGGGAAAAGAAGTGATTGCCTGCATGGCCAATGAAGAGAGGGTCGACCGGTGTGTTCGTCGGCTCAGCGAGATCATGGAAGAATTGGGGGAGGTGGGCCTCTTCCTTGAAAAATCCGGAGCCGCCATGGCCGATTACGGCAAGAGGGTGAAATCCGAGGAGGAACTCCTCGAGAAGCTGAAGGCGGAGATCCAGGAAACCAAGATCCCCGGTTTCTGCGGCGTGAAACTGCTTCAGGAGGCCGCGGCCCTGATCGACATCATCGGGATCCGCATCTCCTACCTCCGGGGACTCGGCGAAGGGGTCAACACGAGGAAGATCGACGCCATCGAAAAGTTCATCCGCGAGAAGTTGCAGCCCATCCTCACGGTGAGTTTCAAGGAGATGGCCCATTTCGGGACCATGGATGAAAAGAAGATCCTGGAGACCATCCTGGCCCGAGGGGGCTCCGATTGATCGATGCAACGAGGCCCGGCGAACATGGCGAACATGAAGATGATGCACTATCCGACGGTCAAACAACGGACCCACGATGACTGCGGCGCGGCCTGCGTCTCCTCCATCCTGCGGTATCACAACCGCAGGCACCAGTACGTGAGGCTCTGCAAGGAATTGAAGCTCAGCAAGATCGGTGTCGATGAAATGGAGATGGTGAAGTTTCTGCGTTCGGAAGGTTTCAGGGCGGAGTTGATGGACAACCTGACCATCGACGGCCTCCTCGAATGCCTGAAGAGTGAACGGCCGGTGATCATGATCATCCAGGCCTGGAGCCGCAGGAAGGCGGAGACATACGCCTGCACGGACTACGGACACTATGTCATGGCGATCGGGTACAATGAAGACCGGATCATCTTCATGGACCCGGCACTGCCCTTCGGGACCTACGGTTTCATCGGCAGGGAGGAACTCGAGAAGAGGTGGTACCTCCTGGGGGAGGGGGGCGGCATGCGGCGGGTGGGAATCGTCGTCGACCCCGGGGATGAAAGAAGGGTCGTGCACATCGATTGATCCCGGCGCGCCCGCGGAAAAAACACAAATCACCTTGAAGTTTTCTTTATTTTACGGTAACCGTAGGCCGTTTTCTTGATCGTGTGACCAACGGGACGTGCCGTCGGCGTCGGCGGCGCGGCCCGGAGATTTTTTCTTTTCAGGCCGGATCGATCGCAAGGGGGGGGATCCATGAAAGGCGAAAAAACGGTCAAGAGGACGAAGCGCGGCTTCTCGTCCATCCGGAGATTCATCGACGGTCACTTCTCTCACTTCAATGCGTACACCCTGAAGGCGGCATCGCAGGCGTACATCGAACACCTGCGCGGCGGCAACAGGATGCTCCTGGCCATGGCCGGGGCCATGAGCACCGCCGAGATCGGCGGCATCCTTGCCGAGATGATCCGGCGGGACAAGATCCACGCCATCTCCACGACGGGCGCAAACCTCGAAGAAGACATCTTCAATCTCGTCGCCCATGACCACTACGTCCACATCCCCGATTACCGCCAACTGGCACCGGGGGACGAGAAAAAACTATATGACAGGGGCTTGAACCGCGTCACCGACACCTGCATTCCGGAGGTCGAGGCGATGCGCCGGGTCCAGGGCCCCTTCCTCGAGCGCGTCAGGGAGGCCGAGCGGAAGGGGCGGAGATTTTTCCCCTATGAATTCTTCTATCAGATGATCCGCGGCGGCGACCTCGAGCCCTTTTACCAGATCGATCCCCGGGACTCCTGGGTCATCGCGGCCTGCAGAAAGAACATCCCGATCTGGACACCTGGCTGGGAGGATTCCACTCTCGGCAATTACATCGTCGCGGCGACGCGGATGAAGATGGTCTCCGATCACGGGACCGTGAAATCCGGTCTCGAGCAGATGAGTTTCCTGATCGACTGGTACCTCGAGAATACCCGGAAGGGAAGCATCGGTTTCTTCCAGATCGGCGGCGGGATCGCCGGTGATTTTGCCATCTGCGTCGTTCCCCTGATCACGCAGGACCTCAGGGAGAGGTGCAAGTACTGGGGCTATTTCTGCCAGATCTCGGACAGCACGACCTCTTACGGGTCCTACAGCGGCGCTTCACCCACGGAAAAGATCACCTGGGGGAAACTGGATGCCGAGACGCCGAAATTCCACATCGAATCAGACGCGACCATCGTGGCCCCGCTCATCTTCGCCTACGTCCTCTCCGCTGATTAGAGATCCGATGAGGCGGCTTCAGAGACCGGCAGCCGGGCATGTCATTATTTCGGCCAGAGGGATTGCCTCCAGGCCGTCCGCGGGGATTTATCCCGTTAAGAACAATTCCGTGTCATCCGAGCCCCGGTGAGGGGATATCGGTTGAAGGAGTTGGGACACAACACCCGGTCCCTCGGGGCCATCGATTCATAAATCCCGCTCATAATCAATAAGTTAGAATCCGTTCAACAAGACAGCGCTTTTTTGCGCACCTTTCGACAAATTTGTCGGAGACCTGAAACAATGAATTTACGTAAACAGGGATTCCGATGCAGTTTTCCGCCTCGAAGATGTTAAATATTCGACAATTATTGCCTCAGGATAAACACGGCTCTTGGAGGGACGTGAACGTTGCTTTTAAAATCACAAATAATATCAATCATATGTAAATTTTTTTCCTGTTCGGCACGGTAAGTGCATAAATAACTGTACGAAAGCGGATTCATAAAGCTCTTTGAGGATCAAAAAACGGATTTATCTCGCCCCGGCCCTACCGACCATTAGGGTTGACAGTTTCCCCCTCCTTTACTGTTGATCCTAAAATGGGGATTTCCCCTCCTCCTTTGCCCCGTGGTAATCGGTAGGGCAGGGCTGTTTCTGGGGCCCGTTCAGGCCCGCCGCTTCCCCGTTCAAGCCTGTGTTTTCTTCGAAACCGGTTTCACAAAAAGGAAGAAGACCGCCGCCGAGGCGGCCGCCAGCGCGTCCAGCATGAAGGCTGACCCGTAGTGGCCCGTCGCATCCCTCAGCATCCCACCGACCCAGTGTGAGCATATCGCCCCGAGCCCGTAGAAAGGCGTCCAGGCGCCGATCACGGTGCCCATGATCTCTTTCCTGAAATAATCCCCTGCACAGGCCCCGTAGATCGGAAAGGTGACACCGTAGAACAGGGCCAGCAGGGCGATGCAACAAGAAAGCAACGGCCAGGAAGCCCCGGATATCAAAATACCGACGACGGAAGCGGTGATGCAGGCGTTGGAGATCAGAACCGTGACACGACGGCCGATGTAATCGGACAGAGGCAGGACGGCAAGCACACCGGCGACCTGGGCGAAACCATGGATTGCGGCCAGGCGGCTTGCCCTGTCGAGGGGGAGGTCGAGTTCATAGCGGGCATAGTCGACCATGAAGGTCGTGACACCGTAGAGACAGTAGGAGACGAGAAAATAGGAGATGCCGATCAACCAGAAGAGCCGGTCGCCGGTGATATCCCGGAGAGGGTATCCTGCGTTTCCTCGGATATCCTCATCCCGTGCAGGCAAAGGGCCATCATCGGTTCCCCAGGGTCGCAAACCCGCCGACCCGGGGTCACGCCTGAGGAGAAGCCCGTTGGTGAGCACCATCGCGATGGCCGCCGCGCCTGTAAAATACCAGGCGTGCCGCCAGGTGAAGTGCCGAACGATCCACGGGAAGGCCGCCCCCATGGTCGCAAAGCCGAGCCCGTACCCGGTGGAGAGGATCCCGAGGGCGAGACCCCTGCGACGGGGGGCGAACCACCGCTGGACGACCGTGATGACCGGAGCCCACATCCCCGTTGCCCCGACCCCTACAACGGCATAGGCCAGGCAGGCTGACAGGAGGGAGTCCGCACGGCCCATGAGGAGCAGGCCGATCCCGAGGATCAGGGAGCAGACCGTGATGACGAGTCGTGCGCCGAGCCGGTCCGTCAGGTGCCCGGCAAGGGGTGTCAGGAGAATGTAGGTGAAGAGATAGGTGTTGAAGATCGTGCCCGCATCCGTCCGGGTGAAGCCGAGATCCCGGATCATCTCGGGCAGGACGACGCCGTATCCGAGCCTCGCCGAGTAATTGACGAAGAGATCGACGAAACAGGCGGCGAGGACGACCCAAGCCCAGTGGAAGGTCACCGGAGGCGGCATTCCCTCTTCCCTGACGGTACCGTTCAACTTCGAAGTTTTTTCATGAGCCAGGCCATGTTCTCTCCGAGGGTCTTCATGGTCTGGATCCCCTCGGCGTCCTTCAGCACCTCGCCGGGGTCCCTCCCGATGCCGATGTTCCAGTAGCTGGATCCCGGCATGATCATCTGCATGTAATGCAGGAAAAGGTTCATGGCGTTGAAGGCGGGGATGGCACCGGCACGCCTCACGGCCACGACGGAAGCGCCGACTTTCCGCTTCAGCATGTAGTCGTTCGCCCGGCCCACGAATCCGCATCGCTCGATGAGGGCCCTCATATTGGAACTCACATCGGAGAAATAGGTGGGGGAGCCGAGGAGAACACCGTCGGCTTCACGCATCTTCGCGAGGTACTCGTTCAGCCTGTCTTTCCTGTTCGTGCAGCAGCCGTCCTTCGTCTTGAAGCATTTGTAGCAGGCCAAGCACCCCTGGAGGTTCTCGCCCGCCATCTGTACCAGTTCCCCCTCGATTCCTTCCTTTTGGAGCTCGTCCAGGACCGTGTTGAGGAGGATGGCCGTATTGCCGTCCCTGCGCGCGCTTCCGTTGAATGCCACAACCTTCATCCGTCCTGTCTCCTTTCTTCTCCTCCCGACAGTTTCGTGATGCGGTGATCGATCAAAGCCCCTCATGGAGCCCTGCCGTCTGGTTTGAACAGAACCGGTAGAGCGCTCGCGGCACCCAGCCGGATCGTTTCATCGTAGAGGTGGGACATGTCGTTCGGTTCCGGGTTGATCTCGATCAGTCTCGCACCGTTTTCCTTTGCGATCTGGGGAAAGCCCGCCGCCGGCCAGACGACCCCGGATGTCCCGATACTCACCAGGAGATCGCAATGCCGGATCACATCCGTCGCCTCCCCGACGATGCCGGCGTCGAGCCGGTCCCCGAACCAGACGATGTCCGGTCGCAGCCAGCTGCCGCAATCCAGGCACCTGTAGCTCCGGTATGTCTCACCGATGTCCTCGATGACCCCGTGCCAGGGGCAGCGAAGCCGCCAGAGGCTTCCGTGGAGTTCGATGACCCTCCGACTTCCGGCCCGCTGATGGATGCCGTCGATGTTCTGGGTGACGACGGTGACGCCGGGGTGACTCTTCTCCAGTTGCGCGATGACGCCGTGTCCCGCGTGGGGTCGGCAGGCGAGCACCGCCCGCCGCCGGAGTTCGTGAAAGGCGAGGACCTTCTCCGGGTCCTCCTCGAAGGCCGTCTGACAGGCGTACTCCTGCCAGCGGTACTGGCTCCAGATACCGCCGCTTCCCCGGTAGGTGGGGACGCCGCTCTCGGCGGACATCCCGGCCCCCGTGAAGAAGACGATCCTTTCGTATGCCGAAGGGTCAACCTTCATGACCACCTCCCATGAGGATGGTAGGGGATCGGTGCATTTCCCTGACTGTCACCCGGCGGCCCCGGCGTGCATTCGTTACAGGAGGCCGATCAGCGAAAGCCCCGTCGCGATGTTGACGGCCATCAGAAACAGGGTAACCCGGCCGCACCAGGCGTGGAGAATTCTCAACCGGGCCCTGGACTGCGGCAGGCCCCTGTGCATCTGGCCGAGGAGAATCGTTGCGAGCGCGAGGATAAAAACGACCAGCCCCAGGAAGGCATGGGGGACGGCGAAATGCTCGTTTCGATCCAGCTCGAGCTGAAGGGCTTCTGCGAAGAAACCGAGGATCATGACGACAAACCCTGTCAGGGCGAGGGCCCTGTGCGTTCTGAACCACCATCTCTTCACCCTTGCATAGCGGGCAATCACCGCGGCCGCCGCCATCAGCAGAAACCCGGTTGTCATCAATCCTGCGTGTGTCAGAAGGAGCATCCCGACCTCCCGTGAAAAGGTTAGTCCTTTATAAGCGTCCACTCGTGGAATGTCAACGTCGGCGGTCTGAATTCGTTACAGGACTTCGATCCCCTGAGCGTCCGTGTTTCCAAGGGCCCGTTTTCTGGCACGGATCATGAATATTCAGGGGTCGAATCATCCCCACGGTACCGGGGGGAGTCGGATCCCCTGAAGGCAGGTCAGGCGCCATGAAACCGCAGGAACTCAAGTATTTCAAGAAGATGCTCAACGAGAGGATTGACGAGCTGGTCAAGGGCGCCGGCAGAACCGTAAGCGAGATGTCCGGTGACGAAGAAGTTTTTTCCGACCCGAACTACAGGGCCACTCAGGAAAGTGAGAGGAATCTCGAACTGAGGAGCCGCGAAAGGGAGCGCAAGCTCATTCTGAAGATGAAGGAGGCCCTCCTGCGGATCGAAGAGGGAACGTTCGGCATCTGCGAAGAGTGCGGAGAGCCCATCTCTCTGCAGAGGCTCAAGGCGCGCCCCGTCACGACGCTCTGCATCGAGTGCAAAACCGCCGAGGAGAGGCGCCAGAAGATGCGGGGCCTCACCGCCGTCCCCTCCCTTTCTTTCGCCGAATAAGGGCCTCGATTGTCGCTCTTTTTTCCCCGGGGAACCTAAACCCGTTCCCCGATCCCCGGCTCCGGAATGTTCCCCCCCAGGAGCGTTTGCACCTGACCGTCGAAGCTTGCGGCAACGGCCTGGATCCCCTCCCCGTCAGTCAAAAGGAATCTCAGCAGATCGTCACGGCCGAGACGCGCGGCCATCTGGATGAAGATCGGGCAGATGCCGAGGATCATGGCCGATGCCACCCTCTCCGCCCAGGTCCTGCCGGAGGAAAGGGGGGGGACGCCGCCTCCGAAGATGCGATACATGCGAGGGCCGATCCCGTATTCCAACGGGTCGTGCCTCTTATCGATGGGTGCTCCGGTCGAGGCGATCTTCTCGATCGCGTTCATCGATTCGCCCAGCGGGCGGTGAGCGCCGAGGACGTACCCTGCGGCCAGTGGGTCGAGCCCGAGTTCGAGGCACCTCTTCAGGAGGGGAAGGGCATCGTCCGACTTCAGCGCAAGGGCGATCCATCCGGCGTGGTCCATCAGGAGGAGCCCCTCTTTTTCCGTTTTTGATTTCTTGAAGGATGCGTAGGTCATGCAGGGGCACGGGCAGTGGTAGCAGGCCCGGTTTTGGCCGATCTTCCCCCGGAGCGCACCGGCGGCCTCTTCGCCGCCGGGAAGGCTCTTCAGGAGGGGCACAAATCCGAAGGCTTTCATGGCCCCCGTGTCCCGCAGCCTTTTTCCCGCAGCCATAGAAAGGGCGGGGTGGTCCTCGCGGCAGGGCAGTCCACCGACGCCGTTGAAAAGGACGGCCTTGAGGTTTTTCGCCGCCATCCGCGCGGCGAGTCCGACCTTGTCGAGACTCCCGTGACGGTCGATGGAGGCCGATGCGAAGGGTGAGCCGCGGTCCGCCGCCGGCCCCGTGACGATGGCGATGCGGAAACCGGGAACGCTTCGCCTCAGGAATTGCATCATGTCGGGTATCGGACGATCGGAGGGATCCCGGATCGGCACTACGGTGACGGAGTCTCGCCCGACGTGGACGGCGCAGGGCCGCTCTGCTGCGCCGCGGATAACGAGAAAATCAAGGCCGGCGAATTTCATCTCCGGACCCGTCCGGAGCATGAAGGGCACGTGGCAGAGATGATCGTAGAGCGTGGACCGGAAGGTGGCGACAAGAAGCGAGGAGGCGGGGGCGAAGGTCCCCGTGAGCGGCCCCGTCCCGAAGACGATGGCGTCGCTTTCGTAGCGGGCAAGGAGCCAGGCGTTCACGGACGCCCCGAGAAGGGTTTCCCGAATCACCTCTTCTTCGAAACCGACCGTGTAGGAAGACCCTAGGGTCAGGTCGACCACGCCGATTCTGCCGTTGTAGAAGAAGGGAAAGAGTTTCATGGGTTGATCTCACCCGGTACCGATTTCTGCCACCGGAAGCGGATCTTCGCCGCGTCGAAGGGACAGCGGTCCACGCAGCGCAGGCACATGATGCACTCCGTCATGGGGATTCTCGGGGAGACGCCCTCGCGGAGCTGATCCGCGTCGATGATCCCCACGGGGCAGACCTCGGCGCACTGGATGCAGGAGAATTTCTTGCACTTTCGCGCCCCGATGACGATCTTGGGGAGCCGAAGCAGGCTGGCGATTCCCAGGGTCGCCCCTACGGGACAGAGATAGCGGCACCAGGACCGGCGCTCGGCAAGCTCCGTGGCGGCCAGGGCCGGGACGACGGCCAGTTCGGCGCTCTTCAGGAAGGACTGCACCCCATAGGAGCGGCAAAGCGTCCCGATGGGGCAGACGGTGCAGAAGGCCTGAAAGCCGAAGACGGCGCTTCCGCCCACGGCGCCGCCGAGGATGCCGTACTTGGTCATGCGGCTCTTCAGCCACTGCGGCCAGCCGAGCTTCTTCGGGGTGATCTTGTCCACCAGGTCGAGGACGAAGCCGAAGGGGCAGACCCAGCCGCAGAAGATCCTCCCGAAGAGAACCGTGAGGATGAGAAGGGCAAGCGCCGACGAGGCGCCCACGAGGATAAGTGTCTTCGACGAGGCGATGTTCTGAAGCGTCCCCGTGGGGCAGGAAAGCTCCACCGTACCCGCCCGGAAGTAGCAGAAGGTCCCCACGACGAGGATGACCAGGAAGAGGAAAGACAGGGCCTGGACCCCCCAGCGGGCAACCTTGATCCATCGCAGGGCCTTGCCACGCGTGTAGATGAGGGCGTCTTCCGGGCAGTGCTTGACGCACAGGGGGTCGCCCTCGCAGAGGTCGCACTTGTGGATGACCTGGTTCACGGGGTCGCGGATCGGCGCGGCCTCGGGGCAGGCCATGGTGCAAAGACCGCAGTCGACGCAGAAGAGGTCGTTGATCCTGACGATTCCGTCGTCGCCCCGCTCGATGGCCCGCGTCGGGCAGGCCTCGAGGCACAGGGGCCTGCGGCAATGCTGGCAGAGGATGGCGAAGTTCTTTCCGAGCTTCTCATCGGTGAGGACCTTGACGCTTGCCTGTGCGGGTGCCACTTTGTTGACGTTACGCGTCGAGCAGATCATCTCGCAGGTCCCGCAGCCCGTGCACTTCGCGGGGTCGAAGACGATGTACCGGTTGCGCCGCGGCATGAAGAAGTCGGAAAACCTCTTTTTTTCCGGCGCGCGGGGTCGGAGGTCCTCGAGTTTCAAGCCGCTCTGCGGCCGGGAATCGGGAGCCGGATATCGGATATGGGGTGTTCCGGATGCTTCCATGCTTATGGTCTGTCTGGTCTATTTTGTCTGTTTCGTCTAAAAACGGGATTGCCGCGTCGGGCTCATGCCCTCCTCGCAATGACGAATCGATGACGTTACTTCCATCGATCATCCCGCACCCAAACGGGGCGGATGCCCGCAATGACGACTTTTTTTGAAACCCGGTACCCTGGACCTGCTTTTATGCGTTGCGCAGCAGGTAGATCTCACGCCGGCAGGTCGGGCACGTCTGGAGCGCCTTGAGGACGTTTGCCGGCTCCGCCTTCAGCCTTCCCAAAACGAATTCCTCCACGGGCAAGGCGATGAAGAACCGGCCGCAGGCCTCGCATCGCTTGGCGTTCTCAACCGCGTTTTCCTCGATCGCCGTCTCGCGGAGCTTCCGGATCAGGTCCCGGCAACTCACCCCCTGCGGGCAGACATCGGTGCCGCTGTTGCACTCCGTGCAGTACCAGATGTTCTTGTCCCCGATGACGTCTTCGCCCGTGAGCGTCTTCTTGATGATGCCCCGGGGGGACATCTCGATGCCGAAATTCTCGTACATCTCCGCCATGGGGCAGGCGGCGACACAGCGGCCGCACTCGACGCAGCCCGGGGCCCCGGAGGCTTTCTTGGCTTCCTCGATCCTATCGTGCCTCTGCTTCATGGCGCTCCTTCTCGATCCTCACGGCGCAGACCTTGTATTCCGGCGTCTTGCAGGCGGGGTCGAGCACCGGGTTCGTGAGGATGTTGGCCCTCGCCTCGGTGAAGTGGAACGGGGCGAAGATGCTTCCCTTTGCTACTCGGTCGGTGATGCGGGCCGTCGTCACGATGCTCCCCCGCTTGGAAGTGACACGGATCCTTCCCCCCTCGTGGATGCCCAGCGCGGCGGCGTCGGCGGGGTGGATCTCCACATAGGCCTCCTCGATCTCGCGGTTGAGGAAGGGCGAACGCCGCGACATGGTCCCGGTGTGGTAGTGGGCGAAGACGCGCCCCGTGTTGAGATAGTAAGGGTACTGCGCGTCGGGCGTCTCCGCCGGCGGCGTATATTCGGGGACGACGAATCGGCCCAGTCCGCGGGTGAATCGCTCGCCGTGGAGGAAGCGCGTCCCCGGGTGGCCCTCGTCGGGGCAGGGCCACTGCAGGCCCGTCCGCTCGATGCGGTCGAAGCGGATCCCCGCGTAGGCCGGGACGAGGCCTGCGACCTCGGCCAGGACATCGGCGGGAGAGGCATAGTCGAAGGGAAGCCCGAGGGCCTTCCCGAGGAGGCAGAGGATGTCGAAGTCACCCTTCGCCGTTCCGGGCGGGTCGACGGCCTTGTGCAGGAGCTGGAATCGCCGCTCCGTGTTCGTGTAGGTCCCGGTCTTTTCGGCGAAGCAGGCGCCCGGCAAAACCAGGTGAGCGAATCGCGCCGTCTCCGTGAGGAAGATGTCCTGAACGACCAGGAAATCGAGCCTCCCGAGGGCCTCCATGACATGGTTCACGTCGGGATCGCTGAGACAGGGGTTCTCGGCCATGATGTAGAGGGCGCGAATCTCCTTTCCCGCGGCGTTGATGAGCTCCGTGACGGTGAGACCCGGACTTGCAGAGAGTTCCCTTCTCCAAGCCTTCTGGAACTTTTCCCGGACGGCCGGGTCGGACACGGACTGGTAGCCCGGGTAGAGGTTCGGCAACGCCCCCATGTCACAGGCGCCCTGGACGTTGTTCTGCCCGCGCAGCGGGTAGATCCCCGAACAGGGCTTTCCCACGTGGCCGCAGAGCATGGCGAGGTCGCAGATGGCGATGACGTTGGCCGTGCCGCAGGCGTGCTGGGTGATGCCCATGCAGTAGACGATGGCGGCGTTTTCCGCCTTCGCGTAAGCCTCGGCCACTTCGCGGATGGCGTCCTCGTCGATCCCCGTTTCCGCGGCGGCTTTCTCCACGGGCCAGGACATCAGGAAGGTCTTCAGGGCCTCGAAATGTTCCGTGCGCTTTTCGATGAAGCCGGTGTCGTGCAGGCCTGAATCGACGATGTGGCGCATCATGCCTGCCAGAAGCGGGATGTCCGTGCCCGGCTTGAGACGCAGGAGCCTGCGGGCGTTTCTCGCCGCCGGTGTCTCCCGGGGGTCGATGACGAAGATCTTCGCGCCCCGGTCGAGGGCCCTGTAGACCTCACCCATGAGAACGGGGTGGCTCTCCGCGGCGTTGGATCCGACGAAGAGGATGCAGTCGGCGCCGGCCAGATCGGCGATGGAGTTGGTCATGGCGCCGCTGCCGAGCGTCTGAAGCATGCCGACCGTCGTCGCCGCATGACAGAGCCTGGCGCAGTGATCCACGTTGTTGGTCCGGAAGGCGGCCCGGATGAGCTTCTGGAACAGGTAGTTCTCCTCATTGGTGCACTTGGCCGAGGAGAGGCCCCCGACACCGTCGGGGCCGTATCTTTCGACCGTCTCCCTGAGCTTTCCGGCCGCGAGCGCGATGGCTTCCTCCCAGGAGATGGCCTCGAAGCGGTCTCCCTTTCGCAAAAGCGGGGCCGTGAGGCGCTCCGGGTGATGGACGAACTCGTGGGCGGACCACCCCTTCACGCAGAGGGTCCCCCGGTTCACGGGGTTCTCCCGGTCGGGATAGGTGGCCGCGACCCGGCCCTCCTCCACCTTGAGGAGGAGACCGCACCCCATTCCGCAGTATGGGCAGATGGTCCGGATGAACTCAGGGGTCATGACTTCTTTTCCATGCTGTCGACCCAGTCGGGCACCTCCCGCCCGGGACGGGGTTCCTTCGCAAAATCGAAGAGGACGGGGGACTTGCGGTTCACATCGAGTCCCGCCTCGTAATGATAGTCTTTCCTCAGCGCCTCCCGCATGGCAAGCTGAAGTGTCATGAGAGGAATCCCGACCGGGCAGGCCTCCTGGCAGGCCCCGCAGGCGACACAGGTGTCGGAGAGATGGAAGGCCCGGATCAGGTGAAAGGTGACCATCTCCGCCGGGACGACGCCGCGCTCGACCCAGACCTCGTCCTCGAGCTTGCAGGGCACGCAGATGCAGATGGGGCAGGAGTTGCGGCAGCCGTAACACTTGATGCAGCGCCTGAGCTGGTCCGCCCACTTTGCCATCCGCTGTGCCGGGTCTCCCTCGAGAAATTCCTTCACCCGCTCGTCGGCGAAGGGGTTCGCACCCTCCACGGCGCTCCCGGCTTCGAGCTTCTGAGGGTACGGCCGGCTGCAGAGGCATGCCTTCGCCTGGTCCGCATCGCAGGCGTAGCCCATGACGACAAGCCTGTCCCGGTCGATCTGGTTTCTTTTGACGAGCTCCACGACGGCCCTCTCGTCGCAACCTCTCATGACGGCGGCCAGCCGCCAGGACTGCGGCTTTTCCCGCAGGATGGCCCGGGACATCTTGGCGAGGAGCCACTTGGGCTCCAGGACGAGCTGGTCGATCTCCGCCGGATCCGTGAAGATGTAAGGCTGAATCACATCCCACGGGCCTTTTCGAAGCGCCAGAACGGCGTCGGCTTCCTTCTGCTCGATGATTTCTTTCGCCTTCTGCCTGATTTTTCCCAGCATTCTTTTCCGACCCGTGTTTTCAAAGGCCGCGGATCAACGGCCGCTTCGACTGATCCATGATTCCGTGGAGGGCAGGCCCTCGAGATGCCGGTGGAACGCCGAGATCATCTCGGCGAACTGGTGCCACTCATGGGCCGTGCCGAAACCCAGGAGCAGCCGGTTCCCACCGATGCCCGTCGTGTCGAGGAGCGTCCGGAGGAGCTCCAGCCGCTTGAGGGCGGCGTGGTTGGCGTTGTTGAAGCGGCACCCTCCGACATGGCAGCCCAAAACGGCCACGCCCGCAGCGCCGCTCGCGAAGGCCCGCAGGACCGCATCGGGCTCCACGTAACCCGCGCACTCCACCGGGATGACCCGGAAGGAGGCTGGAAGCTCGATGCGCTTTCGCCCGGCGGCGTCCGCCCCGATGAGGCCGCACCAGCGGCAGGCGAAGACGAGGATTTGGACATGCCTTGCGTCAGCGGACATGTCAGCGCACCTCCCGGAAGGCCCGCCGGATCATCGCGCCCGTGGCCCGGTAGTTCTGCTCGGGCACCTGCATGGCCCCGTTCGGACAGACGGCAACACAGTTGCCGCAGGCCTTGCAGCGGACCTTGACGACGCGGCTCACGGAGCGGTTACCCATGCGTTGGAGCCTGCAGGCCCCGTAAGGGCAAACGGCCACGCAGTTGCCGCAGCCGGTGCATGTGGCGGCATCGACGGTGGCATGGCCCAGCTTGTCACCGGGAACGCGGCTCATCGTGATCGCCGAGACCCTTTTCTTTCCCAGGAAGGAAGCCGCCTTGATCGCCGCCGCTTCGCCCTGGGCGATGGCCTGGTCCGAGGAGACGGGCCAGCGGGCCGCCCCGCAGATGAAGATGCCGTCGTTGAGTGTCTCCACAGGGTGGATCGGGTAGACCTCGGCGATGAAACCGTACGGGTCCACGGGGATTTCGAGCATCTTTGCAAGTTCCGCGCTCTGCGGGTCGGCGATGAGGGGCGTACTGAGGACAACCAGATCTGCCTCTATGACCCGGGTCGCTCCCGAGACGGCATCGAAGACCTGGACCTCACCGACCTTTTCTTCCCCACGCACCTCGGGCGGCCTCGCGGCGTCGTAACGGATGAACTGGACGCCCTTTTGAAGGGACGTTCGGTAGTAGGCCTCCAGCACACTGCCCGGCGTCATCATGTCGCGGTGCAGGACATAGGCCTTCGCGCCGGGGACCTCTTCGATGATCCGCATGGCGTTCTTGATGGACAGGGGACAACAGATCGTCGAACAGTAAGGCCGCTCGGCGTTTCGCGCGCCCACGCATTGGATGAACACGGCCGTCCGGCAGGCGGGTTTCCCCGCCGCAAATTGCCTTTCCATCTCCATCTGCGTGATCACGTTCTTGAGTTTCCCGTAGCCGTGCACCCCCTGGGGAAAGTGGACTCGCGCCCCCGTGGCCAGCACGACGACCCCCACGCGCAGGTTCGTCTTTCCCTCCGGTCCCGCGAGGATGATCTTGAAATCGCCGGCGTAGCCCTTGACGGTCGTCACCCTTGTGCTCCCGTAAAAGCGGATCATAGGGCTTCTGTTCACTTCCTCAACGAGACCCTGGATTCTTTCGGGGCCTGGTCTGTGCGTCGGATAAATCCTTGAAATCAGATTCAGCATACCGCCCGGTGCCGATCCCCTTTCGACGAGGTGGACCGGAAAGCCCAAGCGGGCGAGGCCGCAGGCGGCCGAGAGCCCGGCGGGCCCGGCGCCGATCACAAGCGCCTCGGGCCGGATTCCGATCGTCACGTCCTTTGAATCTTGCCTGTTCTGCAGGTTGGCGACCTCCATATCAAGCTGGTCGGCCGCCTTGACCGTGGCGCCATCGGGGTCTTTGCCGTGGATCCACGCGCAACCCTCCCGCAGGTCAACCGAGCGAACCGTCCGGACGTCGATGCCCTCCTCGGCAAGGCCGAGTTTTACGGACTCCGTCTTTCCGTAGAATGAGCAGGCGCCCATGACCAGACGCTCTAACGCCCGTTCACGTATCCACGCGCTCGCCCTGGCCGCATCGCCGGGCAGGCACAGCGATTCCACGATCGTGACGGAGTCGACGGCGGGATGACCCTCGAGTTGCCTCTTGAGGGTCTCGAGGTCGATCACACCGCCGATTTCGCCGAAACATTTGCAGAGGATGACGCCGATTTTCATTCCTTGTTCAGCCTTCGTCTTTCAGGATGGCCCTCAGGGCGGACGAGGAGGCCTGGATGACCGATTCCGTCACGTCCGCCGGTTCCAGGGCGAAACCGCAGGAGAGAGATGCCGACTTCACGAAACCCTCGACGTCCAGTTCGGGGCGCGCTTTCGGTGCGGAGGGTGCGGCAAGGGACGATTGCAGGTTCCCGTTGAGGATGACCATATCGAACTCCCGGATCTCCCGCTTCTGTGTGAGAGTGTCCTCGAATTTCACGGCGATGCCGTCGCCGCCGGGCAGGGGGTAGATGAGCGAAGGCCGGCCCCGGACGAGCCGAACGCCTTTTTCTTCGAGAGCAGCGACGGCGTACTCGTGATCACCCCGGCCGACGGTACGAAGATCCGTGTAGAAGATGACGCAGTCGATGGCGGGGTTCCTGCGCCGGACCCACCCGGCCTGCTTGAGGGCATGCATGCAGCAGACCGCGGAGCAGTATGGCAGGAACCTCAGGTCGCGGGCGCCGGCGCACTGGATGAAGGCGATGTTCCGGGGCACGGCCTTGTTGGAACGCCTGAGGACGGCTCCTTTGTTTTCGCCGGATTCGGCCTGCCAGGCCTCGAATTCGAGCGATGTCAGGATATCCGGGTGGGTCCCCCAACCGAACTCCTTCATCGGCTCGAGGCTCGCCTCTGCGAATCCGGCGGCCCAGATGACCTCATCCACATCCATCGAGAACTCCCGGTCCTCCCGGTCGAAGCGGATGGCCCCCGTGGGGCAGGCAGCGATGCAGTCGCGGCAATCGTCGCAATGCCGGCGATCGATGAGATAGACGGGCGGGTACGCATGCTCCCAGATCGGACGGGCAGCCCCTTTCTTGCAGACGGCTTCACAGCGGCCGCAATCGATGCAGAGCACCGGATCGATCACCGGGGGGGATTGCGCAATGCGCGCCCGGTAGCCTCCCGTGGATTTCTCGAGGGATGCAATCCGACTCCACGTGAGGAGAGAGACGGCGGGGTTCTCCTTGCAGCGGCGGATCTCCGTCCAGAGAGGGCAAAAGGCGCAGTGGTCCGTCGGATAGGACTTGTCGAGCCGCGCCACCCGGCCGCCGAGATCGGGTCCGCTCTCGATGAGGTGAACCCGGTGCCCGACCGCCGCAAGGTCGAGCGCCGCCGAGATGCCGGCCACGCCTCCGCCCACGACCAAAACTGTCTTTTGGTGATCTGCCATTCTCTTCGCGCTTCGATTGTTCATGCGAAACGGAGGTTCAGAAGTTGTGAAGGTATGAAGTTTGGAGAGGCGCTGAGCACAGTCGCCTTAGGGCTTCTCCGAACTTCCCAGCATCCGAGCCTCATTTTCGTGTCATTCCTCTTCTTCCTCCTTGACGAGTCCGTAATGCTCCCGAAGCTTCTCCACGCGCCCCTTGAGCCAGTCCGTAAAACTCTCCTCCCGGGGGTGCAGCCCGCCGTCTTCGCGGCGCATGGCGAGACGCTTCTCCGGGGGAGGAATCCTCCTGACCTTGTCATAGACCGTGACGATGGACTTGGGCTTCGTGGGGCATCGCCTCTCACAGGCGTTGCAGCCTGTGCAAGGGTCCTCGAGGACCACGGGGTATTTTCCCTTCTCAAGGACGATGGCATCGTAGCGGCAGGCGTCGTAGCAGCGGGTGCAGTCCTCCTGATTCGTCCAGGCGAGGCAGGTGTGACGGTTGATGACGGCGTTGCCGATGTCGATCTCGTCCCGGCTGATCTTGGCGATGGCCCCCGTCGGGCACTCCCGGATGCAGGCCATGCAGAAGATGCACTTCTTGTGCTCGAGGATAGGGGTTCCGAAACCGGTGATCCCCCCGGCGAGTCCGGCCGGATGAAGGGCATCGACGGGGCAGACGTCCACGCACCGGTAACAGCGGGCGCAGGTTGCCAGGAAGGCCTTTTCTTCGAGGGATCCCGGCGGGCGGGGGATCTCCCGGGCCCCGGCGACCTTGAAGAGTCCGAACAGCAGGGTCGAGGCGGCTCCGCTGACGAGAAGGTGGATCGTGTCCCTTCGTGAAAAGTCCATGCGTTCAGGCATCCCTGGTCGTTCCGGTTCCCGTGCCGGTGACCCCTCCTCCCTTCGGGAATGGGCCGGTTCGAGCATACAGAAGGGGGGCATGAAATGCAAGGGCGGGTGGATGAAAACAGCCACCCGCCCCTCCTGAAACACACAAGTGATTAGAGGTTGTATTTCTTCCGGGCCGCGTCGACGTCGTTGACGAGGTAATCGAGACCGTATGCCTTGAGGGTGGCCTCCGTCGGGATGCCCTTGGCGTCCCAGCCGAAGAACCCGTAGGTGTCGGCCTCCATCTTCTTCTGATCCTCATCGGTGAAAACGGCGTTCTTTCTCGGTCCCTCGGGGAGTTTGTCCGTGTACATCCGCTTGGGCAGGCGGTCATCCTTGGAGCTGACGCCCTCGCGGACGTTGAAGACGCGCTCGACGGTCATGATCCGCTTGGCCGTCGTCCAGTAGTCCTCCGGTTTCATCGTCCAGCCGCAAAGCGGGTTGAGCATGTTCGTGACGATCTTGTCCGTTTCGGCGCCCCAGAGGAGCATGCTGGTGAAGGTGCACATGCAGAGGGAATCCGCCATCGCCGTCATGGCCAGTGCCTTCGAACCCTGTCCCTCGTGATGGTCACCGCCGTTGGTGCCCATCGTGTAGCTGTAGGCGCGGATCTTGTCGCCCCGCGGGTCGTGGGCCGCCAGCTCCCTGCCTTTGACGACGCATGCATAGGCATCGGTGCCCTTGCCGATCTGCTTGGACATCCTGGCGACGCCCTGGGCCATGAACTTGCCGGCCTTGCCTTTCTGATACGCGATCCTGTGGATCATCTCCATGTAGGTGTCGCCGTCGCCCCACTTGGGCTTCAGACCGTCGAGATCCGCCGGTTTCAGGGCGCCCTTCTCGACGGCTTCCGTCACAAAGGCCAGGGTGCCGCCCGTGGAGATGTTGTCGAGACCGTAAGCGTCGCAGGCTTCGATGAGAGCGATCATCTGGTCGAAGTTCTTTATGCCCAGGTTGGAGCCCAGGAGTCCGCCGGACTCATATTCGGGTCCCTCGGCGACGAGGCCCTTGTATTTTCCTTCGCGGAGGACGCCCAGTTTCAGGCAGTGGGTCGGGCAATGGGTGCAGGACGCGTGGCGCTTCCAGAAGGTCCGAGCCGCCTCCTCACCGCCGATCTTGACGATGTCGGGGTACCAGGTGGTCTGGAAGTTCTTCGTGATGAGCGAGCCGTGGAGGAAGTGTTTGAGTTCCAGGAGGCCGCCCGTTCCCCAGCGCTTGATGCCTTCCCAGGCCTCTTTCTGCATGTTTGTCGTCTTGGCGGTTTTTGCGGCCGCGAGGAAATTCGCCATGTCCACGACGGGGACGGCGTACTTCGTGCCGCGGACCGCAAAGCCCTTCAGTTTCTTGTTCCCGAATACCGAACCGACGTTGCTGCGTGAAGCGGCGCGGTAACGCTCGACGATGATGTTGGCCTGGAGGACTCCGTTTTCGCCGGCCGGGCCGATGACGGCCGTCCGGATGAGGGGATCCTTCAGATCACTGATCATCATCGCGTGGGCCTCTTCGGTGGTCTTTCCCCACATCTTCGAGGCGTCCTTGAACACCACCTTGTCGTCCAGGACGGCGAACCACACGGGTTTCTTCGCGCGGCCCGTGATGTAGATGCCGTCCCATCCGGCCCACTTGATCTCCCCCGCGAGGTGGGCGCCCGTCTCGGCGTGGCTCAGAAGACCTGTCAGGGGATTCTTGTTGACAAAGCATGTCCTGTAGGAGACGGACATGGTCCCGGACAAGGGACCAGGGCCGATGAAAACGAAGCTGTCCTCATCGAAGGGGTTCTTGCCGGCCTTGTATTCCGTCACGGCATAGTAGGCGCCGAGGCCTCTCCCGCCGATGTACTGCTGCAAAATCTCATCGGAGACCGGCCGCGTCTTGTAGGTCAGCGTGCTGAGGTTGATTTCCAGTACCTTCCCGAAATTTCCGCCTTTGGGTGCTGCCATAGTGATCACCTCCCCTTCCTGGTCTTGACGGGAACGACCCGTTTACCCTCGACGTTCGGGTAGAACAGGAGGCTCGCGAGATCCTTGCCCGCCTCTTCCGGCGTCACGGAACGGTAGGCCATGTTCACGCCGATGCCGACCGGCCGGCCCATGAGGCAGGGGCCCTGGGGATTCCCGGCCTGGTCATGGCAGGCCTTGACACACTGCGGGTCACCGCCGCAGAGGTCGCAGATGAGGGGCTGTCCCGTGTCGGGATTGCCGCGGATGTACTTGGCCGGGCAGGCCTCCTGGCACTTCATGCACTTGGCGCCCAGACAGATCTTCTCGTTGAGGATGATCCCGTTCGTCTTGGCATCGCGCTGGATGGCCTTCGGTGTCGTCGGGCAGGCCGCGATACAGGGGGCGTCGTCGCACTGCCAGCAGATGATCGGCACGTCGATCATGTCCTTGTACTTGTAGACCCAGATCCGGGAGAGCGCCGGCCGCGTGTTTCCGGTGTGGAAGAGCGAGCAGGCCAGCTCGCAGCCCCGGCAGCCCGTGCAGTTGTGGCGCTCGGCGAAGAGGTACTTCTGCGCGTAGGGCGCGGTGCCGGCGGGCGCCTGGACCGAGTACTGGGCCTCGGCCTTTTTGGCCACCATACCGCCGACGGCGGTCAACGCAATGGCGCCTCCCGCCGCGGTTGCCGTTCCCCTCAGAAAGTCACGACGGGTCGTTTCTTTCTGGAGGACCTCAGGCAGTTTCTTTTCGTCCATGGTCAACCTCCCTTGTATTTGACTCGTGTTCAGGATCCGAAAACCAAACGAAACGACTCAAGCGCACCTCCTTTCCTGCGTTTCGTGTCCCCTTGTTTTCCATCTTACGTTCGAGGCATCGGGTTACTTCATCTTGCTCGTATACACGTAGTCGTTCGACTTCTGGGCCTCGTGGCACTTGATGCACTCTTCGATCTTGCCCTCCTGATCGATCCTGCCGCTGGGCTTGAACTGCGCCCAGAACCAGTCACCCGCCTTCGGGTGATATCCCTTGACCTTGTACATCACGTCAATGAAGATGAGTTTTTTGTTCTTGTCGAAATTTTCCTGCACGATCATCGAGCCGTCGGCGAACTTGCCTTTTTTCGCCTTGATGGAGTCGAAAGCCGTCTGGTTCACATAGGTCGTCAGAAAAGCCCCGTGTGGTTCCGGTCCCTTGTACTGGGCCTCGGTGCCGGGCCACATCTTCCAGCTCTGATATTTCTCCTTCTGGATGAAATTCCAGACGGCCGTTCCGTCGGCGGCCGGACCCTTCTTCGCCTGGGCGAACAGAATCCCGGAAAAAAAGAGGGTGAGGGTGAGGACGGCAGCGAGGATCATCCATTGTCTTTTCATGTCATTCTCCTTTCTGTGGAAGATCGAATTTTTTCGTGAGCGGGTGAAACGGGTGGAAGAAG
>FWPV01002188.1_pt1 | contig 49252 bp, 44 predicted proteins | sample 2228371 | NCBI WGS metagenome assembly FWPV01 (sample SAMEA103939776, study PRJEB20133) | metagenome | reverse complement strand
CGCTCAGGAGATTAAATATTGACAATAAGCCATATTATTGGTATAATGATTGCACAGCAGTGATATGTATTTTGATAGCGATCGAAAAAATACGACAAAAATTCTTTAATGTTTGTTATAGTTTTTGGTTAACAACTGTTTTTCAGATAGAAGGGCGGACCTAGATGTATGCAATATTTGAAACTGGCGGAAAGCAATATAAAGCCTCTGTTGGAGATATTATCAATATAGAAAAAACTGACGTTTCTGAAGATGGAAAAATAGAGATTAAAGAAGTTCTTATGCTTGTTGATGAAGATGGAGTGAAAATTGGAAAACCTAATGTTGAAAACACAACAATAGTGGGACATTTAATTGAATGTATAAAAGGGAAAAAGATAATAGTCTTTAAATCCAAAAGAAGAAAAGGCTATCATAGAAAAATTGGTCACAGACAAACCTATATGAAGATACAAATAGATGAGATAAAGACAGGTGTCGAGCCTGTTACAGAAACACAAGATAAAATAGAGGAGGTAATAACTAATGGCGCATAAAGCAGGACAGGGCAGTTCTCGAAATGGCAGAGATAGTGCAGGAAAAAGGCTAGGAATTAAAGAGTTTTCAGGCACTTATGTAACAGCAGGTAGTATACTTGTCAGACAAAGAGGCACAAAGATTCATCCCGGTAAAAATGTCGGCGTTGGCAGAGATGATACACTGTTTGCTTTGGTTGACGGATATGTCAAATTTGAAAGAAAAGATAAAACTAGGAAAAAAGTAAGCGTGCTTGAAGCAATTAATTAAAAAATATCCAACGAGAATCAAATAATTTTTAAAACCACGAAGAAAATAAATGATTAAAAATTTGAGTATTCCAAAGTTTTAAGGTTGAGCAATTATATCTATCAACAGGATCTTAGAATTTTGAAGCTTTGGGAACCTTGTAATGGTCTTCGTGGTTTTTTTGTCTTGAAATAAGAGGTAGCAATGTTCGTAGATCAGGTAAAAATCCGTGTTAAAGCTGGAAGGGGCGGGAATGGATGTATAAGTTTTCGCAGGGAAAAGTCCGTCCCAAGAGGAGGACCAAACGGCGGTGATGGTGGAAAAGGCGGAGATGTTGTTATCCAAGCAATTGATCATCTAAACACTCTGGTAGAGCAATATTACACTCAGCATTATGTTGCAGAAAACGGCGAACACGGCAAAGGGAAAAATATGCACGGAGCGGATGGTTCTGATGCTATAATAAGGGTCCCTCCGGGAACAATCGTCACAGATGCAGAAACAGGTGAGATGCTTGCAGATTTAACATCAGCAGGTCAAACCGTTGTCGTTGCCAAAGGAGGAAGAGGCGGAAAAGGGAATGCTAGGTTCAAAAGTAGCACAAATCAAGCCCCAAGAGTTGCAGAAAAAGGCGAGCCCGGCGAGGAAAAAGAATTGATCCTAGAATTACGATTAATAGCTGATATCGGCTTGATAGGTTACCCAAACGCGGGTAAGTCGTCAATACTTTCCAGAGTTTCGTCTGCAAAACCAAAGATTGCTGACTATCCTTTCACGACATTAACGCCGGTGCTTGGTGTCGTTAGAATTGATGAAGAGAGAAGTTTTGTCCTTGCAGATATCCCTGGTCTTATCGAAGGGGCACACAAAGGAGCTGGTTTAGGTGACGAGTTCCTAAAACATATAACGCGCACAAGAGCTTTGATACACGTCATAGACTTAGCGTCTGTTGACGGTCGCGATCCGGTTGAAGACTATGAAAGTATAAACGAAGAACTCTATCTTTATGACGAAAGGTTAGCTGAGCTTCCACAGATCATCGCGGGAAATAAAATTGATTTGCCTTCTGCAATAAAAGGATTAGAGAAATTACAGGATCACCTTGCAGATTATCCAGAACGTGAAATAATTCCCATATCTGCACTTACAGGCGAAGGTATTCAAAAGCTTCTTTATTCCGCTTATAGGCTTTTGGAGACCATTCCGAAAACTGAAAAACAAGAGCAAAGTGAAATCATAGAATATAATTATGAACCTGTATTTAATATTGAAAAATACGGCGGAAAGTTTATTTTATCTGGAAAGGCTATCAGGCGTGCAGTCCTTATGACTGATATGGATAATGAATTTGCTGTCAATATGCTGCACAATAAACTGAAGAAGATGGGCATAATAAGAGCATTACAGAAAGCAGGTGCAAAGGACGGCGATATAATTGTTGTTGATGATATAGAGTTTACCTTTATGTCCTGAACAAAAGTTGTTACTTGACATATAAAATGCCGATGATATATATTTTCAATGTGTAATTCATTAAAATCAAATTCAAGGATAGTTTTACTAATAAAAAAATGAATCTTGTCTCAGCGCTAAAAATTCATAAATTTTTTAAGAGACGGTCAGAAATTTATTTGGTTTTTAACATAATAGAAAACTTTGATTATATATGAAAAGTTTTGATAGAAAAAACTTATTTGCAAATGTCAAACGACTTGTTGTGAAAGTCGGCACTAGCAGTATAACTTCTGTTGATACGAAGCTTGATCTCGGAAAGATCGGAAATCTTGTCAGAGACCTTGTCCGAGTTAAATCGAGAGGGAAGGAGATAGTCCTTGTAACATCAGGAGCTATTGCTACTGGTATGGGAAAGCTTGGTTGGAAAAAACGACCTGATACTATTCCTGAAAAACAAGCGGCTGCCGCTGTTGGACAGACTCATTTGATGCGCATATATGAACTTGTGTTTGGCGAGTATGATCAGTTGGTCGCTCAAATACTACTAACACAAGGAGATATAAATGACAGAAAGCGATATATCAACGCAAGCAATACCATTTCTACGCTTCTTCAAGCTAATGTTATACCAATAGTTAATGAAAATGATACCGTTGCTGTTGACGAGATCAAAGTCGGTGATAATGACACATTGTCTGCACACTTGATAAACCTTATCAAGGCAGACCTTCTTATAATACTCTCTGATGTGGACGGATTTTATGATGATAATGGCAAAGTTATTGATGTAATACCAGCCATAACTCCTGAAATAAAAGCTATGGCAGGCGGAGAAGGAAGCAAAATATCAACAGGCGGAATGATAACAAAGCTTAAAGCAGCTGAGATAGTTACTAATGCAGGCGAACTTATGGTGATCGCAAATAGCCAAAAACCTGATATTGTATCAAGGATTCTTGATGGAGAAAACGAAGGAACACTCTTTCTTCCTAAGGGAAGTAAATTGTCAAGCAGGAAAAGATGGATAGCATCTACACACACAAAAGGGACTATAAAAGTTGATTTAGGAGCGAAAAATGCCCTGATAAAATATGGCAAAAGCCTTTTGCCCTCTGGTATAGTAGAGGTAATAGGGGAATTCGAATTCGGCGATACGGTCAGATGCGTCGATGAAAAAGACATCGAATTTGCCAAAGGTTTGACGAATTATAATTCAGCAGAGGTTAATTTGATAAAAGGTAAAAAGACAGATGAGATTGAATCAATACTTGGGCAGGTCTATTATGATGAAGTAATACATAGGGATAACCTAGTTTTACTTAGTAGTTATGAGTAAAATATCATTATAAGCTTGATAATCTAAATCCGAAATAATTATAAGGTTGTATAGACAGAGAGGGTTGATCTATGAATATTAAAGAAATAGTTTTGGAGAAAGCGAAAAAAGCAAAACAAGCATCAAGGATATTAGCAAAAACCTCAACATCAACGAAAAATAAGGCTCTCAATGCTATGGCTGACGGTCTAATATCTGCAAAAGAAGAGTTGAAAAAGGAGAACGAAAAGGACATAGACTATGCCAAAGAAAAAGGCTTGTCATCAGCATTGATAGATCGTCTTATGTTGAACGATAAACGTATTGAGGCTATGGCAAGCGGTATAAGAGAAATAGTTTCCTTACCTGATCCTGTTGGTGAAGTTACTCGTATGTGGCAAAGACCAAATGGATTGCGTATCGGCAAGATCAGAGTGCCATTAGGCGTCGTCGGCATTATATATGAGTCTCGTCCAAATGTCACTGCTGATGCAGTCGGGCTTTGCATAAAATCTGGAAATTCCATCATATTAAGAGGCGGTTCTGAGGCTATCAATTCAAATATAGCTATCTATAACATATTGGCTAGATCTGCTATAGAAGCGGGATTGCCTGACGGCTGTGTCCAGATCATTGACATAACTGACAGACAAGCGATAATGGAAATGGTCAAATTGGACGAATATATTGATCTTATAGTGGCAAGAGGCGGATTTGAACTTATCAAGGTCGTTAGCGAGAATTCAACGATTCCAGTTGCCAAACATTCGGCCGGGATTTGTCATACTTACGTTGATGTCAACGCTGATCTTCAAATGGCTGAAGATATTTGCTTTAATGCAAAAGTTCAAAGACCAGGTGTTTGTAACGCTATGGAGACAATGCTTGTCCATCAAGACATTGCTCATTCCTTTTTGCCAAAAATGATACAAAGGTTCAAAGAAGCGGGAGTAGAGATCAGGGGCTGTGCAAGGACAAAAAAGATCGTTTCAGATATTGCCGATGCAACAGAGGAAGATTGGTATACTGAATACTTGGATCTAATACTGTCCGTTAAAATTGTCAATGATATAGATGAGGCGATAGATCATATAATGACCTATGGTAGTCATCACTCAGATGCGATAGTTACAAAAGACTATGATAGTGCGATGAAATTCCTTACCGAAGTTGATTCTGCTTCTGTATATGTCAATGCTTCAACGAGATTCACTGATGGTAATGAATTTGGGTTAGGCGCAGAATTGGGCATCAGTACACAGAAACTTCATTCTCGAGGACCTATGGGATTAGAAGATTTGACAAGCCAAAAATTTATCATCTTCGGCAATGGTCAAATCAGACAATAGGTCAACGGTTTTTAATTCTTTTGATAACAAAATAAATTGGAAAGCCTACTTTTGGTAGTCATTTAAAGACAGTTTCTTGCTTAAATAAAGGATTGAAAAATTGAGAATCGTGGTAATGGGCGGAACTTTTAACCCTCCACATATAGCACATCTTATATCTGCTGAGGAAGTTTATCAGATATTCAAGTTTGATAAAGTCCTTTTTATACCTTGTGCAAGACCACCTCATAAAAATAATTGTGAAATAATAGATGCTCATCATAGATATAATATGACCGTCCTAGCAACCGAAGACAATCCTCATTTTGAGGTTTCTCGCATAGAGCTTGATAGACCAGGAAGGTCATACACAATAGAGACCGTTAAAGATTTAAAAAAATTATACGGAAGCAGTTCAGAAATATATTGGATTGTTGGGGCTGATGCAATTCTTGAGATGACTTCTTGGAAAAAAATAGACGAGTTGCTTGAAATCTGTAATTTTATTGGAATTAACCGACCAGGCTATGACATCAGATATGCTAACGAAAATATATTAAATAAAATTCAAAAGGTTGATGTTATAAACGTTGATATTTCTTCCAGCGATATAAGAAGGCGAGTCCATAGTGGACAGTCCATCAAATATCTTGTTCCATCGTCGGTTGAGGATTACATATATAAAAATTGTCTGTATAAATAAAAATTAAAAACCGTTTCTGACTTTTAAGATTTGGAAGCTATATGATAAAGACAATTAAATGTCCAATATGTGGGAAAAAAGTTTCATTTAATATAAAAAAAGATTTACCGCCTAACTTTCCTTTCTGCTCAAAACGATGCAAATTGATTGATCTTGGCAAATGGCTAAATGAGGAATATACTATTGATAACATACTATCAGAAGAAAGTATGCAAGAGAATGACAAAAAACGAAGTCATAGATAAACTTAAACATAGGCTTAGCGCAAAACTATTCAAACACGCTTTGGCTACAGGGGATATGTCAAAACAACTGGCTAAAATTTATAAATTAAGCGAAGAAAAAGCATATTTAGCAGGGGTTTTGCATGATTGTGCCAAAAATATGTCAAAAAAAGAGCTTCTTTTATATGCACATAACCACAAAATACCTGTCGATAGCATCACTTTAATTCAACCATCGCTTTTGCATGGTGCAGTTGGGGCAAACATAGCTAAATTGGAATTTGAAGTTGATGATCCAGAGATATTGCATGCAATAGAGATACATAGCACGGGGTCTAAGTCTATGTCGTTGTTAGATAAAGTATTATATGTCTCAGATTCAGCAGAACCAAACCGAGATTACGAAGGCGTTGATATAATAAGGGAATATGCTTTAAACGGTGAGCTTGATAAGGCATTATTGGAAGCTATGAGTATAAAACTTTCTTATGTTTTGAGCAAAAGGGTAATGCTTCATCTAGATAGCATAGAAGCATGGAATGATATAATTGGTTCTTCATTGATTAAAAGAACTTTATAGTCAATTCATCTGTCATTTAACCTTTAATTTAGGAGGTATATTAATTGGAAATTGGCGGTGCAGAGATAGCGGAAATTGCAGCGAAGTCAGCTTATGATAGAAAGGCTTTGGATATAGTGATCCTTGACTTAAAAGGGATATCATCTATAACGGACTACTTTGTTATCTGTACTGGTAATTCAGATACCCATGTTCAGGGCATAGCGGAGAAGATCAAAGAAGACCTTGATGAAAGAGATATAAGATTGTGGAATAGCGAAGGCGAAAGGAAAGCAACTTGGATATTGCTTGATTATATTGATGTGATAGTTCATATATTTACAAAAGAGACGCGAGAATTTTATAGCTTGGAGAGGCTTTGGGGCGATGCGCCAAGAACTGTTTATGGCGATGAAGATTGACATTTAAACAGGGGTTCCGGTTTAATAACTAATCATTATTTAATTGAGGTTAATATGTGGGAAAATAACGAGAATATTTTAGCATCTATAAGAGCTGAATTGATCAGTATAGTTCTAACCGCTATTAACAAGGCAATAGAAGAAAAGCTAATTGGATCAATTGAGATCCCAGAATTCAGTGTCCAAAGACCCGATCAGAAGGAGTATGGCGATTTTTCTGTCTCTTTGCCTTTAATGCTTACGAAACAAGCGAAGATGCCTCCTAGACGAATAGCTGAGGCGATAGTTCAGTTTATTGATAAGAAAAACTTGATAGACAAAGTTGAGATAGCCGGACCTGGATTTATAAATTTTTTCTTAAAGACGAATTGGTTAGTTGAAGTATTGCGATCCATCCAAGAGAGGGGCAAGGACTATGGCAAGGCTAATATCGGTGCTGGCGAGAAGGTGCAGGTTGAATTTGTCAGTGCTAACCCCGTAGGACCATTGAACGTCGTCAGTGCAAGAGCTGCATCGGTAGGAGATTCAATCGTCAATCTGCTAAACGCTATCGGTTATGATGCAAAAAGAGAGTTCTACGTCAATGATGCAGGGGGACAGGTCTTCACTTTCGCTAGATCAATAAATGCTCGCTATTTGCAATTGCTTGGCAAAGATGTGCCTTTTCCTGATGATGGCTATCACGGAGACTATATAAAAGATTTGGCTCGTGAAATAATAGATGAATATGGCGATGAGTTTCTAAATATATCAGAAGAGGAAAGGCTTGAAACATTCAGAAATATTGGATTAAAGAAAATATTAGATGGACAGAAACAAGATCTAAGGGATTTCGGTGTAGAATTTGACCTTTGGGCAAGCGAAAAGGCTGTTCGTGACTCTGGAAAAATGGATGAAGTTCTCCGTATCTTTTGCGAGAGCAAATATTCATATAGTAAAGATGGTGCAGTATGGTTCAAGTCGACCTTTTTTGGCGATGATAGAGACCGAGTTATCGTCAAGAGCAACGGCGAAGTGACCTATATTGTCCCAGATTTAGCTTATCATCTGGATAAATCTGAGCGGGGATTTAAAAAAGTCATAGACCTATGGGGACCTGATCATCATGGCTATATACCAAGAATGAAGGCAGGGATGCAGGCACTTGGTTTGCCTTTTGATTGGCTTGAAGTGTTAATAGTTCAACAGGTAAACCTGCTTCGTGGCGGTGAAGCAGTCAGAATGTCCAAACGTGCAGGGCAGTTTGTTACACTTAAACAGTTGATTGATGAGTTATCTGAACAGGTTGGACGGCAATTTGCAGTTGACGTAGCAAGGTTTTTCTTTTTGATGCGATCGACAAATGCGCATCTTGATTTTGATATGGATTTAGCTGTTCAACAGGCTGAATCAAACCCCGTGTTTTACGTCCAATATGCCCATGCTAGAATATGCAGTATCTTTAAACAGAAGGACGAGAAGGGAATTAAAACCATAAAAAACGTTGATCTATCATTACTCAGAGAGCCAGAAGAGATTGATCTGATAAGAAAATTGGCTGACTTTCCTGACATAGTTTATGATAGTGCGGTGAACATGACTCCGCATACAATAACGAGGTATGTTCAGGAGCTAGCAGGTATTTTCCACACATTTTATAACAGATGCAAAGTATTAGACAATGACAATATTGAATTGTCAAACGCTAGGCTTGTATTGGTGGACTGTGTGAGGACAGTCATAAAGAATGGTCTAACATTGCTTGGAATATCTGCACCAGAAGCTATGTAAACAGTTATTAACAACTGGCGATTAAAAATATTTATTGGTAAAGACATAATTACCTTGAAGTGCGATCAGATGTAATTCAACTGTTAAAATTTCATAGTTTTAAAAAACAAAAAGGAATTGAGTTATGGATTTTTTTCATTATGAAAACAACGAGCTTTATTGTGAGGAAGTGCTAGTATCAGATGTAGCGAAATCAGTCGGCACTCCGTTTTACCTTTATAGTCAGAGGACAATTGTTGATCATTACAGGAAATTGAATACCGCTTTTTCAGGTATAGATCACCTTATATGTTTCTCTATGAAGAGCAACGCTAATTTATCCATCTGTAAAACTCTTGCTAACGAGGGGTCAGGAGCAGACATAGTATCAGGTGGAGAACTCTATAAGGCAATAAAGGCAGGGTTTGATCCACAGAAGATAGTCTTCGCTGGCGTAGGAAAAACAGATGAAGAGATAGAATATGCATTGAAGACAGATATTTTAATGTTTAATGTTGAGTCAATGTCAGAAGCGAAAGCGATAAACCGTGTTGCAGGAACTCTCCGTAAGAAGGCTAGGATCGCTTTACGTGTCAACCCTGATGTTGATGCTGGCACTCACAAACATATAACAACAGGTAAAAAGGAAAACAAATTCGGTTTAGCAATAGATCGTGCAGTCCAATATTTCACAGAAGCAAATGAAATGCAAAATCTTGATGTGATCGGAATTCACGCACACATAGGTTCGCAAATAGTCTCGACAGCCCCCTATGTTGAGTCTTTAAAAAGGCTTTCCAAACTTATCAGCGACTTGGAGAAAGTGAATATAAACGTTAAAACCCTTAATATTGGCGGAGGATTGGGGATCATTTATAATGAGGAGAACCCTTCAACTGCCCAACAATTCGCAGAAGCGATATTGCCATTGGTGGAGCCTACTGGAAGAAAATTGATACTGGAGCCGGGAAGATTTATCGTCGGAAATGCAGGAATATTGGTTACAAAAGTTATTTATATAAAACAAACAGAAACTAAGACTTTCATTATCGTAGATGCCGGGATGAACGATCTTATAAGACCTGCACTCTATGATAGTTATCACAACATCCGTCCCATAAAGATAAGCGGGACACAGGAGATAATAGCAGATATTGTCGGTCCCATCTGCGAGTCTGCTGATTGTTTCGCAAAAGATAGGAAGATCAATGCGGTTCAAGAGGGCGATCTGCTGTCAATATTTAGTGCCGGTGCCTATGGATTTGTTATGTCATCAAACTATAATGCGCGTCCAAAAGTTGCAGAAGTTATGGTTATTGGCGATAGATATTTTGTCGTTCGCAAAAGAGAGACTTATGAGGATTTAATAAGAGGTGAGGTAATACCTCTGGAGATATTATAGGACAAAAAGAATGAAAACAAAAAAACGAACTGGTTTTGTATACCATCCTGATTATCTTAAACACGATGCTGGTCCTTTCCATCCAGAAAGCCCGCAAAGATTGATGGCTATTGTTGATGGTGTTAAAAGCTCTGGTCTAAACGAAAAGCTTGTTCTTTTGGAGCCATCCCCCGCATCGGTGGAACAAGTGCAATATGTCCACACAGAAAGCTATGTGCGATTTTTAAGGGAATTTTGCAACCGTGGCGGTGGGAACTTAGAAATCGACACAGGCGTTTCTAGAGACTCTTATGAAGTTGCATTGCTTGCAGTTGGTGGAGTTATAAAAGCAATAAATGCGGTCCTTGATGGTGAGGTAGATAACGCCTTTGCAGCGGTCAGACCGCCAGGACATCACGCCCTTGCTGACACAGGAAAGGGATTTTGTCTATTCAACAATTTAGCTATCGGTGCAAGATATGCTCAAAAAGAACGTGGACTGAAAAAAATTGTAATAGTTGATTGGGACGTCCATCACGGAGATGGCACTCATTATATATTCTATGAAGACCCATCAGTTTTTTACTTCTCTATACATCAGTTTCCATTTTACCCTGGGACAGGACGAGCATATGAGACAGGGAAAGGAGCTGGTGCAGGATACACATTAAACGTCCCGGTTCCTTTTGGTGCTGGTGTTGACCTTTATATAGATGTTTTCCAAAAGAAGTTTAAGCCTATTGGATTGCGTTTTAATCCTGATATTATATTCATATCCGCTGGCTTTGATGGTCATAAGGACGACCCAATAGGTGGAACAGACTTGACCTCTGAATCTTATGGAGTTTTTACAGATATTGTTATGGAGGTCGCTGATGAAACTTGCGGAGGGAAGGTTGTCTCTGCACTTGAAGGTGGTTATGATCCGAAAGCCATATCAGAATCAGTTATCATACATCTAAAACATCTCTTGGGAGAGGAAAATTAAATTTTTGGGGCAATCCTTTACGATTGCCCTTACTTAATTTAGTTTTATTTCCAATCCTTTACCTTAACAGCCTTTTTTTCTTCAAAAGATTTTATAACTGCCTCTACCGCATACAAGGCTTTTAGTCCATCAAGCCCTGTTGGTGCGGGGGTTCTTCCTGCGATCATATCGTTAATGAAAGCGTGTATCCTATTTTCAAATATCTTGTTAAAAGTTAGTGCTCCCACATCAAAAATGTTAGGTCTCCAAGTCCTGACAATTTGGTCGCCGTGAGGGAAAAAGCTTACGCTTTCAACTATATTATTAACCTGCAAATATCCATTGCTTCCGCAAACTTCTACGATCTCTATTGGATGTGTGAACGCACTGTCCCAACTTGCCATTAAAACTGCAACTCTCTCTTCTATAAACTTTATGCTTATAGCTATGCTTGTATAGACAACCTCTTCGCCAGGGTTTGGCTTTGGCTTTCTTGGACATGCCATCTCTGCGCTTACTTCCTCAATATCTCCGCCAAGATGACGTATCATATCTAACGCGTGTGTTTCAAGCTCGTAGAGTAGGTAATATTTGCCCTTGCTTGATGTTGCAGGACCACCTTGTGACAATTTCATCATAACATAAGCTATATTTCCGACCGTGCCATTATCTATCCATTCTTTGGCTTTCAGATATGGTTGAGCATATCTGCGATTATAGTCAATTGCCAGTTTCACACCTTTTTCTTCTGCTTTTTTGACCATTTGTTCCGCTTCAGTTATTTTGAGCGATAAGGGCTTTTCAACAAGGACATGTTTCCCTGCTTCTAGGGCTTCCATCGTTGGTTCAAAATGCAAATGGTCTGCAGTTACAACACCAACAACATCAAGATCGGGCTCACTTGATAGCATCTCTTTGACAGAATAATATGCTTTCACTCCTAGTTCTTTTGCCCTAGCGTCAGCTTTTTCTTTAACTATGTCACAGACACAAACCAATTGAGCATTAGGATGAGATTGATAAGCCCTTGAATGGATCAAACCAATGCCTCCACAACCAACAACACCGATTTTTAGCATTCTCCGATCTCCTTATTTTTTGTTATAGATCAAACTTATTAATTATGAGATGGACATAGTCATACAAGAGGAACAAACCTAAAGTGGCAATGTGACAATGGCACCTGATTCCGAAGAGCGATAAGCAGACTCAGCTAATTCTATTCCAGCTCGTCCAACTCGTCCTGATGTTTTTGGAGTTTCCTCTCCTGCAATACATTTCAGCCAGTGATCAATACTTGCCCCTTTTGATGCATAACTCCAATAGTTTCTTGCTCTAGCTTCTGGAGAAACTGTGCGATAAGTATCGTCATCAGGGACATCTGGTTTAAAGAATTCAGGCTCTTTCATATCATGGGTTTTCCAACGGATTCCGCCTTCTGAAAAAACTGCAGAACCATTTGAGCAAACTACGCCTTCTCCACTATGACCGACTTCGGCAGACCAGCTTTTTATAAACATTCCAACTCCGCCATTTTTAAAATTCATAATCATAACCGCATTATTTTCAACCGCCTTGCTAGGTTCAGGATAAGTTCCGCCAAGTGGAATATGACTTGTATTAGCATAGACCGATGACACCGGACCATAAAGCCAGAGCCAAACGTCAAAATTATGTATAGCTTGCTCAACTAACATCCCGCCTGATTCTTCACGGATAAAAAGCCAAGGATGTCTTGGAGGAAACCAGCCAACCTGATTGCAATAAGCCATCTTTACATCGCCGAGTGTCCCATCGGATAACATCTCCTTCAATTTCATATATGTTGGATTGAACGGCAACATATAAGCCACTTGAAGCATTACCTTTGCCTTTTCCGCAGAAGAGATCATCTCATCTGCCTCTGCAATATTCCTACACATAGGCTTTTCAATTAATATGTGCTTTCCTGATTGTGCAGCATATACTGCGATATCTCTGTGTGGTTTGGGATGAACGCAGACATCAACAGCGTCAATATCTTTTCTGTCCAAAAGCTGACGATAATCTGCGTAAGGATCAGCATTAAATTTTTGTGCAATTTCTTTGGCAGAATTCTCGTTAATATCTGCAACAGCAACTATTTTAGCTCTTTTGGTCATTTCATAATAGGGGACATGTAATGACCGAAATATACCACCGCTTCCTATAATTCCGACTCTGATTTGTTCCATTTTTTGTTTCTCCTTAAATTAAACTTGTCTTAATAATCTATATGCCTACCTTCACTTTTCAAATTTTATTGAATAAAGGTCTGCATCTTTTAGGATAAATCTTAAACGGACAACTTTGCCAGATAGATCGCCGAGATCGGACTTTCCTTTCCATTCGACGACCTTTTCAATTTCATCGCCATATATCTCTTGACAATCATCGAGACTAAATCCAGGAATAGGTTTGCCATTTTGGTCTGAAATCTCAACCTTGACACTTCCCACCGCAGATGTTGCATAATTGATGATAAGCCTTTTTCCGTCAAATATCAATGGTTTAGTGATCATCTCCCCGCCTTTATATGATGCATTGACCGAGACAAAACCATCAATTCGCAACGTATATCGTCTGAGCCCATTTTTTTCGGTGCAATAAGCCTCGCTTACATAGATGGACAACTCATCTGGCATTCCAGGAGTATCTGCTTTTGTAACTACGATACCCCATGCGGTCATATTATTTCTTTGTCTCCATCTTTCTCGCCATTGTCCAGGGCGGACAAAAGCTTCAAGCCATCTATGCCAATTTAGCCCATCTCTACTAGTCATAAAAACTCCATCTGAGACACCTACCCACATGTCTTCTTCAACTTTCTTTCTGCTTTCTGAGAATCTTTTGGGAAATCCCATAAGTATATGAGGGGCACGATAATACGGAGTGATCGCATTTGTATATAAATGTTCTCTGGGGGCATCGCCAAAATTCAGTCTAACAGGTTTAGTCCAGTTTATGAAGTCATCGGAAGTGCAGGTCATTATGTCTCTTATGTTCTCATTAAATTGGCGATGAAAATCCATATAGCAATTTGTGATCGGATTCCAAAAAGCTAGATTTTGAGAGTCAAAATGTCCCTCTGTGATAACTGGTTTTTCCTGAATGAGTGTCCAATGTATACCATCGGGAGATTTAAAGGCTATAAGCCCTTCACTGCCAACACCGCCGAGCGCTTTGTATTTTGCATCTGGTTCTGCATTTGGATTTGTGTCCTTAAATGGTGTAAAATTATGATTACCAATGCCTTTCCAGATTATATTGTTCTTTGTTGATCCATTAAATTCAAATAAGCCAATATCGGGCTTTCGCCAATGTATCCCATCATCGCTTTCTGCGTAGCATGTAACTTCGTGAAGGTCTTTTTTATTTTCAAAATCGTATCTTGACCCCCTATAATACATCCTGTATTTGCCCTCATCTTGAAAAACAGTCACATAAGCACTGGTATTGCCCTCGCATTCAGCATCAAAAGTTATCACAGATTCCCTAGGTATTGGGTTATTAAGTTTTAATGTCGTTCCATCCATTTTATCAATAAGCCAATCGTCAACGAAAAGCTCCAAACGGGAACCGATGCTACGAATTTCATCGTTTTTCCCTGCTATACTCATTATCAGAAGCGACAGGTGAACCATAAAAGTCAATATCATTATAAAAGCCTCCTTATGTCTTATCTTTTAGATCAACTATTTGATAGATTTTGGCATTCTCAGGGACAGAAAAGCTAAAAACATCGTCGTCTATTTTGACATTTATCTCAGGGCTTACTGATTCCAAAGATATCGTAGTTCGGTCCAAAGGACGATTGACTGTTGCCTTTAATGGTCTTATGAGCCCTCCTATTGCCCTATACTTTGAAAAGCTAATATCCTGGGTGATTTTTCCGTCGGCATCTTTTATTCGCCACCTGTTAACCGTTATATCTTTAGTTTGGATGCTTATTTCCTCTGTAAAACCTTTAAGCTCAGATGGTCTTTTGATCACATATTCATCGCCATAGTTCTCAATATTAAGATCGTCAATGTTTCCATCTAAAAACGGGTCTGCGAAAATCGCACTTTTTATATCAGATACTCTTATATCAATATCAAAAATATCTTTCATAACGGTATCTGTAAGCTGACCTTGAATAAGTTCATTTTCGTTGACGAAATAGATTTTTAACAAATCACCGACAGCTGAGACTATTACTCTTGGCTCGTTAAATGGACCCATTATATAAATATTGAGTTTATCAGGTTTGGCATAGTTCATATAGCCTCTGACTTCATCCGACTTGCCTTTATGTTCTATCTTAAAATTTATCAATGTTCTCATCGTTTGCACTAAGTCATAACGAGATTTTAGGTCTAACAATATAGATTTAACGTCAGGAGTTGTCATTATCTCGTGTTTTTGCTTTATCGCATTACAACCTAAAAAGAAGATGGTCAAGAAGAGGATATTAGCTTTCCAAAGGGATGTTCTCATTTATCATTCTCCAAACGACAAGTAAAAAAACTATAACCAACCTGCAACTTTCCAGATAACACTTGCCCTTGTAAACACGGTATTTTTTAGTTTATCTACATCTTTTATCGGATCATGACCATATTTGCGGATAAATTCTTCGTGTATCCGTTTTTCAACTTCTGTTTCGTATTGGATAGGAAGTTCGATCCATCTATTGCCGGTTGTCCCACTTTCAAACACTGCAATTGAAATCTCAATGTCTTTTAATGCGTTTTCTGCACCGTATAAGAGGTCTTTATTTTCGGTAATTGCGTCGTGCATACTAGAAAGTATTGACGCTTTTGCTACTTCGTCGGCATCTGAAATGCCGTATTTTTTGAAAGGATTTGACCATATTATAGGCGGGTCAGTATCAATTCTGACATGATCAAGCACCTGTTTGCCGTCAATTTCTTCGTAAATATCGCGGAACGGGAAACGGACATTGTCCTTGAAAAGCACCAATTCGCTTCCAGATAGATAGCCTTCTGTGCCTTCAACTTCCCAAAGATTTGATCTTGGACCTGGCAGTGGTTTTCCAAAAAGACAGGTTATGTCATTTTCAAACTCAATGATTGCACTTTCCCAAAACCTTGTATCATCAGGTTCCCCACCGTAGTTTATATAAGTTGGGACTTGAACCTTACCAACATATCCCAGGACTCTTTTTGCTTCACAGCCCAACAACATACGGACAGCGTTAAACCCATGATAAGCACCAGAAGTATACCAAATTCTGATATGAAGTATCTTTCCCAAAAGACCTGATTCTACGATCTTTCTTTTAAGTCTTTCGTGAGGCCAGAACCATACATTCTCCGCTATTTCGTGTTTGACGCCATTTTCAAGACAGATCTTTTCTACTGCCTGTGCGACTTGCCTTGTGATGCCTATTGGAATTTCTCGGATTACATTGACCTTATTTTCGGCAGAAATAATAGCCATAACGCTTAATGAATCTGTCGGAGTGAGCGCGAAGAATACATCAGGTTTTTCTTCTTTAAGCATCTTTTCTACATCTGTGTAAAGGGCAGGGATACCATATTTTTGGGCAGAGGCGTTAGCACGATCTGTGTTTTTGTCAGCTAATGCACAGAAATCATATTTATCATCTAATTTCTTTATTGTTGCCATATAATCATTAGCTCTGGGTCCCGCACCTATGACGGCGATACGTAATTTGCTCATAATCTTTTCTCCTATAATTGATCTTAGTCAATTTCAGCTTTTAACTCTTTATTAAGAGTATCAACGTTAAACCCTTCTTTACGAAACCGAATTTCAAAATAAAGAAGTGGAATAATGATCATCCTGAGAGGTTCAAGAATGACAGAGACAACATTTGCTAGCCCTTTTCCAAGAAATGCACTATAATCTTTAAGGAAAAACAACATCTTACCAAATCCAAAAGAACATAACCAAGTTATGAATAAAATAACGACGATGACCAGCACGACGAGAACAAAGACCTTTTTAAAATACCCTTCTGTAAGGTATTTGCTACGTTTCAATGCACCAATTCCACCTTCACCTTCAATTATAACTGTTTGAGGGATAAAAGTATACCATACCAAAAACAAAGAAGCAATGGCAGGAGCAAACAGGAACATAATATTAGCGATCTGAGGGCTTCCCATTATTAACAGCATAGTAAATAGGAATCCTGAGGAGATTAATATTCCAGACAGCAATATAGTGCCTAATAAAGGTAATAATCTTTTAGTCAATCGTTTGTAAGATTCAATCACTCCTAGCTCATTTTTAAGGTATTTTTCCGATACGTTTATAGTAATGGCAGAGACAGCTATTGGGCTTATAAATGGGATGAATGCCAATTCCAGTAATTCAACGATGATAATATTTGAGATATACTCAATACTGTCAATGTTTTCTGGACTGGCTGGGATAATTCCTATAAGTGATAATGATACAACTTTTGATATAATATAAGCGATTATCAGATAAGGTCCTTTTAAGAAAAGTGCTATACCAATAAATTTAAGAAAGTTTTCTTTGTAAAGTTGATAAGATAGGACGAAAAGCTCTTTTATGCTTTTATTTTGAAATATTGTCAAATTCTCGTTCATTTATTTATTTTTTTCTGTAGCTATCAACAAGTCTTTTCAGTTCTTGATCAGAAGGTTCCAACTGCAAGGCTCTTTGCCAATGGCTCAGCGCCTCTTTTTTTCTTCCCATTCTAAAGTAAAGCGTGCCAAGATTTCTTGATGCCACAGAATAACTGGAATATTTACGTCCCTCTGCATCTCTGACAAATAATAGATCAATCGCTGCACGATACTCTTTTTCAGCATTGAGGAAATAGTCCTTTGTTTCACCCTTGATTATAGTCGCCCAATAGTTGTATCCTCCATCATCTCTTGGCTCGTCTTCAATATGTATATAATGTCCCATTGGTTTTATAAATTGCTCGATACTTTTACTTATGGATTGATCTTTAACAACAACAGTTATTATGCCCGATTTCACTGTATCTAGGGCTTCTTTTAGTTTTTCTATTGTCTGTTCATTTGATAAATGTCTTGCATCAATAGATGTTCCATATCCGATATCTTCATCTTCTGGGATGGGAGGGTCCATAGCTTTGAGTCCAAGATAATAATACGCAGCGCCGAGATCATTACGTATATACGGGTCTCTTGGTGATATTTGTATTGCCCTTTTATATTCTTCTATCGCACTATTGTAATCTTGTTTTTCAACTAACTGTTCGCCTTTTATCCTTGCTTTTTTTAATGTCTCTGATTGAGATTTTGAAATTCCTATTGGTTGTTCGTGGACTCCATGTTTTTTATAGTCATAGAAAGCAAGGAAAAGCCCTATAACCATTATAATGACAACAAAAATTGTTATCAAAGGGGTCTTCATTATCAGCGCTCCCTCCCTAGTTTATCAAAATTTCGGATGCTAAACCTGAATCTACAAGTTTATCATCTCATCTAATATCTAAAAAATCAATATCTTATCCGCTTTCTAATGTCTTCAGACTAGTTCGCCAGAGTCTGCTAAATATTTCAAAGACTATTCTAACGACTTGATCTTTACGAATTTTTGATACAAATCTTCTAAAATCATTTAAGTTATTTATATCTTCGCTTATACTAAAATCACTGAAAAGGTCAGATTCAACCTTTGCCATTCTTAGTATAAGATCACCTTCTTTCAATTCAGCCTCATCCGCGGGGCTATTTTTTTTAACTTTGATTATCACAACACCTATTTTATAAGAGGAGAGTTTGTACCTCTTCGCCAATTTTTGTGTGTTAGCCTGAACAGTGAACCCAAACATCCTATCAGCAAGTGAGGAAATATCATCATCTTCTACATCTATTGAAATATTTAGGAATTCGCCTTTTCTGAAAATGCGAAAATTAACCTTTTCCCCAGCAGACAATAGTCTGCATTTTTCAATTGCTTCATCGGATGTCCTTATATCCTGATCAGCGATCTTTGTAACAATATCACCGCTTTGTAGTCCTGCTTTATTTGCTGGACTTCCCTTTGTGACATCAGAAATTAGCGCCCCATGTAAATCTTTAAGCCCGAAATGTTCGGCTAATTCGGTTGTAAGTTCTTGAAAGTCAATTCCAAGCCACGGTTCTTTTACAATCCCGTGTTCAATCAGTTTTGTTATAATTTTTTTTGCTGTATTGATTGGTATAGCAAATCCGACACCTTGATAACCGCCAGTTGTTGAGAATATGGCAGTGTTTATTCCTATAACTTGACCGTAACAGTTAACTAACGGTCCTCCGCTATTCCCTGGGTTAATGGCAGCATCGGTCTGAATGAGATTATTAAGCCTGACACCTTCTTTTTGAAAAGATCTTCCTGTAGCGCTTATAACGCCGACCGTTACAGTTGGTTGTGAATCTCTCATAAGATAGCCAAACGGATTACCTATTGCTATAACCCATTCGCCGACAAGCAGATTAGAGGAATCTCCAAGTTCAGCAATCGTATAATTGGGATTTTCTTCAACTTTTAAAACTGCTAGATCAGATTGTTTATCCAGACCTACAACTTCTGCTTCTAAGTGTTTTCCATTTGTTAATGTGACTTTTATTATATCTGCGTCCTCAATAACATGGCAATTTGTAACAATATAACCTCTGCTATCAATTATAAATCCAGAACCAAGCCCATAATACTTCCTTTTTGTATCTCCAAATGGATAAAAAAACTCAAACCATGGGTCACTGACAACACGAACAGTGCTGATACTTACAACGCTTGCGCCGACTTTGCGTATGGCTTGAACAATGGCATTATTCCTTGTCCCTGTGATCTCAGCAGATGTGGACTCGGTCTCTGCGATTGTCCTTATCGTGCCTTCTTTGAAATAGGGACCTATTGGTTTATTTTTTGAGATTTGGAAATAGTGTCGCGTTTTATTGAGCGTCAAGGTAGAAACGATAGCGACGGCTAAAAAGATGCTCAAAATAATAAGGATTCGGCTTAAAATTGCACCATATTTTCTGTTTTCCATAGGTTGCACCTATTATTAAATTAGGACATAGAGAAGACAAATTGGTTTTGTCTCTTATGCCCTATATTTTATGTTCTATCAAAATGTGGGGACTTTAACCTCAACTTCTCGTCCGCCTTTTTCTTGTGAATCAATTACCCCTTGAATGATTACGTTCGTCAAGAGCATACCATCCGGGTCAATTGGCGATGGTTTCCCTTCACGGACAGCGTCAACAAACGCAGAATCCTCTGCTACAAATACATCGACACTTTCGCCAACTGGTATGTTAGTAGTTTTTGCCTCTCCGTTTTCATCATAGTAAAGTGTAACGCCTTCTTGTGGACCTCTGACTTCTCCTACGCCGATCCTTAGACCCGCCTTTGTCCCAAGAAATATCGTTCCACCAAGCGAATCCATATTCATACACCAACAAGTCTTAAAGACAAGTCTAGCGCCATTTTCAAAAAGCACCCAACCACAGGCAAAGTCTTCAACCTCGGTTTGTTTTAGTGCTTCGTTATATGTATTATGCAAACTGAGATAATTTGATGTGATGCCCATAACAGCGACAGGCTTCGGATGCCCCATAAGGTAGAGAGCGGTATCAAGTGCGTAAACTCCAATATCTGCGGCAGCGCCAAGACCAGCGGTTGATTTTTTTATGAAGCTACCACCAGGATTTCCTCGTCTTCTATCTGCAACTGTCTCTGCATAATAAATGTCGCCAAGCGTCCCTGCATCAACTATTTCTTTTGCCTTCTTAACTTGCGGAGTATAGCGAAGCTTTAATGCTACCATAAGTATCTTCCCTGATTCGTGTGCAGCTCTGACCATAGCAGTCGCAGCGGTAAGTGTGGCTTCCATAGGCTTTTCACAAAGGACGTGTTTACCTGCTTTTAAAGCTGCAACAGAAGGGGCAGAATGAACTGCGGTAGGAGTGCAAACAATAACTCCCTCTATTTCATCCATTTTCAGCATTTCATTATAGTCTGTGAATATCTTTGGTATTCCCCAACGTTCTGCGGTTCTCTCCGCATTTGTTTTAACTACATCACTTACTGCTACGATCTTTACTCCTTTAACGTTCGACATCGCTTTACAATGAGCCTGAGCAATTCCTCCTGCTCCTATAAGCCCCAAATTAACTGTTCTCATTTTTTTCTCCTTAATAAAAAAACGTTCCGATTCAGAAAATACCTTATGCAAATGTATTATACAACAATTAAATTCATATATCAATAATTAACTACTGTTTCTCTGAGATTTTGTAGTTGACTAAATTCTTGGCAAAATGTTAAAATTTTTTAGAATTTCAGAAACAGACTTGATAAATGTTTATTAACCTGATCTTATAATTTTGGAGGTTATTATGGGCGATAGATCAAAACTTAAAGTTGGTGTTGCGGGAGCAGGATTTGCCGGCAGGGCACATATGGAGGGCTATAAAAATACAGAAGATGCAGAATTGATAGCAGTTTGCGATGTTAGCAAGGAGAGGGCACAAGAAGCGGCAGACAAATATGGTATCCCTTATGTTTTTACTGATTTTAATGAGATGATCAGTCTTAAAGAACTTGATGCAGTGAGTATCTGTTTGCCAAATGTTATGCATGCCCCTATGTCTATCTCTGCATTAGAGGCAGGAAAGCATGTCTTGTGTGAAAAACCGTTAGCTGTTAACGCAAAGCAGGCACAAGAGATGGTTGATACTGCAAAGAAAACTGGAAAAATACTCGCAATGTCTTTAAATTTTAGATATGAAGGTCGAACTCTCACGCTAAAAAAGCTAATAGAGTCAGGCACGCTTGGCGACATATACTATGCCAAGACAGCAATGTTACGAAGCAATGCTATTCCAAGAGGCTGGTTTCATGTAAAAGAAAGATCAGGCGGAGGTCCTTTATTAGACCTTGCATCACATATGTTAGATGTGACATGGTGGCTTATGGGACGTCCTGAGCCTGTTTCTGCGTCTGGCTTTACGTCCTCAAAACTTAGTTCTAGTGGCAAAGGTATGGGAACATGGGGCGTTGGATATGGTGATGGTCCTGTTGACATTGAAGATATCGCAGTCGGACTTATAAAGTTTAAGGATGGAAAGTCTATTTTCGTTGAAGTCAGTTGGGCATTAAACGGACCTCCATTCCATTATTGCTATCTTTTTGGAACAGAAGCTGGAGCTTCTCTTTACCCTGATTTCGCTATATACAAAGAGCCTGCCATTCAAGCCCCTCCTGTTGAGCCAAACAAAGATAGGATCAGGGAATTTGTTCGCAACATACTCGATGGCACAGAGCCTCTTGGACCCGCTACTGATGGATTGCAAGTGATGAAAATGCTCGATGCAATATACAAGTCAGCAGAGACTGGCAAGGAAGCATTTATATCCTAAAAAGGAGTTCAATATGAAAACTGTTTACTTAACTGCAATAGTTTTAATGTTTATTATTATAAATGTTTCTGTTTTCGCTATCCCTGACCTCGATCTTATTATGTATCTTCCTATGGATGAGGGCAAAGGAAATACACTTAAAGACTTATCTACCAATGGTTTTGTTGGAAGAATCATTGGCAATGACTATAAATGGGTTGATGGCAATAGGGGAAATGGGCTTGACATAATTAAAGGAACCGAGATTCAAGTAGAGGATAATCAACTGCTTGACAAGATGAGGGCTTTAACGCTTGAAATATGGGTATATCAGTCTGAACATCAAGCAACTGGTATCGTTCAAAAAGGCAGTGGTTGGCCCGGAATGAGCTATCTTATGCAGCCATGGAGCGACCAGCAGGTTTATTTCGGCATCAATGATACCTCGTCTAGGGCTATTGCCCCGCCCGGCTCTTATCCCTTGAAAAAATGGTATCATCTAGCTGGAACTTTTGATGGTGCAACGCTTAAAGTTTACATAGATGGAGTAGAAAAAAGCTCAGCAAAATCCCCCGTTAATGAAGTTCCAGATACCGCTACTCCCTTGCAAATAGGTAATAGATTTACGGGAGTTATCGATGAGTTTGTTATGTATAAACGTGCCCTGAATGCCAATGAAATAAAAAGCGATATGTCAGGGGTCTTACTCGCAGTGAATAGTCAGCAAAAATTGTCGATCACTTGGGGAAGAATAAAGGCAGAATAACCATAGAATTTAATTAAATGGAGAGTATGATATTTTAGGGTAAAGCATTATCTATGTTTTGCCCTAAATTTTTATGGAAAAATGGATAAGATCATTCAATATCTGGACAGCGTAATGTCTGGTGATCGAAAAGGCTTAATTCCCGAAATTCTCAAAGTGTTAGCATCTCCTTTGAGCTTGTTAACTACCGCATCGACAAAGCTCCGAAGGTATATATATTCACAAGGACTTATCGTTTCTAAAAAATTGCCCTGCAAGGTCATAAGCGTTGGAAATGTCGTCGTCGGTGGAAGTGGTAAGACGCCGTTAACCATAACAATAGCTAAACTATTGAGAAAAAATACCAAACTAAAAGTGACTATCGCATCAAGGGGATACAAAAGCAAATCAAAAGGAATTTCTGTCGTCTCTGATGGAGAAAAAATACTCTTAACACCAGATGAAGCTGGCGATGAACCTTATATGATGGCGAGAAAATTAGCTGACATCCCGGTAATTATCGGAAAAGATAGATATAAAAGTGGGCTTTTGGCTATAAACCTTTGGGGAACTCAAGTCCTGATATTGGATGACGGATTTCAATATCTTAAACTAAAACACGATATTGATTTGATTGTCATAGATTCTACCGAAATACGAAAATTAAATCACACATTGCCGAGAGGTTACCTTCGCGAACCTTTGTCGTCAATTAAAAATGCCGATGGCATAGTCTTGACAAGAGTTGATCAATGTAATGATATAAGCAATATTTACGAAATCATAAGAAGAATTCATAATACATTGCCGATTTTTGAAAGTATATATGAACCGATGTCATTGATTGAAATGGGAACATATAGGTCTATAAGCTTTGATAATGTGAAAGGAAGAAAAATTCTTGCGGTTTCTGGGATTGCAAACCCAAGGTCTTTTATTAAAACGTTAAATCTTCTTTCCCCATCTCAGATAAAAGCTTTTTCTTTTTCTGATCATCATAATTATTCACAAAAGGAAATTGAAAACATAGAGAGAAAAGCAATTGAATTAGAATCGGATTTTATTATCACAACTGAAAAAGACGCACACAAACTTATTATGATAAAGACTATTCCTGTTTTAGCCCTAGTGATTGAGTTAAAACTGATAAAGTCAGGAGAGACAGATTTATTGAATCTAATATATGAAAAGTGCTTTTAGCTTGTTCTTGGCGGGTAAATATTTTATGTCTTTCCTGTATATTCCAGTGCTTATGGAATTTTAAAGTCACCTAATAGTCAATTAAGCTCAAACTTTAGGCGAATTGTGTAAAATTTGAACTGGACTGCTGATCAAGCAGACTATTGACATTATTATACAAAGTATATATAATGCGAATATATAAAATAATAGTTTAGATCAAGAAAGGAGATGATATTATAAATGGTATTAATAAGACGATCTTCAGAAGCAGATTTCCTATTTGAAATAGAGGACTTTACTGATGAAATCCGTGTTCTGAGGTTTAGCGGCGAAGAAAGTATCTCACAGCCTTTCAGATATAACCTAAAATTAGCCATACGTAATAGCGATGTTGATCTTCATTCCATTGTTGGTTCAGATGGACATTTGACCATACGTGGAGATGTTGGTGAAAGACATGTGCATGGTATAATTTCAAGATTTATCAAAGCAGGTGTGGGAAATCGCTGGACCATGTATCATGCTGAGGTCGTGCCTTATTTTTGGATGTTTAATCTCAGATTTAATAGCAGAATTTTTCAAAATAAAACCGTTCAAGAAATCATAACAGAGTTGTTTAATGCAGCTGGTATACCAAGTGATACGTATCGTTTTGAATTACAAGGGATACACAATGCCCGTGAATATTGTGTCCAGTATCGTGAGACAGAGTTTAATTTTATGTCTCGTATTATGGAAGAGGAAGGTATATTTTACTATTTCGAACATGAAAACTCAAAGCATATTATGGTTATCACGGATACTTCTGCAACTCACCAACCGATAGAAGCCCCTGAAGTTCCTTTCAATGAACCGTCAGGAATGGTCCCAGAACAGGAATATGTCTATGATTACCGAGCTTTAAGACAACTGAGACCCGATCTAGTAAGGCTCCGTGATTTTAATTATTTAAATCCAATGTTAAATCTAGAGGTAGAAAAAAGAGCTGGCGAAGAATCAGAAGGATATATCGTATATGATTATCCCGGTTTATATTATGATTATGGAACTGGCAATGAAATTGCCCAATTAAGGTTAGATGCTTACAGGACAGATTTAGAATTATACTTAGGAAAAAGCGTTTGCAGACGATTCATCCCTGGTTATCGGTTTCAACTTACCAATCATCCTAGAGCAAGTTTCAATCAGGAATACCTTATAACTCGTGTCAAAAGTTCAGGGTCACAGACATTGGGAGAAGATATGTCTGATGAGGGGATTCAATATTCTAACGAAATAGAATGTATACAATCGTCAATAACGTACCGTCCCGCTAGAAAAACCCCTAAGCCAGTAGTTGAAGGTGTCCAGACAGCTTTTGTTGTTGGTCCTAGTGGAGAAGATATATATTTTGATGATTATGGGAGAGTGAAAGTTCAATTCCATTGGGATCGTGAAGGACAATATGACGAAAACAGTTCCTGTTGGGTTAGAGTCAGCGATGGATACGCTGGAATGACTCACGGGATACAGTTTACTCCTCTTGTGGGTGATGAAGTTATTGTCAGCTTTTTGGAAGGCGACCCTGATAGACCAATAATAACAGGTAGAGTTTATAACGGCGATAGTATACCTCCCCTTGAACCTCAGAATAAGATTCAAAACATCATTTTGACTCCATATCAACATAGATTGATTTTTGACGACAAGGGGGCAACTATTATATTGAATACTGGCGGGAGAGAAACCATATCATTATCAGACGGGAGCGAGACGAGAAGCAACTATGGAAATAATATTAATATTTCTACTGCTGATGGTCACTTTATACATCTTGCCCAAGGGACATCTACACAAGGGATCACAATATCAACTGTCAAATCAAATTTGATGGTTTTTGATGATATGAACCATAATATAACCATTCAAACTGAAAATGGTCATAAAATAGTGCTTGACGATCAAAACCAAAAGATAGATATAGAAAGCACCGGCGGACATATTATAGAAATTGACGATTCTGCAGGCACAATTGTCGCTAGAGATTCTAGTGGTGAAAATAGTTTTACGATAACTGCTGGTAGCGGGATTGCCCTTGAAAGTCGAACAGGCAATATTGATATCTATGCGCCCTCTGGTTCGGTCTCAATTGATGCCAGAGAGATATATTTGGATTCAGCAGGACCCGTAGAAATTTCAGCATTTGATGATGTTTCTATCGCAGGCATAAATATCAAATCAGAAGCGGATTCAGAATTTAGCGTTGAAGGCACTAATTGTTCTTTAAAAGGGGGGAACGTATCGATTAGCGCGGATTCGTTTCTAACATTAAAGGGTTCATTAGTCAAGATTAATTAGAAAGGATGTTAAATTATGGGAAGACCTGCTGCAAGAATGGGTGATATGACTGCTCACGGCGGAGTTATTACAGTTGGCTTTCCAACAGTTCTGATCGGTGGTATGCCCGCTGCGCGAGTTTCAGATATGCATAACTGTCCGATGTTTACTGCTGCTGTTCCGCATGTCGGTGGTCCCATAATTCCACCAGGAAGCCCAACTGTTTTAATCGGTAATATGCCCGCAGCTAGAATCGGAGATATAGCTACGTGCACAGGACCTCCCGATGTAATAACTACAGGATGCACAACTGTCCTCATAGGAGAAGTTGGTGGTGGAATCGGTGTTTATGATGTTGGTATAGGCATTAGCGGTGGCGGAATTGCAACAGCAGGGACAGCATCTGTTGATGCCACGTTCTCAGCTGGTTCTGCTATAATTTATGGCGGAGGACCTGGTCTTATCAGCGGCGAAAGTCATTGGATTGAATTTGATTTTGTAGATCAAGCAGGCAGACCCATCAACGGTGTTCCTTATAGATTTATTAATCCAAATGGAGACGAATACGAGGGCAAACTGGCTATTGATGGGAAAGTCTATTGGTCTGGTCCTAATGCCGGGCAAGGCACTGTAACGCTTATGGACATAAAAAACGCTAGATGGTCAACTCAACGGGCTAATGTTGGTGATGAGGTAACTTTAACCGCAGAAGTTGACGGTTATCCATCAGGGACAATGGCAACCTTTGATATTTATAAACGCGATGTCTCCGGTGCGGATAGATTGATCACGTCTATGCAGGCAGAGATTCAGGGCAATAACGTTGAAGCTCGCTGGACATATAATTATCCAGAACCTAGAGAAGTTAATGAGATCATAAGTGAAGAAAAAAGGGGGTATTCATCTCCAAAGTTTTATTTCATCGTCAGGATAAGAAGCCTTTTCGCAAGGTCAGATTTACTGGAATATAGAGACTGGATAGAGTTAGAGTTAGTTAATCCTAATAACCAACCCATTGCCGATAAAGAATATGTTTTATATTTGCCAAACGGCGAGGTCCGCAGAGGTAATCTTGATAGCAATGGATTTAAGCGAGAAGAAGATATACCCCCAGGGAAATGTAAGGTCAGGTTTACTGATACTCCAAACGTTACATCTGCGTAAAAATATCAATTAAAATAGGAACTTCTCAGCATAAAAAGGTAAACTATGGCAGTAAATATGCTTGATGCACAGACACATAGAAGAAACCGATATATCGGAATGGACAACAGGTATGGCTATCTTCAATTTATGTATCATAATCCTGTAACTGATAGCAATGTGCCATTCCCGAGCAGAACTCCCGTCAATATCATATATGTTGACGATGGAGGAGCTGAGACTCCGCACTCAGGTAATCCACTATTGCTTGATGCTGATGGAAAGGTCACTTTTTTTATTGAACATAGGACAAACCTATACTTTGAGTTTAATTTTGATCAAAGAACATACATAAATATAACATCAAACACACGCATAAATGATAGCGCTATAAACAATCTAAATACCACGACAAATATGATATTTATGTTGCCTCAGCGATTTAGCCTTCGAAACTCAACATGGACAATCGATAGCGTTCCTGTTTATGATAGTGCTACTAGAATGTTCAGGAATTTAGAAGCAAACCCTCTGAGCGGTGCTAGTGGTCATCTTCCCGTGATATTAAGTCCCGAATGGCAATATATAGGATTTCAATTTTATGATAAACACGCAAAAACCCTCCGTATGGTACCTCAATATATAATACTTAATGGATATAATGAAGACGTTAGTGAAGACGAGCCAGTGACAATGTCAAACGTATTCAAGGACGACAGTATTTGTCTTCCGTGGATATTAAATAGGGATTTGAAAGATACTAGAAATCCCAATAAAATTGTCCTGAAGTTTGCCACAACTAACGCTTATGTTGACTCTGATGCAGGAATAGCAAGACATACTAGGGACGAAGTTCGGACAATGCCGCTCGGAGAAAGATTCAAACATTACGATCTGCCAGAACGTTGGTCGTCAAAAAATTGGAATGCGAAATTTGGTCAAAATGGGACTGATTATTTTCCATTCAATAATGCAGAGGTTGTAAATGGAAACTCATCATCGACTAATCCTATAGTATTTGAATTGGATACTGTTGTTATCACAGATGAGGACCTAGAATATCAAGAGAATTGGGAACGAAGTAATCGTTTTACATCATTTAATATAAAGATGGAGATAAATAACCCTGACACAAATAAGCCATATTGGACACAGGGAACTGTGGACAGGAATTTCTTTCCAATGGGCGTTTTAGGTAATCATCCAAGAGTGTTAGCTGTAAATGGCAGATTCTATGATATAACAGACAAACGTAGTATAGAAGGCGATGTCATCGGCGCAAGAGCAGCGGTCTTGAATGACGAGAGTGTTCATTATGGCGATGATATTAGAAGACCTGTCATGAGTATCGGAAATTTTGAGCTTCACTATTTCAAAGATTGCCTTGATTCATCGGATACGCCTGTCTCTGTGCTATTGATATATTGGTCATGCAAATTTGTCCTTCAAAGCGGGGCAACCAATGCGAATCTCACAGATTTTCAAAAATATGGTATGATCAATTCAAAAAGACGTTGGGAACGAAAAAGATATAGATTTAGGTCAAAGGCTAATCCATCATCAGGTATTCAGGTTGTTCCGGTATATTTCTTTGAGGCACGAGAAAGCGCCCCATTTAAGTGCACAGTCAAACTTCGCGCGCCATCCGCAGAGGCAAGATCAAATATGGGCATATCAGAAGCAAATTTTGCGACTGATGACTATCATGGTTATGGCACTTCAATCGCAGATATTGACGGAATTTCATTCAATAATTTTACAATGGCACATGAATTGGGGCATGCTATTGGATTAGGTGATGAATACTTAGAATCGCTGGAAGAGGATAACCCAACTAATGTTCCCGACGCTGAACTATGGAATCCACCATTGCCGCAATTCGACCAATATTATCCGGGTATGCCTTATTCATGTGACCCTCATTCTATAATGCACATAAATCGTGCGCCTAGACTTCGGCACCTGTGGTATTTTTGCCGATGGATGAATGAGACAGATGAGGTTAAATCACTAACTAACAACACTGAATTTCAGATCAGTTATATCGCTAAAAATTATAACTATTACCTTATCAATTCTATGAAGAATTTTTACGAGCCTGTGGCTGAGAATACAGGTTATGATAATGGTGATTATGGTAAATTCGATCTTTTCTTGTATAAAATTGGGAATGACGAGACAACTGAACTTGTATACCCAGGTAAAACGGGTTTTGACGGCATTCTAGTTGTCCGTCATAAATTGCAATGGTTTTTTAGGAATTATGGCGGTAACACTTGGGCAAATACCAATGCAAAATTACGCTATCTCCGAAATTTCCAGACAAGTGTCGATCTTATGGTAAATCGCAAATATTACCTTGAAAATCCATCTGACGATGAGTTAAAGAAAGTATATATCTATTTCGAGCCAAATTATTATTTTGGAGGGTATACAGTAAGAGATCATTTTGAGATCACTGTCAGAGCAAACAGTGGAACAGGTATTAATTATCAGCCCGATTTTTATAGGGATGGTTTCGACAGTGATGAGTTTGCGGTTGACGCTAATCAGAATCCTATTAGCATTTATAGATATGTTTTGGGATTGAGACCCTATAATATAGAGGGGACGAATAAAGTAAGTAATAACACTATAACAATAGATGAACTTAGATTTTTAGAGACATGGATATCTGGTGAACGTGGTGGAACTTACCGTATAAGGACGTAAACAGTTAAAAATTAAAAAGTTAAAAGCTGAAGTTTAAATGAAGAACCTAGTTTTATTTATTTTGGCAATTATGTTGGTCTCGTGCAACGGCAAAGCAGAGACTACGAAGGGCATAACACCAGCTAAAGAGGGACAGAAAATGATAGCAAACAATGTTCAGCCGTTTGCCAATCCACAGTTAAATTCAATGTTTCAAAGTAATTTATCTGCTAAAGGAGTGCTTTCGTCAAAATTGGAATATAATACCGAGAACCTTCCAGAAAGCCCAAAATCATTGCTTTTGCTTGATGACTCAAAGGCAGTGCTTGATCATTCCATAATTTACCTTGTGATCGATATACTTAATAATAAAGTAATAGGCTTTAACCAAAAATCTCCGAATACATTCATAGTAGTAGGTGAACAGGGAAATTTTTATGGTTTTGCGAGCTATCGCTTGCTTCGACTTAAATGGGATTCGTTTCAAGAATTTCCGCCTAAAGAGCATTATTTTGTGCCGGGACTTGGCAATTATTCAGAACTTGCCGTCTTTATCCCTAAATCAGATACATATATCGTTGGAATACAGAGTTCCGGCAGACCACTTGGGCAGAGAGCAGCCTTTGGGTTGTTGGAAAAGGGGTATAATGGTTTTGATGATATATGGAATATAAGTTTTGAAGGGGCAATTCCAAAACCACCTGTCTCTATTGATGGAAATATTGTTGTAGCACAGGATAATCTGATTTCAGTAGTTGATAGCAACGGTAAAGTTAAAAAGATCAAGGTTGATTTTTTACCAATATCTTGCAGTATCGGGGCTGATAATCTGATCTATATGCTATGCAAGGTTAAAAATAGGACTTTTATCAAAGCGATAGATTTTGATGGTAATATTCATTGGGAATGCCAGACTTTTATTAATCAACCAAATCAACCACCGATAGTAAGCAAAGAGTCTATGGTCTATTTGATCGGTTCATCGAAGATAGAAGCTTTCGTCAACGGCGAAAAGAAATTCGAATTCAAACTTACAGGAAACGATACAGATTATCAATTAGCATCTGTCAGCAATGATGGTTTTTTACTTGTGTCTGACTGTGATAAGCTTCTGTGCATAAACAAGGCGGGAGAGCAAGTTTGGGCGTTTAAAGTTGCCCAAGGCGAGACAATTATGACTCAACCTGTGCTTGATAGCGTTGGAAAGGTGCTTATTGCTACGGATAAAAAAATTTTGGCAGTCAAATAGGGGCATACAAAAATGGAAAAACTGCATTTACCTATAATTGTTGAAATGGATGAGGACGGGTATTATATAGTAAGTTGTCCTTTATTCAAAGGTTGCCATTCGTATGGTAAAACCATAGACGAAGCTTTGGCAAATATAAAAGAAGTTATAGATATGTGCCTTGAGGAAACAAAGCTTGAGGAACTTAACAAGTTTATAGGATTCAGAGAAGTGGAAGTGACTCAAAATGCCTAAACTTCCTGTAATCAATGGCAAAGAATTCATAAAGTTTCTTGAATCTATAGGTTTTAAAAAAGTTAATATGAAGGGCTCTCATGTTCGACTAAAAGCAGAAGATGGAAGAATAACAACTGTCCCTGTCCATGCAACGAAAGCTTTACCTAAAGGACTTTTACGAAAGATAATCAGAGAAGACCTTGAGATAAACATAGAGGAATTTGTAAGTATTTATTCATCTTATAGGAAAAAAAAGACATGAAACTATTATAAAATTAGAGACTATTTAAAATTAGCGAATGATTTAGTGAATTTTCTGGTTCTGAAGGAGTGTTATATTATAGAAAAAGTCAATCATCGTAAATCTTAGCTTCGTTGAGAACGACATATAAATATGGTACAAATACTTACCTAATAAATTGAAACAGTTCCTATAAATTGGCATATGTTTGATAGCGTTGGAAAGGTGCTTATTGCTACGGATAAAAAAATTTTGGCTATTAAATAGGAGTCATTGATAGCAATGTATGAATATCAGCGATCAACAGATGCGATGCATAGAATAGAGCTGGATTCATCAATAGATCGAGCTATTTGGGATAGAGGCGTAGCTTCTATCGGTGAAGAAGTTGAGTTTCAGATCTTCACACACTTTGTCGGTGATGAATCAGAGGCAAAAATTACGTTCAAAAATCGTAACCGCAGAAAAATCGACGAGATTACCACACAGGTCTATGGCAATAGATGCAAAGGAAGATGGACAGTTTCAGACAGAGCAAGGGACGCAGTCTATTATGAAGTTGAACTAATAGAACTCGGGATCAGAGAGGAATCAGAAGAACTTATTATCGTCCCCGCAAGGTCGATCACAAACGCAAGATGGAGTCAATCCGAAGCCAGAAGAGGCGATATCCTTACCCTATCAGCCGATACAGAGAACTTTCCAGATGGAACCGAAGCCAATATTATTATCTACGAATATGACGAAGATGGTGCACATGATCTTATAGCGGAATTACAAGGCATCGTTGAAAACAACAGAATAGAAGTTGAATGGGAATATGAATATTACGAAGATACAGATGAGATACCAAATGATCAAGAAGCAGAGAACGGTTATAGCTATCCTGAGTATATATTTAAAGTGAGAATCGGAAGAATAGAAGCACAATCGGATTTATTGCGATTCAAGGATTGGATAGATTTCATAATGAGAGATGGCACAGATGCCCCTGTTTCCAATCAAGAATATATATTGCATTTGCCAGATGGTCAAGAAAGAAGGGGAAGGACAGGCTCAGACGGCAGAGTAATAGAAAGGGATATTCCTCCTGGTCCTTGGTGGATTGAGGTCCTGGACAACACAGAAGGTTCATCGTAAATGGATACAAATCAGATAAGGTGCGAAATGATAAATGGTGTAGGTTATTATAGCTGTATCCCTGAACCAGGGGATACAATAGAGGCTATCTGTCTCTATTTCTGTCACACAGATTGGTATCAGATATTCCAGTTAGATGTGAATCGCCCATTTAGAGAGGCACATCCGGAGCTTACTCCAAATAATGTGACACCTTCCCCAAGTGCATTTCCAGAGGTAGGAGGTTCTGCTAGTGCTAGATTTTATATCCCTGCCCAATCTGGGACAAGCGGAAGGAGTTCAACTGTTTTTGTTAATCCAGTAGAAACCTTTTGCAGGCAAATAGAAGCTCTTGAGTCAGCAGCGGGGCAGACAGGATCAAACCCTGTGATAATGACAACATATATACGGAAAATGTTTCCTACTTATGATTCAACAGGTTGGGACGTCATAATTCCCAATGCTAGAGATATTGATCCATCCACAGAAATGCGGCAAAGCACATCAGCAAGGTATATAGCATCTCATCAGGTGCTTCCAATTGATGGACGAATGGTTGACATCGGACACTTTTTCACAGGGCTAGATGCAAGAAATCATCCTGAGAGACCTTGTCTTTTAGGTCCAAGCATTCGCGATATAGAGGAAAGACTGGGCATCAGGATAAATTTGGAAGAGATTCGGCGAAGGCTTGGTCAAGATATGAATATACCTTCGGATGCAAACACGCGCGTCGGTGTACTAAAAGTGACGGATAGTCAAAGAGTGGCAACATGGTCACCTGATATCGGTAGTGCAATTGTAGAATTTTTACATAGCACGCTTGGACGAAATCACAGTTGGACTGAATACTATGATCAATGGGCTTCTAAGTCTGATATGAGAGGAAACGCTGATAGCTATGTTATTCCTTTTAATACAACAGAGAGTCTTTCTCAGCAGTTTCGCAATTATTTCATATCGCCATCGAGCCAAAGAAGACAACGTTTTGTCCAGTTTCGTCAAATCCTAAATATGAGCGACACTGACTCTTGGAAAGGACCTGTTCGTATTGATGTGTTCAATTCCGCATTGGGATATGCTGCATTTCAAGAATATGCTAGGATGGATATCGCATTTATCTTTGCTAATCGCACTTTAACAGGGATTGCAAGAAGGGCTATTGAAGCGGCATTGGGCGTTAACCTTGCAACTTGGGAAAATGCATATCGTAATGCTTGCAGGGTTTTCGTTGATCACTTCGTCAATTTTATGATGAACGCTACTTTTTGAATATGAATGAAAAAATCATAATTAGACATGCGAAAATAGGCGATGTTGATGCCATTGTCAAATTCAACCTGAAAATGGCTTACGAAACAGAAGGTATCACTCTCTCCGTTGAAAAATTAAGCAAAGGAGTGAAAGCGGTATTAGAGGATACCACAAAGGGTTTTTATGTCGTCGCTGAATGTGACAATAAGCCCGTTGGTCAGGCATTGGTAACCTATGAATGGAGCGATTGGCGAAATGCAATATTTTGGTGGATACAAAGTGTTTACGTCGCTCCAGAATACAGAAGGGCTGGGGTATTCAAAGACATTTTTGCATATATAAGATCGCTCGCAGAATCTTCAAATGTCTGTGGTATAAGGCTTTACGTTGAAAGAAGCAATCATATAGCCAAAAATGTCTATAAAAAATTGGGTATGGGAGAATCACACTATGACCTTTATGAGCTAACAATAAAATAACGGAGATATTCAGGTGTTAATAAAAAATGCTAACAAATTTTCAGTTAAAGATGCTTTTAACGATAAAAAGGCGTCATATAATTTTGAGGTTAATTCAATTTTCATCAATAAATATAATAAAAGTATAAGTTATTATGTCAATCGCCTCAGAGCCGGCGCAACCGCAGGTGTTAGGGGAAAAACCGATGTAAAATTTCGCAATGTCGAGACAAATTTATATGAGTATGTGACTTCGGATAACGAAAATAAACTAGATTATAAAGATGCAGAGGTCGGCGATCTTGAAGGTGGAGAGATAAATATTGTATCCGCAGCTTTTCTTGCCCAGGCTTATGCGGAGTTCTTGAAAGATAAGCTTAAACGAAAACCTTGGCTTGTCAAAAAAACTCTGGTCGGTTATGATACAAGGCATTTTTCCAAAGAGATAGGCGAGATCATTACGAGAGTTCTCGCTGGAAACGGATTTAAAGTTATTAGAAACATAGAAGATGAGCCATCTCCAACTCCTGTTAATTCCTTGCTGACCTATGTGCTTGGATGTGTAGGTTCTCTGAATATAACCGCTAGTCACAATCCCGCTGATCAAAATGGTATTAAGCCGAATAATGAAAAAGGTCATCTCGATTCCGACGATGACCTTGAAATATTCCTTAACTTTATTGAAAGTTTGTATTCAGATGGAAAAGGTGCTGGAAATATTTTAATAGCCCCTATTGATGATAATGTAGAGAGATTAGATTTTACCCAAATTTATTTGACAAAATTCATCGACATTATGATAGATGAGGGATTTTTAGACATTAACCTTATCAGTCAAGCAATAAAAGAAGGATGGGGATTTGTCATAGATGGTATCGGAGGCACTGGCGGAGCTATAATGGACAGGATATTATCCCATCTGTTCGGCGAAGCTTGGAAAAATTCTATCTTGATCATAAATGAAACTTATGATCCTAATATGTTAGGTATCCCAAGACCCGATCCGACGATCCCCGAAGTTATGGAAAGATCCGGCTTATTGCACATCATAGCGGGAAATCATAACGTCACAGCAGGGGGCACTGGCGATAATGATTGGGATAGATTTACCTCTGCGATAAAGATAGATGAAGAAGATATACCAAAAGCAAAAAACGTCGGATTATATGTCCCCAAAGGAATATACCCTCCACTGGTGCAGTTCACAGCGGATCAGATGTATACTCTCTTTGGCGAATATCAGCTCAGAAGGACTGCGCAAGACAGATATTATGAAATGTCAGGGAAAAAAATTGACTTATACTCCGATCTTATTGATAATGCGATAAAATCGAAAGAAATAGATCTATCCGATTGTTGCCTTATCACTACTTATCCTTCTTCCATTTTAAGCGATTATCTTGTCAAATATTATGGAGCTAGGCTTATTTATACAAGTGTAGGGTTTAAAAATATCGGAAACACGGTGTCAGGCGAATTGGAAAAAGAAATCGAAAATAATGAGGCTAGGAAAATTATCTATATACTAGGTAAAGAGGAAAGCGGTGGGAATGGTTTTGGGTTTCCAAAAGGTGCAATAAAAGGTCCTGATGGAAAACCCTGGCTGGGTGCGAAAGATAAAGATACAAGCCTTAATGTGTTAAAACTTATGGAAATTTCTGCTTATACCTTTCTAAAGAAGAAAAATATCGTTGATCTATATTCTGAAATGCTTGATAGGCTTGGAGTGATTACTTTCTATGAAAGAGTAGATTGGTATACAAGGGACGAAAGGGAAGAGAAAAGCGACACAGTTAAATCAAAAATAGCTTTTGAGATCGACAACTTGGAGAAACCAGAGAACTGCGTCAAGATCGCCGAATTATTGGGTGACAGATTGACAGATGATAAGAACGGTGAACTGATTGAGCTAACTGACTCTTACCTATGGGTGAAAATTGCCACAGAAGATAGGGTTTTTGGTGACGGAACTGAAATAAGAAAAGGAGATCCAATCTTCAACCGTGTTTATGATAGTGAGGACAAAAAGCCTGCAAGAATTAAAGGCGAATGGACATTTATGCCAGTTAAAATGATGAAATATAAACTAAAAAGCGGTGGGTATTTCACAATCTATCATGCAGGGGAAGGTCCAAAAATCTCATACTACAATAAGGACGGAAAGCCTATATATTGGACACTGCTTCGTCCATCAGGAACAGAAAAAGGTCTGATCAGACATTATAACGAAATTGTCTTTGATAAAAGAGACAATCCTGATCCTTGGCTATTAGCAAAATATGCGAAAAACTTTATGGAATATTTCGGTATGGGTGTATATTATTCAGATGATCACTATTTAAGGAAATTCAATGAGAGGAGTTTGAGTTTTACACTTAAAGAAAAATATCAGGATTGACAAAAATTTGGCAATTTTAATTATCTAGCGTTCTTATCAAGCAGATTATATTTTTCTAGTTTCCTATATACAGTTGCCCGGTTGATGCCCAGTGCCTTTGCTGCCTTTTGAATATTATTACCTGTTATCTTTAATGCATTGATCAGGGCTCTTTTTTCAATTTCATCAAGAGGCAGTATTACCTTTTCATTTTTTTCATCTTCTTGAGCGCTAACCTCTGTCCTCATCTTGATTTTATCACTAATAGCAAGTATGCTTTGTGGGAGATTTTCCGGTTGTAATACACCAGACGTTTCAAGTAATACTCCTCTCTCAATTGCACTTTCAAGCTCGCGGACGTTGCCGGGCCAATGATACTTCATTAATAAATCCATAGCTTCACTTGATATCACTGATATTGGCTTTCCCAACTTCGCGGAAAATTTGTTTAAGAAGTGTTCCGCAAGCAATGGTATATCATCAACCCTTTCCCTTAAAGGCGGAATCGTAATTGGAAAAGCAGAAACTCGATAAAAAAGGTCTTCCCTGAACTTCCCGTTTTTTATAGCAGATTCAAGGTCAGTATTCGTTGATGCGATAACTCGGACGTCAACTGGGATTGAATTAAGCCCCCCGACGCGTTGTATTTCCTTCTCCTGCAAAACTCTAAGCAGTCTGACTTGCAAAGAAGGGTGCATCTCGCCGATCTCATCAAGCAGTATTGTGCCACCATTAGCTTGCTCGAATCTACCGATTTTTCTGGATACAGCACCTGTAAAAGCGCCTTTTTCATGACCAAATAGTTCGCTTTCAATCAAGGTTTCTGGAATGGCAGCACAATTTACAGGGACAAAAGGTCCACTTTTCCTTTTACTGTTATAATGAATTGCCTTAGCTATTAGCTCTTTTCCAGTGCCAGTTTCACCTTGAATTAGGACAGTAATATCACTTTGTGATGCTTGATGAATCAGTGCGAAAACCTCTCTCATCTTCTTACTGTTGCCGATTATCTTATCAAATGAATATTCAGCTTCAAGTTCTGCTCGTAATCTGAGAAGTTCCGATTTCATTTGATCAATTTCAATTTCTTTTGAAACATCACGATACACCATTAATCTTCCAACAATGTTTTTATTCCCTCCGAAAACTGGCGTAGTATAGAAGTATAAGATTTTACGTTTAGGAGTTTTTGTCTCAATTATGTCTTCAAAGACACTTTCAGGGTTTAAAAAGAATATCTCATTAGACTTTATAAAACTGCTTGGTTCTTGAAAGCAGTTTTTTAAATCATATATGGTCATATTTTCGATTTTATCTTCGTCCAAACCAAACATATCTAGATAACGTCTGTTGACAAATAGAAAAGCACCGGTTAGATCAAACATTGCTATAGCTTCACTTGTTGAATTAAGGACGGTTTCAAGCCTTTGTCTATATAACTCTGACTCCATACCTATATTCCATTTCTCAACAAGTGAGATTGTCATCTGTTGTATTTCTTCGCGGGTAAAAGGTTTTCTTATATAAAGGAGTTTATCTAATAGCTCCATATCTTTGACTATTTCTGACAAAGGTTTATCAGTGAAGGCAGTCATAATGACAATCTCTATATTTTTATCTATCTCGCGTATTTTGCGAATTGTTTCAGCTCCATCCCAACCTGGCGGCATTCTCATATCAACATATGCAACTGCAATTGGTTCATTTTTTTCCAAAGCCGCTTTTACTTGTTCGAAACCCTCTTTTCCGCTCTTTGCATGTAATATTTCTAATTTTGGAAGGAAACTTTTGTCTGCAACAGAACCAAAAGCTTTTGCTAGATCAGTTGTGATCGGCTCGGATATCTCTGGTTTTATTGTCTCCTCAATATCTTGATGTATATAGTCATCATCATCTATTATGAGGATTCGGTTGCTCCATCCACTTTTTATCTTCATATTAATCCCCTTCACAAATCACTTATGTTATGGAAGATAACGGAAAAACTGCCTGCATTGTTGTCCCTTTTCCTAATCCTTCGCTCATTGCACTTATATATCCATTACAAGCTTTTATGAAATTTGCTACTGAATGGAGTCCTAATCCACTTCCAGATGCTTTTGTAGTATAACCAGGTCGGAATATAGATTCTAGATTAGTTTCTTCAATACCTATTCCACTATCAATGACTAATATTATCAAATTTTCATTTTCAACATAGCACTTAACGTTTATGAATGGTCTGTTATTAATAGGCTTTACATCTTCTAAAAGATAAAGGTCGTCAATAGCCTCTATTGAGTTTTTTATAAGATTTATAAGCATCTGATGAAACTGACTCTCTTGAATTAGTATCTCCTTCGGTGCAGAATCACAATCTATTGATATTTCAATATCTCTTTTCTTTATAGATTCTTGAAGGACATTAACCGCATCATTGATCGCCTTTTGAAGATTTATTTGTTTACGATACATACCTTTGCCACTTATTAATTTCTCAGTCCTGACGATATCTGCAATATGCTGAGCCCTATCTCGGACGCGACTTACGATCTTGGTCAATTCCTCTTCTTGTTTCACAAGATCATCTGACAAGGCTAAAATAAAAGGGACAACCTTCTGCCCTTGTGGATCATTAGTTAAATAGTTAATAAAATTATCCTTATGCTCTCTTACTGCATCCGCTAATAGTGAGATATACCTCGTTAATCTTTTATTCGATAAAACCTCTTGAAGCGTTCCAATACCAGTAGTAACGCTATTAATGGCATTTCCAATATTATGGATCAAAGTGTCAACTGTTTCAATTCTTCCAAGTGCGTAAGCCTGCGCAAGCATTTCGTCGCTTTTTTTCAGATCAGTTATATTTTCTAATGCAATCCCGATTTGATTTGCTGGCATTCGGAATATTCTTAGCCTAAAAACTCCACCAAACTTTTCATCTCTATACTCTAAATCGTCTATTTCAATAATTTCTCCATTATTTATCACGCTTAAGCATTTATCTACTAGCCCGAAATCATCTGCATTTAGCCACAAATCTTTAATTTCACTGCCACGATATTCACTGATGTTTATATTAGTCATCCGTTCCGCTGCTGGATTTGCATCAATAAGTATAAATTTATCATCCGGTTCAAATTGATATATAAGCAAACCTGACGGAATTGCCTTGACAATATCAACCGATCTTTGAAACGAATCCCTTAACGCTTCTTCTATTTGTTTATTTTCGGTAACATCCTCTGTAAACCTTAGTATACGGACAATATTTCCTGATCCACTTTTTAAAGGGATAACCCTATCCTTCATCCACCGAATTTCGCCGTCAGGTCTTACAATTCTATAATTCAGTTCACGTTCTTGATCAAATCGTGTTTTCTCTATTTTCAATACCGATTGCTTATCTTTGGGATGGATGCAATCGAACCATAATCCTGGATTTTGATAAAGTTTTTCACAACTCCGACCGAATATCCGCTCAAAAGATGGGCTAATATAGAAAATCTTATTTAAACTCGGTGAAAAAACACAGAGAATTGCTGGTATTATGCTGGATATTTGAGAAAAAAAATCATCTAGATTTTTGTTTTCGTCAGATAATTCAATTGAGCCTGAAAACCTAATCAAGTTATCCATAACCATTCTCCTGCCTTAACGATTATGAAGCGTTCTATTGATCATCAACAAATCGGTGATATTTACTATTCCATCGCTGTTTATGTCGTGCCTACCTGACCTTTTGCCAAAATGAGAAATTAAGGATTTAATATCGCGATGATCTACTTCGCCGTCTTTATTAATATCATAAGGATGAAATATGTTAACCCCGTTGTTAATATATATTGAATATAACTCTAAAAACCAACCATAACCATTATTTATCCAATGGTCCCAAAACTCAACGATATCGTTTGGTTTATATCTAGAAACAAGATCAAATATCCTTTCAACTCCGTCGCTTATATTGTCATCATCTACACCTATTTTTTCATCAATGCTTTTATCAGTGTCCGCTATATCCCATAGGATGCTCGCGACCGCTCCTTCTACTGTTTCGCCTCGTGTGTTCTTTCTATCGTTGCCCTTCCACCAATCGTTATATTCGATATTAGTTATATTTACACCATTATAATGAGTGATATTGAACGCATTATCTTCAACAAGTGCCTCAAAGAATTCTGCCCAACCTTCACGCATAGCAAAACCCTTATCAGATATTGAATTTATGCTATGAGATTCAAGATAAACAGTCTTTTTTGGCAGATCATAGTAGTTATAATTATATAAAGCAGTCATAACTGAATGTCCATATTCGTGGAGCATTGATGTCCTAACCCATTGCCTACTAGTCGCTATATTTATACATTCATTATAGATATTTCCACTAAACGGTTTATACAAATAATTGTAATATGACAAATCACTTTGGTATGGATATCTAACGTTTATCTTTTTTCTACTCCAATTTAATCTATTTTTGAGAAAATCATAAGCATCAACAATTGTATTGAATATGTGAGCCAGACCACGATATTGATTAGATTCATTCATACAATAATCACAATTCATTGATCCAGAGACACTTCTGATAATCGGAGCATCAAATTTATATATATTGCTAGTATTATCAATAAGTCTCAATATGTCATTTTCAAAAACAATACTAAGTTGGAGATCGTGCGTTTTTTGTGCTTCGTTAAGATTGATGTTTTCAAAGACATAAAATCCGCTTTCATCTGTTATCTCCGATGCTATAAATATCTTTTTATCCGATATAACTTCATAAAGCTGAACTGTGATTTTCTTTATTGGCATTTCCTGAGACAGATTATCATCAAAATATTTGATGTTGCCGTATAGATTAAATTTATTTGGCGGTGATGTCTGTCTTTCAGTCGGCGCAAGATGACTTCCAATCCTCGCAGAAATGCCATTCTTTGCAGATGAAAGAAACCCTATTTTATCGTGTACCTGCGAGCTGGTTTTATCAACGATCAGATATGTGAAAAAATGTTCAGCTATATGTTTACCATCACGCAAGCGAGAATAAACAGAAGCCTGTATTGCATAAGCTCCTTCTTTCTCAACCTGTATTCTTGTTAAATATACCTTTGACGTTCCTTTAACAATTGAGTTTTCTTTGAATGTGCGATCACCTGTTATCGATATACCTTCTGGAACTCTGAATTTTATTACCAGATCAAAGCAATCATCATTAATGGAATATAGATCAAATCTTACATCTATAAATTGACTAACTAATGGTTTATCTAAAAGACTTATCTTTCCAATAAAGAAAGTTTGAGTTGAACGGTTAAAGTCCTCAGACATTAATGATGAACAGAAAAGCGATAACATAAATATTATAATATAAAACTTTACTTTCATAATCCTATAACCGTGTCGATCATAGCCTTATATTGTGGAAAACATTTCTCGCCTGCGCCGTAAATAAATGGCGATGCAGTTGGGCTAACTATTAGACCTCTTTGATCGTCAAATACTTCTTCAATAAGTTGCTCCGTTTCTTGACGTATCTCCTCTGGTGTTGCATCATACATCCTGTCTATCTGTATGTTTCCTTCTAGGCACATACGTCCACGAGCCAAATTTTTGGCTTCAACTGCGGTTATGTCCCCCATAGGCGGAGCTTCAAAAGGATGTAAAACATTTACCCCCATATCAACAAAATACTTAAAAACTTTCTTCACTGATGCGTGACAATGAATGTGTATATACCCATTAGAGTCGTGAATCAAGTCAATTATAGGTTTATCATATTTGTAATTGAAGTCAAGAAAATCTTCAGGGCTATGAAGAGGAGGGACGATATATTCCTGCCCCGCCATAGAGAAAAAAGGACCGATCTTATTATCCAACAGAAATTTCAGCCTATTAATGATAATATTCATCTGCCTTTGACACAACTGATGAATAATATCCCTTTCAAATACCGACATTAAAGCAAAAGTATCAGTTCCAAATAACGAGGCAACAGCACCGCCGGGATTAAATCCCAATGAGACATCAACTATCCCAGTATCACCTACCTTGTCTTTGAGTGTGAAAAATGATGAAACATCTCCAATCACTTCAGGCATCGGCAAGGATAAATATTTTTCTGCATCCTTCCTATCTTTTAAAAGATAAGTCTCTTGCATTCCCGGTTGCCCCTTTAATCCAACTAATGTGGTAGAGCGAAGGTCTCCTAATGGAGTATGAAGGATCATTATATGTCGCTCAAAATCTTCTGTGTAAGCCTCTTTGTAATGTTCAGTAGGATATACGGTTTCTTTCCAGTTGCTCCAAGAAAATTTAAGCTCCGTATGTTCTCTGAGATATGCTTTCAGTCTATCATAACTTGGATCATTGCTAGGAAATCCCGTTCTACTATACACTGCAGGTCTGTCAACCTCTTGATACGAATAGCATCTCTCTAATCTTTCTTTACGAGTCATTTTACTCATCTCTTTTTCCATCATCTACTTAATTCTGTATTGATACCTTTGCTTTTATAATATTCCCATCTGGTAGAATAAGACCTCTTGAAATGATTTTTGATATCCTCTGATCGCGATCTGTAACAAGTGATGGATCGTTGATCACGACAAGCTCGTGTAAAGCATGATTATAGACCTGTCCAAGCTTAACATCCAGTTCTTTAATTCCAGTGATCGTCATTAGTTCTTTTAAGCCATCTTCTACAGACGGATCAATGTTGCCTTTTTCCCTGTCTATTGCGATGACAATTGGGGCAATAACATCTCGCCCGATCTCTGCAAGTAGTTGTTTTGATTCCTGACTTGGTTCGTTGCCAGATTTTACGCAAGTTGTCAGTTTGTCTACAATGGGCATAAATTCTTTTGACCAATCAATTTTTTGGAATTCATCAATGCTTTTCGGCTTGGAAATATTAAGCTCTGATGAATCAGTTTTAAGCGCACCTTTGACGATCTCAAATAACCTTTTTTTAGCTACGTCAACCCAATTTCCATTGACTTTAGAACTGATAGATTCCAAAAGTAGCTCAATTTTTTTAATTGACTCGTCTGTCCTTGTTATTGTTATTTGATTATTTAAGAATTTGTATATATCCAAGATCACATTAAAAAATAGATCAAGATAATAACTTTCAGTTTGTGGATTATCTGCTATATCTTTTATATCTTTCGCTTTTTCTGAAATAGACTGACTTTGATGTTGTATATTGGCTAAGTTGCGCAAAAGCCTTGCGTTTTCTCTTCGAATTTTTTTTGACTTTTTACCTTCACGAAAAATAAAAATAACTAGACAAATCACTGCTAATGACAGTATTAAAACAACTACAGTGTATAATGATATATGTATCGGTTTTTTAACGTTCTTTGCAAATTGACGGACAGAGTTTGCAAATATCTCCTTAAAAGGAAGTGGAATGACGACAGAAGTAGCGCCCTCCTTAGATTTTTTTAGTAGAAAATCATAGTTTGCGTTATCTACTCCATAACCGAAAATGCAGAGTCGTCTGATTATGTCCTCACTGGGTTCAGATTCCAACATATTATTTATATTATAGGCTGTTATATTGATCTGTTCATCAGCAAATTGAATTATAGAGCTATATTCTGAACCGATTTTGTCCTTTATTAGCTTAATAAAACGGTAGAAAGTTACATAATCATTCTCATCCGTAGAGTTTTTCTGATTATTTTTTGACTCGCTTATTTTGGCTAAATCCAGAAATATCGAGAATTTCCAATAATCCCATAATTCATTCTCCATGACAGGTTTATAAATTTTTATATTGCTATCTTTGATCACATCTTCTTTTAAGATGATTTGAATGTTTTCCCCCGCAAAAGACTGTATCTTAATGAGTATTTCTTCATCGTTATCAGAGCTGAATATATATAGATCAAAATTTGCGCAGTATACACATTGAAAGCACAATAAGATCACCATTGACGAGATTCCGAAAAGTATCAAAATTTTCAACCTACTTCTCCTTATATTGTCAACCAAGCCAACCCGGGACATTAAATTCCTTGACTATCGGATCGATATTGTTCTGATTCAACGTAACTGAAAATTTTCCTCTGTGCATTGATACCAATTCAATTGAAACGACTATTTCTCCGATTTTCTGCGGAAACCATCTTTCAGCTAGTGTTATCATCCCAAGATTCACGGAACTTGCGATTTCGTTTGAAAACCCACAGAATAAGTTTATATTGATATCATAATCTATATTTTTAATAGAGAATGCTTTGCTTTGTAAAATAGGCATCTTTGGGTTTTTCATCAAGACATCTTTTGGTATGATTTCATAGAATTTTTCACTGTCCAATTGTATTCCAAAGCTCATAGATCCTTCTATCGTATATGTTTTATTAGATTTGAACTTTGCAAGCCCGATTATCATTGCTCCGCCGACCATAACACGGCATTTTCCATCAGATTCAATAATGTCAACAACTTTTCCTGATGGTTTGACAAGACTTGAATCGCCAAATATAACCGTCTTTAAATTCGGATCGGATATATTAGGAAACAACAGGTCTTCGTCAGAGTCCAATTTGACATAATAATCACTGACAACAAATGTCCGTTCGTCATCTAACTCACGATACTTGACTAAAAACGCAGTTACAGGTGTCATAGTCGCGTTGATGAAACAAAGCGATTCGCCAAAGGGGTTAACATTCAGCTTTGTAAAATGATTCGTCGTCTCAAAGAAATATATAATCGAAGAAACACATTCATTCACAATGCTATGCAGTTTCAGATCGGATTGTTCAAAGCCCTCTGTTATTGACTCAATCAGGTTATAAGAATATCTATATGGTAATATTATACATGCCCTTGGGTCTTCTACTCTCCCGTGATTTTCTGCAAGATTTTTTATATATTCAAGCAATTTGGCAATTATTTCTACTCTAACTTCGCCATCGTATATATTGGGAAAATTGTCTCTTAGGTTATGAAACACTACTGTTTTTTCATCAATAGAAATGTCATTTTTGCCAATAGATATGATAATATTATTGCCTATTTCCTTGAAGACCGCCGTCCATGGAAATGACCACAGGAAAATATCATCGTCCTGATTATATGCGACTATAACGTTGTTAGTGGTAAGATCAATGGCAAACATAATTCAAAAATAGAAAAACGATTCCCTTGATTTCAATTATTGAGTATCCGCACACTTATAATAATACCATACTTTACGCTCAATGTAAACATTTTGTCCATAGGGGCAAAAAAGTCAACCTTGTCATGGCTGGCATAAAATTTTGTGATATTCTATTACTCTCCTACTTCTTGAAGGAATCTTTGATAAAGAGAGGTATTTATCCTAAGCCCCTTTTCTCTTAATTCGTCAACAATAGGTCTTATTGCACTAATCAGCTTCCTGTCTTTTGCTTCTTTGAGAACCTTTAAGCTACCAAAACATGATATCCCATTTTCCTCTGCTAATTCACGAGCCTTATGGTCATCTATCAAAAGAGCGGCATTCAGTTCCTGAGCTAAGACAATGGCTTCTCTCTCACCCAATCCCAATATTGCAGGTAACTGCTTGACCCTTAACCTGTTCTTGACCTTTCTCCTCTTAATCCATTCCTCACTTATAACCTCTTTGGCTCCTGCTCTGCCACTCCCAATGATGGCGATTTCCTTATAAACAGCTTCCGGAATCATAATCTCTTGAAACAACCGTCTTAAAAGCTTCAAATAATTGGCTCTAGCAAAAGAAATTATCGGACCAGAATCTGAAACTATAATCATTTTGTCTCTCCAGAGAATATATCTTTTGTGAGTTCATCCCTTAATTCTTCATCAGTCATGGATATAACTGGAATATCGTATTTAATCATCAAATCGAAAAGTGCCTGTCGGTCTATCCCCAAAAGCTCAGCAGCTTTCCCCTGAGATATACTCTCTCTTCGCAAAAGCTCTAAGACCATTATCTCTTTACCTTTCCTTAAAACATCCTCATCTTTTAATTCTTCCGGAATATCAACAGGAAATCTTAAAAGGACTTCTTTTGACATTTTAATCACCCCTTTAATTTTTTTAGCAAGCATATATCTGTAAACTTACTACTCTAAGCATATCAAAGAGAGATCATTGTGTCAAATGAATAAAACTGAACAAAAGAACCCCATAAGGATTGCTCTATGCCGCAAACGGCAGTTTCCCCTTTCTTTATTTACCTGACTGGTTATTATCCAATAATGCAGGACAAAAATCCAATCACATTCTTCGCTGTCACCAATTACAGAGACATTAGACGAAAGTTCGGGATTAAAGAAAAGAACCGCAGAGGGCATATATACATCATCGGAAAAACTGGCACTGGAAAATCCACACTGATTGAGAATATGGTCATCTCTGACATAAGGGAAGGAAATGGTTTGGCTCTGGTTGACCCTCATGGTGATATGGCAGAGGATGTTCTGAGCTTTGTGCCCAAAAGGAGGATAAAGGATGTCGTCTATTTTAACCCAGCAGATATTGAATACCCGGTTGCTTTCAATCCTTTGGAGAAGGTTCATCCTGACCAACACTATCTTGTGGCAGAAGGGCTTATTTCTGTCCTTAAGAAGATATGGTCTGAGTTCTGCCAAGGCTTGAGCATATCTTAAGGCATTCCATACTGACACTGCTTGAATACCCGGAGAGCACCCTGTTGGATATACCGAAACTTTTGACTGACAAAGAGTTTCGTTATGTGATTGTTAACAGGGTAACCAACCAGCAGGTCAGGGAGTTCTGGCTCTTTGAGTTTGAGAAATACTCAACCTGGCTCAGGTCAGAAGCTATATCCCCTATCCTGAATAAGATAGGGCAATTCTTAACCAGCATACCTTTGAGGAACATAGTGGGACAAAAAGAAAACACCTTTGATATCAGAAAGGTGATGGATGAAGGAAAAATCCTTATAGCTAACTTGGCAAAAAATAAGATCGGCGAAGATAATTGCTCGCTTCTTGGTGCAATGATAGTAACAAAGATGTGGCTTTCCGCTTTAAGCAGGGCAGGCATACCAGAAAGGAAAAGGAGACCATTCTATCTTTATGTTGATGAGATCCACAACTTTCTGACCCTATCCTTTGCTGACATCCTATCTGAAGCCAGAAAGTATGGGCTGAACTTAATCCTTGCCCATCAATACATCCAGCAATTGGATGAGAGGATAAGGGGTGCAATCTTTGGCAATGTGGGCACAATCATCTCTTTTAGAGTAGGTATTGAGGACGCCAGGCATTTAGCCAGAGAGTTCTATCCTGTGTTCAACGAGAACGATATAATCAACCTTCCGAATTATCACATCTATCTCAAACTGATGATTGATGGTGTTACCTCCCAGCCATTCAGCGCTGTAACCTTGCCACCGCCTGAAAGAGGGAGATCACACAGGGAAGAGATTATAAAGCTTTGCAGAGAAAAATATGCAAAGCCGAGGAAGGAAGTTGAAAGGGAGATCCTTCTTAAGCCCTCTCATTCAGATATAGCATACACCAAAAGGCTTCTGATTTAGTTGGAGTAGGCGGAACGACATAAGCAGCGGATTTTAGAAACGCAAGCGTCAAATCCTGGAAAAATACCGAGACCGAGCTGGAAATGGTTGGCATTATATAGGGTTGACGCCTTGTCCGATTTAATTAGTAAACCATAATTTGATGTTAATCATAACGCCAAATCTGTTGAGCAGTGATCCATATTTCTTCTTGCTTGGATCCTTCCTTTTCGTATATCTCTGCAATGATATTTTTTAGCTTACCAATTTTTTGTTCAATCTCGAAGTCTCTAATTTGTAACTCATAGTCAATTATCACTATAATAACATCCTCTGACTCTAACCATTCTTTTGCCTTCGGCGACCAGTAGTACCACTAACTAATCCATTTGGCTCGATATACTCTCATGGAACTCGCTGGGCACTTTCTAACTTCCAACGATAGGGCTATTTAATTTTTGAAAAATAGGACGAAAATGAGTTAAAATCACTCTAAAAAAACAAAGCAAAAAAGAAAGGAGTGATAAAAA
>FWPV01002187.1_pt1 | contig 49254 bp, 34 predicted proteins | sample 2228371 | NCBI WGS metagenome assembly FWPV01 (sample SAMEA103939776, study PRJEB20133) | metagenome | reverse complement strand
GCTGAAGAGCACTTCTTGCGACTTGGTGCTGTGCGGCAAGCAGGCGGTGGACGACGACCAGGCCGCGGTACCGGCCGCACTCGCCTGGTACCTCGGCCTACCGCACGTTGCCGCCGTCACCGAGATTGTCGTCGAACCGGGAGCCCAGGAACTGATCGCCCGGCGCGAGGTCGAGGGCGCTACCGAAGTCGTTGTAGCCCGGCTGCCCTGCCTGATTACCATTGGCAAGGCAGCATATGAGCCGCGCTATCCGACTCTGAAGCTGATGATGGCGGCCAAGCGTAAGGAGATACCGGTTTTTGACGCCGCCGGGCTTGGAATCGCTCCGGACCGGCTCACCCGTCGGCTTGAGTATTTGGAGGACCGTCTGCCGCCGGGCCGCAAGCCGGGTCGGATCATCGAGGGCGAACCGGGCACAGCCGTGCCCGAACTTGTCCGACTACTGCACGAGGAAGCCAAGGTAGTCTAACGAGGCATGTTCGACCGCAAGCTGTCTCAAGACCGACTCCTGATCGGCATCGGCGGCAACATGGGAGCGGGCAAAACCACAGTCGCAACCGAGCTCGTTCGCTACGGCGCCAAAGTCATAGATGCCGACGAGATTGGTTGGAGCATCCTGAGTCGAGGCAGCGCCGAATACCATGCGGTAGTCCGCACGTTTGGTCGCAAGGTTCTGACCAAAAACGGCCGGATTGACCGCCGGGCTCTCGCCGAAGCGGCATTTGCCAACCGCGCCAGTCTGAATCGGTTGAACCGCATCGTTCACCCGGCTCTGATTGCGCGCATCCGCGCTGAGATTGAACGGCACAAAAAGGGCCTGGTTGTGGTTGATGCCGCCTTGCTGTTCTACTGGGGTCTTGACAAGGAGATGGACGTCTCGATTCTTGTGACCGCGCCGGAACGGCTCAAAGTCGAGCGGATGACCCAGGTCGGTATGACCGCCGAGCAGGTCAAGGCGCGGCTCAAGCTTCAGCAGCCGGACTTGAGCGTGTGGCGCCGGGCCGACTTTGTGTTCGAGAACAAGGGCTCGATGGCGGAACTGCGGCGCAAGACCAGGGCCCTTTGGAACTTCTTCTACAGCGCCCGGTTTCAGAACTTCAAGGCCGCAAAGAGAACATGACTCGGATTCGTCCTCGAATCCGGGTTCGAATCGACTCACGAACCTCCTCGAAGTAACTTACTTGCTTGTCCTTCTGAGCGCAGCGAAGAGTCTTCTATGAAACTAAGACAGGTTCCCCTGCGAGAGCTCGACTGCGCTGGGTCGGTCGTCCGCGCCACGACACCGTATATCCTCGAATACGACGAGGTCGCGGCCCTGGCGCGCGACCTGTTCCAGACCTATGCCCAATTGATAAACCCGTCGGCCACCGGACTCGGGCCGCGGCAGCGCGAATCGAATGCCGAAAGCTATCCTCTGCTCGGGCCCAAGCGCGAGCTTGGTTGGCTGCACGTCGTCTACGACTTGGACGAGACCAGACTGGCGCTCGAACTGTCGCCGGAGGAAGCGACCAAGTTCTACCGGCTGCTGCGCGAGCAGCGGATTGTCCGGCCCGACTTAGAACAGCTCCGGAGCATGATGTCGGGCAATCTGGCCGAGACCGTCGCCGCGGTCTTCTGGCAGATCGGCGCCATCAAGGTGAGCATGGGCGACCTACGCCCCCTATTCCGGGTTGATGCCGGTCGCAACTACAGCCCGATTTATATCGACGTCAAGGGCCTGACCAACTATCCGGCCGTGAACGATTTTGTGATGGCTTCAGCCGCCCTGCTCGTCCACAACCTCGACTTTGACCTCGTCTGCGGAATCGAAGCCGGTTCAATCGCGATTGCCGCGCTCCTCGCCCAGAAGCTCAGCCGGCCGATGTTCTTTGCCCGGCGTGAGCGTCGCTACCCGGAGGCGAGCCCGTTCGAGGGCATCAGGAGTCACGAGCTGTTCCGCAAGCGCGTGCTGCTCGTTGACGATACAATGGTCCACGGTTGGACTAAGATTCGAGTGATTCGCGAAATCCGCGAATGGGGAGGCAGAGTGGACTGGTGCTTCGTCCTTTTCGACCGCCAGCAGGCAGGCAGCAACGAGCTCGAACAGGTCAAGGTTAGGCTACTCTCACTCACCGGCCGTGATTCCGCCCTGTCCGACAAGATACCGCGTCAGATCAGCCTCCTGACCGACGGCGAGCTTGCCGAGGTAACCGACTACTTTCGCGACCCGCGGGCCTGGCACGAACGACGGGGCCTTCAGTTTCACGAGCCGTCACCGGCCAGTTCGGGCTAGCTTCCGACCCGGCCGGCAACGAAGGTCTACCCTCGTCCCTTGAAAAACCGGAGACAGTCCTGAGTTTTCGCCCACAGAGGAATGAAAGATGGACCGACGGGTTGTTTGACAGCGGCCAATGTCGGATTTATGATGTCAGTCCGCCATGCAAATCCCATCCGGCTTTTCGCTCGTGCGTCAGATTGAAGAACTGAGCGGTCAGACGGTCTCCGACTGCTACCAGTGTGGGTGCTGTACTTCGGGTTGTCCGATTGGCGAGCAGATGGACCCTGCGCCGAGCAAAGCCATCAGGCTGCTGCAACTCGGCCGGGGCGAGGAACTTTTGGCCTCGGAAGGCATCTGGCTCTGCGCGTCATGTCTTGTCTGCGGGACGCGGTGCCCGCGGGCAGTGGACTACGCGAAGATTGCCGAGGCCTGTCGGGCGCTCATCCTGCGCACGCGGCAGAGTAAGGTTGACCCAGACACGGTCACCGACCCTGACCTAGAGGAGATTCCCCAGCAGGCGTTCATCGCCAGCTTCCGCAAGTTCTCGGTATGAGATACGTCTACTACCCCGGCTGCACGCTCTACACCAAGGCGAAGAACCTTGATGCCTGTGCCCGCAAGGCTGCGGCCCGGGTCGGGTTTGAGCTGGTCGAGATGCCCTCATGGAACTGCTGCGGTGCCATCTACAACACCACCACCGATGACCTTGCGGCTCAGGTCGGGCCGGTGCGGAACTTGGCGAAGGCAAGCCAGCTCGGGGAGAAGCTCGTGACTCTTTGTGCTGCCTGCCACAATGTCCTCAAGCGCGCCGACGACCGGCTGCATGCACCGGGCAACGAGGTCGAGCGAGAGAGACTGGTGGCCTTTGTGGACGAAAAGTCCGAGCGTCGGGTACAGGTGATGCACTACCTCGAGGTGCTCAAGAATGACATCGGATTTGACAAGATTAGGGAGAAGGTCGTTCGTCCGCTCGCGGGCCTGAAGGTTGCTTCCTATTATGGATGTCTGATGGTACGGCCCAAAGAGGTGCTGCAGTTCGACGACCCGGAAAACCCGAAGGTGATGGATGACCTGATGGCTTCTTTGGGTGCAGTTCCGACGCGGTTTGACTTCAAGGCCGAATGCTGTGGCGGGTATCTGGTAGTAAACCGGCGCGATGTCGCCCGGACCGCATCGAGTCGGATTCTCGAAAACGCCCGGACTTGGGGCGCTGAGGTGATTGTGACGACTTGCCCCTTGTGCCAGTACAACGTCGACAAACTGAGACCGGTCGGAGACGATGTGATGCCGGTGTTCTATTTCACCCAGCTTTTGGGCCTCGCAGTCGGATTGCCAGCCGAGGAACTGGGCTTTGAGCACAACGCCTTTGACCCGGTTCCGTTTCTCAAAACGAAGGGGTTGCTGTGAAGCAGCCGGAGATTGCCGACCCCAGACCACCGGCCTGCAAGAACAGGCTCCGGGTCGGCGTGTTCGTCTGTCACTGCGGCATCAACATCGCCGGCGTGGTGAAGGTCCCTGAACTGACGGAGCGGGTGGCAAGGATGCCGGACGTCGCCGTGGTGAAGGACTACAAGTACACTTGCTCAGACCCGGGGCAGCAGATGATTCGCGATGCGGTGAAAGCCGACAAGCTCGACCGAGTCGTGGTCGCGTGCTGTTCGCCGACCCTGCACGAAACAACGTTCCGCAACGCCTGCGCCGAGGCCGGCTTGAACCCGTACCTGTGTGAGATTGCCAACATCCGTGAACAGTGCTCGTGGGTGACCGAAGACCGGGATAGAGCAACCGACAAGGCAGCAGAGATTGTCCGGACGGTGCTGGCCAAAGCCAGGTACGACCAGCCGCTGGAATCCATCACCGTGCCCATCAATAAGCGCGCGCTCGTCATTGGCGCCGGGATTGCCGGGATTCAGGCCGCCCTTGACATCGCCAATGCCGGATACGAGGTCGTCTTGGTCGAGAAAGAGCCTTCGATCGGCGGCCATATGGCCCAACTGTCTGAGACCTTCCCGACGCTCGACTGCTCGCAGTGCATCCTGACGCCGCGCACGGTCGAGGCCGGCCGACATCCGAGAATCAAGCTCCTGACCTACTCCGAAATTGAAAGCGTCTCAGGCTACGTCGGCAACTTCCGGGTGGAGATCAGGCAGAAGGCGCGCTACGTGGACTTTGACGCCTGCACCGGCTGCGGCCTGTGCATGGAGAAGTGCCCGGGCCGGGCCGAGTCGAGCTTCGAGCGCGGCCTCAAGCAACGTAAGGCCATCTACCGTCTGTTGCCGCAGGCGGTGCCGAACCGGCCGGTGATTGACGCGCAGTCGTGTATCTACCTGCTCAAGGGCAAGTGCGGGGTCTGCGCCAAGGTCTGCCCGACAAAGGCCATCCGCTATGACGACAAGGACCAGTTTGTGGAAGAAGAGGTTGGGGCGATAGTGATGGCGACGGGGTATGAGCTGTTTGATGCCAAGAAGCTCGGTTCCTACGGTGTCGGCACGGTGCCGGACGTGATTGACGGGCTGGCGTTCGAGCGGCTGCTGTCGGCGTCAGGGCCGACCGCGGGCGAGGTGAAGCGACCGAGCGACGGCAAGACCCCGAAGAAGGTCGTCTTCGTTCAGTGTGCGGGCTCGCGCGACTCGACCGAAGGGATGCCCTACTGCTCGAAGATTTGCTGCATGTACACCGCCAAGCAGGCGATTCTCTACAAGCACCGGGTGCATGACGGCGAGGCAACGGTCTGCTACATTGACGTGCGCACGCCGGGCAAAGGGTTTGAGGAGTTCTACAAGCGTGCGACCGACGACGGCATCAAGTACCTGCGCGGCAAGGTGTCGAAGATCTTCCGGAAGGGCGACAAAGTCGTGGTTTGGGCGTCGGACACTCTGGCGGGCCGCAAGGTGGAGCTTGAGGCCGACCTCGTGGTGCTCGCGACCGCGGTCGTGGCAAACCCGGACGGAGTCGCGCTCGCCCGCAAGCTCAAGACCCAGATTGATGCGCACGGATTCATGACCGAGGCGCATCCGAAGCTGCGGCCGGTTGAAACACTGACCGCTGGGTTCTTTTTGGCCGGGTGCGGACAGGGGCCGAAAGACATCCCCGAGACCGTGGCCCAAGCCTCGGCCGCCGCGGCCAAGGTGCTGGCGATGTTCGGCGCAACCAGGCTGACCCACTCGCCGACAGTAGCGTTCGTTGATGAGGAAGTCTGTGTCGGCTGCGGCAATTGCGAGCGAACCTGTGCTTATGAAGCGGTGAAGGTAGACGAAAAACGAGGCATCGCCGTGGTCAACGCGGCGCTATGCGAAGGCTGCGGTGCTTGCGCGATGAGCTGCCCGTCAGGGGCGATGAACCACAAGAACTTCACCAAGAAAACCATTTTCGAGATGGCGGACCAGTTCTAGATGGCGGACGAACGGAATAACTCAAGCGGCAAACCGGTCGGCGCCGTTTTGGTGGTCGGTTCCGGCATCGGTGGTATTCAGTCGTCACTTGAGCTGGCCGACGCCGGGTTCAAAGTCTATCTGCTCGACGAAGGACCGGCCATCGGCGGCGTGATGGCGATGCTGGATAAGACCTTTCCAACCAATGACTGCTCGATGTGCATTCTGTCGCCGAAACTGGTCGGCACCGGCCGGCACCAGAACATCGAGCTACTCAACTCGTGCGAGTTGTTGGGCCTTGAGGGTGAGCCGGGGCGGTTCAAGGCCCGAATCAGGCGGAAGCCGCGGTTCGTCTTGCTGGACAAGTGCACGGGCTGTATGGACTGCACCAAGGTCTGTCCGGTGCAGGTGCCAGATGCGTACAACCAGAACCTAGCGGTGCGCCGTGCCGTCTACAAGCTCTACCCGCAGGCGATTCCGAACGCGGTCGCCGTCGAGAAAAACGCGTCGCGCGCGCCCTGCCGTATCGCCTGCCCGTCCGGCGTGAACGCCCAGGGCTACGCCGCGCTCATCTCACAGCGAAAGTTCAGGGAGGCCTACGAGCTGGTGCGCGAGCGGCTGCCGTTCGTCGGTGTCTGTGGTCGGGTCTGCCATCATCCATGCGAACAGGAGTGCAACCGGAAGGACTATGAGTCGCCGGTTTCGATACGGACACTCAAACGGTTCATCGCCGACTATGTGTACGCCCAAGGGCCAACGCCCTACGCTCGGGCTCGTGCGGAACAGGCCGAGAGGGTTGCGGTCATCGGTGCCGGCCCGGCCGGACTGACCTGCGCGCTTGACCTGCGCACTATGGGCTACAAGGTGACGGTGTTCGAAGCGTCTTCTCACCCGGGCGGTATGATGCGTTGGGGTATCCCGGCTTACCGGCTGCCGCGTGAAACCCTCGACCGAGAAATCAAGGATATCATCGATACCGGAGTTGAGCTCAAGCTCAATGCGCCGGTCAAGTCAACCGAAGAGGTGCGGAAGCTGCTGGAACAGGGGTATTCCGCGGTCTTCCTGGCGCCCGGCTGTCACAAGAGCCGGAGCCTGCAGATTGACGGCATGAACCTTCAGGGCGTGCTACACGGGATCGAGTTCCTGCGTGCGGTGAACGAAGGAAGGCCGCCCGCCATTGGTGGACGCGTCGTCGTCATCGGCGGCGGCAATGTCGCGGTTGACGTCGCGCTGTGCTCCCGACGTTTGGGGGCTGCCGAAGTGACCATGGTCTGTCTCGAATGCCGCGAGGAGATGCCGGCCCATGAGTGGGAGGTTGCCGATGCGCTGGTCGAGGGCGTGAAGTTGAACCCGTCCTGGGGACCAAAGGCGATTGTCGGTGAGAATGGTAAGGTGACCGGTCTGGCAACCGTCGAGTGCACGCGCGTCTTCGACGATGAGCACCGGTTCAATCCGCAGTTCGGTTGTACCGAAGGATTCGTGCCTGCGGACACGGTCATCCTCGCCATCGGCCAAGCGGTTGATGGGGACGGCTTTGATGGTTTCGAGCGTGGGCCGGGTGGGACGTTCAAGACCGACAAGCTGACTCTCGCCACGAACCTGCCGGGCGTGTTTGCCGGCGGCGATGCGGCCACCGGGCCGGCGTCGGTCATTGAGGCGGTGGCGGCCGGCCACGAGGCGGCGATATCCATTGACCGGTTCATCAAAGGTCTGGACCTTACTGCGGGCCGCGAGCAGCCTCGGTACGAGCCGGCCAAAGCGGAAGAGTCGGCAGCGGCGCGTTCCAGAATTGTGCGGCGTGAGCGGGCGGTTGAGCGAAAACTGGCGCCGGCTGAGCGCGCGGGCAACTTTCGCGAGGTCGGGCTGGGGTACGACGAAGAGACGGCGGTGGCCGAGGCGCAGCGCTGCCTCAACTGCGGTATTTGTTCGGAGTGCATGCAGTGCGTGGCCGCATGCGAGGCCAAGGCTATTGACCACACCATGACCGCAACCGAGGAGGAACTCGAGGTCGGCGCAGTTGTGCTCGCGGCAGGCTTCCAGGAGTACAAGCCGGCCAAGGCGGCAGTTGAAGCCAGAACCCCAGAGCCAGAAGCGCAAAGCTCAGACAGCGGCTACGGCTACGGCCGGTACCCGAACGTCGTCACCAGCCTTGAGTTTGAACGCATCCTGTCGGCTTCCGGTCCCTATGAGGGACACGTGCGCCGACCGAGCGACGGTGCCCAGCCGAAGAAGGTGGCGTGGATTCAGTGCGTCGGCTCACGCAACGCCAAGCACTACTACTGTTCCTCGGTCTGCTGTATGTACGCAACCAAGGAAGCGGTCATTGCCCGCGAACACTGCGGCGGCAACCTCGAGTGCCACGTCTACTACATGGACATGCGTTGCTTCGGCAAGGATTTCGAGAAGTACTATGAGCGAGCCAAGAACGAGTACGGCATCCAGTTCCGCCGGTGCAAGGTCAGCGCACTGTCCCGGGCTGAAGACAGTGAAGACCTGCGCATCTCCTACGAGGATGAGGCGGGTGTGCTGAAGGAAGAGGAGTACGATATGGTTGTAGTTTCGACCGCGCTGGCGGCCAACCCGCGCATGGTCGAGATGGCCCGACGCATCGGGGTGGCAACCGACGAACAAGGCTTTGTCCGGACGGACCGGTTCGAGCCGATGCTGACCAGCCGACCGGGCGTCTATGCCTGTGGTGCGCTGACCGAGCCGAAGGACATTCCCGAGACGGTGACCGAGGCGACCGGCGCAGCCGCGGTGGTATCGTCCCTGCTGGCGCCGGCCCGAAATACGTTGGTCCGCAAGAAGGAATATCCACCGTTCCGTGATGTTTCGGGTGAGGAGCCGCGCATCGGCGTGTTCATCTGCAACTGCGGCATCAACATCGGCGGCGTGGTCAAGGTGCCGCGCGTGGTGGACTATGCCCGGACCCTGCCGGGCGTGGTCTATGCCGACGAGAACCTGTTCACTTGCTCGCAAGACACCCAGCAGAAGATCCGCAAGGCGATTGATGAACACCAACTGAACCGAGTCGTGGTCGCATCATGCACACCCCGTACGCACGAACCACTCTTCCAGGAGACCTTGGCCGAGGCAGGTCTGAATCCTTACCTGTTCACCATGGCCAACATTCGCGACCAGTGCTCATGGGTGCACATGCACGACGCCGACAAGGCGACCGAGAAGTCGAAGGAGCTCGTGCGGATGGCGGTCGCCAACGCGCGGCTTTTGCGGCCGCTGCAGTCGGTTCCGCAGACGATTATCCAGAAGACGCTGGTTATCGGCGGCGGGCTGGCGGGCATGACCGCAGCTGTCGCCATCGGTGACCAAGGGTATGAAACCTATCTCATTGAGCGCCAAGGCCGGCTCGGCGGGAACTTGCTGCGTCTGCATTACACCGAGCATGGCGACGACATCGGCGGCTACCTCGCACGGCTGGAGGAACGCGTGCGGTGCCATCCGAAGGTCAAGGTGTTCACATCCGCGGAGCTGGTGGGTGTCACCGGTTATGTCGGCAACTACAAGACCACCGTTCGTCGGTCCGACGGGTCTAACATCCTGCTCGAGCACGGTGTCTTCGTGGTCGCCACCGGCGCGGAGGAGTATCAGCCGACCGGGTTCCTGTACGGCAGGGATGGGCGAGTGAAAACCCAGACCGAGCTTGAGGAATTGCTTGCCGTGAAGCCGGAAGCGGCCAAGGAGTTGAGCCACGTGGTGATGGTGCAGTGTGTCGGTTCGCGCGAGCCCGAGCACCCGTGGTGCTCGCGCATCTGCTGCACCGAAGCGGTGAAGAATGCACTCAAGCTGAAAGGGCTCAATCCAAAGGCGAATGTCTACGTCCTTTACCGCGACATGCGGACCTATGGGTTCAAGGAGAAGCTCTACCGCGATGCACGTGAGGCAGGCGTGATATTCATCCGGTTCGACCCGGAAACCAAGCCGGACGTCCAGCAGGCAGATGGCCGGTTGCACGTCTCGGTCTACGACCCGGTGCTCGGGCGGCGGCTCGGCATCAATGCGGACATGCTGGTACTGTCGGCCGGCGTCGTGCCGCCTAAGTCGAACCACGAACTCGGTCAACTGCTCAAGGTGCCCCTGAACGAGGACGGGTTCTTCCTCGAGGCGCACATGAAGCTGCGGCCGGTTGACTTCACGACGCGGGGCGTATTCATGGCCGGAATGGCGCACAGCCCACGCCGGATACCAGAAACAGTAGCCCAGGCCTATGCCGCTGCGGCGCGCGCCTGTTCGCTGATTTCCCACAAGGAGCTGTCAACCGAGGCGGTCGTCGCGGCAGTGAACCCGCGCTGGTGCGTCGGCTGCGGCGTCTGCGTAGCGGTCTGCCAGTACGAGGCGGCACGGCTCAACCCCGAGACCGGCAAGTCCGAGATAACCGCGGTGCTCTGCCAAGGCTGCGGCGCGTGCGCGGCGGCCTGCCCGGCCGAGGCGGTCAAGCTCAAGAGCTTCGAGGCGAAGAACGTCCTTGCCATGGTGGATTCGGCGCTATGATGATGACGAACCAAGTCAAAGGCCAAGAGCCAAAAGCCAAGGATCAAGACCGCTCGCCGTCAGGAGCTTTGGCTGTTGAGTTTTGGCCTTTGGCTTCTGACTTGAGGACTGGAGGCCACTAGATGCCTGACTATGAACCGAAGATTGTTGGATTCCTGTGCAACTGGTGCACCTATGCCGGCGCCGACCTGGCTGGCACGTCGCGCATCCAGTACCCGCCGAACATGCGGCCGATCCGGGTGATGTGTTCAGGCGCGGTTGACTCGGTCTATATCCTGCGCGCGCTCCTCGAGGGCGCGGACGGCGTATTTGTCGGCGGCTGCCACCCGGGCGACTGCCACTATGTTTCGGGCAACTACAAGGCACGACGTCGGGCCGTGCTTTTCAATTCCATCATGCGTTCGCTCGGACTGGACGAGGACCGAGTCTGGTTGCGCTGGATTTCGGCGGCCGAAGGACGCAAGTTCGCCGATACTATCACCGCGATGACCGAGTATCTGAAGAAGAAGGGCCCGAGTCCCTTCAGACAGAAATGGGAAGTGTGAGGATACGATGAAGGGAACTCTGAAGGTAGCCGCCCGGAACCCCGAAGCAACCCTGCGCGACCTGCTGCGCCACTGGCTGAAAGAAAACAAACTCTTGAGCATCCTCGTCCCGGCATACTCGGCATCAGGCACCGCAACGCTGGCCCTGGTTTCGAACCCGGAGAAGATGGACGACGCAGCGCCGCTCCTGCCGGCAATGGCGGTGAACGCGGCCTCGGTCGTCGCCGACATCGCCTCCGAACCGTCACCGAACGCGCGGGTCGGGCTGATGCTGCGTTCCTGTGAACTGCGCGCGGTCGTCGAGCTCATCAAGCTGAAACAGGTACTGCCGGACAGCATCGTGCTTATCGGTATTGACTGTCCGGGCACCTACAAGGCGGCCGGGTTCCGCGAGCTACGGGGTAAGGATAACGACTTCGACAACAAACACGTCCGCGACCAGGCCGGCTACGCCGACAACGTCAACTTCCGCGTCGCCTGCCAGCTCTGCGAGTTCCCTAAGCCGCTGGTCTACGACCTGGCCGTCGGCTTTTTGGGCATGAACCCGGACGAGTCACTCTGGGTCGAGGCCGCAACCGAAAAGGGCCGGGCCCTGCTCGAAGGAGTCGAAATTGAGCCGGGCGAAGAACCGGAAACACGCAAACAGGCACTCTCCGAGTTGGCAGCGAAACGAGCGGCGAAGACCGCCGAGCGCATCAGAGAACTGGACCAGGCGATGATGGGGCCGGAGAAGCTGGTCGAGTACTTCGCCGACTGCCTGAACTGCCACAACTGCATGAGGGTCTGCCCGGTCTGCTACTGCCGCGAGTGCTTCTTCGACTCGGACACGTTTCAGCGCGACCTGAGTGAGTACGTACGCATCTCGCTGCGCAAGGGGCTCACCCGCATGCCGTCCGAGACCTTGCTGTTCCACATCACCCGCATGAACCACATGATGACCTCGTGCGTACAGTGCGGCATCTGCGAAGACTCCTGCCCGGTGAACATCGGACTCGCGACTCTCTTCAAGAAAGTATCACAGAACGCCCAGAAGGAGTTTGACTACCTGTCCGGCCGCAGCCTCGATGAGCCGCTGCCGCTGACCATGTTCAAGGAAGACGAGTTTCGCAAGGTGGGTGAGGAGTAGGGTTGGCCGAGATTCAAGAACTGCTCGTCAACGCCCTCGACGCCGACTTCAAGTACCGACTGGCCGAGAAGTACGGCGACACCGGGTTCATGCACTGCCTCTCCTGTGGCTCGTGCTCGGCATCGTGTCCGGTCCGACGCCTCGAAGAAAAGTACAACCCGCGCCGCATCATCCGGATGGCGATACTGGGCATGAAGGACGAAGTCTACCGGTCCGAGTTCGTCTGGATGTGCTCGTACCACACGACCTGCCTGCACCGCTGTCCGCAGGGTGTGAACATCGGCGAGGTATCGGACGCAGTCTCGCGCCTTGCCGAAGAGGCACGCAACTCCAGAGTCCTGAGTCCAGAGTCCAGAGTCGTCCAGTCCGACCTGGACCGTGAGTTCAAGAAGCAGGTGAGCAGGATGGCACAAAGCGTCACCGCCTGCTTCATCTGCGGCTCGTGCAGCGCGGTCTGTCCGGAGACGCTTCTCGACCCAGCCAAGGACCCGCGACGGTTCATCCGCAAGGTCAATCTCGGCTTGCGCGCGGCAGCCCTAGCCGACGAGTTCAAAGACATCTGCGCCACTCACTACCGCTGTATCTCGCGCTGCCCGCAAGGCGTGCAGATCAGCAAGATAATGAACGCCATCAAGCAGTGCGCGGTCGAAGACGGGTACTCATACCCGGACAGCCTGAAGGCGCTGGAGAGATAGGATGGACGAAGCAGCGGTCGGCCAGCCGAGGACCGCCGACACGAAGGTCGGCGCGGTGCTGGTTGTCGGCGGCGGTATCGGTGGCGTGCAGGCCGCCCTCGACTTGGCCGACTCCGGCTACAAGGTTTACCTGATTGAGCGCGCGCCCGCCATCGGCGGCATTATGGCGATGCTCGACAAGACTTTCCCGACCAATGACTGCTCGATGTGCATCCTGTCGCCCAAACTCGTGGCTGCGAGCCGGCATCAGAACATCGAGCTTATGACGCTGACAGAAGTTCTCGGTGTCGAGGGCGAGCCGGGGAACTTCAGAGTGAAGCTGAAGCGTCACGCCCGGTCGGTTGACCTGTCTAAGTGCACCGGCTGCGGCGACTGTCTGACCAAGTGCCCGGTGCGCGACCTGCCCAACGAGTTCGAGGGCGGGCTCGCTTTTCGCCGCGCCATCTTTCGCCTGTACGCGCAGGCCGTGCCGAACGCCCCAACGATTGACCGCGAGCACTGCCTAAAGTTCACCAAGGACAAGTGCGGCGCGTGCCAGAAGTCCTGCAAGGCCGGCGCGATTGACTACTCTCAGCAGGACGAGGAGCTGACCCTTGATGTCGGCTCGATTGTTGTCGCTGCCGGCTCCAAGATTGCGCCGACCGCGCTGCGGCCTGAGTACGGCCATGGCCGGTATCCGAACGTCGTGACGAGCCTTGAGTTCGAGCGCATCCTTTCTGCGTCCGGTCCCTTCGGCGGCCACATCAAGCGGCCTTCGGACGGCAAACCGCCGAAGAGAATCGCCTGGCTGCAGTGTGTCGGCTCGCGCGACGAGGAGGTGGAACGCGGCTACTGCTCGGCGATGTGCTGCATGTACGCGGTAAAGGAAGCGGTCATCGCCAAGGAGCATGCCAAGGAAGTTGAGCCGACGGTCTTCTACATGGACATGCGTTCCTACGGCAAGGATTTTGACAAGTACGTTGACCGGGCCCAGGGGCAGTACGGCGTACGGCTGGTCAGGGCGCGGGTTCCAGAAATCCGCGAAGACCTCAAGACGCGCAACCTGGTTCTGCGGTACGCGGGTGAGGAGGGCGCGCGGGCTTGCGAGTTCGACATGGTTGTGTTGTCGTGTGGGTTTGTGCCGCCGGCCGAGCTGGTTGAGCTTTCAAAACGGCTTGATTTCGAACTTGACCAGTACGGCTTTGCCCGAACCGACGTTTGGAATCCGACCGCGACCACCCGGTTGGGCGTGGGTGTGGCGGGCAGCTTTTCCCAGCCGATGGCCATCCCTGAGGCCGTCACCGGCGCGTCCGGCGCGGCAGCAGCGGCCGAGGAGGTGCTGGCCGAAGCACGCGGGACACTGGCCAAAGAGCCGCCGGCTCCGGCCGAGAACGACGTCCGCGGTGAGGCGCCGAGAATCGGCGTGTTCGTCTGCCACTGCGGCATCAACATCGGCGGTGTGGTTCGCGTCCCCGAGGTGGTTGAATTCGCCCGAACCCTGCCGCACGTGGTCTATGCCGAGGAGAATCTCTACTCATGCTCAGGCGACACTCAAGAGAAGATCAAAGAAAGAATCCGCGAGCACCGGCTGAACCGAGTGGTTGTTGCCTCCTGTTCGCCCAGGACTCACGAGCCGCTGTTTCAGGCGACCGTGGCCGAGGCGGGTCTGAATCCTTACCTGTTCACCATGGCCAACATCCGTGACCAGTGCTCATGGGTGCACATGAGGGAACCGGATAAGGCGACCGAGAAGTCGAAGGACCTCGTGAAGATGGCGGTGGCGCGCGCGCTGCGCCTCAAACCACTGCCCAAGGTGAGGCTGCCCGTGACCAAGGCCGGACTGGTCATCGGCGGCGGGGTCGCGGGCATGACCGCCGCACTGACTCTGGCCGGCGAGGGGTTCGAGGCATTCCTGATCGAGCGCGAGAACGAACTCGGCGGCAACGCTCGCAGCATCGCGCAGACGATCGAAGGCGATGATGTGCCGCAGCGGCTGCGCGAGCTGAAGACCAAGGTCAGACAGCATCCGCGCATCAGAGTGTTCACCAACGCGAACATCAAGGCGATTGACGGTTTCGTCGGCAACTTCCAGACCACGCTCGGGAAGTCCGACCAGTCCGACAGGTCAGACTCGTCTGACGCCATTGTGAAGCATGGCGTCGTCGTCGTCGCCACTGGCGCCCAGTACCGCGAGCCGACCGAGTACGGCGCGGGCCGGTCTGAGCGCATCATCTCGCAGAAACGGTTCGAAGAGCTCATCGCAGGAGTCAGGGAATCAAGGAATCGAGGGACCAAGGGGCCGAACCCTGAATCCTCGAATCCTGGACTCCTCGACTCCTCTTCTCTCCGTTCCATCGTCATGATTCAGTGCGTCGGTTCACGGGACCAGGAACGCCCGTACTGCTCACGCATCTGCTGTGCCGAAGCGGTGAAGAATGCACTTAGGGTCAAGGCGCTCAACCCGGAGGTTGAGGTCTACGTGCTCTACCGCGACATCCGGACTTACGGTATGCGCGAGGAGTACTATCGTAAAGCACGACAGCAGGGGGTCGTTTTCATTCGCTATTCACCGGAACAGCCGCCCGACGTCAAGGTTACCGACGGCAAGCCGGTGGTAGTTGTCCGTGATTCGGTGCTTGGTCAGGATATCGAACTCACACCCGACTTGCTCGTGCTCTCCTCAGGTCTTGTGCCCCAGACCGGCTCAGTTGAGCTGGCCCAGATGCTGAAGGTACCGCTGAACTCCGACGGGTTCTTCCTCGAGGCGCACATGAAGCTGCGGCCGGTGGACTTCGCCACTGAGGGCGTGTTCATGGCCGGGCTCTGCCATTTCCCGAAGTTTATTGACGAAGCGACCGCCCAAGCCAAGGCTGCGGCCGGTCGTGCTGCGACCGTGCTGGCACGTGAAGCACTTGAAGCCGAGGCCACGGTTGCTCAGGTGGACCCGGCCCGGTGCTCGGCCTGCCATATGTGCGAAGGCCTTTGCGCCTACCGCGCCATCGAGGTGAAAGTCGTGAATCAGCATACCGGGAAGCAGGCCGCGGTCGTCAACGAGGCGTTGTGCAAGGGCTGCGGCGCCTGTGCGGCCAACTGCCGCTCGCTGGCGATTGACATCCACGGCTTCACCTCCGAGAACGTCTGCCGCGAGATTGCGGCCCTGCTGGACTAGCCGGGCGTGGCCGACGACTCCGGCGTCAGCAGGGTAAACCTTTCCGGCTCACTGGACCGGGCAACGTGGCAGGTCGCTGTCCGGCCTGCAGGGCTGCTCGCCTACCGCGCCGGACTCGGGATGATAAATCGCCAGGTCACTGACCACCCGGTGTAGTCGTTCCACTGCCGACTCGCTGCCCGGACGCACCAGTAGTACTGGCCGACGCCGAAGCTGAACACGGTGGACACCGACCGCACCCGGTCGTTGGCCGCAACCAGTTGCTGCCGCAAAGAATCGCGGTAAACCCTGACCTGATAGAACTCAGCCCCTGCGACCGGATACCAGACCAGTTCCACATCCTGTGGATAGACGTACTTCTCGGTGCTGTAACCGTCCGGTGGTGAGCGGAGGACCGGGGAGGCGGGCGGGTTCGGTTTTGTCGGGTCGCCCGGCTCGAAATCGTACGGGTCCCTGCAAGCAAGAACCAGCAGGGCAACAACCAGCAGGCGCTTCACGCCGCCCATTGTATCCTGCTCATCGTCAAGGTCAACGCCCGCCCTCGCTTCGTCGCTGGTCATTACCGGGGTCGGACCTCTTGCCCCGATAAGAGAACTCGCAGCCGCAGTAATGCTGGCGGTAAAGTCCGAGCTGGCGCGCCAGCTCGACGCTGCGTCTGAAGCCATCCTTCTTCTTCCAGTCCTCGGCCACGAAGTGCAGACCGTGGCGCTCTGCCGCTGCCATGCCGATCGGGTTGATGACCGATGCCCGCTTCATCGGCGCGATGGTCAGGGTGGTCGCCAGATGGGTGCAGCCGTTGGTCCGCGCGGTAACAGCCGCCTGCTCCAGCCGTAGCCGGTAGCACTGCTCGCACCGGGCACCGCCTTCCGGCTCTCCTTCCAGACCACGCACATACTCACGAAACCGCTCGCGGTCGTACGGCCCGGTGTCCACCAGGACCCGCCAGAGCGCGGACAATCGCTGCACCTCCATCAGGCGCTGGTCGTGTTCCTGTTCCGGATAGATGTTGGGGTTGTAGTAGTACCCGACGACCTCGTATTGCTCGGTCAGCCGGCGGATGACCTCGGTCGCGCATGGCCCGCAGCAGATGTGGAGTAGCAGCTTGGGGCGCACGTTCAACTAATGGTAGTACCAAATGCTGCGGTAGTCGCGCGGGTTCTCGCCCACCGACCTAAGCCACTCAAGGTACTCCCAGATGCCGACGTCGGTCTCGATGTACGTCGGAGCAAGAGAGATTCCCTTTTCCCACGGATGGAACTCATAGACGCGCCGGCCGTCGGCAAGAATCATTATCAGCCGGTGGTGCTGGGCCGCGCGGACATAGTTCTTGCCCATGCCCGGCAAGTTGAAGACCGCTTCGTCGGTGCGCATCAGCCCGGGCACGAGCCGAGCTTCCTCCTTCTGTTCCTGAAGCAGCCGGGCAATCGGCACCCGGAAGTCCATCGTCTCTTCCTTGCCCTTGGTGTTGAAAGTGTAGTAGGGATCAATCCCGACAAGGCGCAGCAATCGGCGCAGCGCCACTGCTTCGAACCGGCGGCTGTTCTCGCGCGTGAAAACCATCTGATTGTAAACCGGGATGCCGCGGCGCCGGAACTCCTGAACCGCCCGCAGCGTCTCGGGCGTCAACTCGTAGACGTGCTGGACGTGAGTAACGAGGCAGACCTCACGGCGGCCCGGCTCATGGTAACGAGCGATAACGGGAGCAAGTGTTCCGGTCAGCCGCTGGGGCAGGGTGACGAAGACCCGCGAGCCAATTCTGATTCGTTCGATATGGCGCATCCGGGCCAGGCGGCGGAGCAGGTACTCGATGAAGGCCGTGCCGGCAACCAGCGGGTCACCGCCGGTGATGAGTACCTCGGTGATGCCCGGATGGCGCCGGAACCAGCGCAGGGCCGAGTCGAGCTTCGCCGCCGGGGCCAGCGCATGTTCATCCATCGGTTTGGTAATCTCCCAGTTGCGTTGGCAGTAAACACAGATTTGAGCGCAGGTGTTGTACGGTTTCAGGATGGCAATCCTTGGGTAGCGCCTAGTCACCAGGTCAATCGGTGACGTATCTCGTTCCTGCATAAAGTCGAGTGAATGTTGGCCCAGTGCCCGGTTGCGCTCCATCTTCTCGACGTACTCCCGGGTCGGAATCACCTGGGCACGCACCGAATGGTCGAGCATCCGACTGGCGTTGAAATCCATCAACGAGACGTAATGGGGCGTAATGCCGAACGGTATCCCGGATTGGACTGCCAGTTCAATCGCTTCGTATTCGTCCGGTGTCAACCGGACAAGCCGGCTCAGGCTCTTCGCGTCGCGAACGATGTGGCGCAACTGCCAGCGGTGATTGTCCCAGTCGTGCCTCCCCCCGCCCATCACGCCAAGAATCCGGTGCCGGTTGTGCTCCCGGCGCTCCACCACGCTTGGGTCAAGGCCGGTCGGGTAGCGCTCAATCTGCTCCTGAACGTAGGCGGCCAGTCGGTCTAGGTCTTTGGAGCGGGCCCGGGCCGCAGCCCGACCGGTCAGTCGTCGCGGCGGTCTGGCCACGACTTCAGGATAGAGCCGGGACCGGCCGCGCACCGCGCGGAAGAGATGGCGGAACTCCTCCTTGAACCCGGGCGCGACCGCATCCTCCGGCAGCCGCCCTTGGGCCGCGGCACGGAGATACTCCAACGCGCTGAATCCGGTGACCGCCTCGTTGCGGGCCGAGATGACTTGCTTCAGCACGTCAACGCAGTCCAACGCCGTGGCCAGCTCCAGTGCATGGGTGTCAAATTCATGGTTGAGGAATACTTGCTCTTGCTGATTCAGGTAGTCGAACCACCGTCTGCGGGCCACGCCGGTACTCGACGCGGTCCGAAGCAAGTTGAACAGTTTGGGATTCTCGTCCCAGACACGCGTGAAACTCGGGCTCATAACGTACTCATCGCAGTTCTGTCAGTGGCCATTCCTGACTCTCTGACCCTGCCGGTCTGACTATACTACCATCCGCGCGCAGAATCAAGCCTTTCTACCATCCTCCAGAACGAGGACAGCCCTTCGTTTCCTTCACTGTCATGTCAAGTGGTACGTGCCGCGACTCTTGACCCGGTGACCGAACCGGCCAGACAACCGACGGTCGAACTGACAACTCAGCCGGTGCCGACACCGGGCGCGACTCTGCCACCTGAGCCGCCGGCTGGCCAGCAGCCGCACCCGCTGCCACTCCCATTCTGCTAAGTATCTGTCAAACCAGAACCTAGTCTGCTACTCGAGTCGCATGGGGGAGCGACTCCCCCAGTCACTCCTGCCGCTGCTCAAGATGCCAGGCCCACAAGTCAGGGCAATGACTCAAGCGACGTATGTACGTGACTTAGAATGTCTCAGCGACTCGGCGGCTAAAAGACGTTCTAGAAAAGGTGAACTGGGCGGTTTCCGCGGCCGGGCCTGTTGCCGGCACATGGTTCGCGGCTCTGACGCCGGGCCCAAACGTGGGACGCAGTCCGTGCGGCGCCGGCGTTATATCGTCCGCCTGAGCAGAGGCTTTAGAAAGCGGCCGGTATGAGAGCCGGGTGTTGCCGCAACGGTCTCGGGCGTGCCTTGGGCCACAATCCTGCCGCCTTCGTCTCCGCCTTCAGGACCCAAGTCAACAATCCAGTCCGCGCACTTGATGACCTCAAGGTTGTGCTCGATGACCACGACGGTGTTGCCCCGCTCGACCAGGCGGTCGAGTACGCCCAAAAGCAGCCGTACATCCTCAAAGTGCAGGCCGGTGGTCGGCTCGTCGAGCAGATAGAGCGTACGGCCGGTCGCAACCTTGGAGAGCTCGCGCGCAAGCTTGATGCGCTGGGCCTCGCCGCCGGAAAGGGTCGGCGCGGGTTGGCCAAGCTTGATGTAGCCCAGGCCGACATCTTTGAGCAGCTTCACTTTGCGCGCAATCACCGGTACGTTGGCGAAGAACTCGGCCGCCTCGTCCACGCTCATCGCCAGCACGTCGGCGATGTTCTTCATCTTGTACTTGACGTCGAGGGTTTCGCGGTTGTAGCGCTTGCCCTTGCAGACCTCGCAGGTGACGTAGACGTCGGGCAAGAAGTGCATCTCGACCTTGATAATCCCGTCGCCGGCGCACGCCTCGCACCGGCCGCCGCGGACGTTGAACGAAAACCGGCCCGGTTTGTACCCGCGCATGCGGGCGTCCTTGGTTCGGGCGAACAGGTCGCGAATCGGCGCAAACGCGTTGGTGTAGGTCGCCGGGTTGGAGCGCGGGGTGCGGCCGATTGGTGACTGGTCAATGTTGACCACCTTGTCAATCCGCTCGATGCCGGTGATGCGGTCATGGGCACCGGGCTTTTCGCTTGAGCCGTGGAAGTGGCGCGCCAGAGCCCGGTATAGGATGTCGGACATGAACGTGCTCTTGCCCGAGCCGGAGACGCCGGTGATACAGACGAACCGGCCCAGCGGCACGGCGATGTCAATGTCTTTTAGATTGTTCTCCCGGCAGCCGACTACGGTCAGCCAGCCGGTGTCGGCGCTTCGGCGCCGGGCCGGCAACTCGATGCGCTGTCGGCCCGAAAGGTATGCGCCGGTAAGCGAGGTCGGATGCTGCTTGATTTCCTCGGGCGTGCCCTGGGCGACGATGCGGCCGCCGGCTTCGCCGGCACCCGGACCCAGGTCAATCACGTGGTCGGCCTCAAGAATCGTCTCCTCGTCGTGCTCGACCACCAGCACAGTGTTGCCCAAATCGCGCAGACCCGTGAGGGTCGCGAGCAGTCTCCGGTTGTCGCGCTGGTGCAGGCCGATGGACGGCTCGTCGAGGATGTAGACGACGCCGACGAGTCCCGACCCGACCTGCGTCGCCAAGCGGACGCGCTGGGCCTCGCCGCCGCCCAGCGTCTCGGCCGACCGGTCAATCGTCAGATAGTCGAGGCCGACCGCCATTAGGAAACCGAGCCGGCGCCGCAACTCCTTGATTATGTCGCGGGCGACCTGCTCGTCGCGCGGGGAGAGCGCAAGCTCTGCCGAGAAGTAGCGGCTTGCCGCCTTAACTGACATCTTGGTCACGTCGGCGATGTTCAGGTCACCGATGCGCACCGACAGTGCCTCGGGCTTCAGCCGACGGCCCTTGCACTCCGGGCAGGGCAGCACCGACATGAACTGCTCCACCCACTCACGTCGGCCCTCGGACTCGGTCTGCCGGTGAATCCGCTCCAGGTACGGCACCACGCCTTCATACTTGCCATCCCACTCCCATTCCCATTCGTCGTTCGCCAACCGGTAGTGAAACTCCTCGTCCGAGCCCTGCATGATGATGCGCTTCACCGCCGCCGGCAGGTCCTTCCACGGCGTAGTCAGCTTGAACCTGTACCGGCGCGCGAGCGACTGGAGCTTGGTGAGAAACCACTCGCCGCGTTCGTTCAGGTCGCCCCACGGCTTCAGAGCGCCGTCGAGCAGAGACAGGTTCGGGTCGGTAATCAGCCGGTCCGGGTCAATCTCCATCATCGTGCCCAAACCGTGACACTTCGGGCACGCGCCGTGCGGCGAGTTGAACGAGAAAAGCCGCGGGGTTATCTCCTCGAAGCTGAAGCCGCAGCCCGGACACGCCAAGGCGGCGGAGAAAGTACGCTCCACACCTGACGCTTCACGCCCTTCGCCGTTCGCCGTTCGCGGCTGTGCGTCAGCCGCGACAACGCACAGCCCGTTTCCTTCTTTCAGCGCGAGCTCGACCGAGTCGGCCAGCCGCTTGCGCACCTCCGGCTTCACAACCAGCCGGTCCACTACCAGCTCAATCGTATGCTTCTTGTACTTCTCGAGGTTCGGCACCGCCTCGACCTCGTACAGCTTTCCGTCCACACGCACGCGGATGAACCCTCTCCGCTTGACCTGAGCGAGCAACTCCTTGTACTCGCCCTTCCGGTCCCGTACCAGCGGCGCCAGCACCACCAGGTTCGTGCCCTCAGGCTCGGCCAGCAGAGCATCAACAATCTGGTCCGTGGTCTGGGATGAAATTGGCTTGGCGCACTTGGGGCAATACGGCTTGCCCACGCGGGCGAACAGCAACCTCAGGTAGTCGTAGATTTCGGTGACCGTGCCGACGGTCGAGCGCGGGTTTCGGGCCGAAGTCCGCTGTTCGATGGCGATTGCCGGCGAGAGCCCGGAGATTGAGTCGCAGTCCGGCTTCTCAAGCATCCCGAGGAACTGCCGCGCGTAGGCCGACAGCGACTCGATGTAGCGGCGCTGGCCTTCGGCATAGATGGTGTCGAACGCCAAGGACGACTTGCCTGAGCCGGAGATGCCGGTGATGACCACCAGCTTGTTGCGCGGGATGACAACGTCAATGTTCTTCAGGTTATGCTCGCGTGCGCCGCGAATCCGAATCACGTCGTCTGTCATGGGAATCAGCAGAGTATAGACCAGCACCGGACAGAATCAAGCAGCTAGGCGGAGGGCTCAGACCGTTGACTTCTCCTTCCCGCTGACTATCATCACGCCGATGATTGGCAACCGTTGCCGGCTTGCGCCTGCCGAATTGTCAGAACAGACGCCGGCCGGGGCATCCGACAGACTCAAAGCTCAAAAGTCAACAGTCAAGAGCCGAAGGTCATCCGGTTCAGGGGCCCGATGAGCACTGTGCTTCTGATGGTTGGTGCCTTCGCCGGCTACATCGTCGCCTATAACACTTATGGTCGGTTCCTGGCCCGGCGGATTTTCCGCATCAACCCAGATGCGGCTGTGCCCGCGGTCGTCCAGCGTGACGACCACGACTTTGTCCCGACCAAGCGCATCATCGTCTTCGGCCATCATTTCACCTCCATCGCCGGCACCGGTCCGATTGTCGGCCCGGCTATCGGCGTCATCTGGGGCTGGGTTCCGGCGTTCATCTGGGTTTTTGTCGGCTCGATTGTCATGGGTGGAGTCCACGACTTCGGCTCGCTGGTCATCTCGCTCCGCAGCCGGGGCCGCTCGATCGCCGACAGCACCGCTGACCTCATCGGCCCGCGCGTGCGCGTCATCTTCTTTTTGGTTGTGATGCTCATCCTCTGGGTCGTCATCGCCGTCTTCGGGCTGGTGATGGCGATTATCTTCAACCGGTTCCCGGCCGCGGTCATCCCGGTCTGGGCCGAAATCCCGATTGCGATGACGCTCGGCTGGCTGGTCTACCGGCGCCGGCTGGCGAGCCGGCTGCTGCTGTTTGATGTCGCGGCAATCGTCCTGATGTACTTGACGATTCTTATCGGCTGGCGATTCCCGCTCCTGATGCCGGCGGTCCTAGGAATGCCCGCGACCGGCGTCTGGACAATCATCCTGCTGGTCTATGCCTTTGTCGCCTCGGTACTGCCGGTGACGACGCTGCTTCAGCCGCGCGACTACATCAACGCGTGGGAACTAGCCGTGGCGCTGGTGCTGCTGATGGTGGGTGTTCTCATCAGCGGATTCGGCGGCCGGCTGCCGCTTGTCGCCCCGGCGTTCCGGGCCAGCGTGCCGGGCGCGCCGGCAATGTGGCCAATGCTGTTCATCACCATCGCCTGCGGTGCCATCTCCGGATTCCATTCGCTGGTTTCATCCGGGACTTCGTCGAAGCAGGTTGCCCGCGAACCGGACGCGCTTTTTGTCGGCTACGGCGCGATGCTGGTTGAGTCGGTGCTGGCCGTACTGGTCATCATCGCCTGCTGCGCCGGCATCGGAATGAGCTACCGGCTGCCCGACGGCTCGGTGCTGACCGGCAGCGCTGCCTGGAACCACCACTACGCCAACTGGGGCTCGGCCTCAGGGATGAGCGCCAACCTCGACGCGTTTGTCACCGGCGCGGCCAACCTCCTGACCAGCTACGGCGTCCCGCTCGGCGCGGCGCTGGCAATCATGGGCGTGCTGGTCGTCAGCTTCGCCGGCACGACGCTCGACACCGCCACCCGGCTCCAGCGCTACGTCGTGGCCGAACTGGCCGGCGTCGCCCGACTGAAGCCGTTTGCCAACAGATGGGTGGCCACCTCGGTTGCGGTCGCCACTGCCGGTGGGCTGGCGTTCGCCACCGGCGCAGACGGCGCCGGCGCACTCAAACTCTGGCCGGTGTTCGGCGCGCTCAACCAGCTCCTCGCCGGACTGGCACTCCTCGTCATCACCACCTGGCTGCGGCCGCGTACCAAAGGCTACTGGCTCACGCTCCTGCCCGCGCTCTTCATGCTGGTGATGACCAGCTGGTCGCTCATCCAAGGGCTCGGCCGCTACGCCGCGGCACGCAACTGGCTCCTGTTCGGCGTCAGCGGAGTTGTCCTGCTGCTTGAGGCATGGATGATTGTCGAGACCCTGCTCGTCTGGCTTCGGCCCGGCTCGCAGCCGGCGGTGAGCGGAAGCCGGTAAGCGGAGAGGAACCGTTCAGTCCTGCTGCTTGTTGTCTTTGACACCTGAGCGAGTTCGGCTATATTTAGCGGCGCTTGACCTCCATCAACATTCCAGAGTACCGCGAGGACCCCGAGTACGGGTTCGCCGTCGGCCGGGTACGTGCGCAAGAGAAAGAACTGCTCGGTTTGCCCGAGTATGACCGTCTGCTGAGGACGGCAGACGAAGCGGAGTTCATGGCCGCGCTGAACGAGACTTCGTACGCGCGCTTCCTCGGCCAAAGCCGTGAACCAGAGACGTTTGATTCGATGCTCACGCGGGTGCGCACGGAGAACTTCCGCTTTCTGACCGACTGCAGCCCGGAACAGTGGCTAATCCAATTTGTTCAACTCAAAACCGACGGGTTCAACCTCAAGTTGCTTGCGAAGCAGCAGTTGGCCGGTGCCCGGCCTGAGCCCAAGACGCTGAGTGATACCGGGGTGCTGGCCGGCGCCGCCTTGGAACAGATTGTCGCCGGTGGGCCCGACGTCGAGCCCGAATGGGCGGTCGCAGCCTGGAACAGCGCCATCCGTCTCTACGAAGAGCAACAGGACCCTTCGGTCATCGACAACGTGCTTGATCAGGCAATCCAACGTGAGCAGCTGCGACGGGCCGAACGCAGTCGGTTCCTGCTTGGCTATCTGGGACTTTGTGCCGACATAGATAACATTCGGACCTTGTTCAGAATGCGCGTTCTGGGTGAGAATGAGGAATTGCTGAAAAGGACGTTTCTGCCCGGCGGTGCATGGACGATGCCGGAGCTTGTGACGCTGGCAGCAAGTGCCTGGGGTGATGTCCGTTCCTACTTTGCCCCGACCGAGTTCCGCGAGTTGGTCGAGGCCGGCATCAGCGGACTCGAGCAGCACCGGTCCCTGCTGAGCATGGAAAGGATTGGCCGGGAGCTGAAGCTTGCTTACCTGCGCCGGTCACGGTACTCGGTCTTCGGACCAGAGCCACTGGTGACTTTCTACCTGCTGCGCGACAACGAAGTAACTAACCTCAGGCAGATCAGGGCGGCCAAGGTCGCTGGGCTGACACAGACCGAAGCCAGAGAGCTGGTTGCTTATGTTGCCTGAGAGCGCTGACCGAGTGGCGGTCGCCGGGCCGGCCGAGCTGGTGGCGGCATTCCGGGCCGCGGGACTTGATGCCTACCCTACCGAAGCCGGCCCAGAAAGCGCCGCGCGTGTCGAGGAACTGATTCGCCGGGGCTACCGGATTGTTTTCTTCACCGCCGACCTGACTCCCTATCTCGAACCGCTGCTTTTGCGCTACAGCCGGCATGCTGCCCCCTGTTTGGTTCCCCTACCGCTTGATGACGCCGGCGCCGGTGCCGCGCGGTTGCGTGCCTTGGTCAGGCGGGCGGTCGGTGCCAATGTGTTCAAGACTCCCGGAAAGGAGAACGACTAGTGCCTGCAGAAAAGACCGGTACCATTGTCAAAGTTTCCGGGCCGCTTGTCGTCGCCGACGGCATGGCCGGCTCGAAGATGTACGACGTCGTCAAAGTGTCGCACCGGCAGCTCGTCGGCGAGATTATCGAACTGCGCGGTGAGCAGGCGTCGATCCAGGTCTATGAGGAGACCGGAGGAATCGGGCCGGGCGAACCGGTGTTTCCAACCCACGCGCCGCTGTCAGTCGAGCTTGGGCCCGGCCTCATCGGCAACATCTACGACGGAATCCAGCGACCGCTTGAGGTCGTTCGCCAGCAGGCCGGGGACTTTATCACCCGCGGTGTCGCAGTCCCCGGGCTGGACCGCGAGCGGCTCTGGGAATTTGAACCGGTGCGGCGCGCGGGCGATGCGGTCGAACCGGGCGACGTAATCGGCGAGGTTCAGGAGACGGTGCTGGTTCGGCACCGGATTATGGTTCCGGTCGGGGTCTCGGGAAGGCTCGTAGCCACGCACGCCGGGCGGTTTCGTGTGACCGACCCGATTGCGACCGTGGAGACCGACAACGGGCCGGTCGAACTTACGATGATGCAGCGCTGGCCGGTACGGCGGCCGCGGCCGGTCCGGCGCAAGCTGGCTCCCGAGGAGCCACTGGTTACCGGTCAGCGCGTCATTGACGCCTTCTTCCCGATTGCCAACGGCGGGACCGCCTGTGTACCCGGGCCGTTCGGGTCGGGCAAGACGGTGATTCAGCATCAGTTCGCGAAGTGGTCGGACGCCAAGGTCGTCATCTTCGTCGGCTGCGGGGAGCGGGGCAACGAGATGACCGATGTCCTGATGGAGTTTCCCGAGCTGAAAGACCCGAGGTCGGGCGAGCCGCTGATGAAGCGCACCGTGCTGATTGCCAACACCTCGAACATGCCGGTTGCCGCGCGCGAGGCGTCGGTCTACACCGGCATCACCATCGCCGAGTACTTCCGTGACATGGGGCTCGCGGTTGCGCTTCAGGCCGATTCGACCTCTCGGTGGGCCGAGGCAATGCGCGAAATCTCCGGACGGATGGAAGAGATGCCGGGCGAGGAAGGCTATCCTGCTTACCTGGCAACTCGGGTTGCCGAGTTCTACGAACGTGCCGGTCGAGTCGTCTGCCTTGGTTTTGGTCCCGAAGGCAGGGAACGCGAAGGCGCCTTGACTGTCGTCGGCTCGGTGTCGCCGCCCGGCGGCGACCTGAACGACCCGGTCGTCCAAGCGACCCTGCGCGTCGTCAAAGTATTCTGGTCGCTCGAGGACAAACTGGCCTTCCGACGCCACTTCCCGGCAATCTCCTGGCTCAACTCGTACTCGCTGTACCGGGAGACGCTGGCCGGGGCGATTGACAAACTGGCCGGGAGACAGTTTGCCGAGGACGCGACCCGAGCGATGGCCTTGCTCGAGCAGGAGGCGGCGCTGGAGGAGATTGTCCGGCTCGTCGGTAAAGACACCCTCTCAGCCCAGGACCGGCTGACGCTCGAGGTCGCCCGCAGCATCCGGGAGGACTTTCTGCACCAGAATGCGTTCCACGAGATTGACACCTATGCCTCGTTGGCAAAGCAGGCACGGATGCTGGCCGCAATACTCAGATTCCACGACCTCGCCCGGCAGGCGCTGGAGCGCGGCATGGACATCGCGGCGATTGAGCGCCTGCCGGTCCGCGAACGGCTGGCCCGGATGAAGTATCTGGCTGAGCACGAGGCCGAAAACGGGTTCGCCCAACTGCTGGCTCAGCTCGAGCACGATTTGACCGGCGAGCAACCGGCAGCCGTAGGCTCGGAGGCGCCATGATTCGAGAATACCAGACGGTTGCGTCAATTGCCGGCCCGTTGCTGCTGGTCGAAGGGGTCAGCGGGGTCAAGTATCAGGAGCTGGTTGAAATCAGGCTGCCCAACGGGGAATCGCGGCGCGGGCAGACCCTTGAAGTTGACGGCGACCGAGCCCTGATTCAGGTGTTTGAAGGAACTTCCGGATTGGATGTTGCTGGCGTCAAGGTCAGGTTTCTTGCCCGCGGCATCTTGGTGGACCTGGCGCGCGAGATTCTCGGTCGAGTGTTTGACGGGTTGGGCCGGCCGCGCGACCAGAGCCCGCCGGTGATTCCGGAACAGCGGCTGGACATCAACGGCGCCCCGATGAATCCTTGCGCGCGCGAGTACCCGAACGAGTTCATTCAGACCGGGATATCCTCGATTGACGGACTCAATACCCTGGTTCGCGGGCAGAAGCTGCCCATCTTCTCCGGTTCCGGCCTGCCGCACAACCGGCTGGCGGCTCAGATTGTCCGGCAGGCCCGGGTGCTTGGCGGCACGAGCGAATTTGCCGTCGTGTTTGCGGCCATGGGCATCACTTTCGAGGAAGCCGAGTACTTCATCCAAGATTTCACCCGCTCCGGGGCGATTGAAAGGACCGCGGTGTATCTCAACTTGGCGGATGAACCGGCGATTGAGCGGATTGCGGCGCCGCGCACCGCCCTGACCGCGGCCGAGTACTTGGCGTTTGAGCTGGGCATGCACGTCCTCGTCGTCCTCACCGACATGACCAACTACTGCGAGGCGCTGAGAGAAATCGCCGCCGCCCGCAAAGAGATTCCGGGCCGCCGCGGCTTCCCGGGATACCTCTACACCGACCTGTCGTCAATCTACGAACGGTGCGGCCGAATCAAAGGACGACCCGGCTCGATTACCATGATGCCGGTTCTCACCATGCCCGAAGACGACAAGACGCACCCGATTCCCGACCTGACCGGCTACATCACCGAGGGGCAGATAATCCTCTCCCGGACCATGTTCCGCCGCAAGGTCTCGCCGCCGGTAGATGTCCTGCCCAGCCTCTCTCGTCTTAAGGACAAAGGCATCGGCAAAGGCAAAACACGGGAAGACCACGCCGACCTTTTCAACCAGCTCTACGCCTGCTACGCCCGGGGCAAAGAGGCCGAAGAACTCCAGATTATTCTCGGCGAGGCAGCCCTGGCCGACATTGACCGCGTCTACCTCCGGTTCGCCCGGCTCTTTGAAGAGCGCTACATCTCTCAGGGTGAGGACGAGAACCGGACAATTGAGCAGACGCTCGATTTAGGCTGGGAGCTGCTCAGCCTGTTCCCGAGCGCGGAGTTGAAGCGCGTCCGCGGCGAGTACCTGAAGAAGTACCACCGGCCCGCGGCCGGGCAGTCAGGCTAGGTTGCAGCCGGAACCACAGGCGCTAGCCGGGGCCAGTCCGTCGAACCGGTTTCGCGCCGTGCTGTTTGACCTTGACGGCACGATTCTGGACTCGGGCCCGGCCCTTGTGCGTTCGGTGCGCTACGCGCTCGAGCAGCTTGGGCAACGCGAGCTGCCGGACGAGGATGACATCTTGGCGCTTGTTGGGCTGCCCTTGGAAACAATCCTCTGCCGGCTCGGAATTAGGGCTGGTCCAGAGCAGGAGGCCGTGTTCGTCGCCTCATACCGGGACCACTTTGCCCGCCACTTCAGTGAGAACACCAAGACGTACCCGCATGTCTTGGAGGTTCTGGAGGTCTTGAAACCGGCCGGTGTGAAACTCGCCGTGGTCACGACCAAACATCAGACCCAGGCCGAGCTCGTTATCCAAGGCTGCGGCCTGGCCGGTTTCTTTGACTACATCCACGGTTACCAAGCCGGACAAAGGCACAAGCCAGACCCGGAGCCGGTACTGGCGGCGCTTCAGCAGATTGGCGTCTTTAGCCACGATGCATTGATGGTTGGCGACACGGAGCTGGACATCGAGTCAGGACGGGCAGCCGGGACAACAACCTGCGCAGTAACCTATGGTTTCCGGCCGGCGGCTCTGCTCCACCAGTTGCGGCCCGATTTCATGGTCGCCGACTTCCGCGACCTGATCGGGATAGTGCTGGGGAAAAGCGGGACCATCCCACAGCCTTGATGCTCAGGGTGAACCGGCCCGGCGCGCTGTTTGACAGCACCGTTATTTCCTGTTAGAACTCTCGCCATGGCCCGGCCTGCTCTGCTCATCTCCGACGAACCGGAACGAAATCCCGACCGGCTCAGGTTTGGGTTTCCCTCCTACGCGCAGACCATCGTTGACCTAGTGTCCCTGTCCGACAACCGGACCCCGCTGGTCATCGCCATCTACGGTCAGTGGGGCGCAGGCAAGACGACTTTGATGCAGGCGGTGCTTCAGAGCAGGAACCTGACGGACGAACGTCCCGGCCACCGGCGCTGCCGCTCGGTGCAGTTCGACGCGTGGCAGACCCGAGATGATGAATCGGTGCTCACCGCTCTGGTCGAAGAGGTGTTCCGGACCATCCGGCAGAACGGGTTTGACTGTCCGGAGCAGGAGCTGGTTGAGTTTCGGCGCCGTTATGGCGGGGCCAAGGCGCTTGGCCCGATCGCCCGCTACCTGCTGGCCGAGGGCGAGGTCGAGCTGCTGGCCAATCCGGAGTATGAGGCACAGCGGAGCCGGCTGCCCTATCTCTCGACGTTCCGCCGGTTCCTTGACGACCTCATCGGCCTCTATGTCGAGGGCAAGCTGCCAGCACCGGGCGCGACGGTTGACGACCGCAAGGCCGCCCTCGTCATCTTCATTGACGACCTTGACCGGTGCTCCCCGCGCAAGGTGGTCGAGGCCTTTTCCGGACTGAAGCTGTTTCTTGACCGGCCGGGCTGTGTGTTCGTGCTGGCGATGGACCAGGAGCGCGTCGAGTCGGCAATCCGGCTTGCCTATGCCGACCGCACCGACAGCGAGCAGACCTATGAGGCGGACAAGTTCCTCGACAAGGTGATTGACGTCAGCTTCACTCTGCCGCCGCTCAAACCGGAGGAAGCCGGCCAGTATCTTCAGGACTGGTGTCAGGGGATACCGGCGCTCAAGACCTACTCCGGGCCGATTGTCGAGAGTCTGAACCGCAATCCGCGGCGCATCAAGCGACTGGTGAACGAACTGAATCTGACCCTGGCTTTGGCTGATGCGGCCGGGGTCGGTATCAGTGAGGAGCACGCCGTCGCCTTCACCGTGCTGAAGTACGCGTTCCGCGAGTACCACCGCCAGCTTGAGGCCCAGCCGGATTTGCCCGAGCGGGTGGAACAGGCGGTTGCGCGGCTTGAGGCGGCGGGTGGGGCGAAAATTGACGAGCTCGACCTGCGTTCGGCGCCGATGCAGCACGCACTTTCCGGTCTCTCAATCGAGGCGCCGATTGTCACCAACCCGGCCCTGCGCACGATTGTCCGGTCGCTTCCCAAGGACCGTTCAGTCGTGCTGAGCTATCTTGCCCTGTCCCGGACTGCGACATTCAAAGAAAACGAACTCGAAGTGCGCCGGCCCGAGGTCAGAGTTGACGGCGGGTTCGCGCGCGTTGCCGCGGGCCGGTTCCTTTACGGCCCGGACAAGCAGCCAATGACGATTGACTACGACTACGAAATCGGCGTGTTCCCGGTGACCAACCGCGAGTATCAGGAGTTCATCAGCGCCAACCCCAACCATCGCGCACCCGGGGTTGAGGCCGATTGGGCCGAAGGCTACAACTGGCGGAACCGGCGTTATCCCGAGGGCAAGGAGCATCATCCGGTGGTGCTCGTCGCGCGCGAGGACGCGCTGGCGTACTGCGCCTGGCGAACGCGCACCGACAAGGACGGGTTTGTCTGGCGTCTGCCCACTGAGCAGGAATGGGAAAAGGCGGCACGGGGCCCGGACGGCAACGTCTTTCCCTGGGGCAACGAGATGGACAAGACGAAATGCAACTGCCGCGAGTCGGGCATTGGCGGAACCACGCCGGTCACCAAGTACGGCAACGGCGTGTCGTACTACGGCTGCTACGACATGGCGGGCAATGTCTGGGAATGGTGCGAGGAGGAGCCGCCGCAGACCGACCCGCAGGCCCCGCGCATCCTGCGCGGCGGTTCGTGGGACGACGAGGCCGAGTTCGTTCGGAGCGACTACCGCTACCCGCAGTATCCTTCCAACGTCTACATCAACGTCGGATTCAGAGTCGTGCGGGTCCGGCGGCCGGCGCCGGCCGGAGCCGAAGCCGGGCCCAGACCGGCCTAGTCCGCGACCGCGGCCTTCAATCGGCGGACGTTCTCAAGCAGGGTCTCCGGATAGTCGGCGTCAAGCGGGAAGTTGGTCAAAGTTACGTGGCGGGCGCCGAGCGCCTCGGCCAGGGGCAGACCAGCCTCTGGCCCGGATTGAAGGTTGTCAACCACTAATGCAACCGAACTGTCGAGTGCGACCCGGGCAAGCCGGGCCAGCTCCTGAGCCGTGCAGTCCTCGCTTCGGCCATATTCGGCCGCGACCCTCAGCCCAAGCCAGCGCAAGAATGGTGCCTGCTTGTCTGAGGCAATCGTCTTGGGCCGAGGAATAGCGGCACAGAGGCGGCGCGCCTCAGTTGCAGCCGAGTCAACCCGCAAGGAGTAGCGCTCGGCATTGCGGCGCAGAGTCGCGGCCTTCTCCGGTGCAAGTCCGACGAGCACATCAGTCAGCTCGGCAACCGCGGCCTTGTGCACGTCCGGTATCATCCAGTTGCCCTGAGTTCGGGCGGTAATGAACTGAGGCTTGGTGTCTGACCCCTTGACTGCGTTCTCGACCGCGGCCAAAAAGTTCGGGAACCACTGCTCCCAGCCGTGGCAGACTATCAGTCGGGCCTGACTCGCCGCGACCACATCAGCCGGCCGGATGTCGAAGTGACCGGGGCAGGCGATGGCCGGAGCAACCGTCTTGACATCAAATTCGCCGCCCCCGACCGCCTCGACGATTGAGGCCAAGAGAGTCGTCGAGACCACAACCGACGGCCGCCGAACAGGCCCGGCGCAGGCCGCCAGCAGCAGTAAGGCGGAAAAAAGCCGCACGTCAGTTCTTCTTTAGGTCCAGCCCCAGCCGAAAGGCACGGGCAGGCATCGAATAAAGTCCGGCCTGAGTGCCGGGCAGGTCGGCAAAGACACTGTACCGGGCGTCGAGCAGGTTCTCGACCGCGGCGAAAACACCGAGCCAGTCCGAGAAACGGTAACCGACGCGCAGGTCAACGGTGTAGTAAGCGGGAATCGGCGACTTGGAGCTGTCCTGCGCATAGTACCGCGCGACATGCTGACCGGTCAGGTCGAGGTCAAACCGGCTGATGCTGACCCCGGCCGACAAGTCGAGCTTGGACCCGGCCCGAGCGCGGGTGTTTGCGCCGTAGTCGGTCAGGGTGTAGCCGGCATCGGCCCGCCAAACGCCGGTGCGGAGTTGGAGCGCAGCCTCGACGCCCTTGAACAGGAAGCTGCCCAAGTTCTGAAACTGCATTGGCGGAGGCGGAGAGGGATTCGGGCCCGTGCCAATCAGGTTTTCACCCCTGAAGATGAAGCCGGCGAGGTCCAAGGTCAGCCCCTTGTTCAGGCGCTGATTCAACCCGAGCTCATAGTTCCAAGAAACTTCCGGGGCGAGGTTCTCGTTCTTCGGTGGATAGACCGAGGTGTAGTTGAGCGGCGGGTAGCGGAATCCGCGGCCGACGTTGGCCCGAGCCGTGGTCGCGCCGGTGATACGGCCGACCAGGCCGGCTTTGGGACACAGCGCGGGACCGGAGATGTTGTCGTAGCTGAGCCTTGAGCCTGCATTGGCCGTGACCGGGCCGAGTCGTTGCTCGTCTTGGAAAAAGACTGCCACCTGATTGCGGGTCCAGGTCGGTTTGTCAGTCTCGGACTTGACCCACGTGCCCGATAGCCGGCTCACCTCCAGTCCGGCCTGGGCAAGGTTCTCGATGTCGAACCGGCAGTGCCCGTGCAACGCCGCGCCGTTGGTGAAGTCAATCGAGTGCCAGTTATCACTGAACCGGTGCTCGCCGAACGTACGGAAGAGTTTGGCAAAGCCGCCGAACGACTCGCCGCCGGCAGTGGCGGTCAGGTCAAGGCCGCCACGGTCGTACCGGTTCCAGCCGGCGGCAACCAGCGTCTCCGGGTCGGTCGGACGTTTCGGCTCGTGCTTGACGCCGGTGAAGTACTTGCCGGTAAAGTCGAATTGGAGCGCCGGGCTGAACTCGTACCCGGCGCGCAGCGCGAGGTCGTTGCCGTTGTACTGCGAGTTGGGCAGGTGACCGTCAGACATCGCCTTGTCCGCCGAGAGGAGCAGATGGATTCGGTCCTGGCGCGTGCCCGCAGTAAGCGTGCCGTGCGTGGTGTTGAACGAGCCGTAATCGAGCCGGGCCGCAAGTTCGAGCGGCTGCCGGGCGCGGCGGGTGACGATGTTGACGACCCCGGCCAGCGCGTCCGAGCCGTAAAGCACGGACAAGGGGCCGCGCACGACCTCGATCCGCTCGACGTTGTTCAGGGGCAGCGTGTGGGTGACGACGCAGCCGAAGACAGGCATCTTCTCCGGCCGGCCGTCCACCAGAACCTGCACCCGGCAGCCCCGGTCGCCGGTGCCGCGGATATCAATATCGGTGCGGCCGAACGGGCCGGTCTTCTGGACAAACACGCCGGGCAGGGAAGCCAGAGCCCCGGTCGAGGTCCGGGCCAGGGTGCGGTCAAGGTCAGCCGCACTCAGCACGCTGACCGACGCAGCAACGTCGCGCACCGGGTGGCGCACGCGTTCGGCGGTGACGACGATTTCATCAACCGTGAGCACTGAAGAATCAGCCGGCGAACCGACTGCAACAACCAGAACGAGAACAGCGAGAATCACTCGGCCTCCTTGCGCCTTCTGCCATTCTGAGATTTGCACTTTGACCCTTGCCCTTCGACCTCACGCCCAAGGGCCTTCCCGTTCCTCCTCGCGCTATGGTGGGTGCGGGCCAACGGACAACGGGCCGGGGTCAGCACAAGCCGACCCTGACGCACGCCGCGCAGCCCGAGCAACTGCTCGGCCAGGCGCTGAATTCGGTCGGCGGTTCCCCGCAGAATCAGCACCTCGAGGCACTCGTGCCGGTCGAGGTGGACATGCGTTGCGGCGACAACCTCGGCATGACGGTCGTGCTGGACGTCCATCAGGCGCCGGGCGAGGTCCGGCTGGTCGTGGTCGTAGACGTAAGTCAGTACGCCGACCGCTGGGTTGTGGCCGGACGAGAGTTCGGTCCGGGCCAAATGCGCGCGCAGCAGGTCGCGCACGACCTTGGACCTCGTCCGGCTCGTGCCGGCCAGCTCATCCAGACGCTCCAGCAGCTCAGGTTCCATCGAGACGCTGAACCGAACCGCGCCGTTCTCGTCGCCGGCCTGAGTGTTACGCATCCTGAAATCGTAACACGAAGATGGCCCCAGTCAAGCGCGACACCAATCATTCTTGTCCTTGGGAGCGCTGTCCCTCTCCCCTCGTCGAAAACCCAAGACTGTCCCTGAGTTTTCGCGCCCTGTTTTCCCTCTCCCCTTGGGAGAGATTGTCAGGGCGAGGGCGGGTCGGCTGGTCATAATCTTATTCGCCGCTGGAAGGAAAGACCACCATGTTTTCTTGTCCGGACAGGGCCCAAACCTCGTATCTGGGGCCGAATCCGGAACCCTCAGCCGTCCCCTCCACTGTCCAGGGGTCGCCCCCGGGATAGCCCCGGGGATAACCCCTTAAGTTGTCCTGCAGGTTGTCCCGGCCGCAATTCGCAAACGAATACCCGACACCATCCGACTGGTACTCTGCCGGTCTGTCCAGATGGTTCTGGGCCAGCTGGTCTGGGCGACAATTCTTGAAGCCATCGGCCAGGCTTCTCCCGAGACCATGGGCCGGGTTGCTGCGCCGGTTGTCCTCCAGGCTGCTCGCCGGGTTACTGGCCGGCCTGTCTTCAAGTCAACCTACCCAATGCCTTAGTCAGTTGATACCCGATGCTTTCTGGAAATCAGACGGCGGTTCGGGCCGGAAAAAGGGAAGACGTAAGTTCCCTAGTGAATGTCCGTCAACCGCCGGCGGTGGCCGGCAGAAAGGAGACTTACACCATGAAAAGAATACCTTTGAGCGAGCGTGTCCGCAAGCAAAGCAATCGCCTCATGAGCGGCCGGGAACACTGCTGAGGATGGAAACCGCGGGTTTTTTGAGGAAGGCCGGAAAACCCCGGGACAGCCCCAAGTTTTCCCGCTTGCCCTCTTCCGTCGAAGGCGGTCATTTGCCGACGCCTTGGTCAGCAGGAAGCAATTGGTACAGGTCGGTGCGTCGGTCGGCGAAGAGGTCGTTGCGCGCGGTGGCATGCTTGTCCCGGGCTCGGTCCGGGTCAATGTCAACGACGAGCAGTTCCTCCTGGTCCGGGCTGGCTTGAGCGAGTATCGCGCCCTCTGGTGAGACAATCTGGCTTGAGCCGGTGAAGACCAGTTGCCGGCCGCCCCACGCCTCAGACCCGATGCGATTGGCCAGAACCCAGAAGATGCGGTTCTCGATCGCACGGCAGACCGTCGTTTTCTGAGCCGAGTCAAGGACAAGGTTGGCGGGATGGCAGATGATCAGTGCACCTGCCAGGGCAAGAAGCCGCGCGGCTTCAGGGTAGAAGTGGTCGAAGCAGACGAGCATGCCGACCGGGATTCCACCAACCGGGAAAACCGGGAATCCAAGCCGGCCGGGCTCGAATAGGTCTTTCTCGTCGAGGAAAAGGTGAACCTTGCGGTAGCGGTGGATTTGGCCGGCGGGCGCAGCCATTATCGCGGTGTTGTAGAGCCGCCCATCATCCAGCTCAGGCATACCCCAGACAATCGTGAGCTGTCCGCGGCGGGCGAGTCGGCTCATCAGTTGGCAGGTCGGGCCGCTTGGAACCGGCTCGGCCAGCGCAGCCAATTCTGCCCGGGTGGCGAAAAGGTACCCGGTCGTACACAGCTCGGGCAGAACCACAAGGTCAGCCTCAGCCCGGGAAAGCGCCGCACTGATTCGGGTCAGGTTGGTCTCTTTGTCATGCAAGGAGGGTTGGAACTGGAACAGGCCGATTCTCATCTATTAGCCTCTGGGGCGAAATCCCTCGCCCAGCACCTCGTAGACGTCGGTGATGACGACGAAGGCGTTGGCATCCACCGCACGCACAATCTCCCGCGCCCGGACGACTTCACGTTTGGACATGACCGAGAAGACCACGTTTCGGGTTTCACCGGTGTGGGCGCCGGTCGCCTGAATCAAAGTTGCCCCGCGGTTCATCTTCTTGGTAATCGCATGGGCAACCGCACCGGCCGAATCGGAGATGATGAACATCGCCCTTGTGTAGCTCAGACCCTCAAGGACAAGGTCAATTGTCCGGCTCTGGAGATAGAGATTGACATAGCCATAAAGAGCCAGCTCGAATCGGGCAAAGGAGAGGCCTGCCAGGGTGATGACAATGAAGTCCACAACCAGAATCGCGGTGCCGGTAGATAGGTTTGAGTAACGATGGACCAACTGACCGACAATGTCCGAGCCGCCGGTTGAGCCGCCCCCCCGGAACACGAGTCCGAGCCCGGCACCGAGCAGCACTCCGCCGAAGATACAGGCGAGTATCAGGCTGTCGGTTGCCGGCCCAAGCCGGACAAGATAAGTCAGCCCATCAATCATCGCTGACGAGACCGCTATCCCGATAATAGTTCTGATTCCGTATCCGCCGCCCATCACCCTAGTGCCGATTGCCAGCAACGGGACATTGAGTACTAGGATTGTCGCACCAACCGGCAGTTTGGCGTAGTAGTTGATTACCATCGCCAGCCCCCCGACGCCGCCAGGAACAATGCGATGGGGAATTAGAAACAGGTTGTAGGCAAGCGCCATTACGGCGGAGCCGGCCAGGACATAGCCTAGGTCAGTAAGCGGTTGTCGCAGGCGACGTGTCACTCGTCTTCAGTCTAGTGGCAACCTGAACCAAGTCAACAGTCTGCGGTTGTCCCGCCATAAGTCAGCCTCAGGTAATGGACTACGGCAATGTCGCACCGCCGGTCGCTGTTTCGGAGTAGCTTGACAATGGCGCAGTGCGGCCTATAATATTTCCTGTGCAGCAACCTGCCGGAGCCTATCAACCGTCGCAGGTCATATCCGAACGATACCAGATTCTTTCCTTCTTGGGAGGGGGAGAACACACTGAGGTATATAAGGTTAGGGATATCATCGGCGGGCGCACCCTTGCGGTCAAGATGCTTCGCGAGGACGCGCCCAAGGAAGCCGAACTGCGACTCAATCGTGAGTTCTACTACTTGTCGCGCTTTTCCCATAAAGGGATAGTTACTGCGCTCGACTTCGGCTCAACCGCTGAGCACCGGCCGTACTTCACAATGGAATTCTGTCCCGGTGTTCCCATCAATAAGCACTTTGTGAGCGGTTATGCGCCTGAGATAATTGAGGTTACAATCCAAGTGCTTTCGGCGCTCGATAGCATTCACGCCCAGGGTCTGATTCACTGCGACTTGAAGCCAGAGAATATCCTTGTTGCCGGGGATGATGGCAAGCTGGTCGCTAAGCTGCTCGACTTCGGGTTTGCCGAGAAGGTCGCACTGAACGACGCATCTGTCCCACGCGGAACTCTCGGATATGTCGCACCTGAGGTGTTCAAGGGCGGTGATGTTGATGCCCGCGCCGATTTGTATTCGCTGGGCATTGTCCTGTACGAGACCATCACCGGCCAGGGCCCGAGGAATCAGAAGGACTTGCGGGCTTGGCTCAGGCAGCAGTATTACGCCGACTTCGAGCCGCCCAGCAAGTTTGATACCCGCATACCCGAGGACTTTGCCGCACTCGTCATGTCGCTTGTCCGCAAGGAGCCGGAACGTCGGCCGCGCTCGGCCGCGGCGGTCATTGAGAGCCTGGCCGGTCCCAAGGCGGCCGGTGCCGCAGTTGCAGTTGGAGCGCGTAAGTACTTGATGGCTCCGGGGTTTGTCGGTCGGACCCAGCACCTTGCCCAGTTGCGTGAGATGCTGACCGGGGCGGCGTCGGGCAAGGCTGGCGTCGTTTGTATCACTGGTGAGCGCGGCGTGGGTAAGACGCGGCTGCTCTCGGAGTTCAAGTTCATGGCCCAACTCGAGGGCGCCACGATTCTGCGGGTAGAGCCGGCATCGCTGGGCGCTCGGCCCCAGTCGTTGATTGAAGGGGTGCTCGGTTATCTTCAGGTCTACACCGGCGCGTCGGCCCCGGGTGGCGACGGCAGTTCGGCCGGGCTGACCGAGGAGTCGAAGTTCCGGCTGTTCGACATCGTGACCCAGCGCCTGAAAGAGCTGTCAGCGTCTCACCGCGTCGGTCACTCGCTCATCCTGCTGGTTGACGACTTTGAGCTGTTTGACCCGACTTCACTGGAATTCCTCCGGTATCTGGTCTTCAGTCTCAGCACCGAGCGACTGCTGGTCGTTGTCGCCGGACTGAAAGAGAAGCGCTTTCTCGACCTGATTGCCGAGTTTGACCGTCGGCCGTGTGCGCTCTCAGTAAGTCTGCCGCCGCTTGATGCGACCGAGTGCGCGGCGCTGCTCAATTCGCTGCTCGGCGAGTTGCCCAAGATGGAGTTGCTGGTTGACTGGTGCATGAACATCACCGGCGGCAATCCGCTCTTCATTATTGAGACCGTCTACTCGCTGATTGACGCCCGGATTCTGGAACTGCGCGGCACGCGCTGGCTGCTGCTCGACGATGCGCTGGCCGCATACCGACCGCCGGATACGGTCACCGACGTAGTCAAACGGCGGCTGGACAAGCTCCCAGACGAGGAGCTGGCAGTGTTGCACACCGGCGCGGCCGCGGCGGCGCCGTTTGAGCTGGAGTTGCTGCGGGCGGTTCTCGGCTATGACGACAAGACGTTGTTCAATGCCGTGGCGCGGCTGATGGCCCAAGGTCTGCTCAAGACCTTCTCCCGCGAGTCGAACCAAGCCTACATCCTTTCGAGCAAGATACTCGAAGCGACCCTAACCGAGCGGCTTCCGGCTGAAACCCGGCGCGACTATCATCGCCGCGTGGCCTTGGCGCTCGAGCTGCTCTATCCTGACCGGCTCGACCAGCTCATTTTCGACCTGGCCCATCACTACACTCAGGCGGCGATGCCGGACCGTGCCTACGACTACTCGGTCAGGGCCGGTGCGCGAGCGCACGAGATGGGGCTGATTGAGCAGGCGCTCAGTTTCTACGAGACCGCGCTCAGCCTGTCAGCCCAGATTGCGTCTCCCCGTCAACGCATCCAGTTGATTGAGACCGTCGGCCAGTTGCGCGAGGCCACGGGCCGCTACCTCGAGGCGATAGACATTTACACCCAGGGGATGTCAATCATCGTCGCCGACACTGACCTGAGCCGGGAGAAGAGTATCCTCGCCCGGTTTCTGCGCAAGCTCGGCTTGGTTCACCAGAAGCAGGGTCAAAATGAGGAGGCGCTCAACTATTTCAATCAGGCGATGTTGATGCAGCCGGACAAGAACTCGCCGGCTCACATTCACATTCTCACCGACCTCGGCTGGTCTTACACGGCGGTGCACAACTTTGAGCGGGCCGAGCAACTGCTGACCCAGGCAATCCAATTGACCGACAAGCTCCGGAACACCGACCCGGTGCAGCACAATCAGCTCACCGCCCGCACGCTCTACTACTACTCGGTGCTTGCCTGGAGCCGCTACGACTTCGTCCTTGCGCTCCAGCTCGCTGAGCGCAGTCTGGGTGTCTATGAGACAATCCGGGACGACTACAACACCGCCAAGACGAGCCAGTTTATCGCCACACTTTGGTGGCGGCGCGGTGAGCTCGACAAGGCCCGTGACTATTACCAACGCTACCTGCCCCATCACCGCAAGACCGGCGACGTCTACTACCTGCTCCGGGCGCTCCAAGGGCTGGGGCTGATTGCGCTGGATGAGGCGGAATGGGACCGGGCCTATGACCATTTCGTCGAGGCTTTGGCGCTGGCCCAGCGGATAAACGACGTCCAAACTCAGGCTGACCTGCATTCGAACATCGCGATGGCGGCGGACCAACGGGGCGATTGGGCAGAAGAGCAGCAGCACCTCGAACAGGCAATCGCGCTCTACGACGCCAGTGCCACCTACGGCCGGCCGGCGGCGATTGCCAATCTGTCCGCGCTCAAGACTCATCAGGGTGAGCTGGATGTGGCGCAGGAGCTCTTGAACCAGTCTTGGGCGCTCATTACCCAGACCGGTGACCCAGACCTGACTTTTCACCATCTGGTCCTGCAGGCCAACTATGCCCTTACTGCTGAGCGGTACGACCAGGCCAAGACCGCCCTGGTTCAGGCTTGGCGGTACGCCCGTGACCCGGCCAACTGGCGTCAGCGCGGCGAGCTGCAGACGTTGTCGGCCCGGCTGAGGCTTGCCACGCGCGACCCACAGCGGGCTCTGGCCCATGCGAACCGGGCGCTCGAGGCGCTGGCAGACTACCCTTCGTCCAAGGAGTATGCCATCGCCTTGCGCTATGCCGGGCTTGCCCAAGCTCAGCTTGACCATACCGAGAAAGCGGGCCAACTGCTGCGCCGGAGCATCGAGCTGCTTCGGGAAATGGGGGCCAAGTACGAGCTTGCCTTATCCCTGCTTGCTTCAGTGCAGGCGATTACTCGCCAGAGCGACTCAAGCCCGCTCGGTCAGGTCATGCCGCTTTCGGTCCGACCGGTACCCCAGCCGCAGCTTGACGAAGCGCTCGAAAACCTCAAAGAAGCCAAGGCGATTCTGACCCAGCTCGGGGCCAAACCCGACCTGAGTCGGGCCGACGAGCTGATGCAGACCCTGACCCAGATTTCGGCGACGATGCAGCTCAAGGCACGCGAGCGCGGTGAATACCTCAAGGCCTACTACCATTTGAGCGAACTGATTGCCCTCGACCTCGACAAGGACGACTTTGCTGAGCGGGTACTCGACCTGGTCATTGACCTGACCAAGGCGGAGCGTGGGCTGCTGTTCTTGATTCACGGCGACAAGCTAATCCCGGCCGCCGCGCGCAACGTTGACCATGCCACCCTCCAAGATGCCGAAACGGTCTCCCACTCGGTGATTCGCAAAGTCCGCCGCCGAGGAGAGCTTATCTTCAGCTCGGACGCGGTTTCCGACCCACGCTTCAACTCGGCCAACTCGGTCATGCTCAACAAGATTCGCTCTCTGCTCTGCGTCCCGCTCCGCGTGGACAACCGGGTAATCGGGACCATCTACCTCGACAGCCGAATCACCGCCCACCTGTTCCTCGAAGAAGACAAGAACCTGCTCACCTCGGTTGCCAACCTTCTCGCCGCGACGATTGACAAGTCGGTTGCCTTCCGCCGGCTCCAAGAGGACATGGCAGCCAGCCGGGACGACATCCTGGTGGATGCGGTAACCGGTGCGTTCCTCGGCCGCTCCAAGGCGATTCGTGAAGTATATAAGGTGATTGACCGAATCGCGCCGACCGACTGCACGGTCCTGCTCACCGGCGAGACCGGCACCGGCAAGGGCGTACTGGCTCGGCTGATTCACTCAAAAAGCGAGCGCCGGAGCAAGAAGTTCGTAGCGGTGAACTGCGGCACGCTGCCCGAGACCCTTTTCGAGTCCGAGCTGTTCGGCCATTGTCGGGGCGCGTTCACCGGAGCGGTCCGCGACAAGGAAGGGCTGTTTGAGACCGCCGAAGGCGGCACGATATTCCTTGACGAGATTTCCAACACGACGCTCGGCATCCAGGCAAAGTTGCTGCAGGTTCTTGAAGAGAGAATCATCCGCCGTGTCGGCGAAACGACAACCCGCCAAGTTGACGTTCGCCTAATCTGCGCGACCAACCGCAACCTAGAGCAGGACATCGCCGAGAACCGGTTCCGCGAAGACCTCTACTACCGATTGAATGTCGTTAATATCCGGGTTCCAGCACTGCGCGAGCGGGGTCCGGATATCCCGCTGCTTGCCAATTACCTCCTGCGGCGCTTTGCCAACCAGCTCAACAAACCGGTCACCGGTTTTGAGGAACCGGCTCTCACCGCCCTCAACAACTATCCTTGGCCGGGCAATGTCCGTGAACTCGCCAATGTCATTGAGCGCGCGGTCATCATGACCCAGAAGCGGCGGATATCTCTTGAGGACCTCGGTGCCCGGCTATCGTCCCAAGAGACCGAGACAGCTACCGTGCCGACCTCTCCGAAGCGCCGCATACTCCAAAGGGACCAAGTTGTCTCAGCCCTGCGTGAAACCAACGGCAATGTCTCCAAGGCTGCTGAGCTACTTGCAACCCATCGTCGCCAGCTTCAAAGACTTATCCGGCGCTACCGGATTGACAGAACATCGCTTTCCTGACTGTCGTCGCACACGCGACAAGCAAATCATAACACACCAATCTGCAATGAGTTACGCATTTGATGTTCTCTTATGCGACAAGACTCGGTTAATCTGCGGTGTGACAGTTGGTGCGACCTGTCCTATAAGTGTCGTCAGATGTTGACTTACAGAATTGCCGCTTAGGCACTTGATTTGCTATATACAGTGACCGAAGGCAAACGCTAAACGGAGGTAACCAATGGACGGAATTCCGATTCCCCCGCGGCCTGGTCCGCTCGGGCCTCCATGACGCGTTGCGTCAAGGCTCACGAGTAAAGGCGAAGTAGCTTAGCCAGACTGAGCCTGGGCCTGGTTAGACGTGAAAGCGTCTAGCCAGGCCCGGTTTTCTTGCGCAGAGGGAAGACAGAAGAAATCGAACCGAGGGTCGGACCAGAGCCGCCGCAGAGCCTGCACTGAACTGGGACCGAAGACCCTTCGCTCGAGGTGACAGGGTGGGTGGATTGACGGCAGAACAGGCCGTGCTAGAATTGTCTTCCTTCAGCAGAGATGACCAGTTCTCCATCAGCAGTTGTCATTTGGTACGACCGTCAATCCGGGCTGGCGTCATGAAGAAGTTCCTGCGTGAGCAGCCGGTCACGGTCGTAACGCCCAAAGGCCACCGGTTTACCATCATCCGCCAGTTCTGCAAAGGCTGTCGGATTTGTGTTGAGTTCTGCCCGACCAAGACTCTTGAACTCGACGACCGGTTCAAGGTAAAGGTGGCGCACCCGGAGAAGTGCATCGCGTGCCGAATGTGTGAGTTTCGGTGTCCGGACATGGCGATATTCGTGCAGAAAGGCTCCGAGGTACAAAAGGCCGAGGTTTCGAGCGACAGAAAAGGAGAATCGGCGTGACGCAGTTACTCTCCGGCAATGAGGCATGCGCCATCGGCGCGATTCGCGCCGGGGTGCGGTTTTTTGCCGGTTACCCAATTACGCCTTCGACCGAGATTGCCGAGTATTTGGCGCGCGAGCTGCCGCGCGTCGGTGGCACTTTTGTCCAAATGGAAGATGAGATTGCGTCGATCTGCTGCATGAACGGCGCCACCGCTGCCGGCCTGAAGGCGATGACCGCGACCTCAGGCCCGGGGTTCTCTCTGATGCAAGAGGGCATCGGCTACTCGATTATGGCCGAGTTGCCGTGTGTCGTCGTGGATGTGATGCGCGGCGGGCCGGCGACCGGAACGCCGACCAGGACCGCGCAGGGCGACGTGCTTCAGGCGCGGCACGGCACCCACGGCGACCATCCGATCGTCGCCGTCTGCCCCTGGAGTGTGCGCGAGTGCTTTGACCTGACGGTGGAAGCGGTCAATGTCTCAGAACGACTCCGGATTCCGGTGATCGTGCTGATGGATGAGATTGTCGGACACATGCGTGAGGCCGTGGAACTGCCTGAGCAGGTGAGTATCTGGACCCCGGCAAAGCCCAAAGTGCCGCCCGATGAGTACTACCACTACGACGACGCCAACAATTATGATGCCCGAATCGCCAGCTTCGGCGAGGGCTATCGCATCCACCTTACCGGGCTCACCCATCGGAAGGACGGGTTCCCGACCGACGACCCGGAAATTATCAAGTGGAACATGGACCGGCTGCGGCGCAAGATTGACGACAACCGTTCGTGGCTGTGGGACCTGGACTACGAGGACTTGGGCGCCGAGACAGTGCTGGTCTGCTACGGCAGCGCGGCCCGCTCGGCGATGGCGGCCAAGCGGCAGTACGAGCAGCAGACCGGACGTCGGGTTGGGATTCTGCGGCTGCGGATGATTTGGCCGTTTCCGATGGAACGGATGATTGCACTCTTGAAAAGTGCGCGCCGGGTCGTGGTACCGGAAATGAACCAAGGCCAGCTCCGGCGGACAATCGAGCGTTCCGTCAGCCGTGACGTGCCGGTGATATCGGTGCAGCGGTACGACGGCGAGATGCTGACGCCGGAAGAGGTTATTGAGGCATTGTGACGAGGAAGGTGGCAGTGAGATTCCAGACGAAGCGTCGTGTCACCCTGAGCGAAGCGCAGGGTCTCCGGCACCGAAGGATGGCAGAGGGGAACCGGCATGCCTGATTCGAGGGTCGTGACCGGCGGACCCGAGTGCGTGGACCAGGTTCTCGACTTCTTCCGCGTTGACGAACGGCTGCCGCACATTCTGTGTCCGGGCTGCGGCATCGGTACGGCGATGAACGCGGTCGTGCGGGCGTTCATCGAGCTGGGCTTGAACCGGGACGAGCTCTGCGTCGTCTCAGGAATCGGCTGCTCGTCGCGCATCTCCGGGTACCTCGACTGCGACACTTTCCACACTTTGCACGGCCGGGCTCTGCCTGCGGCCACCGGGGTCAAACTCGCTAAGCCCAACATGAAGGTCGTAGTCTTCGGCGGTGACGGTGACATGCTGGCAATCGGCGGCAACCACTACATCCATTCGGCCCGAAGGAATGTTGACGTTACCGTGTTTGTGCTCAACAACTTCACCTACGGAATGACCGGCGGCCAGTACTCGCCGACGACCCCGACGCACGAGAAGGCCGCAACCGCACCGTTCGGCAACGTCGAGCGGAGTTTCGACCCCTGCTTTGTTGCGCGCGCGACCGGGGCGATGTTCGTCGCCCGGAGCACGACCTTCCATGTCACCCACCTGCAAAAGATGGCCCGGCTCGCCCTGAGCAAGTGCGGGTTCAGCGTTGTCGAGGTAATCTCCCAGTGTCCGACGCTCTACGGCCGGCACCAGGGGCTGGGTGATGCAGCAAAGATGCTGCAGTGGATAAAGGAGCGCTCAGTTGAGGTAGGCAGAGTCGCCGACCCGTGGGAGGTGGCCGACAAGTTCGTCATCGGCGTGCTGCACGACCGGGAAGAGGTGCCGCCGTTTTCTCGCCTCTATGCTGAGGTGCGGCGGGCGGCCCGAGAGGGAAGTAAGGGATGAAGGTTGAGCTGCGTTTGGCCGGGACCGGCGGGCAGGGGGTCATTCTCGCGAGCGTCATCCTTGCTGAGGCCGCAGGGGTGTATGAAGGCCGGCATGTGGTCCAGACCCAGAGCTATGGCCCGGAGGCTCGGGGCGGCGCGTCAAAGGCTGACGTCATCATCTCGGACCAGCCGATTCTCTACCCGAAGTCGCGGAGGCTGGACGTGCTTGTCTGCCTGAGTCAGGCGGCGGTGGACCGGTACCTCGACGACCTGACGGTGCGGGGCATCGCCATTATTGACAGTTTCCACGTCCACGAGTGTCCGCGCGCGAACGCGCTCTGCCTGCCGCTGGCCGAAACGAGCCGGCGGGAGTTGGGCCGCGAACTTTACACGAACATCCTGATGCTTTCGGCGCTGGTGCGCATAACCGGAATCGTCCGGCTTGAGTCGCTTCAGCAGGCATTGGCCGGTCGCGTCCCGGCAAGGACGATTGACGTGAACCGCAGAGCACTCGAATTGGGCTGGCAGCTCGCCGAATCGGTGGTAGCTCGGCCGGCGGCCAACCCGACCTGAGGCCGGATGTCAGGGCAAGAACCGTCAATCCAACCGCGCGTACTGGAGATGCTCGACCCGACAGCCTTCGGCGCCGGGACGAAGCAGGTAAAGATGATTCAGACCCACACGTCGTGGGTGTTTCTCACCGGCGAACACGCCTACAAGGTGAAGAAGCCGGTCAACTTCGGGTTCCTCGACTACACGACCTTGTCTGCCCGCAAGTTCTTCTGCGAGGAAGAGTTCCGGCTCAATCGGGTCTTGTCGCCGGACATCTATCTTGCGGTCCTACCGGTGGTCGAGGGAAGGCGGCGGCTGCACGTCGGCGGCTCGGGCCGCGTCGTTGACTGGTGTCTCAAGATGAAAGAACTGCCCCAGAGCTGGATAATGACTGAGCAGCTCAAAGCCGGCCGGGTGACGTTCCAGCACATTGACGGCATCGCCCGCTCGATTGCCGACTTCCATAAGCGGGCCGAGCGCGGCCGCGAGGTGGCACAGTACGGCAGCACCGAAATCGTCAAGCTGAACTGGGACGAGAACTTCTCCCAGACAATGGAGTTCCGCGGCCGGACTATCGGTTACAAGGCATTCGCGGAAATCAAGGCCGCGGTCGAGCGGTTCATCGTCGAGCACCGGCCGCTCTTCCGCTACCGGCGCGAGGCCGGGTTTGTTCGGCGCTGCCACGGCGACCTGCACTCGAAGAACATATTTGTCAACGACGGTGTCCACATTTTTGACTGCATCGAGTTCAACCCCCGGTTCTCCTGCTCAGACGTGGCGTCGGAAATCGCCTTCATGGTTATGGACTTAGAGTACGCCGGCCGCCCCGACCTGGCCGGCTATTTTGTTGAGCGCTATCTGGTGTACTCCCGCGACCCGGGCCTGCTCCGGCTGCTCAACTTCTACAAGTGCTACCGGGCCTATGTCCGGGGCAAGGTGACGAGCTTCAATCTCAACGACCCAGGGATGAGCGAAAAGGACAAAGCCCAGGCGCGGCTCATTGCCCGGCGGTATTTTGAGCTGTCGCGGCGGTATGCGGCCCGGCTTTTCGCTCGCCCGAAACTTTTGGTGATGATGGGACTGCCGGGCACGGGCAAGAGCTTTGTTGCCCGACGGCTGGCCGAGCGACTGGACGCCTTTCACTTGATGTCCGACTCAATCCGCAAGCAGTTGCTCGGCATCAGCTTGACTGCGCGCCGGTTCGAAGGCTACGGCAAGGGCATCTACCAGGGCAATATCGGCAAAAAGACTTATGACGAGATGATGCGGCGGGCCCGGGTCTTCGTCTCGGCCGGGCACAATACCATCATGGACGCCACGTTTCTGCATCCGGACTCACGGCGCCGGGCGCGGGCGCTGGCGCGCAAGGCCGGCGTTCCCCTGCTCTTTGTGTTTGCCGACTGTCCGGAGAAGACCGTGGTCTCGCGTCTCGGTCGTCGGACAATGGAAGGTTCGTTCTCCGATGCCACAATTGCGGTGTACCGCGAGATGAAGCGCCGGTTCAAGCCGCCCCGGCCCGGGCGCAACCTGGTGCACATCAACACGCGCGAACCCCTGAGCAAATCCCTGGCCCGGATTGAGCGCGCACTACTTCGTATCTGACGCCCACATCGGCGCCCGGCCGGGTCAGTCCGAGGCCCGGCTGCTTTCGTTCCTTGAGACCATCAGGGGGGCGGCCGAATCGCTCTATCTGCTCGGCGACATGTTTGAGTTCTGGTTCGAGTACCGGCACGTCATCCCCAAACAAGGACTTCGCCTGCTGTCGCTCTTGGCCGAGCTACGCCGTCAAGGGACGGCCATCGGCTACCTTAAGGGCAACCACGACTTCCGGTTCGAGGATTTCCTTGCGCGCCAGCTCGGCACCGAGGCGGCCGACGAGCTGGACGCGACGATTGACGGCCGACGCGTCTATCTGGCACACGGCGACGCGCTCGATTGCGGACTTGTGCCGCGCCTGTTCCGCGGATTGATGCGGAGCCGGTTGAATCGCGCGCTCTACTCCCTGCTGCACCCGGACTTAGGCATTGGCCTTGCCTACCGGGTAGCGCTGCTCAGCCGGGACTTGGGTGCCAAGCCGTATCTGCAAGAAGCGATGGCCCGGTTCGCTTCTGAGAAGCTCGACGCCGGATTTGACATCGTCATCATGGGCCACTCGCACGTCCCAGAGATGCGCGAGCTCGGCCCGGGCGTCTACGTCAACATCGGCGACTGGGTGCGGAACTTCACCTATGGCCGAATGGAGGACGGCCGCGTCACACTCGAACGGTTCGACGGCTAGCGTGACAACACCTAAGAACGGGTTTGGCCGGACCACTGCTCGCGGCGCCGGGCGCGGGCTCCGGGCGTTCCTCAAGCTGATGTTGATAGTCGGGCCGGTATACACAGTGGTAACCGCGCTCAGATACACGCCGATCATCAGGGTCTTTGCTGGGTGGATGGCGCCGGCCATGCGACTATTCGGCCTGCCCGGCGAGGCGGCCTTGGCCATGATACTCGGCAACGTCGTCAACCTCTATGCCGGGCTCGGCGCAATCACCGCCCTGCACATTGACAAAGCGCAACTGACCGTGCTCAGTCTGATGCTGCTGCTCTCCCATTCGCAGATACTCGAGACCGCGGTCTTCTTCCAGATTCGAGCCAAGTGGTGGCTGCTCTGGTTCATCCGGCTGGTTGTTTCGTTTCTCGCCGGCGCCGGCCTGAGCCGGCTCATTGTCCGGACTGGCTCATTCGGGGCAGCTGACGCCGAGTCGCTGACCCGCATGGCCCAGCTCGACTTCCCCGGCATCGGGCCGGCACTGGCAAGCTGGCTGCGCGGACTGGTTGACACCGGTATCAAGATGCTCCTCGTGCTTGTCGCCATCTTCGTCGTGCTGGAATGGGCGCGGCGCTACGGCCTGCTTGAGAAAACTCTCGCCGCCATCAGTCGGGCGACCCGGTTCATGGGGCTCAAGATGGAAGCAGGCATGCCTTGGTTGGCCGGCAATGTCTTTGGGGTCGTGTTTGGTGCCGGGGTGATTACTGAGACCGTACGCGAAGGCAAGCTCGACTCCAAACAGGTGACGCTGGTCGCGACGTTCCTCGCGCTCTGTCACGGTCTATTCGAAGACACCGCGATATTCATCGTCCTCGGTGCCAACCTGTTCTGGATCCTCGTTCCGCGCATCGTTCTCGCCGTGGTTGTCACCTGGCTGCTAAGTCGGTTGCTGCCTGAGGACAGGCCAACCGCCTAAAGATAACGCTTGCTCCTTGGCCGCCATCGCGCAGGCAGGCGCGGTTCGCCCCTTGCCCTTCGCCGCCGGCAT
>FWPV01002184.1_pt1 | contig 49257 bp, 37 predicted proteins | sample 2228371 | NCBI WGS metagenome assembly FWPV01 (sample SAMEA103939776, study PRJEB20133) | metagenome | reverse complement strand
CCCGCGGGAGGGTTTGGGAGGGCGCAGCCCTCCCAAGAACAATACTATTTTCATTCTGGCGTTGTGCGGCGCAGCCGCATGGATGTCTAACATGAAGGGGGCGCGGAGGAACCGGGTTCCTCCGCGCCCCCTCGCCACGCTGAAGGCGGGCCACTTCGTCCCTAGCCTGCGGCGGCAATGCCCTGAATACCGCCCTCGGTCATCTTGCGAGCGTCGATGAGCCGGTCCACCTCTTCGGCGCTGAGCAGGCCCTTCTCGACAACCACCTCTTTGATCGTCTTGCCCGTGGCCATGGCCTCCTTGGCCACCGCGGCGCCGTTCAGGTAGCCGATCACCGGATTGAGCGCCGTCACCAGAATGGCGTTCTTGGCCAGCCAGCCCTCGGCCTTCTCGCGATTGGCGGTAATGCCCACCACGCACTTCGTCGTAAAGGCGTTGATCGCCCCGATTAACACGTGCATCATCTCGAAAAGGTTGTGGGCGATGATCGGCATCATCACGTTCAGCTCGAGTTGCCCCGCCTGCGCCGCCAGGCTCACCGTGAGATCGCAGCCCTGCACGTGGAAGCAGGCCATGTTGAGCATCTCGGCCAGCACCGGGTTGACCTTGCCGGGCATAATGCTCGACCCGGGTTGCACCGCCGGCAGGCGGATCTCATCGAGGCCCGTGGCCGGTCCCGAGGAGAGCAGACGGAAGTCGTTGGCGATCCGTGTCAGGGTAATGCAGAGGGTACGCATTGCCGCGGAGAAGTCGGCCGGGTCGGCCATGCTCTGCATACTCTCGAACAGATTGCCCGAACTCCGCAGGCTCTGACCGGTGAGCCTGCTGAGCGTCTCGACCATACGTTGATGGTACTCGGGATGGGCGTTCAGCCCGGTGCCGGTGGCAGTGCCGCCGATACCCAGCCGGCGCATGCGCTCGGCGGCAGTGGCAATGCGCTCGCGGTCGTTCCGCACCGCCAGGGCGTAGGCCCCGAACTCCTGCCCCAGGCGCACCGGCACCGCGTCTTGCAGGTGCGTGCGCCCCGACTTCACCACGTCGTCAAACTCCTGAGCCTTGGCCTCCAGCGCGTCAGCCAGGCCGTCAATCGCCGCCAGCAGCTCATCAATCCGCCAGAGACACCCCAGCCGGATGGCGGTCGGAATGGTGTCGTTGGTGGACTGGGCCATGTTCACGTGGTCGTTCGGGCTGACCGGTTTGTTGGAGTCGTCGAGGGCGAAGCCGAGGATCTGGTTGGCGCGGTTGGCGATGACCTCGTTGAGGTTCATATTGTGCGACGTACCCGCGCCCGCCTGGAAGGGGTCGACCACAAACTGGTCGGCGTGCTTGCCGGCAAGCACCTCGTCGGCAGCCTGAATAATCGCGTCGGCCAGGCGCGCCTCGAGCAGGCCCAGGTCGCGGTTCACCTCGGCAGCGGCCCGCTTGATTACCCCCTGCGCCCATACAAAGGCCGGGTAGGGCTTCATTCCGGAGACGGGGAAGTTGAGTACGGCGCGCTGCGTCTGCGCGCCATACAGGGCGTTGGCCGGCACCTGCATCTCGCCGAGCGAGTCTTTCTCGATCCGGAAGCTCTCGGTCATGGCCAGGACTCCTTTGTCGGCAGCCGCGTGGCAGCGGCACGAACCATTATTCTGACGGCAGAGATTGTAGCATACCCCGCCGCAGCCGCCGCCACGGAGACCTGGCGCAGTTTCACCTCAGTCCTCCGTGCGGCTGCGCCGCACAACGCCGGAATGAAAATAATTATTCTTGGGAGGGCGAAGCCCTCCCAAACCCTCCCCGCGGGCGGGTTGTTTCCTGGGAGGGCTGTGCCCTCCCAAACCTGCCCGCGCGGGGACTATTTTCACCTCAGGTTACGGGCACTGAATCACCGCCTGGGCCCACAGACAGCCGCCGCACACCGGGAACTCGTTGCCCAGACAATCCTCCAGATTGGCCTCCGACAGATCGCAGCCGCCGCAGGCGGTGCAGGGCGCGAAGGCAAAGGTTTGCACCCGCTGGCGGTAGGCCACGTACTCGGGATCGTTCCACAGGTCGAGCAGATCGCGCTCGGCCAGGTTGCCGATGATGTGCCGGTACGACACGCGCCGGCGACGGTGCAGGTAACTGACGTGGTCGTAGAGCAACGGCGGGCACGGGCTGACGTTCCCGTTCCAGCCGACGGTCATCGAGCCGTGCTCGATGAAGGTACACACGTCGTTGGCCCCACCCAGGTTGTTGCCGGCGAAGGTGACGTTGGCGCCGCTGCGCAGGGCGCGCAGGAAGGCTTCCTCGGTGTCGTCGTTCAGATCCATCTTGGGGAAGCTCAGCCGCGGCAGCCACGCTGAGGGCAGATAGGTGATGTCGCGCAATGTGCGGTTGTAGAGCACCTCGTCGCACAGCTCGGCGGTGTAGGGCAACACGTTACTGACCATAAAGCGCGTTGCGCCCAGCCGCCGCCCGGTGGCGATCACCGTGGGCAGGTCGGCGATATTGCGCCGCATGGCCACGAAGTTGATCCCCATCTCGGGTTTGGCGTGGTGCCCGGCCGGGCGCAACTGGCGGAAGCGCGCCATATTCGCCAGCACCCGGGGCAACTCCGCGCCGAGCCGCACGTCGGCGTAGCTCTCCGGCGTGGCCCCGTCAATCGAAACCCACAGCACATCGAGGCCCGCGGCGATCAGCCCGTGGGCGCGCCGCTCGTCGAGCAGCGTGCCGTTGGTGATCAGCTCGGTCCAGGCGCCCAGCGCCTTGACCTGCGCCACCATTTCGATGATCCGCGGGTGGGCCAGCGGTTCGCCGATACCGCCGAAGAAGACCGAGGGCGGCGGCGTGAGCGCACCCAGCCCTTCCAGGACGCGGGCGAAGGTCGCCTCACTCATCCGCCCTTCGTCAACTTCCCAGCTATTGCGCATGCAGGTGCGACAGGCGATGTTGCAGAGGTTCGTTGGTTCGATGTACACCTTGTTGAGGTGGGTGACGGGGCGATGAAGGCGCAGGTCGTTCGCGCCGACCTCCAGACGCACCTGGGCGCCAGGCTCAAGCCCCAGGCGCGCGGCCAGTTCCGGCGGGATAACCAGCCGGCCCTCCGCGTCTACTTCGGCCCATGCGCTCGGAAGAGTTCCCATACGCCACCTCGCCTTCCCAGCAAGCTGTACTGCATAATCCCAACGCTTGCCGTAGTATATAGCGGCGCCCGCCGGCTGCCGTTAATCTACGGCGCCCGCCGGGTGATGAAACGGCGACTATCCACGGTGTTTCGGGTCAGACCTCCGTGCGGCTGCGCCATCCACCGCCGGGAGGGGCGGCGTAGCGGCGCAGCGCCGCTACGCCGCTACGTCCAGACCCTCCCCTCAGGCAGGGGGATGGGGAAACCCGGTTTCCCCATCCCCCAACCGGCGGTGGGGGCGCCTGGCGCCCCGGCAGGCAGGGGCGTGGGGAAACCCGGTTTCCCCATATGTTACCGTGTAGAGCCGCAGCGCCGCCGCGGCTCTACCGTGTGGCCCATCCTCGCCTCTGCCTCTTCCCCTGGTTCCTCCCCTGGGCTAGAATAGAAGTGGCTCCGGGCCGTCTCCAGGCGCCCGGCATTACTGTTGAGGCTCATATGCCATTTCTTTACCGCGCAGTCGGGGTGGGCTTTCTCGCCTGCTGTCTCACCGCCCTGGCGCTCCGGTTCCTGGTACCGCTGCCCGGGCTGCTCGGCTATGCGCCGGTTGATGTGGGCATCGGTCCGCGGGTCGCACCGGTCGAAGTGGTGATCTGGTACAGCACCGAGAAGCAGGCCTGGCTGGAGGAGGCCGCGCGCCGCTTCCAGGCCCGCGGCGAAACCGTTGGCGTCCGTCCAATCACCCTCCGCCTGGTGGGCATGGGATCAGGCGAGATCGCCGACCGGGTCGCCCTCGAGGATTGGAGCTACGCCCCACGCCCCACGGTGGTTAGCCCCGCCAGTCGCCTCTGGACCGACGCGCTCGCCGATGAGTGGGCCGCCTTCACCGGAGAACGGATCTTCGCCGACGAGCCGGACCCCCTGGCGCTGACGCCCCTGGTCGCCGTGGCGTGGGAAGAGCGCGCCCGCCTGCTCTGGCCCACCGGCGCTGCCCGTTTCTGGAGTAACCTGCACGACGCTATCGCCGACGAGGGGGGCTGGAGCGCCGTGGCCGAGGCTCGCGGCTCTGGCCCGGATACTCCCGCAGGACAACAGGCCAGCCGCTGGGGCCTGGTGAAACTCGGTCGTACCTCGCCGCTCACCTCGAACAGCGGCGCCCAGGCCCTCGCGCTCATGGCCTACGCCTTCCACAACAAAACTGCCGGCCTTCGCGTTGCCGATGTGGAGGATCTGGATTTCCTGGACTGGCTTGAGACCATCGAAGCCGGCGTGTACGACTCCGTCTCAAACACCAGCGCGCTGATGCAAAACATGGTCCAGCTCGGCCCGGGCAGCTACGACATCGTGCTGGTCTACGAGAACCTGGCCATTGAATACATAGCCCGCGCCGAGCAACGCTGGAACCAGCCGCTGCGCGTCTACTACCCCCCGGCGACGATCTTCAGCGACCATCCCTATGCCATACTCGACGCCCCGCTGACCAGCCGCGAGGAGCGCGAAGCCGCCCGGCGCTTCCGTGACTTTTTGCTCCAGCGCACGCAGCAAGAACTGGCATTGCAGTTCGGCTTTCGACCTATTGACCCCGATGTGATCATCAGTGGCGATGATGCCACCAATCCCTTCGCTCGGTACGCCGGCAATGGCATCAGCCTTACCGTCGCCGCCCCGGTCGAGTCACCCTCGACCGAGGTGTTGATGGCGCTGCTCGAAGTCTGGGAACAGGAGATCCGCTCGCTGATCCCGGCCAGGTGACCCGAACGAACCGAGGTGTTCAACTCCAGGAGGAGCAATATGCGCCAGGCCTACGCCTATGCTGCCCGACAACCCCTTGCGCTGACGGTGCTGTTCACCGCTCTTGTGAGCGGCCTGCTGCTCTACTGGTGGCTCCTGCCCCTGGGCCTGCTGGCCTACGGCGCCATGGTCTTGATTGGCGGGCGCAGCCCGGTGGTGATCGCCGCCAGCCAGCGACCCGCGCGGCCACGCCTGAGCAGCGCAACCTTCCGCGCTCAACTCAACGCCATCGAACGCGCGCAACGCGAAATCGAGCGCGTCGTGGTCGGGAGCGGCCCGCCCCTGGCCGGCCTGCTCACCCGCGTAACCGACCAGACCCGCGAACTGGCCGAGCAGGCCTACGCCCTGGCCGAGCGCGGCCAGACAATCGAAGCCTACCTGGCCCAGAGCAACCCCCAGGCGCTGGAGGATCGCATCACGAAACTCAACTGGCAGATCTCCAGCACGGCCGATCCCTACACCCGCCAGCAACTCGAGGCAACCCGCGCAACGCTGCTGGAAAAGCAGCGCAACGCCGCTGACCTCACGACCTACATCGAGCGCATCAAGGCCCAGCTCGAGAACATCCAGGCCAGTCTCGACAACGTTCTGGCTGAAACGGTGCGCCTGCGCGCCGCCGATGTGGTCAGCGCCAGCCCCGCCAGCGACGAGATCGCCCAGCGCCTGAGCGACCTCAAGAGTGATATGGACACCTTCAGGCGCGTGCTGGATACGGCTATGGCTACGGCTTCGCCGTAGCCATGAGCAGACAGGATGGGGTGTTTTCTGGGAGGGCGTAGCCCTCCCGAACCCTCCTCTCAGGGAGAGGGTTGGGGAAACCCGGTTTCCCCGTGTCCCAACCGCTGGTGGGAGCGGCTAGCACCCCCACAGGCAGGGGGGTGGGGAACCCCGGTTTCCCCGTGTCCCAACCCCTGGTGGGAGCGGCTGGCACCCCCACAGGCAGGGGGGTGGGGAAACCCGGTTTCCCCATGGCCCAACCGCTGGCGGGAGCGGCTGGCGCCCCCACAGGCAGGGGGGTGGGGAAACCCGGTTTCCCCGTATGTTCACCTCAGGGTCATCCGCTATCGGCGGCGCGCGAAATAACTCGTCTCCTCGTCGGCGAAGCGCAGGTGCCACTCCTGGGGGCGCGCCCGCGCCCAGGCGACCAGCGGCTCCTGCTCGGTGTTGCTCAAGAGCAGCCCGTCTACCTCGTAGGCGGCCAGCAGCCGTTCGACCTCCAGAGCGCTGTTGAGCAGTTGATAGTCGCGCCACTGCTCCAGCGGGTACAGCTCGATCCGCGGGTCGGCCCACACGGGTTGCTCAGGCGCCGCCCAGATCAGGTAACTGCCGTAGCTCATAGCGTGGAACAGGCGCGCCGGGCGCTGCGGATCGAGGCGCAGGCGTTCCACTGCCGCCACGGGCGTCTGGGGGTCCACCAGGGCGCCGAGCTGGGGCGGCAGCCCCAGGGCCGGCTTGACCCACGGCAGGGCCAGCACCAGCAGCAGGGCGATGACGCCTGCCAGGACCGCGTTCAGCGCCGGCAGCCCCTGGTAGGCGCGCCGCGCCGGGGCGCCTTCGGCGCGCCAGGCAGTTAGTTGGACCACCAGCAGCGGCGTGGCCGCCGCGGTGAACCAGATGTTGTTTCGCACCGCGCCGAGGGCCAGCCAGAGGAAGGCCCCGGCTGTCACCATGTCCACCAGGTCGGGTGAGCGGCGGGCATAGGCCAGGATCACGATCCCGGCTATGAGAAAGAGAAAAAAGATCGCCCCGTTCGGGTCGCGGATGGTCGGCGGGGCCCATTCGGTGACCAGGCTGGTGACCTGGGAACTGCCCAGGAGGTTGCGCACGTAGCCGAGTACCTGCACACCGCCGGGGTTGAGCAGCCAGCTCACGCCCGTGAGCGCGCCGGCCAGGGCCAGGTGCCAGAGCGGCGGGCGCGCAGGCGGCACAGGCCGGGTCAGCACATCCTCGGCCCGACCGACCGGCCGGCTGGCCCAGGCCCGCGCTTCAGCCCACTCCTCGGCCCGGCGACGCGCCGCTTCACCCACAAACACCAGGGCGATCAGCGCCCCGCCGAGAACGAACGAGCCGTGCAGGTTCACCCATACCACGCCAGAAAGCGGCAACAGCAACAGCGGCCAGTAAAAACGCCCCGGCGCGAACCGGGCGCCGCGCAGGGCGGGCAAACGCCAGGCGCTCAGCACGTAGAGCGAGGCGATGAACAGCGGCAGGGCATAGGTCTGCGGGCGCACGATCCAGTTATCGAACGAGGCCGGCATGGTGGCCAGCAGCAGAAAGCCCGCGCTCAGGCGCGCCGACCCGCTGCGTTGCACACACAGGCGCAGCAGCAGCCCGTAGGCCCCCGCCAGCACCAGCGCCTGCGCCACGATGATCAGCGGCGTCCCACCGGCCTGGTAGAGCACGTAGAGCAGCACCTGGGCCAGCCAGCTCTGGTTGTAGAACGGCTCGCCCGCGCGGGTGTACGAGAAGCTATCAACGGCGGGGATCTGCCCACTGGCGACGATCAGCCGGCCTGTGGCCATGTGCCACCAGAAGTCGTGGGGTGGAATGGGCGTCAGTAAGGCCCGCAGCGCGATAAAGGCCACCGCCGCGAACAACCACACCTGGTCGAGGCTCAACCCCGCCAGCGCCGTCCTCCCACCCTGTCGGGCTGCTACCTTCATCTGCGCCACACCTCGGTGCGCCCATCGCCAAAGGTGCGCTGCCAGCCGGGCAGGGCCGGCAGCGCCCGGGCCAGTTCGGGCTGCAACTCCCTGTCAATGACCGCGCAGGCTATGTCGTGCCGGTCGAAAAAGCCGGGCACATCCCGTCCCTCGCTCACCGCACGATACTCCTGCCACAACTCCAGCGGAAACAACTCCACCCGCGGATCGATAAAATGCTGCGCCGCAGGGTAGAGCGCCCAGGCCATGTATGAGCCATAGCCCATCTCATTGAAGATCCGGCCCCGGCAGGGTGTCGCCAGCAGGTGCTCCACGGCAGCCACCGGCGTCTCGGTGGTGAACAGCAACGGCGCGCCAGGCAGATCCACAAACAGATCGCGATAGGCCTGCGGCAGATTGAGCAAGGGCTTGCTCCAGGGTTGCAGCGCCGCGACCAGCGCCAGCAACCCGAGCGCCACGGCAAGATTGGCCAGGCCACCCGCGCCCCGCTCCCGCGGCGAGCGCCGCGGCGCCCCCAGGCTCGGGCGCGGCGCCGCCAGGGCCTGAACGGCGATCGGCATCGCCACCATCCCCCACCAGATCACGTAGCGCATCCCCACGAAGGCCTGCCACCCCAGGCCACAGACCAGCAGCACCTCGGTGATGGTCGGCCGACGGCGGGCAAACGCGAACGCGGCGATGACGCCCAGCACACCCAGGTAGAAGGCTGCCCCGGCCACACTGCGGGGCGTCGGCGATTGCCACTCGCCGATCAATTGCTGACTGGGAGCGTTGCCGAGCATATCGCGCACATAGCCAAACACCCCCGGCCCGAGCGGGTTGAGCATGGTCGCCGCCAGCATCGCCACCGCCGCCACCCCAAGCGCGCGCAGGCGCGCCCAGGGCAGCGCGCGCGGCTGCCGCAGCGCCCGCCGCAGACTCTCCCCGACAACGAAGGTGGCCGTTACCAGCAGGCCCAGCACAAAGGCCCCGTGCAGATTCACCCACACCGCCATAATCAGCGGTAGCGCCACCAGCCAGCGCGGAGCCAGGCGCCCCTCAACATAGCGGCTCACGAGCATAAACACCGCCATAAAGGGCAGCCAGGACCAGATCTGGGTGCGTAGCAGCACATTGTTAATCGCCATTGCCGCCGCGGCAAAAGCGGCCAGCGCCGCCAGTCGCCACGACCCGCTGCGCCGTTGCGCCTCGACCGCAACCAGGGCAAAGACCGCCGCGCCCAGCAGGTTGCGCGCGAATACCACCAGCGGAAAGCCACCCAGGCGGTACAATTGGTAGAATAACCACTCGCCCAACCAGCTCTGATAGACATAGGGGTGATCGACCGGCAGCGTCCAGGCGAACAGATTGGTAGTGGGCAACCCGCTCGTCGCGATCAACTCGCCAGCCTTGAGGTGCCACCAGAAATCGTTGGGCGAGGTCGGCACCAGGCTGATGCAGGCCGCAATGACGCTCAGAGCCAGCAGCACCCACAGGTGGTCGAGGCGCAGAGCCGGCAGGGCGCGGGGCATCGCTCGCGAAGGTGTGACATCTGCGGCTGCGTTGGTTTCCATAGGTTTCCGTTCGCTTCCATACCATCTGGTACGCGCGCAAGGGTATAATAGCATCCGGTCATTACGGGCGCGCCGGGCGCGCCTCACCCGGTCACCGTCACCGCTGTTTTCGGAAGCGAGGCCCCAGCCACTATGCTTGCAGTACCAGCCGGTCCACAACTCTCCCCTCGCCCGGCCTCCGTCGTCGCCGATTGCACGGTGGTTGTGCCGACCTACAACGAGGCGGAGAACATCACGCAGTTGATCCAGCTCCTGCTGGCCGATCCCCGCTGCCGGGTACTGGTGGTGGATGATGCCTCGCCCGACGGCACCGGGGCACTGGTGGCCGAACTGGCCCGCGCCGAACCACGGGTGGGCTTGCTGGCGCGGCCGGGCAAACTGGGCCTGGGCACGGCCTACATCGCCGGCTTTCGGCGCGCCCTGGACGAAGGGGCCGAGTATATTTTCGAGATGGACGCCGACTTCTCCCACGATCCGCGCTATCTGCCCGATCTCCGCGCCGCCGCCGAAGCCGGGGCCGACCTGGTTATCGGCTCGCGCTACGTGCCCGGCGGCGGCACGACCGATTGGGGCCTGGTGCGCCAGATCATCAGCCGCGGCGGCAATCTCTACGCTGGCCTGATCCTCGCCCTGCCCGTCGCCGACGCCACCGGCGGCTTTCGCTGCTACCGCCGCCGGGTGCTCGAACAGCTCGATCTGGCCGCCGTGCGCTCGAATGGCTACGCCTTTCAAATCGAGATGGCCTACCGCGCCCATCGGGCCGGGTTTCGCATAGCCGAAGTGCCGATCATCTTTCCCGATCGGCGCGTGGGCCGCTCGAAAATGTCGCGCCGGATCGTGTTCGAGGCGCTGATTAATGTGTGGAAGCTCCGCTTTGGCCTGATCTGAACTCGGGGATGCAAATCGATGGGGAAACCGGCTTTCCCCACTCGCCTGCCGGAGAACTGCAAGGGCGCGGCCCTCCATACTCCGGCTCAACCACGCGCCAGATGAACCGTGAACCCCTGGAGGAACCTGTGACAGCCGACATCGCCGAAAAAATTGACCAGTTTGTGAGCGCCTACCGCGAAGAACTCGAGCGCACGCGCCGCGAGGCGCAGGAAGTGGAAATCCTTGTGCGCCAGAGCACCGGAGAAGTGGAGAAGCTCGGTCAGCGCGAGTTGGCGGTCTCGAGCCGGGTGCGGGATCTGGAGGTCAATCTCGACCGCTACAGCAAGGAAGAAATCAAGAGCTTCTACGCCGCTGCTCAGGAGATGCAGATGCGCCTCCAGATTATGCGCGGCCAGCTCGACCAGGTGCAACTGCGCCGCGAAGCTCTGCGCATCCGCCAGACCCAGCTTGCCGATGTCGTGGCGCTGCTCGAAGAGGTGCGCGACAGCCTCAAGCATGGCGCAACCCACGCCGCCGACAATGGTCTCGATACCGAGAGCATGATCGCCAGTATCATCCAGTCTCAGGAGAGCGAACGCCTGCGGATCTCGCTCCAGATGCACGACGGCCCGGCCCAGGCGATGAGCAATCTGGTCCTGCGGGCCGAGATCTGCCAGCGCCTGCTCGATCACGATCTGGAACAGGCCCGCGCCGAGCTGAACGGCTTGAAGACGGCGATCAATACGACGCTCCAGGATACGCGCAAACTCATCTTCGACCTGCGCCCGATGACCCTCGACGACCTCGGTCTTATCCCGACGTTGCGCCGCTACACCCAGCAGTTTGGCGAGAAGAGCGGCCTGGAGGTGAATCTGCTGGTGCAGGGCCTGGAGCAGCGGCTGCCCAGCCTGTATGAAGTAACGATCTTCCGTTTCTTGCAAGAGGCGCTCAACAACGTCGCTCGCCACGCCAACGCCAATCAGGTGCGTGTGCTCCTCGATGGCTCGGGAAGCGCCTTGCAGATCCTGGTCGAGGACGACGGCAGCGGCTTCCACGTCAGCGAGACGCTCAACAACCTGAACGCCCGCCGGCATATGGGCATCGCCAGTATGCGCCAGCAGATCGAGGTGCTGCTCCGCGGCGAGTTTGGCATTGAGAGCGCCATCGGGCGGGGCACCCGCGTGGCGGCGACCGTCCCGCTCCCCTGACCGCGCCCGGTTGTCTGCGACCGCATAACGCCGCGGCTGCGCCCCGCATACCAGAGGCGGGGCAAAGATGTGGTATTATACCAATTTCACTTGAACGCTCCGCAAGCAGCGTTGCGTCAACGCGCACCTGGACACCTTGCGCGACAATCTGCAATCCAAAATCTACAATCTGAAATGGTATTACGCCCGCCGCACCCGCGCCAGGTTGGTATGAAAGGTGCTTTGCCCGGCCAGATCGGCCAGATCGTCGGGCGTGGTCCAGTTGATGTTGCGCCCGTCGGGCGAGAGGCTGCCCCAGTGGCCCTTGGGAGCCACGGCAACGCCGGGAGGCACATCGTCGGTTACAACGGCGCGCAGGCGACACCAGCCCCGCTCATTTTCCACCACCACCTCGTCACCCGTGACGATCCCCCGCGCCGCGGCGTCGCCGGGGTTGATCTCGATGTACGGCGGGCCTTCCTTTGCCCGTAGCCCCGGCTGGTTAGCCAGACTGGACGAGACGAAGTGGTGCGACGCGCCCGACAGGACCAGCAGGCGTTCGTCATCGGGGCGCGCGGCCCGCTCGCGCAGGGCCGGCGGCTCCACATAGTCGGGCAGCGGGTCGAGGCCCTGGGCGGCCATCGCTGCGCTGTACAGCTCCACCTTGCCCGACGGGGTGGGAAAGACGCCATTGGCGAACGGCACCTCGGCGCCCTCCAGGTTCAAACGCACCGTCCCCTCGGCCTGCAACCGCTCCAGCGTGATTCCGGCAAGGAACGGGTTCCGGGCGCGCGTCGCGTCGAGCACGCCGCGAATGGCTTCCTCGGCGCTCTCGTGGAGCCAGGACTCGGTGTAGCCCATGCCCGCGGCCAGCAGGCGCATAACGTCCCAGTTGCTCCTGGCCTCGCCGCGGGGCGCAATGGCGGGGTGGTTGTACTGCAAGTAGCGATGCCCGTAGGCGGTGTGCAGGTCAACATGCTCGAGCTGGGTCGTCGCCGGCAGCACCAGGTCGGCATAGCGGGCCGTGTCGGTGAGAAACTGCTCGTGGACCACCGTAAAGAGGTCCTCGCGCAAGAGACCCTGGACGATCAGGCCAGCGTTGGGCGCAGAGGTCACCGGGTTGGCGCCATAGACATAGAGGGCCATGATCGGCGGGTCGCGCACCTCGCCGGTAAGCGCGGCGCCGAGGCGATTCATATTGACGATGCGCGGCATAGGTGGGCAATCCTGGTGATGCCCCACCGCCGCGCCGTTCCAGGCGACATAGCCGCCGGTGGAGAAGGCCAGCCCGCCGCCCCGCACGCCGTACTGCCCCACCACGGCGGGCAGGCAACACAGGGCGCGGAAAGTCTGCCCGCCGTTCTGGTGCCGTTGCACGCCATCGGCCGTTTTGAGCAGGGCAGGCTTCGTCGTAGCATACCGGCGCGCCAGGGCCACAATCGTCTCGGCGGGGACGCCGGTCAGCGCGGCGGCCCGCTCGGGGGGGTACTGCATGGCCCGCTCGCGGAGCGCCTGCCAGCCCAGGCTGTACGCTTCCAGCCAGGGCTCGTCGTGCAGCCCTTCGCTGAACATCACCTGCATCAGGCCCAGGGCCAGAGCCGCATCGGTGGCCGGTCGCGGCTGAATGTGCTCATCAGCCGAGCGGGCGGTAAGGGTGCGACGCGGGTCAATGACCACCACATAGGCGCCCTGCTTCTGGGCCTGGCGTAGAAAGGGCATGAAATGGGGCGCAGTGCTGGCCGGGTTATGTCCCCAGAGGATTACCAGGCGACTGTAGAGCACATCGGCGTAATCCGGGCCATACCTGGCCCCCAGGGTAGCCGCCACGGCAGCCTGTGCCGCCGCGCTACAGATCGCCCGATCCAATCCGCTGGCGCCCATACGGTTCCACAGGCGCTGGTTGCAGATGACCATCTGCAACAGGCCCAGGGTGCCGCTGTAGGAGTAGGGCAGAATGGCCGCGGCGCCGTAGGTGGCGATAATCTCGCGCCAGCGAGCCGTGATGGTGGCAATCGCCTCGTCCCAGGTGATGCGTTCCCACTGGCCCGCCCCCTTCGGCCCCACCCGCCGCAAAGGGTAGAGCAGCCGGTCAGGGCTGTAGACCCGCTCGAGGTAGGGGCGCACCTTGGCGCATAACCAGCCGCGGGTCACCGGATGGTCGGGATCGGCGTAGAAACGCAGCGCCTGACCCTCCTGCACCTCGGTGATGGTGGCGCAGGTGTCGGCGCAGTCGTGCGGGCAGCAGCCACGAATACGCATCATCGGGGTCTCCTGTCTACCTGCAAGATCACGCTGGTGGCCCGGCGCGGCGGTCGTGGATGCGGTACCGTGCCTCTCCGTACCTTGCCTCCGCAGTCATTCGCAGGCATACTACAGCATACGGAGCATTGCAGGGGAACGCATCATGCACGATGAGAACAAGTCCGGGTACGGCTGGGTGGTGGTCGCCATTACGGTCCTGGCGCTACTGGTTTCGGCGGGGGTACGCGCCGCCCCCGGCGTGCTGATCGTCCCGCTCGAGCAGGACACCGGCTGGAGTCGCACGCTGATCGCCACGGCCATCTCGGTCGGGTTACTGCTCTTTGGCTTTGCCGGGCCCTTTGCCGGCTGGCTACTGGATCGCCTGGGGCCCCGCCCGGTGATGCTTGGTGGACTGGCGCTCATGGCCGCGAGCATGGTCGCAAGCGCCCTGATGCGCGCGCCCTGGCAGATGCTGCTGTTCTGGGGTGCGGTGAGCGGCCTGGCGACAGGGCTAGTAGGGGCAGTGATGGGCACGGCGGTGGCGAACCGCTGGTTCTACGCCCGGCGCGGCCTGGTGCTGGGCATCTTTGGCGCGGCCACCTCGGCGGGCCAGTTGATCTTTCTGCCCGCCGTTGCCTTCGCCGCGGTCAGCGTGGGCTGGCGCGGCGCCAGTGTGCTGCTCGCCGCCCTGGCGGCAGCTCTGCTGCCCCTGGTCTTCCTGCTCATGCGCAACACCCCTGCCGATGTCGGCGCGCTGCCCTACGGGCTGACGCAGGCGCTCCCGGCGCCGGCCGCGCCGCCTTCGGCCCTTGCGGTCATGGGCGTGGCCCTGCGTTCTCCCGCTTTCTGGCTGCTGGCAACAACCTTCTTCATCTGCGGCGCCACATCTAATGGCCTGGTAGGCACCCATTTTGTGCCCCACGCCGTGGACCACGGCATTGCCCACGCCACTGCGGCCGGCACACTGGCGCTCATGGGCCTGATGAACTTCGTCGGCACGCTCGGCTCGGGCTGGCTCACCGACCGCTACGACCCGCGCACGCTCCTGGCGATCTACTACGGCTTTCGAGGGATCTCGCTGCTGTTCCTGCCTTTTGTGACCAGCCCGCCTGGCCTGGCGTTCTTCGCGATCCTGTTTGGCCTGGACTATATTGCCACCGTGCCGCCCACCGCGGCCCTGGTTGCCGACAGTTTCGGGCGCCACAACGCTGCGACGGTCTTTGGATGGGTCTTTTGCGCCCACCAGATCGGCGCGGCCCTCGCCGCCTGGCTCGGCGGCGTCGCCCGCGACCTCACCGGTGGCTATGCGGTGGCCTTCCTGGTGGCGGGGGCGCTGGCAATCGCTGCCACCGGGCTTTCACTCGGTATCCGCCGCACCCCGGTTCCCGCCCCGGCCGCAGATTGATCCTGTACGGGTTATGGGCCTCGACAATGGAGCGGTTGCGCCGCACACCGCCAGCATGAAAATACCTATGCCTGGGAGGGCTTCGTCCTCCCAAACCCTCCCCGCAGGGAGGGGGTTGGGGAAAGCCGGTTTCCCCATGTCCCAACCGCGGTTGGGAGCGGCTGGCACCCCCCACAGGCAGGGGAATGGGGAAACCCGGTTTCCCCGTATTTTCACCTCAGACTCACCAGCAACACCCCCACCAGCACCGCTACGACCCCTGCCCATTGCGCCCTGACCAGGCGCTCGCGCAGCAACACCCACGCCAGCAGCACGGTGACGGCGCTGAAGATCGAGGCCAGGGCCGTCACCACGCTGACGTAGGCCGTAGCGATGCCGGTGTTGTAGGCCAGAAAACCGAGGGTGTCGAGCGACGTGGCAATCACGATCAGCGCGAGGAGACGCGGCGAGAGCGGCGCAGGACGCTGCCGCCGCCAGAGCAGGGCGACAGCGGCGAGGCTACAGGCCATCACCCGGCCGATCAGTATCGGCCAGGCGATGCCCAGGCCCGCCGTTACCGGGCCGAGCAGATAGAAGAAGACCCCGTAGGCCAGAGCCGCGCCGAGGGCCGCCGGCACGCCGTTGAGCGCGAGGGGTTCCCGCCCCTCGCCTCGCGAGACCACCACTACACCCGCCATCACCAGCGCCACGCCCGCCAGCGTCAGCGGCGCGAGCCGTTCGCCGCCCAGCATCGCCAGGGTGGCCGTGACGACGGCGAAACTGGCAGCGATGGGCGAGACGATCATCACCGTGCCCACTGCCAGCGCCCGGTAGAGGAACAGCGTCCCGGCCACGTTCAGCAGATTCACCGCCACCCCCAGCGCCCAGAGCGCCGGGTCAAGCGGAGGCAGGTCCCGGCGGACCAGCAACACCAGGCCGATGCTGAGCACACCGGCGGCCTGGATGTACAGCAACGTTGCCAGCGGCCCGATGCGACGCGAGATGCGGCTCAAAGCAAAATCGCCGCCGCCCCACCCCAGGGCCGCCAGCAACCCGAAGATGACGCCCATCAGTGCCCTCTGCCTCGAAAGTACCCCGCCCGAAAGGCCACGGCCGCCACCAGCACCACCAGCGCCAGGATAATCAGACATTCGATCCAGCCGATACTCATCGCGCTAATCCTGTAAATTATAGTGGCAACGCGGTTTCCCTGAGCCACTGTCGGTTTCAGGAGCGGACAGAACATGTGGGCACATGCGGGAGATAGGGCCTGGGGACGCCATAAAGGCCCTCACCCTCGTGCCCCTTCGGCTACACCCATCGCTACGCGCATGCGCCACTCGCGGGGCCCGCAACACCAGCATGCGAGCGCCTGTTCCTGGGAGGGCTTCGACCCCCACGAACAAATTGTTTGCGTTCGGGGCGCCAGGCGACCCCGGCACCGATCGGGGTATGGAGAAACCGGGTTTCCCATACCCCTCCCTGAGGGGAGCCTCCCATCTTCGTGAGCGTCGCGCCGGTACGGTGCGTGCTCGTGCCATCGTCGGCCCGGGACTGCGCTACAATGACGGGGTGCAGGCGGGCGCCCGGCCCGCCGCGGGCGCTGGCGCAGCCGCGCCGGTGCCGCGGCCCGTTCCGGGGCCAGCCACCCGCTATGGGGCCGGGCAGACAACCGGCAAACAAACGCGCCCATGGATCGCATCGCTCAACTCCACAGCCGGTTGCAACTCACCCTGACGGCACTGATGGCCGTGCTTGTCATCTGGGCGCTGGTATGCGCCCTGCGCGGGCGGGTGGGCCAGAGCTACATCGGGTCGTTGTGGGTGGCGCAGTTGCTCATCGTGGCGCAGTGCGCCCTGGGAGCCCTGCTGCTGGCGCGCAACCTGGCGCTGGCAGGGCCGCTGGCTTTGCACATCATCTACGGAGCTGTGGCCGTGCTGTTGTTGCCCGGCGTCATCGCCTACAACCGCGGGCGCACAGGCCGGGGAGAGGCGCTGATGTTCGCGACCATCTGTCTGCTCGTGCTCGTTGTCGTGGCCCGGGCCTACGAAACAGCGCGCTAACACAAACCGCCACGCAGGTGCGTGGCGGCAGATCTTCTGGCTGGGGGACAGGGACTCGAACCCCAACTACCTGAGCCAGAATCAGGCGTTCTACCGTTAAACTATCCCCCACCGGGATGGTGCCGAAGGTGGGATTTGAACCCACACGAGGTTGCCCTCACTACGCCCTGAACGTAGCGCGTCTGCCAGTTCCGCCACTTCGGCATACGGTCTTGGCTTACCATCGCGCATTATACGACGTTGGGAGAGCTTTGTCAAATCTCGTAAGCAACGTAGCAACGTGTACGTGTTCACACTTCTCCTGGGAGCGCGGGCAACGTGTATGTATTCACACTTCTCCTGGGAGCGCGGGCGGCTTGCCCGCATCCAGGCCCTTGCGGGCGGGACGCCCGCGCTCCCGGGGTGACGCCTTACCCCACATGTGAACACGTGCTAACATCTCTCTAATTGCGAAGTCCGCCGCCTTCAGGTACAATACAGAACACAACAGCGTGTCAAGGTTGACTACGGGGAGGGCCAGGCCCTCCCTCCGTAATTCACCAGGTACCGATCCAGAACCAGGGAGGGTGTACGAAGCTATGCCAACGTACGTTTACGCCTGTGATGCCTGTGGCAAGCAGTTCGAGCAGTTCCAGAGCTTCAAGGATGAACCGCTTACCGTGTGTCGCTGTGGCCAGGCGGGAAAGGTACGCCGGCTGATCCAACCGGCAGGCATCGTCTTCAAGGGGTCCGGCTGGTACATTACCGATAGCCGAAAGCCCGACACGAGCGAGAAGAGCGCAACGAGTGAGTCTGCTGCTGCCAATTCTGACGCTTGAACCCGCCCACCGCCTCGCCCGGCCGGAGGCCTTTGCCTGCCGGCGCATGCCTTCTCGCCCTGGGTGTAGCTGTAGCTAGGGGCGTCGCATACCGCGGCGCCCCAGAGAGCGTTTCGGTCGCCTGCCGTCGCCCGAACTCACCCTAGCGGAAGGTTGTGCTATGTCCCTCTCCGGTGCCCTGCGCGTGCTGCGTGATGATGTGCGCGCGATCTTTCGGAATGATCCGGCTGCGCGTAACCTGGCCGAGGTGCTGCTCTACCCCGGCCTGCATGCGATTATCCTCCATCGTATCGCCCACGCCATCCATCGCCGGGGCGTGCCCTTCATTCCCCGTCTCATTTCCCAGATCTCGCGCTTCCTTACCGGGATCGAGATCCATCCCGGTGCCCGCATTGGCCGCGGCTTTTTTATTGACCACGGTATGGGTGTGGTGATCGGCGAGACCAGCGAGATCGGCGATTGGGTCGTGCTCTACCAGGGGGTGACCCTCGGTGGCACCGGCAAGCAGAAGGGGAAGCGCCATCCCACCCTCCGCGACCATGTGGTGGTGGGGGTCGGCGCGATTGTGCTTGGCGATATTACTATCGGCGAGGGCGCTCGTATCGGCGGCGGCGCAGTGGTGGTCAAAGATGTGCCGCCCCACGCAACGGCCGTCGGCGTTCCGGCCCGCATTGTCGCAACCCGCGATCCGCGCACCGGCCTGACCCGTCGCGTCGAGATGCTGCCCGACCCCGAGGGCGAGATGCTCCGCGGCCTGCACGATAAAGTGCTCGAACTGGAGGCCCGTCTCAGTGACCTGGAAGAGGCGACGCATACCCACCACGCCGAGCACCGCCTGACCTACGACGCGCTCCCCGAGAGCCTCTGGCGCATTCTCTACGATAGCCCGTGGAACGGGAAGGACGAAGAGTACAATCTTGGTGCAGGGATCTAAATTGCCAATCACTATCTACAACACACTCACCCGCACCACCGAGCCGTTTGAGACGCTTGAACCCGGCGTGGTGCGCATGTATGTCTGCGGCGTGACGCCCTACGATGAGGCCCATATCGGCCACGCAATGTCGGCGGTGGTCTTTGATGTGATCCGTCGGTACCTGGAGTTCCGGGGCTATAGCGTGCGGCACATCGTCAATTTCACCGATGTGGACGATAAGGTGATTGCCCGCGCCGCGCAGCTCGGGCGCGATCCCCTGGAGTTGTCCTCTGAACTGGCCGAGGAGTTCCTGGCCCAACTCCAGGCGCTGAACGTGTTGCCCGCCAGCGCCTATCCCCGCGTCACCCGCACCATCCCCGAAATCATCGCCTTTATCCAGGGGTTGATCGAGCGCGGGCACGCCTATGTTGTCGATGGCGATGTGTACTTCCGCGTCGCCAGCGATCCCGACTATGGCAAGCTCTCCGGGCGCTCGCTCGAGGATATGCTCGCCGGCACGCGCTTTGAGGTGGACCCGCGCAAGGAGTCGCCTGCCGATTTTGCCCTCTGGAAGGCTGCCCGACCCGGCGAACCGGCCTGGGATAGCCCCTGGGGTCCGGGGCGCCCGGGCTGGCATATCGAGTGCTCGGCGATGAGTATGCAGCACCTCGGCGAGCAGATCGATATCCACGGCGGTGGCACCGATCTGATCTTTCCCCACCACGAAAATGAGATCGCCCAGAGCGAGTGCCTCACAGGGAAGCCCTTTGCGCGCTACTGGGTCCATAACGGTATGCTGCAACTGGTCAACCCCGAGACGCGGCAGGTTGAGAAGATGTCGAAGTCGCTCGGTAACGTGGTGACGGTGGCGAGTTTTCTGGAACGCTACGACGCCGATGTGTTCCGGCTGATTGTGCTGAGCAGTTCCTACCGCAGCCCGCTCACCTACAACGACGAGGTTGCCGCCGACAACGCCCGTAAGCTCGAGCGTCTGCTCACCGGCCTGCAGCCGGCTACCGGCGCCCTCACCGAGGGCCCGGCTGTCGCGGCCCTCGCCGATGCCGTCGCTACGGCCCGCGCGCACTTCGTCGCGGCGATGGACGCCGATTTCAATACCGCCGGCGCGCTGGCGGCGATCTTCGAGCTGGTGCGGGCTATCAACAGCGCCCGCGACGCCGGTGTTAGCGGCGCGCCCTTCGCCGCGGCCCAGGCCACGCTGCGCGAACTGGCCGGCGTCCTCGGGCTACGCCTCAGCCCCCGCCCCAGGGGTAAACTCCAGGACGTGGCGCCCTTCGTTGATCTGCTGGTGGAGGTGCGTACCGAGTTACGCAAGGCCCGCCAGTTTGCCCTGGCCGACCTGGTGCGCAGTCGCCTGGCCGATCTCGGCGTGACCCTTGAAGATGGACCCCAGGGCACACGGTGGAAACTGTCATGAACTGGCTCGAGCTTTCGGTTGAGGTTGACAGCGAGGCGGTCGAGGCGGTCGCCGAGGTGCTGGCGCGCTACGGTTACAACGGTGGGGTGGTGGTTGAACCGGCCTGGACGCCGGGCGGCGAAGGGCCGGAGTTTAGCTACGATACCACTCGCCCCAGTGTGCTACGCACCTACCTGCCCCTTGACGGGCAGGCCGAGGAGACGCGGCAGCGCATCGAGCAGGCCCTCTGGCACCTCGGCCAGATGCGCCCGATTGGCCCCCTCCAGACGCGCGCCCTGCAGGAGGAGGACTGGGCCAATGCCTGGAAGCAGCATTACACGGTGCTGCGGGTCGGCGAGCGCATCGTGATTGTGCCCTCGTGGCTCGACTATCAGCCTGCGCCTGCTGAGGTCGTGCTGCATCTCGATCCGGGGATGGCTTTCGGCACCGGGCTGCATCCCACCACCCGGCTCTGCCTGCGGCTGCTGGAGGACTACACGCGCCCCGGCCAGCAGGTGCTCGATCTGGGGACGGGCAGCGGCATTCTGGCAATCGCCGCCGCTCACCTGGGCGCGAGCCGGGTGCTGGCCCTCGACAATGACCCCGTGGCCGTCGCGGTGGCTGCCGAGAATGTCGCCCGCAACGGGGTGTGCGACCGGGTGACCGTGGCCGAGGGTAGCCTGGGCGCCGGCGCGCGAATGGGCCACTGGCTGAGTGGCGGCACTGGCCCGCCCGAGGCCGCTGCGCCCGGCGACGCCGCGCCCGGGGTCGGGCGCTTCGACCTCATTGTTGCCAATCTGATTGCCCGGGTGCTGATGATCCTCGCCGCCGACCTGGCTGCGGCCCTGGCGCCGGGCGGGGTATTGATCAGCAGCGGCATTCTCGAAACCCGCACAGCCGAGGTTGAGGCCGCCTTCGCCAGCGCCGGCCTGCGCCTGCTCGAACGCCACGCCGAGGGTGAATGGGTGGCGCTGGTGCACAGGCGCGATGGTCACTGAGGTGACCGTATGGGGAAACCGGGTTTCCCCATTCCCCTCCCCGTGGGGAGGGTTTGGGAGGGCACAGCCCTCCCTGGAGACTTGCTCATATGCATATGGGGAAACCGGGTTTCCCCATCCCCCTCCCTGTGGGGAGGGTTTGGGAGGGCACAGCCCTCCCTGGAGACTTGCTCATATGCATATGGGGAAACCGGGTTTCCCCATCCCCCTCCCTCCGGGAGGAATCGTTAGTTACGTGCTCGTGGTACGTGGAGAGACCAATGTCCGATCCCGAGACTTCTCTGCCTCTGCCGGTCGAGAGCCAGCCCCCTGGCCCGACCTGGCAGGCATCGCCACCCTCACCACCTGAGCCGCGTGGCCGCCGACGCCTGCTGATCCTCCTGGCCGCGGCCCTGAGCGCCTTTGTCGTCGTCGCCGGTATCGGCCTGCTCCTGGTGGTCCTCACCAACCCGGTGTTGCGGGGCCGGCTGGCCTCGCTCACCGTCGGCCAGGTCGGCCCGCCCCCTGAGGGCCCCAACAAGTTCGTTGCCGTGCCCGATGGTCCCGTGGCGATCAGTGACGATTTCAGCCAGCCCTCCAACCGCTGGGATCGCTCGCAGACCCGCATCAGCGGCGGCGCCTACGAGCTAACGCTCGAACTGCCGCACTTCGACTCCTACGGTCTCTACCTGGGCGTGCCCGATGTGCGCGACTTCGACATGGCCGTAGACGTGCTGCCGGTCAGCGGCGACCTTACCTCCGAGATCGGCATTCGCTTCCGCCAGGCCGCCCCTGATGACCACCTGCTCTTCTCGATCAGCCCCTCCGGCTACTTCCGGCTTGCCCGGGTGCGCGATGAGACCTACACTTCCCTCGTGCCCTGGACCCGCGACCCGCGTATCCGCAGGGGCCTGGGGGTGAGCAACCGGCTGCGGGTGGTCGCCGAGGGCGCGTCCATCCGGGGCTTCATCAACGGTGAGCAGGTGCTGGAGTACACCGACGAGCGCCAGCAGGTCGGCCAGCTTACCCTGGGTCTGGTAACGTTCGACCAGGGTGATCTGACGGTACGTTTCGACAATATCGAGGGCGCAGTGGCGCCCATCGTTGATGCGCCACGCGACGAATGGATCGATATGCGTGAGGATTTCAGCGATCCTGAGCGCGCGCAGTGGAGCATCGGCGGGGCCACCGTTGTGCAGGAGGCCTACGAAGTCTTTGTGGGCGGCCAGGTGGTGTCGTGGCAGCAACCGCTGCCGGTTGGCTCCTCACGGGTCGAGGGCGACTTTGTGCTGGAGGTGGACGCGACGATGGTGGAGGGAGAGGGCGGAGGCAGCGGCTATGGCCTGATGTTCGGCGACGATGCCGCCTTCAACTTCTTCGCGCTGATCGTCTTTCCCGAGGGCGGCTACATGCTCTACCGAAACGGCGCCGATAGCGGCCTGGTCATTCCCCCGGTTGCGGCACCTGTGGTGCGTACCGGCCTCAATGTCACCAACCGGATCAAGCTCGAGGTACGCGACCGGCGGCTGGCGATCAGCATTAACGACGAGGTGCTGGCCGAACTCGAGTTTGCCGACGGCGTCAGCCTGCACGGGCGAGCGGGGCTGGTCATTCAGGGTGCAGACACCTCCGGTGTTCGCGCACGCTTCGATAACTTCCGCCTGGAAGAATTGCCCTGACACCGGGGAACCCGGGGCTCTCCACCTCTCAAGTGGAGAGTTTTTGGGGCGCAACCCCCGGGTCCCGCATACCCCACCCCCTACCCTCTCCCCTGCCAGGGGAGAGGGTCAGAATCTGTCGTTGCGCTAGGTCAGCGGAGCCGGTGCATCGTAACGCCAACTCCCGCCCCCCTCTCCACGTGGAGATGCCGGAGCTGATATGAACATTGGGGAAGTGCATCGTAACGCCAACTCCCGCCCCCCTCTCCACCTACGGTGGGGGGATGGGGGGGTGAGGACCAGCAGCGCATCAGGAGGCTATCCGCCAAAAACTCTACACCTGCAAGGGGTTCACCACCCCATCCCTTCTCCGGGCGCTTATACCAATTACCGTTGATGATGCCGCATTGCCTGAAGCGATTTCAGGCGTTGTGCTGCCCAGCGTGGCAATCCACAATCCAAAATCTAAAATCCAAAATGGTATTACCCCTCCACCACCACCCGTTCCGGCCCCAGCACCTGCCGCAGCGCCTCGAGTAACGCCGGCGATACGGCGATCGTGTGCTGCGATTCGAGGACCACCGTACCCACACCGTTCGGCAGGTAGAGCGTCACCTGGTCGGGGCCGCTGCTATCGCGGAGCACGCTGTACACGTCCTGCATGCGCCGCACATCGCCTTCGTGGTCGCCGGTGCGGGGCAGGTAGAGCCGCAGCATGCGCCCGGCGGCGGGCGAGCGGGCGGGTATCTCGTGGTGATGGCCATTCCCACTCATAGCGCTCCCTCCTCCGTGACCGTTGGGGTTGAGTTTCACCTGCCGCCGGGCGCGCACGGGCGCCGCGGTCGCCACAGGCGTCGGGGCACTGGGCGGGGTCACAACAGGCGCCGGCTCCAGGTTCGGGGCAGGCGGCGCAGGCTCCGGCAGATCCCCAAGCCCTTCAAGGTCCATCTCGCTCACAGCCGGCGCTGGCTCGTCCAGGGGTGCCAGGGCGGTAGCCGCCTCAACCGTCTCGACCACCAGTTGGGTCGTATCGCGGCGGTTATCCACCCGCGCGGTGACCTTCACCACGGCATCGTCGCGCAGCAGATCGCCGTACTTTGCCAGCGCCTTGGGGAAGGCCACCAGTTCGATCGCGCCGGTGAGATCCTCAAGCGTAGCGACCAGCATCGCCTCACCCTTCCTGGTGGTGATGCGACGGACGCCGCTCAGCACCCCGAGGAAAGTCATCAGCGTACTGACGCTCTCCTCGGTAATATCGCCCAGATTACTCACCCCGGCGCGATCCATCCCCTCGAGCGCCCTGGCAATCGGATCTTCGGAGAGGGTAAGGCCAAGCAGTTCTTTCTCCCAGAGCAGTTCTTCTTTTTTATCGGCAGCCGTGGCAGGAATGGAAGGCATAGGGATACGCGGGACGTGCAGGCCAGCCACCCCGTCGCTCTGCTCGCCAAAGACATCGAACAGAGAACTCTGGCCAACATCGCGCGCCTTCTGGGCCTCCGCGGCGGCGCTTACCGCCTGGTCCAGAATGGCCAGTTTCTGACGGCGGGAGCCGGGGAGGGAGTCAAGCGCGCCGGCCTTGATCAGGCTCTCCAGGAGGCGCTTATTGAGGGCGTGGCGGTCCACTCGCGCGCAGAGATCCTCGAGCGACTGGAAGGGGCCATTAGCCTCACGTTCGGCGATAATCGCCTCAACGGGGCCTTCGCCCACATTCTTGATCGCCGCCAGGCCGAAGCGGATACCGCGTTGGTGGAGCACATCGGGCGGCAGGGGCTGGCCGGGGTCGAGGGGTTCGATGGTAAAGCCCTTGCGTGAGCGATTCACATCGGGGCCGAGCACTGCCACTCCGAGCCGGCGCGCCTCGAGGGCGCCCTTGGTCACATCTTCGAGCGCGCCGCCAGCGCCGGTGAGCACGGCGGCCATATACTCCACCGGGTAATTCACCTTCAGCCAGCAGGTCTGATAGCTGAGTAAACCGTAGAGCGTGGCGTGGGGGCGGTTGAAGGAATAGCCGGCGAAGGGCAGAATCAATTCCCACAACTGGTCGGCGATCTCCTGGCTAATACCCCGGTTGAGGCACCCCGTTTTGAAGATCGCCTCGTGCTCGGCCATCAGGGCCTTATTCTTCTTGCTAATCGCCTTGATAACGATGTACGCCTGGCCCAGGGTATAATCGGCCACCGTCTGGAGCAACTGCATAATCTGCTCCTGGTAGACAATTACCCCGTAGGTATCCTCGAGGATCGGCTCGAGAATCGGGTGGAGGTAGCGGATCTGGTCAGGATGGTGCTTATTGTGGATATAGACCGGGATCTGCTCGAGCGGGCCGGGGCGGTAGAGGGCCACCATCGCATAGAGATCCTCGACGCGGGTGGGTTTCAACTGCATGAGGTAGCGGGTCATGCCCGGCGACTCCAGTTGGAAGACATTTCTGGTTTCGCCGCGGCTGAGACTCTCAAAGACTCTGGGGTCATTGGTGGGAATATCATCGAGCCACATGCGCCGCCCGGTGGTCTGCTCGATATACATAAGCGCCTCGGCCACCACCGAGAGGTTAGTGAGGCCAAGGATATCCATCTTGAGCAGGCCCATTTTGGCGAGGGTAGGGCCTTCGTAAGCGGCCATCAGGGCGTTTTCGTCCTTCGTGGTGCGCTGGAGCGGCACAATCTCTTCCAGCGGCGTGCGGCTCACCACCACGCCGCAGGCGTGGGTGCCCACCGAGCGCATACGCCCCTCGACCCGTTGCGCGGCATCGATCAACCTGCGGAGTTCAGGCTGGGTCTCGTAGATCTGCTTCAATTCCGGCACCCGCTCCATGGCCTGGGCGATCGTGATACCCACCGGCAGCGAGGGGATCAACCTGGCGACCCGATCCACCTCACTGAGCGGCAGATCGAGCACGCGGCCCATATCGCGCAGGGCGGCCTTGGCCCCCAGGGTGCCGTAGGTGATGATCTGCGCCACATTCTCGCGCCCGTACTTGTGGGTCAAATAGTCAAGGACCTCCTGGCGGCGCGAGTCGGCGAAATCGGTGTCAATATCGGGCATCTCCAGGCGCTCGCGGGAGAGGAAGCGCTCAAAGAGCAACTTGTTCTTCACCGGGTCCACATCGGTGATGCCCAGGCAGTAGAGCACCAGCGAGGCCCCGGCGGAGCCGCGCGGCAGGCAGGGGATGCCCCGCGAGCGGGCATATTTCACGTAATCCCAGACGATCAGCATGTAGTCGGGGAAGCCGGTAGCGTTGATCACATCCAGTTCGTCACGGAGGCGGGCGACGTAGTGCTCGGGCGGATTGCCGTTAAAGCGCCGCATCAAGCCCTCTTCGCACACCAGCCGCAGGTACGAAGCGGCGTCATGCCCCTCGGGCAGATCGAACTGCGGCAACTGCACGCGCCCGAACTCCAGCTTCAGGTTGCACAACTCGGCGATGCGGCGGGTATTCTCCAGCGGCGCCGTACCGTAGCGCTTGAACTTCGCCCACATCTCCTCGCCGGACATAATGTGGTAGCTGTCGTCCATGGCAAAGTCTCTGGCGCAGAACTCACGGTAGGTGAGGTTCATACCCATCGCCATAACCATGTGCTGGGTCTCACGATCCTCCGGGCGCACAAAGTGGGTATCGTTCGTCACCACCATGGGGATGCCCAGCTCGTGGCTGATGCGCACCAGTTCGTCGTTGATGGCCTCGAGTTCAGGGGCATTGTCGTGGAGTTGCAACTCCAGATAGTAGTTCTCCGGCCCCAGCAGATCGCGAAAATAGGCCGCCGTCCGGCGCGCCTCATCAGCCTGGTGGGCCTGGATCTGGCTGATCACCTCGCCGGCAATGCACGACGAGGTAACGATCAACCCCTCGTGGTACTGTTCGAGCAAGTCGCGGTCAATCCGCGGGCGGGCAAAGACGCCCTTGCCCATCCCATCGAGGTGGGCGCGGGTGGTGAGCCGGACCAGGTTGCGATAGCCGGTCTCGTTTCTGGCAAGCAGCAGGAGATGGTAGTAGTTCTTTCCGCCGCGAACCATGGGATCGCTGCGCGATCCGGGGGCGAGGTAGGCCTCCATGCCAATGATCGGCTTGATGCCGGCCTTCTTCGCCACCTCGTAGAACTCGATCGCCCCGTACATCACGCCGTGATCGGTGAGCGCAATGCTGTCCATTCCTAGCTCGGCGGCCCGCGCGGCAATCGCCGCTGTCGAGGCGTAGCCGTCGAGCAGGCTGTACTCTGAGTGGACGTGCAGGTGGACGAAGTCCTTCATAGCACTCACGCTCCCGGCCCGCTCCGCGGGCCGCTGATGTGACGCACTCCAGGCATGTGCAGGCCGCCGGGCCTTGCGCCCGCGCTGGCTACACGCTCGGTGTATCAGAAATTCTTTACAGTTGACACTGCTGCCGAACGTTCTGGAGAGAAGAGAAACGTATGTTTTCCACAATACGCTGTCAGCAGATCCGCATTACAATGGCATGAATAAACATAATGCGTGGTGCGAACAGGTTTTCGGTATGCAGGTTCTATTATAGCACAGGCCAGGCGCGCGTAAAGAGTGTAAAGGCATCAACTCAGGGTTTGAGCGACCTCCCCCACCCTCCGGAGGGTGCGCTACCCCGGCGGGCAGGGGTAGCGCAGGAGCCGGGCCAGTGCTCTGGCCCTACTCGTACCGCAGGGCCACCAGGGGGTCGAGGCGCGCGGCGCGGGCGGCGGGATAGAGGCCGGCCACAATCCCCACCAGAGCTGCAAAGCCCAGCGCGGCCAGGGCCAGCCACCAGGGGGTGACGAAGAAGGCGCCTTCGATCGGCAGGCGCTCGCGCGCGATGTACCAGTTGATGATATAGTTAAGCAGAATGCCGATCAGCCAGCCGCCAAGAATCCCCAGCGCGCCGCCGATCAGCCCGATCAGCCCGGCTTCGAGCATGAAGATGCCGCGGATGTCGCCGCGCGAGGCGCCGATGGCCTTCAACGTGCCGATCTCGCGGGTGCGCTCGTAGATCGCCATGATCATGGTGTTGACGATGCCCAGGCTTGCCACGAACAGCGCCAGCCCTCCCACCGACGCCAGCATGACGTTGATCACTGCAAAGACCCGGTTGGCCTGCTGCAGGATGAGTTCGAGCGATTGCACCCGGAAGCCCTCGCTCCGCAGCGCGCGCACGATCTCCGCGGCCGCTGCGACGTCGCCGGCCCGTATCACCGCTTCGTCATAGCCGTAACGCTCAAGGTAGTCGGGAGCGTTGAACCACCAGGCTTTCATCGCCGCCATATCTGCCGTTGTTGCCTGCACTTCATTGTCGGCTCCATCGCTGATGCCCACCACGGTGAGCGGAAAGCGTTCGCTTTCGCCCCGCGGGCTGCGCAGCACGATTGCCACCTCCTGGCCCAGCAGTTCCTCGGGGCGCGCGCCCGCCGGCAGGGCGCCTGCGGCCAGCACCACCTGGCCTGGCTGCTCGAGCGGGCCCAGGGCGCCGGCCAGGGCCGCAGGCGGCGCCCGAAAAGGGTTGGCGATCAGGTCCAACCCGGTGACCCGCACCCGCCGCGTCCCCCCATCGGGCAATTCCAGCAGCGTGGTGACCTGGTCAAGGTTCACCCGCGTGGTCACGTCGCGCACGCCGGGCAGTTGCCTCCAGCGCGCCGCCACCTCCGGGGTGATCGGCTGAGCGGGTGTCGGGGCGCTGAACTGGGTGAAGAAGTCCTGCTCCCGGGGCTGACCGGGACGCACAAAGACGTTCTCCAGCCCCAGGGCGGCGAACTGGTCGCGAATCTCACGCTGCACCCCTACGCCCAGCGACACCATGGTCACAATGGTCAGAATCCCAACAATCACCCCGGTCGAGGTCAGGGCGGTGCGCACCTTACGGCGGCCCAGGTTCTCCAGGGCCGTTTGCAGCATGTCGTGAAAGGTCATCGCCTGGTTGTCTCCTCGTAGCAGGCATCTGGCTGCCAGGGCCGATGCAGAGAAATGGGGAACCCCGGGTTTCCCATTCCTCAATCGCTGGTGGGGGCGCCCGGCGCCCCGGCAGGTAGGGGTGTCGTCATCCCTGCGGCTGCGCCGCACAACACCAGAATGAACATATTTGTTCTTGGGAGGGCGCAGCCCTCCCAAACCCTCCCGGTGGCGGGGAGGGCTTGCCGCCCCCACAGGCAAGGGGATGGGGAAACCCGGTTTCCCCGTATGTTCACCTCAGAAGGCTAGAATCCCACCTCAACAATCGTGCGCCCCGTCCGATCCTGGAAGAAGCCCACCCCGTCCTGGATCAGGCCAACGTAGAAGCCCATTTTTGTCTCCCGTTGCAATACGCGCACCCGCCCGACAATGGTGATCTCTTCGCCGGGCATGAAGAAATCTTCGACTCCGGGCACGCTCCACTGCTCGGGGGGCCTGGCGCTGAGCGCCCAGCGGAAGGGGTAGCGTTTGGCGCCGCCGCCGCTGTTGGCGTCCCAATCCATGCCCAGGCGCCAGAAGCCGCCGGCCTGAGCGGCGTAGCGCCCTTCCTCGACCGAGGAGAAGACCTGATCGGTTGTGTACTCAAAGCCGCTGGGCGGGCCGTAGGTGCGGATGGGTACGGCGCCGGTGTTTCGCACGCGCACGGTGACGGTGATGACCTCGCCGAGCATCACCCGCTGCGGAGCGATGTAGGCCGAGACGATCCGCGCCTCGGGTTGGCCAACATTCGCCAGTTCGATGGCCCCCTGGCGCTGCACCAGGTTGCCGAAACGGTCCTCGGCGCGCACGGTATAGGTATAGACGCCCGCCGGCAGCAGGGCGCCATTGGGGCGCTTGCCGTTCCAGACGTGGCGCTGCTCATACGGTCCTTCGTCTTCGCGCGTCACTACGGGGATGATTTCGCCGTTGGGGGCGATCACCTCAATGTCCACGGTGGCGCTCACGGGCAGCCGGTAGGTGAACTCGGCGACGTCGTCAATCGCGTCGGCATTGGGTGAGATACTCGCCGGTGCGACGGTGAGGTTCTCGATGTCAGGCAGAGGCGTCTCGCCTCCGGTGATGCTGAGGGCCAGACGCCGCTCGTCGCGCTGGCCGGCGTCGGTCTGGGCGGCCACGACGATAGTGTAGGCCCCGGGCGGCAACAGGCGGCGCACCAGCACCGGGTCGCCGGTGGGCGCCGTTCCATCGAAGCGCAGCACGTAGGGCGTGCGGCTGGCCGCGCGGGGCTGGGCGCGCCGCAGGTCGTAGCGCGTGCCGCTGGCATCAAGCACGTAGATGTCCACCGTGGCGTCGCGGCCCACGGTGTAGCTGATCGTCAGCGGGGCGCTCGCCTCGGTCGGGGCGAACGTATCGGCGCTGAGCGCTACTTCTCCCAGCAGTGGCCCGCCGGCACAGCCGATCAGCAGCAGAGCCGCAGCCAGGAGCGCGATCATTCCTACCCCGGCGCGAATGCGGGCCGGCAAACGAGACATACGCATAGCAGATACGTTCCTGATCTGAGCCTGAGGGCTACCGGGTTTCTCCGTACCCCTGCCCACGGGAGGATGCCAGGCGCCTCCATCACTGGTGGTAACGGTGGAGGAACCGGGCTTCCCACCGGCGGTGAGCCTGACGAACTGCCCTCTTCCCGGCGGAGAGGGGGGCGAGGGCGCAGCCCTTCCAGGAACACCCCTGGTTCGTTCCGGTTATGTGCGGCACAACCGCATAGGAGTGTATCATACATTATGCGGCTGCGCCGCATAAGGGGATGATAAGGGATTCTCCTGGGAGGGCTGCGCCCTCCCAAACCCTCCCGGTACGCACGGCTTGCCATCTCCGCGCGCGACGGGAACCGCCGGTCCGGGCCGGCGCGCCTGGTATAATGCCCTGGCGTAACCGGGTTTTCCCCCTGCTATTCCTATGACTACGATTGCGTTTCTGGTGACAGCCCTCTGGCGTGGGAGTGTGAATCTCTGGCGCCGCCTCCGCCGCCGCCGCATCGACTGGGTGCGCATGGAGGTGAGCGGCGCCTTGCCCGAACTGACCGAGCCGCTCGTCTGGTGGCAGCGCGGCTTCGGCGGGGTCGCCGCGCCGGTCAGCCTCCAGATTCTCCGGCGTCGCTTCGAGCGCCTGGCCGACGACCCGCACATCCGCGGCGTAGTGCTGATGATCCGCGATCTCAGCGCGGGCTGGGCCAGCATCCAGAGCCTCCACGAGATCCTCCGCTTCTACCGCGACACTGGCAAGCGGGTGGTGGCCTATCTGCCCGCCGCCGACACGCGCACCTACTTCGCCGCCTGTGGCGCCGACACGGTGCTGATGCCGCCCACGGCCTATCTCAACCTGACCGGCCTGCGCGTCGAACTAACCTTCTTTGGCGACGCGCTGCGCCTGGCGGGGCTGGAGGCCGAGGTCATCGCCGTATCGCCCTACAAGAGCGGTGGTGACCAGTTGACCCGCGCCTCACTCTCACCCGAGGCCCGCGAGCAACTCGAACGCCTCATGGACGATCGCTTCACCATGCTCGTCGAGACCATCGCCGCCGCGCGCGGTCTCACGGACGAGCGGGTTCGCGCGCTGATCAACCAGGCTCCTTTTCGCGCCGCCGCCGGCTGCGAGGCCGGCCTGCTCGATGGCGCCCTCTACGAAGACGAACTGGAGGCCTATCTGCAGCGCCTCGACGCCAAAGCCGCCCCCTCGGCCACGCCAGCGCCCGCCTCCCCCGCCAGCAGCAACCCCGGACCGAGGCTCGTTGACTGGCTGCAAGCCGACCGCTGGCTGCCCCTGCCGCCCGCGCGTCGCGAGCGCCGCCTTGTGGGCGTCATCCCCGTCATCGGGGCCATCGCCACCGGGCCGAGTCGGCGCTCGCCGCTGCCACTGCCCATCCTCGGCGGCAGTCTGGCCGGCAGCGATACCATCGTCCAGGCCTTGCGCCGCGCCGAGCGTGACACGCGCGTAGCCGCCGTGGTGATGCACATCGACTCGCCTGGCGGAGACTCCTTCGCCTCCGACCTGATCTGGCGCGAGGCGCTGCGTCTCAGCCGGCGCAAACCTCTGGTGGTAAGCATGGGCGACGTGGCAGCTTCCGGGGGCTACTACATCGCCGCCCCGGCGCGGGCGATCGTCGCCCGTCCGGCTACCCTTACCGGCAGCATCGGCGTCTACGCGGTGCGGCCAAACGGCGCCGCCTTGCTCGAGCGGGCGCGCATAGGCGTGGACGTGATCAGCCGGGGGGCCAACAGCGGCCTCTTTTCGCCCCTGCGCCCACTCGAGGCCAGCGAGCGCGACGCCCTCACCCGCACGGTATTTGAGACCTACGCGACCTTCAAGGATCGGGTGCGCGAAGGGCGCGGCATCGAGGAGGAACGACTGGAGCCGATGGTCGGCGGGCGCGTCTGGACGGGGCGCGAGGCGGCCCTGTTCGGCCTGGTGGACGACCTGGGGGGCCTGCCTGCCGCCGTAGCCCGCGCCCGCGAACTGGCCAGTCTACCCTCCGATCCCCGACCCGCGCTGCTGATCGTCCGCGGCGGAGGCCGGCGCGATCTGCTGCCGCGCCCCTTTCCGCCCGACGAGCCCCGGGGCTGGCTCCCCGCCCTGCTGGAGGAGGCCCTGCGCACACGGGTGCTCGCCGCGCTGCCCTTCATGTTCCGCGAAGCCTGAGAGCTTATACCATTTTGGATTGTGGATTGCCACGCTGGGCAGCACAACACCATCGCGTTCGCGGTATACGAGGATCGTGGCGCCCGTGCTCGCGCGGCCGATGGGTTGGCGCGCATCCTTTGAAGGGCTGCGCCCTCCCTGGCGGTGGCTCAATCGGCCTGCGCCGGGACGGCCTGCCGCGTCAAGGCCCGCCCGCCTGCCAGCGAGGGCACGAGCGCCAGCAGTACCAGGCCCGCCGCAACGCGCATCGCCAGGTCGAAGCCAGCGGCCAGGGTCGCGGGGGGAGCAGCGGTAATCGGGGTGATCGGGCCGCCGTGGAGGGCAAAGACGCGCGAGGCCCAGACGGCCCCTGCAATGGCGACGCCTGCCGTCTGGCCCAGGTTGCGCATCACCGCCAGCAGGCCGCTGGCCACCCCGAGGGCCTCACGCGGCGCATTGCCCAGCACGGCACTGTTGTTGGGGCTCTGAAACAGGCCCACCCCAACGCCGAGCACGAGCAGGCAGCCAATCAGGTACGCCAGCGGCGTGCCGGTGGTAGCAAAACTCAGCCCGATCAAACTGGCCGCGGTGATCAGCAAGCCGGCTACGGTAAGCACCCGCGGCCCGATGCGGTCGGAGAGGCGCCCGCTGATCGGCGCGCTGAGCGAGAGCGCCAGCGGCAAACCCATCAGCGCCAGCCCGGTGGTTTGCAGGTCGAGATCGAGCACAAACTGCAGAAAGAGCGGGGTCAGGATCAGATTGAAGGCCAGGCCCAGAAAAAGCAGAAAGCTGGCCAGCAGATTGAGTGAAAAAGCCGGCGAGCGAAACATGCGTAGACTGATCATCGGATGGGGAAAGCGGCGCTCCCAGGCCACGAAACCCGCCCCGGCCACAGCGAACAGGACGAACAGCCCGGCGATGCGCAGATCCTTCCAGCCCCAGATCGGCCCCTCGGTGAGGGCAAGCAGCAGCCCCGACAGGGCAGCCATCAGCAACAGCGCGCCGACCACGTCGAACACCTGCCCGCGCGCTGGCGAGCGATCGGGAGCGATGCTGCGCAGGGTGAGCCAGATACCCGCCATCCCCAGCGGAACATTGACGAAGAAAATCGCCTCCCAACCAACATAGCGCAGCAACACGCCGCCAAGAGCCGGGCCGATCAGAATGCCCGCCGCCACAAAAGAGCCGATAGCGCCCAGCGCCGTGCCACGCTCACTCTGGGGAAACGCCGCAACGAGCAAGGCCGGCCCGACCGCCTGAATCATCGCCGCGCCCACTCCCTGCAGTACCCGAAAGCCGATCAACGCGCCGACGGTGGGAGCCAGCCCGCACAGCGCCGATGCCAGCGTGAAGATCCCGAACCCGATGACGTACACCCGGCGCTTGCCGAACATATCCCCCAGCCGGCCCATCAACAGCAGTAAACACGAGATGGTCAGCAGGTAGGCCAGCATCACCCACTCGACCACGTTGAGGTTGCTGTTGAACGCGCCGACGAGGGCGCCCAGGGCGATGTTGACAATCGAGCCGTCTATCGTGGAGAGCAGCACACCGCTGCCCACTGCCGCCAGCGCCCACCATTTGCGCGAATAGTCGTTCACCGGTGATCCTTATGTCACTGCGGGGCCAGATCGCCTTATTGTAGCACCGGTTGGAAGGGCGCCACCGCCGGGAGAGCGGCGTCCTCCCGGCGGGAGTTATGACGAGCGCTAGATCGCAAGGCGCGCACAGGCGCGCCGATCGCGCTCCAATGCAAAGCGCCCCGCCGAACGTCGGCGGAGCGCTTTGCAGCGAACCGATGTGAAGAGGTTAGCGGCTCAGACCGCTGTTGATCTGGGAGAAGACCTGCGACACGCGGTTGCCGAGCAGCGTCAGGATACCGATAACAACAATAGCAATCAGGACAAGAATGAGCGCGTACTCGACGAGGCCCTGGCCCTCTTCCTTGGCGAAGAAGCTGCGAAGCATCGGTTGTACTCCTGTGTGTGATCTGGATTGAAGGGTAGAACGTTGAACCGACAGGCGTACATAGGATGAACAACTGGTTCGAACACCAGCCTAGCGGCTCAGGCCGCTGTTGATCTGCGAGAAGACCTGCGACACGCGGCTGCCGAGCAGCGTCAGGATACCGATAACTACAATGGCGATCAGCACGAGAATGAGCGCATACTCGACCAGGCCCTGGCCCTCTTCCTTGGCGAAGAAGCTGCGAAGCATTGTTTCACCTCCCTTCTGTTACGAGTGTCGTTCGTAGAGGCGCTGCTCTACGTGTTGGCAGTATAGGTCGTAGGATCCAAAACGACAATAGTCAGAAGGTACTGTGCATGCGCGGGTACTGAGTTTGCCAGTTCTGATGCCTAACAGGGACCTTTGGTAAGGGGAGGCCGGCTTTCCCCGCTGTTCCTGTCAGCCGTCTATGCGGCTGCGTCACACAACGCTAGAATACTTGTTCTTGGGAGGGCTGCGCCCTCCCAAACCCTCCCCTCAGGAAGGGGCGTGGGGAAACCCGGTTTCCCCATGTCCCAACCGCTGCTGGGAGCGGCTGGCGCCCCACAGGCAGGGGTATGGGAAAACCCGGTTTCCCCGTATTTTCACCTCAGGGTCAAAACATCTATCACATTCAACACAACGGTGATGATTGCTCCGAACGCCAGGGTGAGAGCGAGGCTCCAGAGCAGCACACGGGCGGCGTAGGGATTACGGCGGCGCGCGAACCACCAGCCGATGATCTGTGCCAGGGGCGCCAGCAAACTGAAGAACAACGGCGCGCCCAGGGCCAGCCAGCGGGGCGCGCCGCCCGCAGCGGCGAGGATGCCGAACAACCCGAAGGCGTTCACCATGAGCAGCAGACTCAGCCCGGCGACTGCGCAACCCAGCGGCCAGGCTGGGTAGGTGCGCTGCGGCTGCGGTGGGGAGTCAGGCTCGCTCAGGGGGAGGCGCTCCTCAGCCATGGGGTCACCGTGAAGGCGGGGCGAAACTGGCGCCCCCTGCCCTGACGCGCCCACAAGGGGCAACCGGGTTGCCCCTGTGGGCACATCAGGCGCCACTTGCCAGGCGCACAACGCCCGATGAAAAGGCTAAACGTTCCTGGGAGGGCCGTGCCCTCCCAAACCCTCCCCTCAGGAAGGGGTATGGGGAAATCCGGGTTCCCCATGTCCCAACCGCTGTTGGGAGCGGCTGGCGCCCCCACAGGCAGGGGTGCGGTTCGACAGGCTCACCGCAGGTGGGGAAACCCGGTTTCCCCATATGTTCACATCAGTACTGTAAAATTATGACTTCCCCAGCACGTACCTGAAGATCAGAATAAACTGATGCACTTGATTGGACACAAAGGCGAAAGGGTAGCCAAAGGGATACAGGTTGAGGCTCTGGTCATGCCAGATGCGATAACCGCGGAACTCCAATCCCGGCACCTGGCCCAGAGTGGTCACAATATCGGCATGAAGCATATTGTGATGCTCGGCGGTCGGTTGCAAGTCCTTGGTGAAGAGCACCAGATGGCCTCCAGGCTTTAGCGCAGCAAGCGCGCCCTCCAGCACCCGGCGCAACTCACACAGGAACTCCCAGTAGCCCAGATTCCCCAGATCGGCGGGGGAGGCGGTGAAAGGGGTCGGCGCGCTTGCGCCGCGCTTCTTGCGCTCGCCGGTCTTCTCGCGGGACTGCATGGCCGCATAGGGCGGGTCGGTGAGGATCAGGTCGAAGGGGCGCTCACGAACCGCCTCGAGGCGAGCCAGATCGCGCGCATCGGCCACCAGGTAGGGTTGGGGCGCGATCCCGAGCCGGGCACAGACAGCCCGGTAGATCTCCGCATAGGCCGGCGAAAGGTCCACTCCCACCGCTGTGCGTTCTTCCAGCGAACAGGCGATCAACGTACCGCCGACGCCAGCGAAGGGGTCGAGCACGTGGCCGCCGCGGCGGGTGAAGAAGCGCACCAGCTCGGCCAGCAGTTGCGGGGGTTTCGGCGAGGGATGCGCGCGCCGCAGCTCGTGAGCGTAACTCTCGGGACCTTTTGTTGGATAGCGCGTGCTGATCACCGAACGCAGCGCATACGTCCACTCGCGCCCGCTCAGGTCATTCAGGCGGTTGCGTGGGTCTACGCCGGGAATGTCGGTCGGGTCGTCCATACCTGTCGGGTCGTCAGGCCCTGCTCAGCGCCAGGCCGCTATGAGCGCCGTGAACTCGCGGAACAGGTACGTCGCATCGTGAGGACCGGGGCCGGCTTCGGGATGGTACTGCACGCTGAAACAGCCCAGCCCCGGGTGACGCAGGCCCTCCACTGTCTGGTCGTTCAGGTTGATGTGGGTCACCTCCACCTCGGGCGGGAGGGTATCGGGGTCCACGGCGAAGCCGTGGTTCTGCGACGTGATCTCCACCCGGCCAGTCGGCAGGTGGCGCACCGGGTGATTGGCGCCGTGGTGGCCGAAGGGCAATTTGTAGGTGCGCGCCCCCAGGGCCAGGCCCATCAACTGATGGCCCAGGCAGATGCCGAACACCGGCACACGCCCCAGCAGGTTGCGCAGGGTCTCGAAGGCGTAGGTTGCCGCGGCGGGATCGCCCGGCCCGTTGGAGTAGAAGACGCCGTCGGGCCGCAGGGCCAGAGCCTCGCTTGCCGGCGTGGTGGCCGGCACCACCGTCACCCGGCAACCATGGTCAACCAGGCGGCGCAGGATAGTGCGCTTCAGGCCGAAGTCATAGGCGACGACGTGGTAGGTCAGCGGCGGGACGCCATCGGGATACATCGGACCGAACGGCGCCGAGCCTTCGGCCCAGTGGTATGGCTCTTCGCAGGTAACCGCCCGCGTCAGGTCGAGGCCCTCCATTGGCGGGGCCTGGCGAGCCTTTGCCAGCAGCGTCTCAACCGGCTCGCCGGTAGTTGAGATAATGCCGCGCATGGCCCCGGCAGTGCGAATATGCCGGGTGAGCGCCCGTGTGTCCACCTCACTGATAGCAACAATGCGGTGTTCACGCAACAACTGGGCCAGACTGCCCCGGGCGCGCCATGAACTGAAGTTCTCGCTGTAGGCGCGCACGATGAAGCCGGCCACCTGGGGGCGGAGCGACTCGGGATCAAAATCGTTGACTCCTGTATTCCCGATGTGCGGGGCGGTCATCGTCACCAACTGGCCGCAGTACGAGGGATCGGTCAGGATCTCCTGGTACCCTGTCATGCCGGTGTGGAAGACCACTTCGCCAATGCACTGGCCCGGGGCGCCGAACGAGCGGCCCGGAAAGACGCGGCCATCTTCGAGTACGAGTACTGCGTCCATAACGTTATGCGCCTCTGCTACGCATCCGGGGAAACCCGGTTTCCCTGAGGCGTGGTTCAGATCCGCTTGACAATCCGGCCTTCATCTCCACGCCTCGACAGCCCTGCAAGCCGGTTGTGCGGGGGTGTAGAGCTGTGGGGATGTGGAGCGAGACGGTAACCTTCAAACGCCCGCTTGTGAACCTTGCCTAACCCCCCAACCGCCCTTGAACCTCTCCACGCCTCGACAGCCCTGCAAGCCGGTTGTGTGGGGGTGTAGAGCGGTGGGGATGTGGAACGAGACGGTAACGTTCAAACGCCCGCTTGTGAACCTTGCCTAACCCCCCAACCGCCCTTGAACCTCCGTCAAGGAGGTTATGGTATGCCTGTATCGAGGCTCATTGTAGCATGCCATGGCGGGTATAATGCGACACATGCGCCTGCTCTTACTCTACAAAGACTACCCGCCGGTGACGGGGGGCATCGAGAACCACCTGCGCCTGCTGGCGGAGGGACTGGCGGCCCGAGGGCACACTGTGACAGTCCTGGTGAGCAGTGTTGCACATCGTACCAGAGTGACAGAGGAGAACAGCGTGCGTGTGATCCGGGCCGGTCGCCTGGCAACCCTGGCCTCCACGCCCCTCAGCCCGACCCTGCCATGGCTGCTGGCCCACACGCGGCCCAACCTGATCCATCTGCACCACCCCTTTCCGCCCGGCGACTTGGCGGTGCTGCTTGCCGCGCGGCGAATACCGCTGGTGGTAACCTATCACAGCGACATTGTGCGCCAGCGTCGTCTGGCGCGCGCCCTGGCGCCCCTGTTGCGGCGGACGCTGCGGCGTTCGGCGCGCATTATCGCGAGCAGCCCGGCCTACATCCGCTCATCGCCGCTGCTGGCGCCCCTGGCCTCCCGCTGCCGGGTGGTACCCTTCGGGGTGCCGCTGGAACGCTTCGGCACGGCTGACCCGCAGCGGGTGGCGGCGTTGCGCGCGCGCTTTCCAGGCCCTCTGGTGCTCTTCGTCGGGCGGCTACGCTACTACAAGGGCGCCGACCGACTGGTGCGGGCTATGGCCGGGGCGCCTGCGCGGGCCGTCCTGGTTGGCGGCGACGCCTCGGTGCGGCGCGCCGATCTGGAGGCCCTCGCGACGCGCCTGGGGATCGAGGAGCGCGTACACTTTGTCGGGGAGCAACCTGAGGACAGCCTGCGCGCCTGGTACCACGCCGCCGATGTCTTTGCTCTGCCCGCAGTAGAGCGGAGCGAAGCCTTCGGTATTGTCCAGGTCGAGGCCCAGGCCGCCGGGCTGCCGGTCGTAACCACCGAGGTGGGCACCGGCACCAGCTACGTAACGCTCCACGGGCGCACCGGCTTCGTCGTGCCGCCCGACGATGTGCCTGCGCTGGCCCGCGCGCTGCGCGTGCTCATCGCCAACCCCGACCTGGCGCAGGCCCTCGGCGCTGCGGGCCGCGCCCGCGCCGCCCGCGAGTTCAGCCTGGAGCGCATGCTCGACCGGATCGAGGACGTGTATAGCGAGGCGTTGGAGGACCCGGCTTGCTGAGGCACTATCTGGTACCCTGAGGTAAAAATCCGGGAAATCGGGTCTCCCCATCCCCCTGCCCGGCGGGGCGCCTGACGACCCCTCCGCCGGTTGGAATACGGGGAAGCCGGGTTTCCCCACATCCCCCTGCCTGGGGGGAGGGTGTGGGAGGACTACGTTCTCCCGTGTGAAGGTACGGGGAAACCTGGTTTCCCCATCGTTTCGCGGTAGAGCGTACCAGAGGCGAGAGGTAACCGGCAGCTCAGTACCACAACACAAAGGGCATGACTATGAGCGACCCCATTGACCGGCTGCGGGCCCGGTTGCGCGCCGCGGCCATTCCCGCTACCGACGACGATCTGGCCGGCATTCAGGCCAGGGGCTTCCTGAGTCGCCTGGAGGACTTCGAGCGCATCGTCGCCGGTATTCCCGCCGAGACCCTGCCCGACTTCCTGGACGCTGGCAGCCTGCCGGCTCCGGTGGAGGCTCCGGCCCCATCGCCGCCTGCCGCGGCCCCGCCACCGCCTGCCGACACGCTGCTCGGCGCCGCGGCAGCCATCCGCACGGGCGCCACCACTCCCACGGCGCTGGTCGAGGCGGCCCTGGCCCGCATCGCGGCCCTCGACGGCTCCTTGAACGCCTTCCAACTCGTCCTGGCCGAGCAGGCCCTGGCCGACGCCCGTCGCGCCGAGGCCGAACTGGCCGCCGGCCAGGATCGCGGGCCGCTCCACGGCCTTCCGGTGGCGGTGAAGGATCTGCTGGACATGGCCGGACTGCCCACCACTGCCGGCTCGTTGATCCTGGCCCATACTATCGCCGCAACTGACGCCACCGCGGTAGCCCGCCTTCGCGCCGCCGGGGCGATTATTATCGGCAAAACGCGCCTCTCCGAGTTCGCCTACTCGCCCGGCTCGAACAACGCCCACTACGGCGCCACGGCCAACCCCTTCGACCCCACCCGCGACTCCGGCGGCTCCAGCAGTGGCTCGGCGGTGGCGGTGGCCACGGGTATGGCCCTTGCCGCGCTGGGCACCGACACGGGCTGCTCGATCCGCATCCCCGCAGCCTTCTGCGGGCTGGTGGGCCTGAAGCCCACCTGGGGCCGCACCAGCCTGGCCGGCGCCGTCCCGCTTTCCTGGTCGCTTGACCATCTCGGCCCACTCACGCGCAGCGTCGCAGACGCGGCCGCGCTCCTGGCGCTCCTGGCCGGCCCCGATCCCCGCGACGGGCGCACGCTGCGCCCGGTTCCGCCTTTCGTCGCTGAGGGACTGGAAGCGGACGTGCGCGGGCTGCGAGTGGGACTGGTGCGAGAAGACGGCTCGGGAAGGCCGCTGGCGGAGGAAGAACAACTGGCGGCAGCCCGACGCGGCGCCACAGTTCTGGCCGCAGCGGGGGCCGAGGTAGTCGAACTCGACGTGCTCGAACTTGACCGTCTGCGCGTAATCGGCACGGCCCTCCTGGGGATGGAGGCGTCCGCCTTTCATCTGCCCTGGCTGCAAACGCGCCTTGACGCCTACGGCGAGTTTCCGCGCCAGCGGCTGCTGGCCAATTTCGCCTACGAGTCAGGCGCCTTTATCCGCGCGCAGCAGGGCCGGGCCGCTCTGCGCCGGGCAATAAGCGACCGGCTCGCCGGGTTGGACCTGCTGGTGCTGCCGATCCATCCGGGGCCTATCCCGGCCCGGGGCGTGCCGGCCAGCAACGGCCTGGCCATTCCCTTCAACTGTCTGGGATGGCCGGCCCTGACCATGCCCGCCGGACGGGGCAGCGACGGCTTGCCTCTCTCTGTGCAACTGGTGGCTCGTCCCTGGCAGGAAGCTACGCTGTTCCGCGCCGCGTCGGTGGTCGAGCGGGGAACCCCGGCGGCGCCATGAGCGCGCCCACCGGGGTTGCCCTGGCGCAACTCCGGGCGGCCTCTTCCGGCGCCAGCCGCCTGTGCGGCCGGCGCCGCACAACAACCACGATGAACACGGGTTTGTTCCTGGGAGGGCGTAGAGGCGCGGCGGCAGCGCGCCTCTACGCCCACACCCTCCCGCGCGCCGGCTATGTTCACGTCAGGCGCCTTGCTCCACAACGAGACGGTACAGCCCGCCCCCGTGGTCGGTCAGGTAGAGTTCACCGGATTCGTCCTCGCCGAAGGAACTGGGGCGAATCTTCAGAACGTCCAGCAGCGCGCCGGTCCAGCCAGCGGCATCGGCGCGCAGCCCCCAGAGGTTGCCACTGCAATAGTCTGCGTACAGGTACACCCCCACAAGCCGGGGGAAGGCCGCCCCACGGTAGACATAGCCGCCGGTGATCGAACAGCCCCCGGCAGGCGAAGCGTGGCCGTAGACCGCAATCGGCAACTCCAGGCCGCTCTGGTCGCACGTACTGGCGCGAAAGCATTCCTGGCCCTCCATAATCTTCCAGCCATAGTTCGCGCCGCCCGAACTGCCGCCGGGCTGAAAGTGAACCTCTTCCCAGGCATTCTGACCCACATCGGCGATGAACAGGTCGCCCGTAGCGCGGTCGAAGGAGAAACGCCAGGGGTTACGCAGCCCGTAGGCCCAGATCTCCGGACGAGCGCCAGCGCGTTTCAGCATCGGGTTATCGGGAGGAATGGCATAGGGCGCGGCGCCGTCCACATCAATGCGCAGCAATTTGCCGAGAAGCGTGTCGAGGCGCTGCCCGTTGTTCCAGGGGTCGCCCGCGGCGCCGCCGTCACCGGTGCCGATGTACAGGTAGCCATCGGGACCGAACTTCAGCAGGCCACCGTTATGGTTGGCTGCAGGCTGCTCAATCGTCAACAGCACGGCGGCGCTGCGCGGATCGGCCTGGTCGGGGTTGGTAGCGGCGACCCGGTAGCGGGCCACGACCGTGGCGCCGTCGCGGTTGGTGTAACTCACAAAAAACATCCCATTGTCGGCGAAGCGGGGATGGAAGGCGATGCTGAGCAGCCCCTGCTCATTGCCGCGCGAGCCAACCAGGGCTGCAATGTCGAGAAAGGGTTGGGGCAACAACCGTCCATTGCGCACAATGCGCACCTGTCCGGCCTGTTCGACCACAAAGAGCCGCCCGCTGCCGTCGCCCGCGCTGGTCACGTGGGTGGGCCGGCGCAACCCCTGCACGACTGGCACGAGGCGGAACGAGAGCTGTTCGAGATCGCCGGTGAGCGCGGAGGACGCGGGCAGCGGCGCAGTTGCCGCAGCCGTCGCCGGGGGGCGCGCCGGTGGCGGCGTGGGCGTGGAAACCGGCGCAGCGCTGGACGCCACCCCGCAGCCGGCCAGCAGGACCACGATCAGCAACGCAACAACAAGCCGTCCAGGCATAACGGTGAGGTATCCTTTCAGTGGAGTTGATGTGATATATGGGGCAACCGGGTTGCCCCATCCCCCGGCCCATCGGAGCCTCAGGCGACCCCGCCTGCGGTTGGGGCGTGGGGCAACCGGGTTGCCCCATGCCCCTCCCCGGCAGCGCGCGGCGCAGCCGCATAGACGACTGGAGTCAGGATACCACAGCCTTCAGGATACCACAGCCTTGGGGGCGGGGTATGGGGGAACGAGGGTGGGAGTTTTTCCGGGAGAGCTGCGCCTTCCCCACCCTTCCACCGGCGTGGGGGGCTCTCAAGTGTAGAGTTTTTGGGGGGTGCAACCCCTGGGTCCCGCATACCCCACCCCCCTGCCCTTTCTCCTGCCAGGGAAGGGAGTCAGAATCTGGCGTTGCGGCACGTCAGCAGAACCGGTGTATCGCAGCGTCAGCCACATACCCCCCTCTCCCGCTCAGGGAGAGGGGGGCAGGGGGGGTGAGGACCAGCAGCGCATCAGGACGCCATCCGCCAAAACCTCTACACCTGAAAGGGGCCGCCCCCTCCCCGCAGGGAGCGGGTTGGGGAAACCCGGTTTCCCCATATGTTCACCTCAGTTTTGTGCGGTGTAACGCACATCTTGACTTAAAAGATCATCTTCCGCTCGGCCAGTTTCGCGTCAATCGTCGCCTGGATGCGCTCACGGACCAGCTCCGTCAGGCCAAGAACCGTCAGAGGATCGTCGGCCTCGGACGGGTCGTAGGTATGGGTGGGCAACGGCTCGCAGAACGTAATGAACCAGCGCGTGGGCAGAGGAATAGCCCCGAAGATCCCCAGCCAGGGGAAGAAGGGCGTAATCGGAAAGTAGGGCATCCCCAGGAGCCTGGCAATCGGCTGGGCATTGCCGAGCATCGGATAGATCTCTTCGGCGCCCACGACCGCCACAGGCACGATGGGCGCCCGGGCGCGCAGCGCCGCCTGCACAAAGCCGCCGCGACCGAAGCGGGCGAGTTTGTAGCGATCTTTGTAGAGCTTGCCTACCCCTTTGAGACCCTCCGGGAAGACGCAGACCAGTTCGTCGTTTTGCAGCAAGCGGATAGCATTTTCCGGCAACCCCGGCACCTGCCCCATCGCCGCCAGGGTCGGCGCTACAAACGGCAGCGTGGTGAACCAGTGCAGGTGCAGGCTGCGCACGATGCGGTCGTTCTGTGCAGGGTGATCCTCAGCAACCGCTGCGGCGATCATCGCCCCGTCCCAGGGCAGCACGCCGCTGTGGTTGGCGACGAGCAGCGCGCGGCCTTCAGAGGGCACATGCTCCAACCCCTCAGCCTTGACGCGCCACCAGGTGCGGTACATGAAGCGCAGGAAGGGCCGCACGACTGCGATCACCTCACGGTCCATACCGAAGGGATCGGTGCTGTACTCGCCGCTGAGCCGTCGCCTGATGAAGCCGACCTGCTCATCGATCTGATAGCGCAGCACCATCCCGATCCCCTTCCAGAAATCGGGGTCAAGATAATCTCTCAGATCGATATTACGCAGAATCTCATTGACGCGCTCGACCTGCTGATCGGTCATGCGGCGCATATTCTCACCAACCAGGCGCAACAGGCCGGCGGCCATGGTCTGCATCTCACTCACTTCACCGCTGACGGTCTCAGCGACGTTGTTGCGCACCTCGACCTCGAACTCGAAGAGCGCATCGGCCGGCCCGGCGGCGCGCTCGGCATTGGCCGCCTCGTAAAGACTCCCGGCAGAAGGTGGGGTTGCGAGTTCGATCGGGCGTTCGGACCAGAACGACCTGGACGAGACAGGGGCCGGGGCGGGGCCGGCGGCGCTTTCCGCAGCGCCGCCGACGGGCACGTCGAACCAGCTCGCGCTCGAGGAGGCTTCCGTCTTCTTTGCGATAGGCGGCTCAGAGCCCGCCTCGGCAGGGGCTGGCGGCGGGCCTGCTGCCGCGTCGGAGGCCGCCTCCATCGTAACGGAGGGAGCGCCCTTTGCCCGTCCGATCTTCACCTGATCGGGTCCGGAGGCGCCTTTCGGCGATGCCGTGGTCTTCTTGCGGCTGCTGGCGCGGCTGGTCTTGCCGCCCGCAGCCGCCGCGGATGCGCTGCGTCGGGCGCCCTTGCCGGACTTGCCGGCTTCCGCAGGCGCGGCGTCGTCCGTGGGAGCGCGCTCGTCGAGGCCAGCGACGGGGTTCTGCGCGGGGTCTGCCGTGAGGGCGCGCTCGTCGAGGCTGGCGACGACGTCCTGTACCGAGTCTGCCGCCGGGGCGCGCTCGTCGGAGTCGGCGACGGCATCCAGAGCGGCGAGCTGGTCGGAAGCAGAGGCGAGCAGATCGGGCATACCCTCGGCTGCATCGCCGGGAGGCGCCCCGGTGGGGCGTCCATTGGGGCTGGTATCATCACTCACAGGCTAGCTCCTTCGGGCGAGGAACTCGCGAAGCGCCGCTTCGGACTGCGCCCGATCCTCAACCAGGCGCCCATTGGCGCGCAACATCTGGATCAGTTCGGCGGCGCTGCGAGTTGGCGCCCAGCCAAGCTCACACTTCGCGCGCTGCGTATCCACCACACAGCTATAGCGCAAAAAGCTCGGACCAAACGGCCAGTGGCCAAGAATGGCGTGATTGCCCAGCGAGAGCGCCAGTTCCACCACCGGTTCGAGCACGGTCACGGGCTGCTGGCCAGCCAGGCGGATGGCCTGCGAGAGGCGCAGCACATCATCGGAGGCCAGGTTAAAGGGGCCAGCCACCGTCGAGAGGGCCGCCCGCGCGAAGCCCTCGGCGGCATCATCGAGCCCGAGCAACTGAATGCGCGGATCGAAGCCCACCAGCATCCGCGGACCGGGGTTGGTCAGATACTCAACCATCGGCGACCAGCCGCCGATGAGCGAAGCCAGGCGCAGGGGCACGACCTGCAGCAAGGGGCGCCGGGCAACGAAATCTATGGCGAACTGCTCAACCTCGGCAAAATCGCGCAGCAAGCCACTGAGCGTGGCGAGGGCGATCGGGCGATCCTCGGTGATCATGGCGGGGTTGAGCGCGCTGGCGCCATAGACGCCGACGTGGCTGAGCAGCACAATGCGCCGAACGCCTGCGGCGGCGCAGGCGCCGAACAGCTCCATCGAGCCGATCACATTCTGCTGCACGGCCTGTTCGCGGTCCTCGGCAGGTCGTTCTGCGCCAGCGAAATCCAGGTGCACCACCACTTCGATCGCCTCGGCGCGCAACAACTCCACGAACTGCTTCCCCGAAAGCCTGGCGGCAAACCATTCGGCGCGTCCGACGGGGGCAGGAGGGCGGGCGCGCCCCAGGCCGATGATGCGCGCCTCGCGATCACGACTGATCACCTCCGCCACGCGCGCGCCGAGCAACCCATCAATCCCGTTGATAAAAACCCGGGTCATGGCCTTGCTCCTACGCAACACTGTCGCGCAGCCACCGCTCGAGACCCTCTTTATCCATATCGGAGTTGCTCAGCGCCCGGAAGACATAAGCGAGTTCGCTGGAACTGATCTCGGGTTTCAGCGCAACCCCGTTCAACTCAAGAAAGCGCAGCAGGGCCAGCAACGCCGTCGCCTCATTCGCGCCCACGAAGGGGTGGCTCTTCACCATGAGGTAGACCAGGATCGCTGCCTTGGCGCACACATCGGGATACAACTCGGCGCCGAACATCTCCTGGCGCGGTGCGTTCACCACGGTCAGCAAGCGATCCTGGCTTTTGATGCCGAGTAAGCCGCCGTAGCGTTCCACAGCGTAGGCGTGCAGGTCGAGGAGTTCTTCTCTGGTCAGGTAATTCATAGCGCCAATCATCTGCCGGGGCAGCGCCGCCACGGCAGCCCATGCCCTCACAGCCCGGCAATCTGGCGGAAGGCCTTGTCGTACTTGTCGCTCACCTCTCTGGCCCAGGCGCGGAGTTGCGGGCTCATCGGCCGGCGCAGGAGCACCTCCTGCTCGGTGAAGACGATTTCGACGATCTCCTCTTCTCCCAGACCCACGGCGCGCAACCAGCCCTGCACCACGGGGGGCAGATTCTCCCGCTCGATCGTGAACGATCGCGGCATGATCATTCTCCTTACCCCGGCCCGACGGATTCGCCCTCGCGTCTCCTCCGGAAACGGGCCGGATGGGCCGCTTAGTCTTCACGTTTCCGCATATGGGGAAACAGGATCACCTCACGGATGTTCGGCCGGTCGGCCAGGACCATCATGATCCGATCGATGCCCATCCCCAGGCCACCGGTTGGCGGCATACCATACAGCAACGCGTTCAGAAAATCCACGTCCATCTGGTGAGCCTCTTCATCGCCAGCGGCGAAATCGCGACCCTGTTCCAGAAAGCGCTGTTCCTGGTCAAACGGGTCATTCAGCTCGGTGAAGGCGTTACCCACTTCCATCCCGGCGACGAAGGCCTCGAAGCGTTCGGTGAAGGCGGGGTCGTCGGGTTTGCGCTTCGCCAGCGGCGACAGTTCCACCGGGTAGTCGAGAATAAAGGTAGGCTGCACCAGATAGGGCTGTACATACTCGCTAAACAACTCATCAACCTGCTTGCCCCAGGTCGGCCTGGGCTCGAGCTTCAGTTGAGCTGCGGCGACGGCTTCACGCAGGGCGCCAAGGGTGCTCACCTCGCAGATATCGATGCCGGTGCGCTGGAGAATGGCCTCGGCCATGGTCATACGCGCCCACGGCCGGTCAAAGTCAAGCTCCTGGCCCTGGTAGCGCACGCGGGGCGAGCCGGTGGCGGCAAGGGCCATCTCGCGCATCAGCTCCTCGACCAGCAGCATCATATGGGTATAATCGGCGTAGGCCTGGTAGCACTCCATCATGGTGAACTCGGGATTGTGGCTCCGGTCAACGCCCTCATTGCGGAAGTTCTTGCCAATCTCATAGACGCTCGGGTAGCCCCCCACGATCAGGCGCTTGAGGTAGAGTTCGGTGGCGATGCGCAGGTACAACCCCTGGCCCAGTGCGTTGTGAAAGGTGGTAAATGGTCGCGCCGCGGCGCCGCCATAGACCGGCTGGAGCACCGGCGTTTCCACTTCGAGAAAGCCCCGCGCGTCGAGGACGCGCCGCATCGCGCTAATGGCCCGCGCGCGGGCGCGGAAGGTCTCGCGGACGTCGTGGTTGACGATCAGGTCGAGGTAGCGCTGGCGGTGGCGCTCCTCAACGTCCTGCAGGCCGGCCCATTTTTCGGGTGGCGGGTTGATCGCTTTGGCGAGGAGGGCCAGTTCGGTCACGAAGAGCGAGGCTTCGCCGCTTTTAGTGCGACGCAGGGCGCCCCTGGCCTGCACGATATCGAAGGTGTCAAGCTCGTCGCGAAAGCGCTCAAACCAGACCTCGCCCAGGTCAGCGCGACTGATCCAGAGCTGGAGGGTCCCGGTGCCATCTTCGAGGTGGGCGAAGGCGATTTTACCCATAATGCGACGTGCGCCAATAATCCGCCCGGCGATGGTGATCGGCGCGCCAGCGGCGGCAAGGTCGTCGAAGCGGGCAAGCACGTCGGCCACCTGATGGGTAGGCGCAGCGCGGGTGGGGAAGGGATCGACGCCTGCGGCGCGCAGCCGTTCCAGCTTGGCGGCACGTTGGGCCTGTAGATCGTTAAGCTCCATGAACGCGTATTGTCACCACAAGCAGGCAAAAAGGCCACTACACCGGGCGTGGCACACTCATCTTATTATACCATCGCTTGCGGCTGTCGCTGCGCCGATTGCTCCGGGCGAGGCAGATCGAATGCAGCGTTGGCAAGCGAACGCCTCCTGAGCAGGCCGAAACCTGTCCTGAGCGCAGGGAAGGGCAAAGCGCAGGCCGTAGCGAAGGGCGCTCGCACCCCTGAATACGACCTGCGCGCTCCTCAGGGCGCGAAAACCAGGACGTTGCAATCGCCCTACCCGGCGAGGCAGAGCTGCTGCACAGAAAACATGCCTTTCACACAGTTACATTACGGTACGTTAACATTGCTATAGTAGGCGCGTCTGGCAGGAGCCAGATCGTCGCATCACTCTACTGGAAGGAGGCTCCAATGCGCCGGTGGATTATTGCACTACTGCTACCAAGTATTGCCTCGCACTGGTTGCCCCCACCCTCGCGCAAAACGATGTGCGAACCTTTCCTGAGACTGGCCATACGCTGCGCGGGGCGTTCCGTGTCTTCTGGGAGGCGAACGGAGGGCTCCCTGTCTTCGGCTACCCAATAAGCGAGGAGATAACCGACTCTGAGGGACGTTTGGTGCAGTGGTTTGAGCGTGCTCGCTTCGAACTGGCTGAGGGTGGAAGCCAGCCGCGTGTCGAGCTCGGCAACCTGGGCCTGGAGGCCACGTTCAACCGCATCTTTCCCAAAGCGCCGCCGATTGCAAACACGGCTACCCACCGCTACATCCCGCAGACGCAACACATCATCAAGTATGGCTTCAAGGAAGTGTGGGAGACGCGCGGCGCTGAGCGGATCTTCGGCTTTCCAATCAGCGAGGAGATCCAGGAGATACTCGAGGACGGGAGGTGGCATACCGTGCAGTACTTCGAGAAGGCCCGCTTCGAGTACTGGCCAGAGTATCCTCCTGGTCAGCGAGTGCTGATCAGTCGCCTGGGCCGGAAACTCTTTGTTGCGCCCGGCGTCGCGCCGCAACCGGGAGCCCCGCTCCCGCCAACCCCGGCGCCGATCTCGACGCCGCTGCCAGCGCCGACGCCGCTGCCAGCGCCAACGCCCTGGCCGACCCCAGCGCCACGGATAAACTGTCATCCCAGCTACCCTGATTTCTGCATTCCGCCCCCGCCCCCTGACCTGAATTGTGATGACATCCCAGCTAAGAACTTCCGGGTAGAGGGTAGTGATCCGCACCGTTTTGACAGAGATAAGGATGGTATTGGCTGCGAGTCCTGAGGTGAAAATAGGGGGAAACCGGGTTTCCCCATCCCCCTGCCGTGGGGGCGGCAAGCCCTCCCCACCGGGAGGGTTTGGGAGGGCGCAGCCCTCCCAAGAACAATACTATTTTCATTCTGGGGTTGTGCGCCCCGCGCATGACCGTCTAACGTGAAAAT
>FWPV01002091.1_pt1 | contig 49274 bp, 47 predicted proteins | sample 2228371 | NCBI WGS metagenome assembly FWPV01 (sample SAMEA103939776, study PRJEB20133) | metagenome | reverse complement strand
ACTCATGGCTGCAAAGCTTGGTTTGACTCCGAGGACAGAGAGGGATTCACGAAGCTACACGGTCAAAATGGTCGCGGAGGATTGGATGAAAAGTGGCCAGTCGAAATGGTCACCGAATACCGTTGAACGGTATGGTTCTCTCATGCGCGATTTTGTTCTCCCTTCTATAGGGCAGAAACCTTTGGATAGGGTCAACCGCGCGGTAGTGAAAGATCTATTAGTAAATGCGTCAGCCATCAGAGCTCCCAAAACGGTAGAACTGATTCACGCCGTCATGAGCGGAATTTTCTCCGAGGCAATAGACCGAGGGCTACTCACTGAAAATCCTTGCCAAGGGTTGCTCAGAAAAATCCTGCCACCTAAGCGTAAGCGCAATGAAAGCGTGGCAGATCCATTGACAAAAGATGACCTCGACAGAGTCTTGGGATCCTTGAGAGGAATTCTGAATCCCACGGTAGCTCTCATTATCGAGACCATAGCTCATTCCGGAATGAGACTCGGCGAGTGCCTCGCTATGCATCGTGCTCATTTGGACGTGTCCAACGCACAGTATATGGTCTCGGAGACGGTCCGAAACGGGCGATTCAGTCTTCCCAAGAACGGTAAGAGACTCATCGACCTGACGGAGGAAAACACGAAGAAGCTTGAGGCACACAGTCTCAAGCTGAGGAAAGAAGCCCTGGGACAGGGTAAAGAGGTCGGTTATCTGTTCTTTCCGAGAAACTCCCAGCCTATCGTACGAAGAGCCCTGCAGCATGCATGTCTTGCCGCCAAGGTTAGAGCCAGAAGCCCACATGATTTGAGACACACGTACGCAACCATCCTGCTGATGGATCATTACAGCCCAGCCTATGTGCAAAAACAGCTGGGGCACCACTCCATTTCAATGACCGTTGACACTTACGGTCACTGGATACCCGGTGAGGGTAAAAAGAACCTCGGCAAAACGCTCAAACTGAAGCGACTGTCCGAAATGCGTCTGAACCAGAACGACTAAACTCTGCGCGAAGTTGCAGCGAACTGAGGTTCAGTGCATGACCGCAAAGAAGATTTGGCAAGAAGGAACGGAGCGAAATCTTATATCTCGGCCCGTCTAAAAGCCAAGGGCCGAGGTCAGAAACCGGCATAATTTCTGGGGTTAGAAAACCGGCTTTTCTCACCTCGGCCCTTACCTCGGCCCGAAGTAGTGTTACCATCTGTAACTTACTGATTTTATTGATATGGTGCCGAAGGCCGGACTCGAACCGGCACGGGTCTCCCCACCACCCCCTCAAGATGGCGTGTCTACCAAGTTCCACCACTTCGGCAATTGGAAGGCCATTATATTCAAATAATCCCTTTTGGCAAGCTTCGAGTTACTGTTTGGCCGCACTCGCGGGAGCTTTTTGCGGCTCAGGTGCACTCCCCGGCTGAGCCGGGGAAGCGGCGGGCGGCTGCGCGCTGCCGGCGACGGCCGGCTGATTTGTCGGGCCTTGTGCCGGAGCAGTGGAAGTCGCCGTTTGCCCTGCTTCAGAGAGTGCTTTAGAACTTTGTTGCGCCGGCGCCGGCTGAGCCGTAGTGGGCTGTACCGGTTTGGCTTCAGGCAACGCCGGCCCCTGCGGCTTCTCGACGGGAACATTTTCCATGATGGACTTGGTGGACGGCCCCCCCGACAAGTAGGTGAGCCCCAGGCAGGTCAACATGAAGATGACCGCCGCCGCGGTGGTCAACTTGCCGAAGAAAGTTCCACCGCCGCTGCCTCCAAAAAGGGTTTGAGACGCACCGCCGAAGGCCGCGCCGATTTCTGCGCCTTTTCCCGTCTGCAGCAAGACAATGAGAATCAGGGCCAGACATGCCAAAACGTGTATAGAAACCACAACCACATACATGAGCTAGTTTTTTCCTCCAGCAACTTGATAATGGACAATGCGCTTGAATGATGCCACTTCGAGGCTTGCTCCACCCACCAGCAGTCCGTCGATATCCGGCCGGGCCATGAGCGCATCCACATTGTCCGGTTTAACCGAACCTCCATACAATATTCTCACGGCGTTTGCAACCCCTTTATCAAACATAGCAGCCAGCTGCTTCCGAATGAACCCGTGCGCCTCCTGCGCCGTCTCAGGGGTCGCCGTCTTGCCCGTGCCAATGGCCCAAACCGGCTCGTAGGCGACCACCAGCTGTTCGGCCAAGGCCGGAGTCAGTCCCGTGACGGCTTGTTTGAGCTGATCCTCCAGAACCTGCAGCGTTTTTCCCGCTTCCCGTTCCTCCAGCACTTCACCGATGCAAAGAACGGGTGTGATCTTATGTTTGAAGGCGGCATTCACCTTCCTGCGGATCATGTCATCGGTTTCCCCGAAGATATGCCGCCTTTCCGAATGGCCGACAAGCACGTAGTCACATCCGGCATCTTTCAGCATGCCGCAGGATATTTCTCCCGTATAGGCGCCCTGCTCTTCCCAGTGGCAATTCTGTGCTCCCAGTTTGAAGTCGTTGCGCTCCATGACAATGCGCACAGCGGGGAGCGCGGTAAACGGCGGAGCAAGGAGAACTTCACGGTCGTCGAAGACGCCCGCTTCCTGCTGCAGTTGTTTGACGTATACGACGGCATCGTGGACCAGTTTGTGCATTTTCCAGTTGGCCGCAATCAGAGTTTTTCTCGGTTTCATAAGTGTTACTCCAAAGCTTCCGTCAACAACGCCCGTTAAGGCGCAGAATTTCTGTTTAACATGCTATTCTGACGGGTTGAAGCGTCGCACACTTAGCGCAGCTTTTCAACCCAGCCTATGCAGTTATGCGGCATTTTTGCCGACATGACGGGCTCGATGCAGCGTCGGAGAGGGGCTTCCAAGCCTGCCTGCCTTGTCATCTGCCCTGGGTGCGCTTTTGGCACTCTTCCAGCGCCGCAATTCCAGGCAGGGTCCTGCCTTCAAGCATTTCCAAAAACGCTCCGCCACCGGTGGAAACATAGCTCACCCTATCGGCAACCCGGGCCTCTTTCACGGCCGCGGCCGAATCCCCTCCACCGACGACAGTGAGCGCATCCAGCTTGCCCAGAAATTCCGCCAGGGCAAAAGTGCCCCTATGAAACGGAGGGGTCTCAAAAGCCCCGAGCGGACCATTCCAGACGACGGTTGCACAATTTTGCAGCACGGATTCAAAAACTCTTATGGTCTCGCTTCCCACATCGAGCATCTTGTCGTTCGCAGGAATCGTATCGACCGAGACTTCCCGCACGTCGTCAGTGCTGTCGAGCCCTGGGGCTACCACCGCATCGACGGGAAGATAGACTTGAACTCCCCTGTTATCCGCCGCCTCCAAAAGTCGCTTTGCCGTTTCTACATGGTCGTCTTCCACCAGAGACTTACCCACGCCTTTGCCCTGCGCCTTGAGAAAGGTGTTGGCCATGGCGCCGCCAATGAGCAGGTAGTCAACCTTTCCCATGAGGTGTTGCAGCACTCCGATTTTAGTCGAAACCTTGGCGCCGCCGATGACCATGGCCACAGGTCGCCTGGGTTTCTCCATGGCCTGCCGATAGTACTCGATTTCTTTTTCCAGCTGATAGCCGGCAACACAGACGGCCACGAACCGGGTGATCCCATGTACCGAAGCATGTGCCCGGTGGGAAACGGCAAACGCGTCATTCACATAGACATCGGCCAACTGTGCGAGCTGTCGGGAAAAACTATCGTCGTTCTTTTCTTCGCCCGAGTGGAAGCGGAGGTTCTCCAGCAGCAGGAGCTCCCCATCTTGCAGTTGGTTCACCTGCCGCTCGATATTCTCTCCCACGCAGTCCGGTGCCAACGGCACTTGCCGGTGTAAAAGTCCGGACAGATATGCTGCAACGGGTCCCAAGGAGAATTCTGCCACCACTTTTCCCTTGGGACGGCCCAGATGCGAAGCCAGGATGACTTTGCCTCCCCCTTCCAACACCTTGTTGACAGTCGGCAGAACAGCCCGGATTCTCAAGTCGTCCGTGACCTGTCGTGCCCTGTCCAATGGCACGTTGAAGTCAACCCGTATGAACACTCGTTTTCCAGCAACATCCACATCGTTCAGTGTTCTCATGCCGCGGTCTCCTTTGGATTTCGGATTACCCACTTGGAATTGCGAAACCGAACTTATTCCAACAGGTTGCCCACAATCACGGCCAGATCGGCGACTCTATTGGAATAGCCATATTCGTTGTCATACCAGCTGAGTACCTTGACCATGCGCTTATCGATGACATTGGTCAAGGCCGCATCCACACTGGATGAAAAGGCGGTGTGGTTGAAATCCACAGAAACAAGCTCCTCGGTAACATACTGTAAGATTCCCTTGAGCGGACCGTTGGCGGCATCTTCCAGCACCTTGTTGACTTCTTCACGGGTGGTGTCGCGCCCCAGCCGGCAGACCAGATCGACCAGAGACACATTGGGAGTGGGCACTCGAACAGCCATTCCGTCAAGCTTGCCTTTCAGCTCCGGAATAACTTCGGCGACCGCTCGGGCGGCCCCGGTAGTGGTCGGAATCATCGACATGGCGGCCGCTCGCGAACGGCGCCTGTCTTTGTGCAAGCTGTCGAGTATGCGCTGGTCCATGGTGTAGGAGTGAATGGTGGTCATAAGACCGTGCTCGATGACGAATCGATCGTGCAGCAGACTCGCAATGGGAGCGAGGCAGTTGGTAGTGCAGGAAGCATTCGAGATGATATGATGCTGCCGCGGGTCGTAAGAGCCTTCATTGACACCGATCACAAAGGTGGCATCCATGCCTTTACCGGGCGCGGTAACGACCACTTTGTGAGCGCCCGAGCTGATGTGCTTCTGACACGAATCTCGATCTCTGTAGCGCCCGCTTGCTTCCAACACAATTTGGACCTTCAGTTCATGCCACGGCGCCTGGCCGGGGTCGGAAACTTTAGTGCATTTGTAGGTTTTTCCATCCACAACGATTTCATCTTCGGTCGCCGAGATTTCATGCGGCCACACCCCATGAACGGAATCATACTTGAGCAAGTAGGCCAGTTCCTCTGGCGAAGCCAAATCATTTAACGCCACCACTTCCAGCGGAAGCTTCCGATCCAGAATTGCCTTGAAAATTGTACGTCCTATTCTGCCAAAACCGTTAATCGCCACTCGACTCGCCATGTGATTCTCCTTTTGATTCCTTTTTCAGTTATCAGCACCGACCCGTCTGATGCCCATGGACCATGTAAACACTAAAGGCTCTCTACCGCCTGTCAAGCCCACCTGTTGCGATCCGCAAGGGAGGTCCGATCGTTCCACAGTCGGTTTCGTATCACACCCTGCCTGCAGAGCAGATATCCATCCGGGGCCAAGCCGCCACTTTAATGCTGCAACAGCCTGGCAAGGCTCACCGTCCGATCTCCCAGCATGTTGGTGTAGCTCCCCAGTTCATTGTCGTACCAGCCATAAATCACCGCCTGAGTCACGGGAATCTGCACCACCTTGCTCTGGGTGGGAATATCCAGTCTTTCCCCACCCTCGGCGATGCAAGCCTTCAGAATACGCTCGGTGTCGAATCGCACCGCTGCAGTCCGCGTATGATTCTCGTGCCCTTCAATCACTGCAGCCGCGCGCGGAAGACCAATGATGTCCGAAGAGACATTTTGCCCTTCGGAATACACCAGGTATCCGTCGGGATACTGTTCCGCAGCCGACTTGTAGATGTCGTTGATCTTCTCGCGACTGATGGGATCTCGCAGGCTCTCATCCTGGAACATCACCACCAGAATGATGAGGGAACCGGTAGTGACCGGTACTCGGACCGATTCCGCGATGAACCCGATGGTCTTCATTTCCGGGATCACCAGCGACAGGGCCTTGGCGGCGCCGGTTGTGGTCAGGATGATGTTGTTCATCACCGAACGGTTTTTCCGCAAATCAGTGGCCTTGGCTTTGGGCGCACGATCCAACACGGGCTGTGAACTGGTTGAGGCGTGCACCGTGGTCATGGAAGCCGACAAAATGCGCTCGGCGCCGAAGCAATCCAGCAACGGCTTCATCATATAGGCCAGGCACGTGGTGGTACAGGAAGCGGCGGAGACAATCACGTGCTTTTTGGGGTCATAATCGGCGTCATTGATTCCCATTATGGTTGTTATGGCATCCGAGGGCATGTCACGCCCCTTGTCCTTGATCTTAAAAGGAGCGGAAACGATGATCTTCTTGGCGCCGGCGGCCAAATGCCCGCGCACGGAGCCTTTTGGATTGTCCGGTGCAAGCGTCGGGTCAAGGAAAGCGCCGGTGGCGTCCACCACCAGTTCTACTCCCAAGTTACGCCAGCCGATATCAGCTGGATTGCGGTGCTGCCGCAAAAACCTCGCCTTGACTCCGTTAATGCGCATGCTGCCTTCGTCTTCATTGAGATCCTCTATGACTCTTTGTGCCCGGCAGCCGTACAGAAAAGCGCTCAAATTCCCGTAAGTCGAGTCTCGTTCCACAAAGTGAGCAATATCCTGCAGGCTGGAGCCGACTTCACGGCCAATGTTGACGACCAGTTCAGAGAAATACTGACGTTCTGCATGATGCCAAATGGAGAGTTTGGCGATCCTTCCCAGACCGTTCAAACCAAGTTTCATCGGTACAAATTTTTCTTGCTTATCCATCGAACCCTCCTCCAAGCTCAGAGTGCTCAAAGAGACTCACCACGAGTCAGCAGCCTGAAGGCTGCGTACCAATTGGAGTTTTAAACCCAGCCAAAGTGGAATCTTCGCCTTTCGGCATATGCCGGTGAAAGATTCAGTACTCCACCACCGGCACATCCACCAGCTCCGTTTCATGATCGCCGAGGTAAATGGATCCGCTCCGCCCATCAATGGCAATCGTGTCTCCCGTATGGATGACCTGCCCATTGATGATACACTTTCGTTCCAACTCCCATACCCTCATTTTGCTGAAACCGACCACGCAGGTTTTGCCCAACCGGTGAGCCACGATTGCCGCATGGGAAGTCGCTCCACCCCTCCCGGTCAGGATGCCATCGGCAACGGAGATCTCGTGAATGTCGTCCGGAACGGTATCCGACCGGAGAAAAATGATGGCTTGGCCGACATACTGCTGGCGCAATCGTTGAATGGAATCCAAATCAAACGCCACCTTGCCGCACAGGGCTCCCCCGCTGACTCCGATGCCGCTGCCCACATAACTCGATTGAAGTTTATCGGAAATTCTGAATACCGGATAGACTCGTTTGATGCGCGGAGCCATATTTCGGGTCTGGAGTACATACAAGCCCTCTTCACTGCCGCCCTGGAAGGTGAACTCGATTTCCTGCGGCGCCCAGTTTTGCTTATAGATCAGGTTCTTGGCGATGTCCACCAGGCACTCGAAAACGGCAGGAAACAGCGATTCGAGCGAGTGTTCCTGGCGCTCGCCTTCTGCCAGACGCTGCCTTTCCGAAAGCGGTAAAGTTTCCACCAGCCCTCCGACCACATCCTCGCCCTGGTTGCCCAGAGTGAAGTCGCCGGTGGGATCAATTTCATCTTCGGAAGTCCAGGGATTATGAGTGAACATCACGCCGGCTCCGGATCGAGTATCCAGATTGCCGAACACCATCGCCTGGATGGTGACCGCAGTTCCCCAATCTTCCGACAGGCCCATGATTTCCCGATAGGTTTTGGCTTTGCCCGAATGCCAGGATTCCATGACCTGCCGTATGGCGATGAGAAGCTGTTCGCGCGGAGAATCGGAAAAATCAACCCCGTGGTTCTTGAGCGCATCCTTATACGCCAACGCCAGTTCGTGAATTTCCTGCGGGAGAAATTCGCGTTTCACCTGCCGCCCGAAGCGCTTCTTAAACCTGCGCATGATGGCATCAAATTCATCCCTCTGCATGCCGAAAGACATTCCCCAGGATTGCACAAAACGGCGATAGTTGTCCCAGGCGAACCAGGCCTCCCTGGTCTGTGCAATCAGTCCCTCCACGATCTTTTCATTGATGCCCACATTCAAGAAAGTGTTCATCATGCCCGGCATTGAAACGGCGGAGCCGCTGCGCACCGAGAGCAGCAGGGAGTTATTGGGACAGCCAAAGCATTTCCCCGATAACTGCTCCAGTTTCTTGATATGCGCCATCACGCGTTCTTCAAAATCTTCGCTGGCCTGAGAGAAACTTTCGATAACGCTTCGGCAACGGTAATATTCGGTGGTGATGACAAAAGCAGGGGGCACCTTGATGCCGATTGAGTGGAGATTGGCCAGGTTGTAGCCCTTGTTGCCGAGGTGGATGAGATCGTGGGTGAGATGATGCGGTCCATAGATATATGAAATCGTCTTTTCGGGATCGTAGCTGAGCAAAAGATCGAGCTTATCCGCACTCAGAACTTCCTTTTGCCCCGCCAGGGTGGTCAGAATGCTGGTGATGAAATGATCAAAATACTGGAGGCCGAAGGTCCTGGCTATGAGATCCCGCAGGAAGCTCTCAGACACCCGTTGTATTTTTTCCAGTTGAGTTTCACCGCGACTCTCACGGCGGTGTTTCGGCAGCAGGTTCTCCTGCCCCAACTGCTGTATGATCTGGTTGAGATTCGCCTCGTGCAGGGCGTTGTAGTTGGTCTGTATGATCTGCTGGATTGCTTCTGAGAAACCGCGGAATATATCCATGTACTGTGAGTGAGAAAAGCGCCGCACTTCAAGTGCCTTCTCGAAGAGCTCCGCCTGCAGCTCCAATCTGTTCGAAGTGATGCCATCGATTGCCAGAGCCTGCATAAACAGCGGGATGACCTTGGCGATCCTGAAAAAGTAGGCACGCGTGATGAAGCTCAGATCAAATGAGAAGATGATCTCCTCAAACAAAACATTGGCCAGGTTCTCCAGACGAAAAGTCAGTCCCAGAGCATCGAATTTAGGTTCGTTATACGAGCCGTACATGGATGGGATATCCACGGCGATGTGTCTCTTGTAATAAATGTTCTCGAGGATCTTCATCTTGCCCGGCGTGAGGATGACTTCCTTGAGCTCCATCAGGTAATCCAGAATAGCGCTCAGTTTGGTAAAGGCATCTTCACTTTCGAGCACTGCCAGGAGCTTGGAGGGATCGGGCAGACCGAGCTTGGCAGCACGTTCCAGATGGATATGTATGTCCTTGAAGCTTAAGGCGTATTTTTCGTGCAGCATCTGATACAGCTGAATGAACAGAAACGCACGCTGCCGCTCCCGATCCGATATGTTCGGAACCTCCTTGATCAGATCCCAGGCCTCCTCTTCGGACAAATCCAGAAGGTCTTTCACATGCGGGATACTGGTCTGCTCGAATATCCTGACAAAGATGCGGTGAATCTCATTGACCAGCGGTCCGGAAGTGGCGATGGCCCCAAAAATCTCCTGCGGTACGAGATTACGCAAACGTGATTTGTCGAGTGTCCGCCAGAACTCGATGATGGCTTCCATGAAAGAAACAATGACATTGTTGCTTTCAACGTGGCTCTGCTTGCGGAGAAAATGGATCAGCCGATCGGCTCTTCCGGTCAGTTCGTCCACTTCGGTGGAAACCGAGCGCAGGTTTCCTTCCGCACCGATTTCATTGAAATAGACTGGAAAAAGCTTGGTCAACTGCTTGACCAGATTGTACACCGGTCGGATCGGAGCATGCAGGAGCTCGCTCACATCCTTCTGGAACAAGTCGGTATCCCGCACATAAATTCCGCCCAGTGAAAGGTTTACGATAAGAGCTGAAAAAAGCGCTCTGGTCTTGGTCGGACTTTTCTTGATGATCTCCAGCCACACTCGGATATTCAGCAGGTGGGCAGAGTTCACTTCGACCTGCCAGTGCTGAGTGACTCCTCCAAGCTGGGGCGTCTGAAATCCCATGGCGATGATGCGTTTGATGAAAAAATCGATCAGTTCCCGTTCTTTTGTGTCGATCACCTCGAGGCCGATGGTTCGCACACACTGCAAAGCGGCTTCAGGGTAGTTTCGCATGCAGCCGTTCAAGACATCGAATACCTTCTTGAGGAAATCTCTCAATTCATCTCTCGGGCCTTCACGAATCCACTTTGCCACGTCGAAGTTGATTTCCCTCAAGGTCTCTTCGTGAATTCCCTCAAGGCCCCTGGTTTCCATGATCTTGAGTCGAGTCAAAACTCCCAGCTGCAGCGGATCGTTCGGATCTTCGCCGGCCTTCAACTGCTCGGGCAGTTTGAAGAAAAACCGAACAATCTCACGAAAATCAGGCAGTTCCGTCATGCGCCTGACGGCCTCCTTATGGTCCGGCTCGTTTTCCACTTCGCTCTGGAGCGTGCCCAAATAGCCCTGGAAGCGCTGATGAGTGATTGGAGCACAAACCGACTGCAGAAATCCGCTGGGTCCCCCTCCCGCCTGACGCACCAGCCATTCGCAGAAATCTTCCTTCTCCAGCCAAAAGCGGTAGGTCTTATGCGTCAGCCGATACAGCAATGATCGCAATTCACCAAAAGAGGCAGCATCCGGCCAGAGTTCCAACAGCTTCATGGCAAGACGTTTGGTTTGATAAAAGCTGCGCATGACACTCTCGAAAGGTGCTGCATCGAGCCTGCTCAACTCATTGAAATAGAACCGCACAATGCCCTGGTGGCAGGTGTCGATAGTTTCCGGATGCTGTCCAATTTGTTCGATTGTCTTGCCGGCAGGCATGGGTTTGCCGATTTCCTCGGGCATCTCATCAGCAATTTTCAACCAGAAAGCGAGCAGATGGTCGGCGGAGGTGCTGCGCACTTCGGCTCTCTCTGAATTCTTAAGCGCATCCAGAAAGATATGCGACAGTAGATAGATGACCAGTCCGTTTGAAGCATGGTTGCGATACATGCGCAGATTGGCAACAGCATAACGCCATGTTTCCTGAATGACAAATCCCCAATTGATATATTTGTGGTGATATTCGCGCAGCAACTCCCCGGCCTGCTGCTCTTTTCCAGCGTAACCCCGGACGGCTTCCTGCAGGACATTAAACAGGTGTGGCACGACCACTTCCACATTAGTCAGGTCAAGGTTCTTTGTGAGTGCCTCGGATTGTATCTGATCAAGTTCGATCAAACGATTCATGGATGATCCTTATGCGATTCGCCAAGCCAGGCGTTAAACGGCAGTCGAACAGTATTTCCCGCCCCGTCGGCTCAATTTGGCAGCCCGAGTGAAGGCGCCGGCGCCAAAGTCATTGGGACGCTACAGGTCCCGCTCCATTAGAATCGCGGATTCACCGGGACCATAATAGTCCGGGCGCGATCCCACGGCTCTAAATCCCAATGTCGTATAAAACCGTTGAGCCCCAAGATTACCTTGCCGGACTTCCAGTACAGCCACTGTCGCTCCCCTTAGGCTGCCGTAAAGCAAAGCCTCCGCGACCAGGCAGCGACCGATTCCTCTTCTCCGGCATGACCGGTGCACAGAAACATTAAGAATTTGAATTTCCTGTGCAACGTCCCAAAAGCAAATGTAGCCCATCAGGGGCATTTTCCTCTGCAACGCTCTGGCCACCAAAACGTGGGCATGAGGCCGCGTCAATTCCTCAAGAAAAAGTCCCTCACTCCAAGGGTCCGGCTGACTATCCCGTTCGATCGTCAATACCAAGGGAATGTCGCTGGCTGTCATGCGTTGCACAACCCATGTAAGGTCAGCCTCGCAGTTCCTGTGCATCCGTGCACCCTGAATTTTGATTGCGGCCATTGCTCAAGGGGGAGAGGAATTTTCCCTTTTCGGACAAGCCACTAGGAATGTGATTGATTTTGGCCGGAGCGTGCCAACACTTCGCTGGCCAGAGATATATGTCGTTTGCCATATTCCTTGATTATGGATGCGACTTCAGCGAGTGAGTCTGCTTCACGCAAACCGGCCAAGCGAATCAGCATGGGCAGATTCACCCCGCAAATCACTTCAACCCTGGGACCCACAAATGCCAGGCTGATGTTGGCGGGGGTACCGCCAAACAGATCCGTCAAAATCAATACTCCCTTGCCCTGATCAACTTCTTTTATGGCCCCTTTGAGCTGCTTTGTCATTTCTTCAACCGGTTGATGCATATCAAAGCAGATGGTCTTGCAATTGGGCAAGGTCCCTACAATGAGCTCGGCCACCCGCACCAGTTCAGAAGCCAGATCACAGTGCGATATCACAATGATGCCGATCAATTCTTTTCGCTCTTCTCTCGCCATCTCGAGTCTCACTCTCGCTATCCATCATGGATATTCCTGAGTGCCAGGCATGCAGTTCCCGCTTATTGGACCCACAATATTCTAACATAGTTTGAGTCCATGCGCTGACAAATAAAACCCGCCGCCTACACAGCCGGATTTCAGTAAGCGCCCCTTTGAGTCATTTTGATTGACTGTCAGCCATCAATATGATCATTCTTCCCATAAATCAACTGAAGCCAACCCTATCACTTGGTAGATATTATGGAGCGGAGATATCTCAAAATCCCGGCATGAGCCCCCAGGGCTCGTGGTTCGCCGTGGGGGCAGCTCCGTTGCTTGGCTGAAACAATCAGATTGAGCTGGAACAAGACTCGTCACAGGCCGTTTGAACCCACCAAACCTTCGACCACTGGCAATTTATGGTGCCTGAGAAAATGATTTTGGCGCCAAAAACACTATCTCGGAAGCTATAGAAATTGCATGGTGCTCACACCTGAGCCACCTTTCAGCTGCAAAAGGAGCAGGCTATGAAAAGACGCATCACATGGATGGCCGGCATCGCTTTTTCTGTCATGATACTACTGGGAGCAAGCACCGCTTTCGCCTCCCACAGGATCGTGATCCCCTATTCGTATGTAGGCGACGGATGGGATACTGTGCTCATAATCAGCAACACCTCCGGTGAGACTATCAATCCCATAATCTTCGTTCAAAACGGCGACGTCAGTGCTTGCAAGGCCCTGGACTCTTTGGAGGCAGGGCAGATGTTCGTCAGCACATTCGGCGCCATCACCGGGTGGAATGTCAGCCCGCCCATACCGGGTATCTTTCAGGTCTATATCACTGACAGTGGACTGGGGGAAACCGACGCCCCCTTCGGTGCAGCAGTCGCCATCAACAACTCCTCGTTCGGGGGCTTTGGATTTCAGCAGTTCATGTCTGAATACTCGGGAAGCGCAACGTTCATATGTGTCAATTTTATTCCTCCCATCATCCCTATCCCCATCCCCATCATACCCGGGTTTTGACACAGGCCGGCGCTGATCCGCAGTTCCCAGGATATAACCAGGTCAGGTGAAAAAGGCAGGGGCTTCGCCGCTCTGCCTTTTGGGCCTGATGCCGCAGCTGAACAGAGGGGAACACGCCAAGGCTGACTATTGATTATTCGGTAAAGGTCCAGGCGGAGCGGTGATGTTCGAGCCGTTCATTCCAAGTGAATATCTCGGTGAAAGGTATTGATGGGATAACCGTGTTGGCGCAATGCAGCGGCGACTTTTTCAGCGATGACCACAGAACGATGTTTGCCGCCGGTGCACCCCAGGGCAACGGTTAGATAGCGTTTGCCTTCCGTGGCGTAGGACGGGAACAATTTCAGCAGCAATGCGCTGTAGTCGGCAATCAATTCCTGCACGGCGGGCCACTGCATCACCCACGCCTGTACGGCAGGCGAACATCCGTCCTGATGCCTCAACTCCTCCACAAAATAAGGATTGGGGAGAAATCTAACATCCATGACCATATCGGACTCAAACGGCAAGCCATACTTGAATCCGAACGAGAGCACCTGAATACTCATCCTGCCGTTGACTGACACCAGCCCGTAGGATCGGGTTATGAACGCCTTCAGTTGATGCACGGAATAATTGCTCGTGTCCAGTATGCGCGTGGCTCGAGCTCGCAGTGCCTTGAGCTGTGCGCGTTCCTCGTGGATGGCATCGAGCAGGACGGAATCGGACGTGGTGGCAGGGTGCACCCGGCGGGTTTGGCTGAAGCGCCTCTGCAATACGTCGGTGCTTGCCTCCAGAAACAAGATTTCCAAACGATATCCGGAATCATCGAATGACTTGAATATCTTATCGTAGTCCTTAAGGAATTTGCGCTCTCTGATATCGATTCCCAGAGCAATTTTGCACAGATCGGGCATATCCTTTTGAAAAAGAGACAACAAATCGGGCAGAAGCGGGACCGGCAGGTTATCGATGCAAAAGTAATCCAGGTCCTCAAATGCCTTAATGGCCGTACTCTTGCCTGAGCCGGAAAGCCCTGTGACCACTACAACATGAACTTTTCTTTGCATCGCATGCTCATCCGTTGGGTTGGCTGTTCTTCGACCTGAAAATTTACCCGAAAAACTCACAATATGCTGTAAAAATTTTATGCTTATAGGTACTTACCGGTATTTCATGTTGCGCCATGTGCTTGCAGGGCATGGAGGTCAGTCGGAAAAACACCGGACACCGGTGGAATATGGGAGGGATCGCGGATTGGCATTGTGCTGATGCCAAACCGGAGGGCACAGACCGCCGAGACATCAACGGGAGACGATAAGTTGATCAAAAGTCTTCATCTTCCAATTGAATGATGGAATAAACTTCCTCACGACCCTGAACATTCCCGAGCTTCTTCCTTACGGTTCCATTTTTGAGCAGCCTGGCTATTTTCGCAAGGGCTCGCAGGTGGATTCCGGCACAATTCTCCGGAGCTACCAGGAGGAAGAAAAGATGCACCGGTTTGCCGTCCATCGATTCAAAATCCACACCCTGAGTCGAGCGTCCGAACGAGAGCACTAATTGGTCCAGATCCCTCATCTTTCCGTGGGGGATGGCTATTCCATCCCCGATGCCGGTGCTTCCCAATCGCTCTCTTTCAAGCAAAACAGTCATCAGCCGATCCCGATCAAGGTGTGGCTTATGCTGCAACAGCGCGTCGATGAGTTCCTCCAGCACCTGTTTTTTGGTTCTCCCCTGGAGCTCAGGAATAATCGATTCTTTAGCGAGTATGTCCAATATCTTCATTGAAATCTTCTCATTCTTTCCAATCTCTTCTTGCTCGAATCAGCGAACGGATCGGCACAAAAAGTATGGGGCGATCACTCACCGCCACCGACAAAACGGTGTGCCCCGCCCCTTAACATCAATAATCGAAAAGATTCATTCGCCCATTAGCATAACCGCATCATGCCATGGTCTCAATGAGGCCGTAATTGCCATCTTTTCGACGATACAATACATTAATGCTGTTGGTATGGCGGTTGGTGAACACCATGAATTCTCCGTTGGAAAGATCCAACTGCATGACGGCTTCATCGAGATCCATGGGCTTGGCGTAAACCTGTTCCGTTCTTATTACCCGAGCTTCCCGATCAATCCGGACCTCGTCGCTGCCCTCCGCGGCCATTGCCGCAGCAACCTCCCTGGTCGAGTTGGTGGATTTTCTGCCGCGAAATTTTTCTTTATTTTTTCTGACCTGTGCCTCTATGGTATCCGCCAGCGAGTCGATGGCGGAGTACATGTCATCCGTTTCTTCGGAACCTTTGAATCCCATGCCATTGGCTTTGATGGTCGCTTCTGCAATGTGCCGAAATTTCTCCACGGTGAGAACCACATGCGCTTCAATGGGCTCCTCAACATGTTTCTTGATTCTCGAAATCTTGTCTTCCGCGTATTCCTTCAAGGCCGCTGACGGCTCGATATGGCGAAAAGTCACACTGATCTGCATTCTTGTTATCCTCCGTTGTTGTCTATTGGCGGCTCTCTATCCGTTTGCTGCGTTCCTGGGTGTCTATCTGGAAATCCACTGTGAGTTTAAGTGACGCATACCCGGACCGGGTGATTTCATAAAACGGAAACCCTGCGCCGCAAGATTCACGAACACAGCCTAACTTCCCCAAAATGTCTTCCTGCGCTTATTGGACGGCAAAATGCCCAGCATCTCCCGATACTTGGCCACTGTGCGCCGGGCGATATTGACGTTCTCTTTTTTCAAGATAGACACGATTTCTTTATCACTGAATGGCTTGGCTGTATCCTCCTCACGGACGATTTGCCGGATTCTATCCTTAACGCTCTCAGAGGCCACCGCTTCACCCAAAACGCTATTTATGGAGCTGTTGAAAAAATATTTCAACTCAAAAATCCCATGCGGCGTATGCATGTATTTGTTGGACGTCACACGACTGATGGTGGACTCGTGCATCCCCACGTCATCGGCAACATCTCTCAACACCATCGGCTTGAGATTGGCAACCCCCCTTTCAAAAAACTCGTGCTGCAGTTTGATGATGCTCTGTGTCACTTTGTAGAGAGTCCGCTGACGCTGGTGAATGCTCTTGATCAGCCAGGCGGCAGAGCGCAGCTTGGTTTGAATGTAGTCCTTCGCATCGGATCCCAACTGCGCGTCCTGGCTCAGGGCATCCTTGTAGTATGAACTTACCTTGAGCTTTGGCATGCCGTCTTCATTGAGCAAAATCACGAACTCGCCGTCGATCTTTAGAACATAGACATCCGGGCTGATATACTGCACGGACTCATCGCTGAACGCGCTGCCGGGACGCGGATCAAGACTGAGGATGACCTCAATAGCACGTTTAACCTCCTCGGGCGAACGCTTGACGGCACGGACCAGTGCCTGATAATTCTTGCTTTCCAGGAAGTGAAGATGATCTTCAATGATGCGAATGACGAGATCGTCCTGTGGCTCCAGGCTGTTCGCCTGGATCAACAGACACTCGCGCAGATCCCGGGCAGCCACGCCGATCGGGTCGAATACCTGGATTCTTGCCAGCACCCCGGCCACCTCATCGACCCCCACTTCCCCCATCGTGGCAATTTCTTCGAGGGTTGCCTCCAAATATCCATCGCGATTGAGGTTGCCGATGATATAGGAGCCGATCTCTTTTTCAGCCTCGCTCATATCGGACAGTCTCAGCTGCCAGATGAGATGATTTTCCAGCGATGCCGGCAGGGTGAGCTTATGGTCGTAGGAGGGCCATTCTTTATTGGGGTCCCGTTCGATCAGCACGGGGGTGCTGGTATTGTATTCTTCAAGGTATGATTCCCAGTCGAAATCCTCACGCATTTTTTCTGAAATCTCTACTTCCTGGAAGGATTCTTCAGGAGCGACCTCCGCCTTCTCGGCCTCATTCACTTCATCCTGCACCTCTTCCAGCATAGGATTCGCCTCGAGCTCCTGATTGATCGTTTCCAGGAGCTCCAGTCGCGACAGCTGAAGCAGCTTGATTGCCTGCTGCAACTGAGGAGTCATGATGAGTTGCTGGGTTAGTTTTAACTGTTGCCTCAGCTCAAGAGCCATGCTTCGTTCCTAGCCTAAACTACGATAAACTGAATTGATCTCCCAGGTAAGTCCTTTTGGCCAGATCACTGTTGGCAATGCTGACCGGATCTCCCGCCTCAAGGATTCTCCCTTCGTGCATGATGTAAGCCCAGTCGCACACTTTGAGAGTCTCTCGAACGTTATGATCGGAGATGAGCACGCCAATTCCCTTGTCTCTCAACGATCGTATGAGTCCTTGAATTTCGATGACCGCAATCGGGTCGATTCCCGCAAACGGCTCATCCAGCAGGATAAAGCTGGGCCGGGTTACCAAAGCCCGGCTGATTTCAACCCGTCTTCTTTCTCCTCCTGACAGTCGGTCGGCCTTGTTTTTCGCCAGATGCGTGATATTGAGATCCGCCAACAATTCCTTCAGCCGCAACCGCCGCTCCTGCTTGCCGATATCAAGCGTTTCCAGAATCGCGAGAATGTTTTGTTCAACGGTCAGTTTGCGAAAAACTGACGGTTCCTGCGACAAATAGGTGATTCCCTTGCGGGCTCGCCGATACATCGGCACCTGCAGAATGTTTTCACCATTGAGCAGCACCGCTCCGGCGTCGGGTCGAATGATACCGACCACGCTGTAAAAGGTTGTCGATTTGCCGGCCCCGTTGGGTCCGAGCAATCCGACAATTTGTCCCGGGTGAACCTCCAAGCTCACCTGATCGACAACCCGGCGGCCCTGGTAGGTTTTCACCAGATCCCGCACTTCAAGCTTTTTCCCCGCAGTATCAGCCGGCAAGCTCTACTGCTCCGTCTGCTCGGGATACAGGACCGCATGAACCGGATTGTCCTGCCCCCCTTCCACAACCGTGCGCTGTTCCGGCAAATACAACGTGATCAAACGTCCTTTGATGGTGTCCTGGCCCTGGCTGAACTGAGGTTTACCCATCAAAACGATCTTCTGCTGATTGTGATAATAGACCGCCTTATCCGCCGTAGCGATCTTGTTCTGCTGGGAAATTCGGACATCGCCTTCCACTTCGATCCTGTCAATGCGGTCCGCTTTGCTCGATGCCGAACTCTGATCGGCGGCGTTACCCGTATACACCCTCATCTTTTTGCCGGTAATGGTCAAATCCTTCTGCTGTACCACCACATGCCCCTCAAACAGGACAACCTTGGCCTTTTGGTCCACTTCCATGCGGTCGCTGGCAATTTGGATCGGCGCGTCACTCTGCAGCAAACCCTGCTGTCCTGCGGCACTTCCCCTGGGCGGTTGCGATTTTTCCGCCGCGTGGCCGGCTACGCCGAGGAAACCAAGCACACAGCACATCAACAGATAGGTCAGCCATATCCCTGCGGGCGGACGCATTCTCCTGCCGATCGATTTCCTGTGATTGCACTCTCCAAAGTTTATCATTGTGCCTACCTAATCTCGCACTTCCCGATACCTTGCCGGGAACCTGCCCGAGAATTCCCTCTCCCCCGAGGGGGAAGCATCTCCCATTCTCGGACAAGCTCCCGGGGCATCTTGTATTGTGCTGTTCAGGGCTTCATTTGTCAGGCGTCAGGGCCAGCGTCGCCTGCACCCGCCCTTCCAGCGAAGCACGCCGCGCGGGTATGTCATATTTCCAATGCCTGCCCTTCAAGCTGAGATCCGGTCCAGTGACCAAAATCGATGTCTCCGACGATATCAAACTCTGTTCATGATGATAGGTTGCTTTTTCGCTCGACATCTCATAGCCGTTGGGAAATACGGCGTGCACTTTACCCCACAATTCGATGTCTTTGCTTCCCGCGTGCAGAACCCCCTGGCTGCTTTCCAACTGGATCTTCTCCCCATCCTGGAGGAAAAATTGCAGGCGCACCCTGGACAGCGCCGTTTTCTGGTCGTCTTGGTAGTATTTCGCCTCCTCAGCTTTTAACGTCCAAGCCCGGCGGCCTCTTTCCATTTCGGTGTATTCCATATCCGTGAGCTTCATCTCTGCATCGGAGGCTTCGTCAAGGGCGGTTGTCTGCCGCTCTTTCTGACTCTTCTCTTTCCAAGTGCCTCTTACCGCTAACCCAGCAACCAGCAGCACGCAGCCTAACACAGAAAACCATACGATTTTCTTTGAAAACTTCATCAAATGAGGGCCTCTGGCAATGGCTTAACGGCATCGAAGGCGTGTATGCGCCCGTGGACTGCATATTTTTTCATAGTCAAATTAAGTAATTAAGCTCACAAAAATCATAACATGCAAAAGCTCTGCCTGTAAAGGCATTAACAGCCGGGCATCATGTGAATTCGCGCAAATAGCGCTCAGTTACACGCTCCCAACGACCCTGAGCCTGCAGGATCAGTTCGCAGATTTCCCGGCAGGCACCCCGCCCGCCGGGCGCTTTGGTGACGTAATGGGCAAACGGCAGCACATGCCGGCTGGCGTTGGGTACAGCCACCGCCCAGCCCACTCGACGCATAACAGGGATATCGATGAGATCGTCTCCGACAAAGCCAACCTCTTCATCCTTCAAACCCGTCTCCAAAAGAATTTTCTCATACGCTTCCAGTTTGCGCTTAACATCCTGATAGACCCTTTTGATTCCAAGGGCCGCTGCGCGATGTTCCACAGCTCGGCAATAGCGGCCGGTTATCAACGCCGTTTCGACCCCGCCGGCCCTTTGCAGCAGTTTCAGACCATGCCCGTCCTGTACATCGAATTCCTTGAGCTCCGAACCGTCATCGAGATAAATGATGCGCCCGTCAGTCAAGACTCCGTCCACATCAAAAATCATCATGCGGATGGGCAAAATTCTCTCGATGAGCTTTTTGTCCACACTTTCCGGCGACATAACCGCTCCCATTTTCACTGCGCCCTCGAACGGCAGGCATGAGGCATCTGCTGTGGGATGCCTTCCCGCACCATGGCGTAAATGTCGGCGAGCATCTCCAAAAGAGCAGGCACGCTGGAAAGCGCTATAGAATTTGGACCGTCGCACAGCGCCACATCAGGATTTACGTGCATTTCCACAAATATACCGTGGGCTCCGGCGGCCAGGGCAGCGCATGCGAGCGGCTGCACAAACTGCCGCTCTCCGCCGGATGAAGCACCCCTGCCACCGGGCAGCTGCACACTGTGGGTGGCATCAAACACAACCGGGTACCCGGTTTCCGTCATGATCGGGATGGATCGCATGTCCACCACCAGATTATTGTATCCGAATTGGGTCCCACGCTCGGTGAGTAAAATTTTATTATTGCCTGTCTGAGAGACTTTCTGCACCACCTGCCGCATATCCCACGGCGCCAGAAATTGACCTTTCTTGATATTAACGGGTTTAGCGCTCTTGCCCGCGGCCACCAGCAGATCCGTCTGGCGAACCAAAAACGCCGGAATTTGCAGAACATCCACCACATCCTTTGCCTGTTCGACTTCCTCGATACTGTGCACATCCGTCAAAACGGGCATGTTCAATTTCTCTCTGACCCGCGCAAGAACCTCCAGCCCCGCCTTGATCCCGGGACCGCGATACGATTGGATCGACGTGCGGTTGGCTTTGTCGTAGGAGCTCTTGAAAATACAGGGGATTGCCAACCGTGCACAGGTCTCCTGCAGAAACCCGGCAACCGTCATTGCCAGCTCTTCACTCTCGATCACGCACGGTCCGCCGATCACAAAGAACCGGTCGTGCCCGATTGTCTGCCCCAGCACTTTAAAGCCAGCCATTATCGCCTCCTCAACAGGCGTGCTCAGCAGATTGAAATTTTTCCGGATGTTTGGCGCGGGCCTGCTCCAGGCAGCTTTTCACAAATGCTTTGAAAATTGGATGGGGCTCCATGGGGCGAGACTTGAACTCGGGATGGAACTGGCAACCCAGAAACCAGGGGTGATCACCAAGCTCGATGATTTCCACAAGCTTTTTGTCGGGAGAAAGGCCGGTAAAGCGCATGCCGCTTTCGGCCAAGACCTCCCGATACTCATTGTTGAACTCGTAACGGTGGCGATGCCGCTCGGAAATTTCCACGCATTGGTAGGCATCATGGGCATAACCTTCGGCTTCGAGCATGCAAGGATAGGCACCAAGCCGCATGGTGCCTCCGTAATCAGCGGTCTCATCGCGGCGAATCGGCCGGTCATTTTTGTAATCGAACCATTCCCGCATCAGGTAAATCACCGGATGCGGCGTGTGCTTATCAAACTCCATGCTGTGGGCCCTGTCCAATCCGGCAACATGGCGTGCGAACTCGACGGTGGCCAACTGCATGCCCAGGCAAATGCCCAGAAAGGGAATCTTCTTTTCCCGGGCATATTGAATGGCCTTGATTTTGCCTTCAACCCCGCGCTCTCCGAAGCCGCCCGGCACCAAAATGCCATCGGCCCCCTCGATCAACGCCTCTCCCCCCTCCTTTACACTCTTTTCCGAATCCACATAGTCCAGCACCACCCTGGCGCTGTGCGCTGCGCCCCCATGCACCAACGCTTCATTCAAACTCTTGTAAGACTCTTTGAGGTCGATATATTTACCAACAATAGCGATGTGCGTCTCTTGTACGGGGTGTTTGATCTTATCCACCAAAGCGGCCCAATGATCCAGGATCGGTCCTCGGGTCCAAATGTTCAGCAAACGGACAATCTTCTCATCCAGTCCTTCCTGATGGAACAGCAACGGAACCTCGTAGATGCACTCCACGTCTTTGGCGGTGATCACGGCGTCGGGTTCCACGTTGCAGAAGTGGGCAATCTTGGCTTTGATCTCCCGGGAGAGGAATTTTTCCGTGCGGCAGAGTAAAATGTCGGGCTGGATGCCGATGCCTCGCAGTTCTTTCACACTGTGCTGGGTGGGTTTGGTTTTGACTTCCCCGGCGGTTTTCATGTAGGGGACCAGGGTAACGTGAATGTAAACGACGTTCTCTCGCCCCACATCGTTTCTAAATTGCCGAATGGCTTCCAGAAAAGGCAGACTTTCGATGTCACCTACAGTACCCCCTATCTCCACGATCACGAGATCCACCCCGTCGACCGCACTGCGGATGCAGGCTTTGATTTCGTCGGTGACATGAGGAATGACCTGTACCGTTCCTCCCAGGTAATCCCCTCTGCGTTCCTTCTTGATCACCGAGTAGTAGATCCCCCCTGATGTGTAGTTGTTTTTCTTGGTCATACGGGCATGAGTGAACCGTTCATAATGACCCAAATCCAAATCCGTTTCGGCCCCGTCGTCGGTTACGTAGACTTCACCGTGTTGAAAGGGATTCATGGTTCCGGGATCTACATTGATGTAAGGATCGAGCTTCTGGATGGTGACCCGCAGACCGCGGCTCTCCATCAGCGCTCCGATGGAAGCTGCAGCCAGACCTTTGCCCAGCGATGAAAGAACTCCACCCGTGATAAAAATAAATTTTGCCTGACGCAAAACGGTACCCCTTGTTCTATTTGAAAGCGGTGATATCGAATCCAAACCCCTTCACCGGTGCTATGCCGCGCAGCCCGCCACCCGCACTTCAGGCTTGCCGTTCCTTCGACCGCGGCGACGCACCAGGAGTGTTCATGGATCCATTCGAAGGTGTGGGCCTTCAGCCCGACGCAGTATGCGGATAAAGACTGATCCAAAGTCAGAGGCAGTATAGCAAATGGCCTATTGAAGTCAATCTTGGCAATGTTCCGTGCAGTGGTCCGGACACTGGCCGTGGAGCGGCGGCAGACGCCGGTGAGAGTGCTTAACCGCCGCACGTGACGTGCAGGCCATAAGTTTCTTCTTGCATTTTTGCCGCACATACCGTAATTTGCCGGAGAACTTTGGGAAATTTTTTGCAATCTCAATCCCGCTTGTTAGCGTACGATTCATTCGTACAACCTGCTTGAACCGCAAGGCAAGGATAAGCCGCGTGACGGTGCGCCAATGGATGACCGCGAATGTGGTGAGTGTCGGTGAGCAAGCTTCCATTCAGGATGCTTTAACACTGATGAAACGCCACTCTATTCGTCATTTACCGGTTGTGGACCCGCAGCAGAATCTTTCGGGCTGGATAACCGACGCCGATCTGCGTGGCGTTTTGATCGCCTCCATGCTGGAAGATCTCACCGTCAAGGATGTGATGGTGCGCAAACCGTACACGGCATCTCCCGCAATGCCCCTGGAGGAGGCGGCACGCCTCATTCTGCGCAAGAGGATCGGTGGGTTGCCGGTCGTCGATGGCGGCAAGCTGGTCGGCATCATCACCGTAGTGGACATCCTGGCGGCTTTCATTAACGTCATGGGCATGCTGGGACACTCTTCCCGGCTGGATGTGACGGCTTCCGGCCAGAATCCGCCATTGGATGAAATCACTCGCCTGATCAGGCGACACAACGCGGAAATTATCAGCATATGCCAGCTTATTGGCGTTGGAGACCAGAGCCCGATGTACTCCATTCGCTTGAAGAAATGTGACCTGACACCAATTTTAGACGACTTTCGAGCAAAGGGAATTGAGGTAGTATCAGCTGTAGCTTAGCTGCAGGGAATTTTAGTAGTTTCTATTTGTTGATAGGATCGTTGCTTCTCCTCGGAACCTGTTCATTTCCAGCTCAAGAACGCTCGACGAATTTCAAGTGATCGCTGCAGCAGAAGCTGTCGTTGTTGGTTGCGCCTGTTAGTTCCAGTCAAAAGATCCACCCTTAATTAGAGCTAGGATGGCCGGTTTGCTGGGTATCGGTTGACAAACCGGTTACCGCACCCAAATCCATGCGGTCGTGTCACTCATGATTCCCAAATGGATACGAGAAGGGAGGTGGTTTATTTCAGACTTTTGATACATTAGGTCGTGGCCCGGATCTTGAGCCATTGTTACGCAATAGGTGTTTTCTTCCAGTTTAACCCAACCGCAAGGAGGACAAGAAGGATGAGCAAAATACCCGAAAATTATCTTCCCCCGAAAGACACCTGGCCTGAATACCTCGTTCCGGAAGAATTTGCCAACACTCCGGACAAGCTCAATTTGGCCGACTTTCTGCTTGACAGGCATGTCCGTGAGGGCAGAGGGGACAACCCCGCCATCAAGTTCATGGATAAAACGTTCTCCTATGCCCAGGTCCAGCAGATGGTCAACAAATTCGGCAATGCCCTCAAAGATGCCGGGGTAGAGGCTCAAGACCGTGTCGGTATCCGGCTGGTGAATTCGCCGCAAGCCATTGTCGCCATCTTCGCCATCGAAAAGATCGGCGCCATACCCGTTCCCACTTCACCCCTGTGGTCTTCCGAAGAGGTTGCCTTCGTGGCCAACAATGCAGAGATGAAGTATTTCATCGTAAACGCGCCTTTGATGGAGCCGGTTGAAAAGGCCAAGTCCGAATTGAAATTCGGCACCAAGATCATCGTTATCGGGGGTCAACCGGATGAAGTCAAAGCCAATGGCAATCTGGTGTTCGAGGAGATGTTGGACAAGGGAGCCCCCAATTTGGAGGCCTCCATGCTCGACGCCAATGACATCGGCATCATGCTTTATACTTCCGGCACCACAGGCCTGCCCAAAGGCTGCGTGCACTTTGTGAAACCGGCCATCATCGAAGCTCAGATCGTCAATAAATACGTCTACAAGATGAAACCGGGCGATGTGTTGGGCGGCGCCGCTCCGGTTTCCTTTGCTGCCGGCTTCGGAACCTTCACTCTGCTTCCCTTCGAGGGGGGCGCAGCCATCTCCCTCATTCCCAAGTTCACCCCCACGGAAATGATGGAGTTGATTGGCAAACACAAGATCACCGTGCTCACGGGCCTTCCCACGGCATACCGCGGATTGATGAAATTCCCCGATTTCAAGAAGTACGACATCAGTTCCATCCGCCTCTACACTTCGGGAGGCGATGCGTTGGGCAAGGAAACCCTGGACGGCTGGGTAGCACTCACCGGCAAACCCATTTGGGAGGGACTCGGCGGAACCGAAATGCTCCATCTGGTGACTTCCAACACCATGAATCCTGAACCTGTCCCCAACTCCATCGGCAAACCCTTACCAGGGGTCCAGGTGCGCGTCGTTGACGCCGAGGGCAAGGATTGTAAACCGGGCGAGGTGGGCAGCATGATCCTCAAAGGGGCCTCGGGCACGCTTTACTGGAAACCTTACGAAGACAACGAGAAACTTCTCAAATCCCAGAAGAAGGGCGTTGTGAATGGTTGGAACCAAATGGGTGACGCCGTTTACATGAACGAAGACGGCAACATTTTCTTTGTTTCCCGCGAAGACGATATGATCAAGAGCTCCGGCTACCGCATCGGGCCCGCCGAAGTGGAGGAAGCCATTGCCAAACATCCGGCGGTAGCAGACGTTGGCGTGGTCGGCATTCCCGATCCCGACAAGGGCCAGGTCACCAAAGCATTCATCGTTCTGAAACCGGGCTTTGAGGGAGGCGATGCGTTTTTCGATGAGCTCAAGGAATTCTTGAAAGAGCACATTGCCATTTACAAACTGCCGAGGCTCATTGAATATGTGGATTCACTGCCGCGCACCCCGACAGGTAAGCTGCTGCGCCGCAAGCTGCGCTAAACGCCCGTCGGTCGCCATCCGGAGAAGGAGAATGAACTTGCTCCGGTGAGTAATCCCCACTTTTGACTGATCTGACCATACCCCCGCGTCAATGCGGGGGTTATGCATTTGGGAGGGTATCATGACCTGGAAAATCACTGTCTTGTGTGAGAATACCGTCCCCACCCCCGGTCTTCTGGGTGAACATGGATTTGCAGCCTATGTCGAAACTCCCGCCGGGAACCTCTTGTTTGATACCGGTCAGGGATTCACGTTGATACAGAATTCCCTGCGCCTGCAAAAAGATCTGCGGCAGGTGTCCCAACTGGTGCTCAGCCACGGCCATTTCGATCACACGGGAGGCATGCTGGCCTTTCTGGGCTTGCACGGACCATGCGATGTTGTGGCTCATCCCGATGTATTGCTCGAGAGGTTCCGGATGATGCCCATGGGACCCGAAGAAAAGCCGGTTTCCATCGGCATCCCGTGGAAGGAAGCCTACCTCACCACACGCGGCGCGCGCTTCAAGTGGCACACCAGTTTTGCTGAAATCGCCCCCAACGTTTACGTGAGCGGTGAAGTTCCGAGGAAGACCTCCTTCGAGACGGGCGACCCGAAATTTCTCATCAAACAAAATGGGGAATGGGCTCCCGACCCATTCCTGGACGACTACTCGTTGATATTGAAAACTTCGCGCGGCCTGGTGATTTTGCTGGGATGCGCCCACGCCGGGTTGATCAACATCCTGGAGCACGCCATCGCTCAGACGGGTGAAGAACGGATACATTCGATCATCGGCGGCACTCATTTGGGCTTTTCCGCCCAGACACAGCTGGATCACACCATCAGTGCTCTGAAAAAATACCGGGTGGAGCTCCTGGCAACCAGCCACTGCACAGGGCAGCGTCCCATAGCCAGGTTGGCTGCCGAATTTGGCGACGGCTTCGCTTTCGCGCACGTCGGGTTCATCCTGGCCGTATTGCCTTAGTATGATTCATGAACATTTTCAGCAACATATTTAAGCCAATCGTCAGCCTGGTTGTATCCCTCACGGTATCGGTCTGTTCGGCCGGAGCTGCCTTGGGAAATTCCAGCCCAATACGCGTCGGGGAGATTGACCCGCTCACGGGGAAATTGGCAAAACATGGGCAGGAGATTCATGAGGGTATCCTGTACGCCATCGAACAAGCTAATTCCACCGGAGGCGCTGCGGGACGCAAGTTTGAACTGCTCAGCCGAGACGATCAGAGCCAGCCGGAGGTTGCCATCAACCAGGCCGAAGACCTCATTTATCGTGAGCAGGTGGCGGGTCTGGTGGGAGGTTACGTCGATTCCTTAGTGGGTCCGATAAGCGAACTCGCCGCCAAGCATCAGGTACCTTACGTGGCGTCGGCGAGCCTGCAGCAGGGACTCACGCTCGGGCGGCACAATCCGTATTTTTTCAGGGTGGCTCATTTGCAGGGAGTCGTGGAACCCCTTTGCAGCTTTCTGATCCAGGAGCTGAAACCTGACAGAGTGGCTGTTTTGTATGCTTCCACCCCCGGTTCAACAGAATTCGGCCAACAGGTTCGCTCTTGTCTGTTGGACGCCGCCATAGAAATTCCCATTTTCGAGAAGTTCCGTCCGGGCTCGCCCGATTTCTCGGCATTTTTGCTCAAAATACGCCGGTCCCGAGTGGATGTGCTGATTTCGGGAGGCTTCTTTGCGGACCATTTGATCTTGGTGCGTCAAATGAAAGAGCAGAAGATCCCGCTCAGGGCTTACATCGGACCATGGGGGATCGCCTATCCGAGTTTCCTGGAAGCCATGGGGGAAGCAGCCCACGGTTTGTTCGGCATGTGCGCATGGAATCCCGGCATTGCGGTTGCCGGGGCGGATAAGCAATCCCGCGCTTTTGTGGAAGGTTTTACGGCACGCTTCGGCAAGACCCCGAACACCACAACCATGCACGGGTATACCTCCGCCAAAGCCCTCATAGAAGCCATCAGAAGGGTATTGGAAAGCGGAAAAGAATTGACCGGCGACAATATTTGCAGGGCGCTTCGATCCCTTGACCTGTTGCTTCCCATGGAGCATCTGCAGTTCGACCTGAAAGGCGACCCAAAGCATTACCAGCAAGTCGTTGTGCAGGTCCAAAAAGGAGAAATGGTGACGGTCTATCCCGCCGACCGAAAAACCGGCGAAATCGCCCAGCCATCGAGCGAATGACGTTGTGTAGAGGGAGTATGAACAGTTGGTTATTCTGCAACTAATCATAAACGCATTCTCTCTTGGCTCGTTTTATGCCTTGGTCGCCCTCGGCTTTGCTCTCATTTTTGGTGTTACCCACGCCTTTAACCTGGCCCACGGTGAGCTCATTCTCCTTGGCGGTTATCTGGCCTACACCCTGGCCGGCCAAATGCAAGTGCCCTTTCTTGGGACTCTGCCCGTTACCGCTTTGGCGATGGTGATTATTGCCATATTGTTGCAGAAGCTGCTGCGTCGCGTCGGTCAGCCTTATGAACTCAACACGCTGGTCGTCACTTTCGGCCTGGCTCTGGTGCTCCAGAACACCATGCTCATGCTTTTTTCAGCCGACTACCGGATCATTCAATCCGCTGCTCCCGCTATCGAACTGCCCTACACTCAACTGCTACTCACACGCACCCAGGTCATCCTCATCAGCACCTCGCTTTTGGCCACAACGGCTCTCTATATCCTGTTGCGCAAGACTTTTCTGGGCAAAGCTCTGCGCGCTACCATACAAGACCGTGAAGCCGCAAAACTGGCAGGAATCAACGTGAGACGGATGAGCCTGGTCGGCTTCGCCATTGGGGGTGCTCTGATCGGATTGGCCGGCCCCCTTTATGCCAGAACGACCTACCTTTATCCTTCGGGGGGCACCGAAGCAAGCCTCATTGCTATCATCATCACCATTTTTGCCGGTGTCGGCCGCATCAGGGGGATTCTCCTGGGAGGATGGGCACTGGGGATTGCCGAATCTACGACGGTCTACGCTCTCGGAACCGGGTGGCGCGAACTGGTGAGCGCTCTGGTTCTGATCTCTCTGCTGCTGCTGAAACCACAAGGCATCTTATCCAGAAAACCGAAAGCGGTAAGGTTGCCGGGATAGATGCAGTCCGCACCGTCGCAATCATAACCCTCGAGAGTAGCCCGAAGAGCCGTCATGATAAGAACCGCAACATCGCCTGCTGTCCTTGGTTTTACAGCCGCCTTGTTATTTTTCATTTTCTCGCCCTTTCTACTGCAGGATAATGCAGTGTATTATCGGGTCATGACCATGACCTTTTTTTATGGAGCCCTGGCTCTCGCCTGGAATCTTTATGCCCTGACAGGAAACATCTCACTCGGCCATGCCGCTTTTTTTGGACTGGGCGCATACGGATCTGCCCTGTTGAGCCATTACTGGCATCTTTCACCCTGGGCGACAGTCCTGTTTGGGGGAATGGTCGGCGCCGTTTATGGTCTGCTGTGGACCGTCGCTTTCGGGTGTTTGCGGGGGGCTCGCTTCGCCTTGGCAACGCTGGCGTCGGTGGAAATTCCCCGGGTCATCATTGACAACTGGGAGAGCTTCACTTTCGGATCTTTGGGCGTGGTGGGGATAACGGGCTTTTCTGCAGTACGTGTCGGAAGCGTCAGCATCGCCCTTGGGGAGAGCCTCAAAGCCCAGTATTACCTGCTGCTCTGCTGTACCCTGGTCATTTTGCTCATCCACCGGCAGTTCATAAAGTCCAAGTGGGGTTGGGCCGTTCGCGCACTCAGGGAAGAAGAGACCGCCGCCTCCATGCTGGGTGTAAACGTTCATTTCACTCGCTCTGTTACACTGCTTTTGAGCGCATTTTTGACGGGTCTGTGCGGCGGCGTCTATGCACACCTGATGGGATTGATTGAACCACCGCTGGTTTTTAGTCTGCATATTTCAGCGCTGCCCCTGGTATTGACCATGTTCGGCGGGCGCTACCTGGTGTGTGGACCGCTTTTGGGAGCCCTGATTCTTTATCCTCTCGATCAAGTTCTATTTCACTCCCTGCTGCCGGTGGGGCATTCTATTCTGTATGGCTTAATCATAATAGTTACATTGCTGTTCTTCCCCCACGGGATTGGATCATGGGTGCAAAGACGCCGAACATTCTCCTGAAATTGGCAGGAATTAGCGTTGAGTTCCAAGAACGGGTAGCGCTGCGGCACATCGATCTGAATGTCGAGCAACAGGAAATCGTCGCTGTCATCGGTCCAAACGGTGCCGGCAAGACCACCCTGTTCAATGTCATCTGTGGTCAGGTGAAGCCCAGCAGTGGGACAATCCACTTTGACGGCAGGGACATCACCCGCTGGTCGTCCCATCGCATCTGCCACCAGGGCATTGCAAGAACATTTCAAATCGCCCGGCCATTTCCCCAAATGAGTACCCGGCAAAACATTCTCATGGGCTTGTGGTTCGGCGCAGGAAAACCATATGGATCGCCCGCAGCACAGGCACGGGCAGAGGAGTTGCTGGAACTGGTGGATCTCTCCCCAAAAGTAGATCTGCCGGCAAAAGAACTGACTCTATCGGAACAACGCCGCCTGGAAATCGCCCGAGCGCTCGCAACCAATCCGCGATTCTTGCTGCTTGACGAAGTTGCGGCCGGGTTAAGTCCGCACGCCATCAAAGAGATGGCCGAGCTTATCAAGACGTTGCGGCAGCAGGGGCTCACCTTGTTGCTGACCGACCATTTCTTAACTCTTACGAGCAAGGTGTCCGATCGACTGGTGGCACTGGATCAGGGAGAAATAATTATGGAAGGGAAGCCGGATCAAGTGCTACAATCCGCCGATGTCATTTCGGCATACCTGGGGGAAAGGAATCAGGAGCGTTCTTAGAGGAAAGAATTCATGCAACGGAAATCGCCCCTGCTGGAAGCGCAGAACCTGTTTGTTTGTTGTGGGAAAACGCCGGTGCTGAAGGATGTTTCCATAACCATCGAACCTCTTCAAATCGTTGCCATAGTAGGTCCAAACGGTTCCGGGAAAACGACCCTCCTCAAGGCGATTGCCGGATTGCTGCAAACTAAGAAAGGGCGAATTTCATTCAAGGGTGAGCGTATCGACACTCTTCCCTTGTGGGAGATTGTTCAGCGCGGCCTGGTCTACGTTCCCGAGGGGATGAGCGTGTTTCCGGATATGACGGTCATCGAAAACCTGGAGGTTGGCGCCTACCTCAATCGAAAAGCTGTCGATCGGCAGATGAAGCTGGTTTTTGAACTATTTCCGGAGCTCTATGATCATAGAAATGCTTTTGCAGAAGTTTTGAGCGGCGGGCAACAGCGCATGGTAACCCTCGGCCGCGGGCTGATGAGTGGAGCTCAGCTGTTGCTCCTGGACGATCCCTTTCTGGGACTCAGCCCAAAAATCATCAAACGATTCTGCGACACCTTTCGAACCATGCGCAAGAACGGCGTCACCTTGTTCATTGCCGGCCAACATGTGCGCCGTATCCTCAATGTGGCCGATGCGGCATTCTTGATTGAGGAGGGAAACATCACCCTGACGGGATCGGGCCATGCGGTCCTGCGCGACCAGCACCTGCAGCAGATTTTGTTCGGGCTCGACACACAATTCCCCGTCGTTTGACACAACAGGACGGATAGATGCCCAGACCCGCCCGACCAGGACGTTTTTAATTGTCTGAGCAGCATGGCGCTTGGGAAGCGCTCTGCGCGACAGGACGGTTTTGGATCTGCAATTGCAGCAACAGCTTCTCCAGGATTACCCGCACTGGCTCCTCCACGGGATCCGGTTCACCGCTGGACGTCCATGTCAGGTTTTCGGGCGCGCGCCAGCGGCTCCGCACCACATGGACTTGGGCCCCCTGCGGCGCCCAAATTTCCGGCACGGTAGGACCGAAGATGACTGTCGTCGGAATGCCAATCGCAGCCGCTAAATGGCTCACACCCGAATCATTGCCCACATACATTTGACTCACACTGGCCAGAGCAGCCAGTCTCTCCAGAGCGACGCCCTCCAGAAGGGCCACCCCCAGCCTGTGGGCCGCTTCCAGTGCAAAGGGCTTGAGATGGCTATCAGCGGCACCCAGAACCATGACAATGGGGTGATTATAATGGCTGTGCAGCCACCCGAGCAGGGACCACCATCGGTTCAGCGGCCATATTTTTCCCCGCCCGCCGCTGCCGGGATGAATCAGAATGGGTGCCGGTTTTTGGCTCCAGCCCTGCCCCGCAATCCACGCCCGCACCGCCTCTAGTTCCATCGAGAGCGGCCTTAACCGCGGTTCAACGTATGGAACATTCAAGCCCAAGCACCGCAACTGCTCCAGCAGAAAGCGAGTAACCGGTCGGATGGTTTCGGCGGGAGGGAATGACCTTATCCAGTGAACCGGGCAGCCTGCCAAATGCGCCAGTCGATCGGCGATGATTCGGCTGCCGTCCTGGCCGAATAACAGAACAACATGAGCACTTTCAAAACACGGAACCAGCTGGGTATTTTGCCAGAGATCGGGGTGATAGAGGGACGACGGCAGACAGCCGTCAACGGATAGGGCGCTGCCGAAATAAGGCTTATCGGCGAGCAGGGCCGCATACTCGGGCCTGGAACAAAAGTCAAACAGGGTCCCGGGATAGCGCTGGTGAAGGCCTTCAAAAACGGGAACCGCCAGCAAAAAGTCCCCCAGGGCTCCCTGATGCAGGATCAGCACGTTGCGTGCGGGTGTGTCCAATGGGCCATGCATTTATTGGTTCAGGGAAACTGCAGCACTGATTCTCATGGGATTCATTTCACTGCAGCAATTGACTTGATCAGAAACCTGCTCACTTTTCAGCCATACCGGAAGAGCGCAGCTTCTGATCGGACCAGCGCTTCAGAAAACCGGTCATTTTGGCTACAGCCATGCTTTGCTTCGACCTGGACCCTATGATTCCCTGTTTGCTCAAAGCGGACTGCAGGCAAGACTTCAACGCGTCGCAATTGATGCATGCCGTCTGAGGCTGCATGAATCCGTTTTCATCCATGGGACAAACACTCTCCGGATCGCCAAAGCATTCCGGTCGTTCGCTGTGTCCAGGCATGACCTGGTTGTGGAGAGTAGGATTTTCATTCATGCTGTATAGCTACAGTCGATCATCAGACTGAATTTATTCCAGGATTTCTAAAACCGCCCGCTTGCGAAGCTTGGTCGCTGCAGCATTGACAAGGGTGCGCAGGGCGTGGGCGTTACGTCCTTCTTTGCCGATAATTTTGCCCAAATCAGTCTTAGCCGCCCTGAGCTCAATCACAGAAATCTGGTGGCCGATTATCTCCGTGACATGAATCTCTTCCGGGTGTTCTGCCAGCGCTTTTGCGATCACCTCCACCAATTCCTTCACCTGGATATCTTCCATTGTCAACTCCCCTCCATCGGCAGTAACTGCTTCAGGACGATGATAGATTGTAACGGGTTCGAGAACTTTGAGCGTTAGCCGCAAACCATGCGAGAAGATAGATCTCTTTCGTTTTCAGCTGTTCGTTGCAGTAGCGCAAGTCAATCACATGCCATTTTGAAGGAACCAAAGTGCAGTATTTGAATTCGCTCCGCCGTCAATCGAGCACTGACCTCAAAGGGGAGCGCCTTCAGCGAAAGGAAGATCCCAAATGCCTTTCCGCAACAACCTGGGAGCTTATGAGAAAGCAGCTCCGCTGTCAATAAGATGTTGCGGCACAAAGTTGGGGAGAGTGGATCACCGGGAGAAACGATAAATTGCTTTTCTTTTTGCAGTCCATTAGCTAGACATAGGATGGATAACATCAAATTCCAACTTTTCCGACCCGGCCATGATATGAATCTACTGGAAAAACAGCCCGGAAAACCAAGTTACGATGTCGTTATCGAAACTGCGGATTTGCCCGAACAGGTGCTGCAAACAGTGCAGGCTTATCAAAATAAGGTAATCCACTACCTTCACCAAATTGCCTGGTTGGACGGTCTTGCGCGATGGACAATCACAAAGACCCTGCCCTCTCAGTTCATTAAGTACTTTGGCAAGGCCTTGGATGTATACGATGAATCGGTCCACTATTTCCTTGGCTACCTGCGCCGGCAGGGAATTGCCGCGCGCTGCACACCGGGCTGTGCCCACTGCTGCTGCCACATGCCTGTTGGAATCACCACCCCCGAGCTCATTTACCTCTATTACGGCATGCATCGGAGCGGCATTTTCCCAAGGTTCTTTCGTCGCTGCATGGAGGCCGAGGAAGAATGGCGTGAGATCCTGCAGCAATGTTCCTGCTTGCCGCCTGGTGAGACGACAAACGAAGGGATGCGCGAGAGAACTCTGAACAGCTACCATTGCCGCGAGCATTTCTGTCCTTTCCTGCAGAACAATCTTTGCCAGCTATACCCCTACCGTCCCATCGCATGCCGCATGCATTTCAGCCTTTCCTCTCCCCCCTGGTGCAATCCGTCACACTTTCAGCACCAGCACGCTGTGCGCTTCAATCTAGAACCGGGAGAAAATGTTTTCGCCGCCCTGGAACAGATCGAGAATCACTTGCAACTCAAAGTATCTGACACTATGGTGGGAGGCATATTGGAACTGAGTGTCAATGTGATGCGATTTGAGGAGATAAGCTGGATCAATTAGTCGTTGGCTGCATGGGTGGAAAATAGGGGAAAAAATGCGTTCAACTCTGACTTCCTGGCTGCAAGAACAGCCCCTGGTCGAATGCCTGCGATTGCAATTGCCGCGCCCCAGCCTGGAGGACAATACCGGAGATCTCGATCGGTTGGGTCGAGCCGTAAAGCTCAAGGGTTTTACCCCGCTCCAGTTCAATCCGACGAGAATTGGAGAATTCTCGCGCCAGATCCGCCGGGAAGATTTTCACGTGACCGCCGTGTTGGGCCGCGGCGACTGCCACTGGCAGGTAATTGAGGTGCTGCCCGGCGATTCCGAACATCACAACCTGGGATTTGCCGTCGACCTTGGGACATCTCAGGTGGCATTCTATCTCATCGACTTGGAACAAAGACAACTACTGGCACAAACGTCTATCGCCAACCCCCAGATCAGTTACGGCGAGGATATCCTCACGCGCATTCTGTTCGCCCGTCAGAAAGAAAATCTCAAGACCCTGCAGGATCTTCTCATTGAGGCATTCAACGCGACAATGCGCACCATGCTGGCCGAAAGGAATTTATCTGCGGCGCACGTCTATTCCATAGCCATCGCCGGCAACACGACCATGAGCCACTTTCTGCTGGCCCTCGATCCCACCAACATCTGCAAGGAACCCTACATTCCCGTGGCCAATCGCTTTCCCTTCTACCATGCCAGGGACCTGGGGCTCATGGTTCATCCGGAAGCGCTGGTTTACGTTTTCCCCAACGTCGGTTCCTACTTCGGAGGCGACCTCATCGCCGGAATTCTTAACTCGGGGCTGCATCGCTCTGAAGAAGTGAGTATTTTGGTTGACGTCGGCACCAACGCAGAAGTTGTTTTGGGCAATCAGGACTGGTTGATCGCCTGTGCGGGAGCCGCCGGCCCTGCCCTCGAAGGGGGTGTGGTGGAGCGCGGCATGATGGCCGCCCCGGGAGCCATAGACCGGGTGCGCATCGATCCGGCGACCCTTGAGCCTTCCTATCATGTTCTTGGAGAACAAAAGCCCGTCGGGATATGCGGGTCAGGCTTGATTGACCTGGTGGCCGAGATGTTTTCCGCCGGCATCTTGACGATTCAGGGAAAAATCAACACCCGGCTCGGCTCGCACCGCATCATCGAGACTCCCGACGGGCCGGCTTACGCAGTGGCTTTCGCCCAGGAAACCGGCGACGGTCGGGATCTCTGTGTGTCAGAGATCGACATCGGCATATTTCTTAAATCCAAAGCCGCCATGTACACCATTCTGACGGTCATCATCAATAAGGTTGGATTGAGTTTCAGCGATTTGAAGCGATTCTTTGTTGCCGGCACATTCGGCAACTACATCGATCCGGCCATGGCCATTCGCATCGGCATGATTCCCGATTTGCCCGTCGAAACCTACCAAGGACTCGGCAACACGGCAGGGCACGGCGCAGCCATGCTCCTGCTGGACAGATCACTGCTGCAGGATATCGACCGCGTGTGTAATCAGGTCACCTACATCGAACTGAACGTGAACATGGAATTGATGAACGAATTTCGCGGGGCGCTCTTCCTGCCCCATACGGATCCGAGGCTATTCCCTTCCGTGCAGATTCCGGAAAGCAATTGATCAGCGGGTGACACATGAACCGGCAACACTCCACAAAAAATGCCGCACATCCGGGCAATAAGCGCAGGACCGGGCCCCTGCTGCCGGGCCCAAGGGTTTTGCAAATCCTTTGCGGGATTCTTGTGGTCCTCAACCTTTGGCTGCTGTACAGCCTGTTCTCGTCGCCCAACGGAATTTTGCACTATCGGCGGCACCGGCAGCAAGTCCAGGACCTTGAAATGAAAACAAAAAACCTGATGACCGAAAATCAAAAACTGTTTAAGCAAATAGAAGCCTTCAAGAACGATCCGGCGGTACAGGAACGGGTCGTGCGCCAACAGTTGGGATGGGCTCGCCAGGGTGAATTGATCATCGAATTTCTGCCTCCCGAGAAGTGACACTGTCATTATTTCCAAAGGCAAATTGACTTGCTTCCGGTTTCCTATTAAATATCGTCGTTGCCGGTATCTGCGCACGGAGCGTGAGCTCCGACAAAGTTGACAACCGTGGAAATCAGATCGAGCTGCATGTGGCCAAGTTATATGTCTCTGAAATAAGGTCCGACCAGGAGGTCGAAACCCACCTGGTGGTCGCGGAAAAACAACTCCGAGTGGCGCGCAACGGGACCCGCTTCCTGACTCTCAAGCTGGCGGATAAGAGCGGCGAAATCACCGGCCGCGTTTGGGAGCGCGCCGAAGAACTCATGGCTGCAGTGCCGTCCAGGGGCCCGGTTTTCATTCGTGCCCGCAGCGAGACCTTCCGCGATGAATTGCAGCTCCAGATTCAAGAGATCGTCGCTGTGCCGCGGGAACAGATTGACCCTGCCGACTTTCTGCCCGTCTGCCCGGTAAACATCGATCAGCTGTTTGAAACACTGAAGGGTTACATCGCAACCGTTAAACGCCGCCCACTTCAACGTTTGATGAAAGCTTTTCTGGGAGATCGCGAACTGGTGACCCGTTTTAAGCAAGCGCCGGCCGCCAAATCCATCCACCACGCATACCTGGGCGGATTGCTGGAACACACCGTTTCGGTCATCGGACTGATCGTGAAGATCTGTGACCATTATCCCGCACTGGACAAAGACATGCTGATTGCCGGTGCAATTTGGCATGACGTGGGCAAGATTGAAGAATTTTCCTACGATCTGCAAATTGATTATTCCCATGTCGGCCGGCTGGTGGGGCACATCGGTTTGGGACTGGATATGTTAAACGACAAGCTGCGCACTTTGAAGGCGTTTCCGGCTGCAGAGGCCATGCTGCTGAAACATCTCATTTTGAGTCACCATGGTGATTCCAAGTTCGGAGCCGTCAAGCTTCCCATGACCCGAGAGGCCCTCGTGCTTCATTTTGCAGACGACGTAGATGCGAAAATGAACTACGTGACACGCATCCTCTCTGATCCTGCAGGTCAGGACCAAGCCTGGACACCGTACCAACCCCTGTTTGAACGGTTCTTCTTTCGCGGCCTTCCCGACTCTTTGGAGGAATTGCCCAAAGAACCGGAAGCGGAGGAAGCGCGCGGTTTGCAGCTCAATATCTGGGGGGGCAAGGGAGAGAAGCTGGAAAGCAGAAGGCGCAGGTCAGAAGACGGGGCACAGAAGCGAGAGGACCAGTAAACAGTGCTTGCGGCAGACTCGACAAAGCCGGGAGCGGAGCTGGAATTCGATGTTGTGAATTGCGAACTTTCCCCGACAAGGTAGATGGATTTGATGATTGCAATCGCGAGGCCACGACATGTCCCTTGACTCCGTCCCCGGGCAGATGCGCGCCAAGCGCTTCCTTAAACAACTGATACAGACCGGTCAGATCCCTCATGCCCTGCTTTTCAGCGGCATGGCGGGAATCGGCAAAGCGCACCTGGCAAAGGAGTTTGCCAAAGTTCTCAATTGCCTTGAGCCCGCAGCGGCCGATTCGTGCGACCGATGCGCCTCCTGCCGCAAGATCGATGGAGGACTTCACCCGGATTTGCTTTGGATAACCAGCGAGGGAGTATTCATCAAACTCGATCAAGTGCGCGATTTGCGCAAGAGGATCCAGTACAGGCCGTTTGAAGGGGCGTATCGCGTGATCGTCATGGAGGACGCCCGGAAGCTCAGGGAAGAGGCGGCCAACGCTCTCTTAAAAATCCTCGAAGAACCGCCCAAAAAGCATATTTTCATATTGCTGACACTCGAACCGCAAATGCTCCTCCCTACCATAGTATCCCGCTGCTGCCATGTGCGCTTTCAGCCTCTCGAGGATACGCAGGTCGAACAAGAGTTGATGCGCACCTGCCAGCTGCAGCCGACTCGAGCTCGTGAAATAGCCCGATTGGCCGAAGGCAGCATGGAACGGGCAAAGTGGCTGGTTGAAGAGAATCGTATCGCCCACTGGAAGGAAATCCTCGGACACCTGGAAAACCTGCACAATCTGTCCATGATCGAGTTCTTTGACTTGACGGCCAGGTGGGCAAAGCAGAGTGACGATCTGGAGCAAGATTTTCTGTGTATTAAGCTGTGGTTGAGAGATATTATTCTTGCACGGCTGGTCAAAGATCACCGGCCGGCATTCGAACTGAACCAAATTCCTGCTGGAATAAGAGATACCTCAATGGAATATCTGTTTAGTCTGTACGATCAGATTGAGGAAGCGGTACAGCACCTCCGGGGCAATGCCAACAAGCAGTTGACGCTGGAGGGAGTCTGTCTGGCGATAAAGGATAGTTCCTATGGACAAAGTAGTTGGGATTCGTTTTCGCAAAGGAGGTAAGATCTACCATTTCGATCCAGGAGATTTGCCGCTCTGTAAGGGGGACTTTGTCATCGTTCATACCGAACAGGGGGTCGGTTTCGGCATCGTTTCCGAGGGGCCTTATCCCAGGGATTCCCGGGTCCACCCGGCGGAAATCAAGATGGTGGAACGTCTGGCATCGGAAGAGGAAATACAGAAGCACCTGGAAAATCTGGCTATTGAAAAGGAAGCCAAAGCTTTTTGTCTGGGACGTATTGCGGCCCACAATCTCAACATGAACCTGGTTGATGTAGAATACTTTTATGACCGCAGCAAAATCATTTTTTACTTCACCGCCGACGGCCGCGTGGATTTTCGCGAACTGCTCAAGGACCTGGTGCGCAAGCTCAAGAGCCGGGTCGAGCTGCGCCAGATCGGAATCCGCAACCAGGCGAAAATGGTGGGTGGCCTCGGCAGTTGCGGCCGGCCGTTGTGCTGTGCAAGTTTTCTCAAGAATTTTCATGCGGTCTCCATCAAGATGGCCAAGGAACAGAATCTTAGCTTGAACCCGAGCAAAATTTCCGGGGCGTGCGGCAGGTTGATGTGCTGCCTGCAATACGAATACGATATGTACAAAAAACATCGCAAGGACATGCCTAAAATCGGGAAAAAAATTGAAACTTCCGAAGGTTACGGCAAGGTCGTGCGGCAGAATATCATGGAGCGAAGTATCATTGTTCAACTGGAGGGCGGAAAGGAAATCGAACAGAAGCTCGGGCCCATTGACTCGGACAAATGAAGGGAGCATGACCAGTAATCATGTCTGAACGCTTTTATGTCACTACGCCGATCTATTACGTCAACGCTCAACCTCACATCGGGCACGCCTACACCACGATAGTCGCCGACGTGATGAACCGGTTTCACAAGCTGCTTGGATATAAGACCTATTTTTTGACGGGCACCGATGAGCATGGCGACAAGATCGTCCAGGCGGCCCAGGAAGCGGCCATGGAACCTAAAGCTTACGCCGATCGCATCAGCCGGTTGTTCAGAGAGACCTGGCCCAAGCTCAATATCAGCAACGACTATTTCATTCGCACCACCGATGCCAAGCACGTGCGTGTGGTTCAGCACATTTTGCAGAAGGTTTACGATGCGGGCGACATCTACTTCAGCACCTACAAGGGCCTGTACTGCATCGGCTGCGAACGATTTTATACGGAGCGGGAATTGGTCGACGGCAAATGCCCCGACCATGACAGGGAACCGGTGGAACGTGAGGAAGCCAACTACTTTTTCCGCATGAGCAATTATCAGGACTGGCTCATCGAACATATTGAAGCCAACCCGAACTTCATTCGGCCGGAGCGCTATCGCAACGAGGTGCTCTCGTTTTTGCGCGAGCCCCTCGAAGATCTGTGCATTTCCAGGCCCAAAGAACGCCTCAGTTGGGGCATCACGCTGCCCTTTGACGAACGCTATGTCACCTATGTCTGGTTTGATGCGCTCATCAATTACGTCTCCGCCATCGACTATCCCGACGGCGAATTATTTGCTGAATTCTGGCCGGCGGCTCAGCACACCATCGCCAAGGATATTCTCAAGCCACACGGCATCTACTGGCCGACCATGATCCGTTCCGCCGGATTTACCCCCTACCGGCACCTCAATGTCCACGGCTACTGGAAGATCAATGAAGGCAAAATGAGCAAGAGCAGAGGCACCGTGGTGGCTCCCCTCGATCTTGTGCCGATCTATGGCCTGGACGCATTTCGCTATTTCCTGCTGCGGGAGATGGTTTTCGGGTTGGACGCCAATTTCAGCGAAGACGCATTGATTCAGCGCCTCAATGCGGATCTTGCAAACGACCTGGGCAACCTCTTCAGCCGAACTTTGGCCATGACCGCCAAGTATTTCGACGGCAGGATTCCTCCCTTCGGGGCGGAGCCTGAAGCGCCGGACCGGGAGCTCAGGGATCAGACCCGTCAGACCATCGAGGTGTATCGCGCAGAAATTCCCAGGCTGGGCTTCCATAAGGCTTTGATATCCATATGGGAAACCCTCAACACCGCCAATAAGTACATCGACTCTGTCGCCCCCTGGACCCTCGCCAAGGAAGCCGGGCAAAGACCCCGTTTGCAGACCGTCATGCGCAACCTGCTCGAAGTCAACAGGACTGTGGCCGTGCTGATTGCTCCCTTCATGCCGGAGACCGCCGAAACGATGCTGGCACGCCTGAGCATCCCCAAGAAAGCTTTGGACTTGAGACTCGATGAAGACAGTCGCTGGGGCACTCTGCATGAGGGGGTTCCTGTGCACAAGGGGGAGGCATTGTTCCCCCGGGTCGAGACCGAGAAAATTGCCCAACTCAAGCAGAAAGGCATGCCCCCGAAGGCCGGGGCGGCAGCATTGAAGGAAGCCGGCATGGAACTGATTTCCTTTGAAGAGTTCAAGAAGCTCGACCTGCGCACGGGAATTGTAAAACACGCGGAGGCCGTCCCGAAATCCAGGAAGCTGTTGAAGTTGATCGTCGATATCGGCGAAGAGCGCCAGGTGGTGGCGGGTATTGCACAGACTCACACAGCAGAGGAAGTCGTCGGCAAACAGGTCATCATCGTCGCCAACCTGCAGCCGGCCAAGCTCATGGGCATTGAATCCCGGGGCATGGTTCTGGCCGTGAGCGATGGGGATCGACTCAGCCTGGTGACCACGGCGGAGCCGGTCAGCCCAGGCCTCCGGGTGTCCTGATCAGTGCCTCCTCCAGCGCGCGGCGAAGAATCCATCCACGCCGTGGCGATGGGGCCAGGTCTTGAAGTAGATCCCGTCCGTCATGGTTCGCCAGTTGCTTGGCAGGTGCTCGCCGGCGGGCTCGGGACCGAATTCCGGGTGGCTTAGCGAAAAGCTTTCGGCCACCTCATCGTTTTCTTCTCTAAACAGAGTGCAGGTGGCGTAAAGAAGGACTCCCCCCGGTTTAACGAATTGTGCGGCGTGGTCCAAGAGCTCCTTTTGCAGGCGGGCAAAGCGCAACGGGTCCTTGGGATGACGGCGCCACTTGATATCGGGATTGCGCCGCAGGGAGCCAAATCCGCTGCAGGGAGCATCCAGCAGCACGCGGTCAAAGCGCCCGGCATCGCGGGGAGAAAGCTCCAGCAGGTCGCAGCTTTGGGTTTCAATGATGCGGATGCCCTGTCTTAGAGCATTTTCCCGCAGTTCTTCGATCTTCCAGGCGGATTTATCCACGGCAAGTATTTCTCCCCTGTTCTCCATCAGCATGCCCAGATGGGTCGATTTGCCGCCGAATCCGGAGCACAGGTCGAGGACCCGTTCGCCCGGTTTCACTGCGAGCAGCCGGGAAACCATCTGGGAAGCTTCGTCCTGCACCTGTACCAACCCTTCTGCAAACATCGGCATTTGGCTCACATCCTTGCGCAGCCCTGCAACTCGAACGGCATCAGCAAGGAGAGCGGACCGCTCCGCTTCGACCTCAATTTCCCTCAACCAGTCGAGAATCGTCTCGCAGTCCGTTTTCAGGGTGTTCACCCGCAGTACCATGGGAGCAATGCTGTTGTTGGCCTGACAGAGGCCGCGGGTTTCATCGAAGCCGATCCGCTCGATCATCAGGCGTATGAACCAGCTCGGATGGGAAGTCATCACAGCGAGATATGCTTCAGGATTTTTTTCAGAAGAAGGCCATTCCCAGGCTCCGCCGCGCCGCAGGGCCGCGCGCAGTAGAGCGTTGACAAACCCGGCCAGGTGAGGGGGTTGAGTTGATTTGACGATCTTCACCGTTTCGTTTACGGCCGCATGCGGGGGGATGCGATCCAGAAAGAGGATCTGGTAGAGAGCCAAACGGAGCGCGATGCGCACGGCGGGGTGGATCTTTTTGGGCTTTATTTTACTCAGCTGGTCGATATGCCAATCCAGCCTTCCCTGCCAGCGCAGCACACCGTACACCAGCTCGGTGGTGAGCGCCCTGTCCCGCTCATCCAATTGGGAATGGCGCTCCAGTATGGCACGCACCAATCGATCGGGGTGTGACGCTTTTTGATCCACGTGGAGCAAAATCTGATAAGACAAAAACCGGGCGCTGATCATGCCCCTTCTCGCTTCATGGCGGTGATTTCCTCGAGCACGGATTCGACCCGGTCGAGAGCGACCTGGGTGTTCAGGCAGGGGCCAAAGGGGCGCTGGTTGAAAATGCCGTAGACGGGAAGCGGGGTGGTGTCCTGAATCCCGCTGGTCAGATCGCGTTCGCAGGCCACTGCAATGATGAGGTCCGGGCGGGTTTCCATCACAATGCGGCGGGCAACGGTGCCGCCCGTTGCCACCGACATGGCTATCCCGTATTTTTCCGAAAGCTCGAGAAGACCTTTGATGGAACATTTTCCGCAGCGCTTACAGTTCTGCGCCCGGTGGGTGATTTTTACCGTACAGTCCTTGTCCTGCAGGCAGTGCGGCATGAGCAGCAGAATTTTTTTCGGAGGGCTGCCGTTGCGGCACTGCGCCATCACCAGTTCATTGTTGACGGCAACAAAGGCGTGCTGCACCTCTTCGCGGTGCAAACCCACCAGCCTCCCGACGAACACCAGGACGGGCAGCAAGTTGCGCACGGCAATGGAACGTAGCGTCCTGGAGAACGGTACATCATGCCCGAGCAGGGTGACGATGATCAACAGACCGATGGAACAGACGATGAAAGCCGCCAGCCCGCCCATGATGACGGCCATGATGAATGGCAGGTGCGCATGGATATTGCCGAATCCATAGTAGGGCACCAGGTAAAACAGCGCGATGATGGCAGCAACCAACACCGCGGTCAGGCCGAGCAAGCTGACCAGCGTCATCTTTTCCGGAGTTTTCGTCGGCTTATCGAGATCTGCAAGGTCTTGCTTTTTGTGCGGCATAGTGCGGGAAATCCCACTTCACGGGTTGAGACGCTCTATTCGGTGGTCGCTACTGCAAAAGGGTACCCGGGGGCACAGGATGGCCGCGCAGGAATTCTTTGGCGGGCAGCCTGCGTTGTCCCGCCAGTTGGAGACTCCCCAGCACCAGGGCCTGTCCGTCTCCGGCGAGCACCACCAGCCCCTTTTCGGTTTGGCCGACCACCTCTCCCGGCTCGCCCTCGACCTCCCAGTCGAGCAGTGACGCATCGAAACACTTGAGGCGCACGCCGGCATACAACGCATATGCGCCCGGCCATGGATCGAAGGCACGGACGGCGTTGACGAGTCGCCGGGCGGGATGGTGCCACAACAGGCGCAGTTCCTCTTTGGCAATGGGCGGAGCGTAGCTTGCCAGAGCATCATCTTGTTGGCGAGGTTGAATGCGCCCGGCTTTCCATGCCTTGAGAGTTTCACACAGAAGATGGGCACCCGTCCGGGCAAGTTTGTCATGCAGGGTGCCGGAAGTGTCGTCATCCAGAATTTCAACTTCCTGCTGCGACAGGATCGGCCCGGTGTCCAAACCGGCGTCAAGGAGCATGATGGTCACCCCGGTTTTAGCATCACCGGATAAAATAGCACGCTGGATGGGGGCGGCTCCGCGATGGCGGGGCAACAGCGAGGCGTGCACATTGAGCACACCCAACGGGAACAGATCGAGAAATTCTTTCGCGAGCAGTTGGCCGTAGGCGACCAGCACGGCACACTCCGCGCTGCAGGAACGAATTCTATCGAGGGCCTCCTGCGACTTAATCCGCTCCGGCTGGTACGTGGCAAGATGCAGTCTTTCGGCGGCAACCTTGACCGGGGGCGGGCTGAGCTTTTTCCCTCTCCCTTTCGGTCGGTCCGGTTGCGTGATGACCAGCTTGATCTCTGCCCCTGAAGCGGCCAGCTTGTGCAGGGATGGGACGGCAAAATCCGGAGTTCCCAGAAATATTAGACGGGGAAATTCAGATCCTATGGCGTGTCCTCTTTCAGTTTCTTTTTCCATTTTCTCCTGAACACATCGCGGGCAATGGGGCCCAGGCGGTCCACAAAGAGCTTTCCCGCCAGATGGTCGATTTCGTGTTGCAAAACCACGGCCAGGAGGCCCGAAGCCTCGATGCGCACCGATTTGCCATGCGGGTCGAGCCCGCACACCGTCACTTCTTCAGCACGCTTCACCCGGGCAAAATACTCGGGAACGCTCAAGCAGCCTTCTTCATAGGTGGTTTCGCCTCGAGCCTCGATGATCTCCGGATTAATCAGAACAATGAGACCGTGTTCATACTCCGGGCGCTGCAGGTCAATCACCACCAGCTGCAGCGGCTTTCCCACCTGGTTGGCCGCCAGCCCGATACCGGGGGCTTCATACATGGTCTCCGCCATGTCATCGATGAGACGGAAAAGTTCACTATCGACCTTTTCTATGTGCGCCGCCTCCTGTTTCAGAACCGGATCAGGATACGTGCATATTTCCAGACAAGCCATGGAACGACACCTTCGAAAAATAGTAGGAATCTTGAAAAATGCGCATTAATGGTAAATTCTTGAGACAACTATTTCAACCCAAATGAGGGTTAAAGCCATTTGAAAATGCAACCAGCATTTCGACCTTGTCGAGTGATGCCAAAGCCGGCATGCCCGCGCCCCCCTGGGCGATCCGTTGAGATTTTGGAATTGGCGCGCCTGTTGACATCCTTATGCTTGTCTGCAACTATGCGCCTGAGATTTGATCTCGGTTCAATGTATTCAAAAAGCACTGAGTTGGACAGGGAATAGCTGCCGGAGCTCATGGGCCGGCCGAAGACTATACGGGTGTGTTTTCTGCGTGAAAGGCATAACCGTTTCTCCCAACATCCAGGGACCCAATGGATCCGTCAGCCAAGGTCAGCATCATCATCCCCGCATACAATGAAGCGCAAAGCATCGGCAGCGTGGTGGAAGACGTCGCGTCAGTGCTCCGATCCGGTAATTTCGATTATGAAATCATCGTAATCGACGACGGATCATCGGACAACACGGCACAGGAAGCGGCGCGAGCCGGTGCAACGGTCTTCCGGCACCCTTACAATATCGGCAACGGTGCCGCGGTGAAAAGCGGCATCCGGGCCGCCCAGGGGGAGGTTTTCGTATTCATGGACGGAGACGGGCAGCATGACCCCAACGACATTGCACGAATGCTCGAGCACATTCCGGACTACGACATGGTGGTGGGCGCCCGCTCTTTTGAGGGGCAGGCTTCCTTTTGGCGTGCCCTGGGCAACAAAGCGTTCAACTGGTTCGCGTCTTATGTGGCCAAATTTCGCATCCCGGATCTCACCTCGGGTTTCCGCACGGTAAAAGCCGACATCGCCCGCAGCTTTCTTTATTTGCTCCCCAACACCTATTCCTATCCCACGACCATAACCCTGGGCGTTCTGCGCAGCGGCAACAGCGTCAAGTACCTTCCCATCCACATGCGCAGGCGTCAAACCGGCAGCAGCCAGGTCAGCATGGTGCGAGACGGCGTCCGGTTTTTCATGATCATCACCCGCATCTGCACCCTCTATTCCCCCATGCGCATCTTCCTGCCGGTGAGCTTTTTGATGTTTTTGCTGGGAACCGTCAATTATGCTATCACCTACTTTTCGCAGGGCCGTTTCACCAACATGAGCGCTCTGCTGTATGCCACTTCCATTTTGATCTTCATGATGAGCCTCATCTCCGAGCAGATCTGTCAGATGCGCTTCGAGCGCCGCGCGACCCATCGGCCTGCTGCCAAGCCCTTTCCTGCAAATGAGAACAGGGCTGAATGAAAGTCTGCATTCCGGCCGATGAAAATCATCCCCGTGCTGGAGCGGTCATGCAGCGGATGATTTATCAGCCGACTTCGTCTGCTTTGCCGGAACCCTTTGGGCTTGCGGCGTACAGCGTGCTGGATCGGCTGCAACGGAGACAATTGTCACGCCGTTCAGGCTATCCACAATCGAAGCTTGCGCAAAGCTCGGGCACGAAACGTGACTTGATGATGTTCTCCTTTGCCCTGTTGGTCTTACTTCTGAATCAGCCCGAATATTGTCAGCAACGCTGCTTTCTTATAAAAACATGAACCAACACCCTAATCTTAAGATTTTGCTGATAACTCGCAACCTTCCACCACTCGTTGGCGGCATGGAACGGCTCTTATACCACATTTATCTTGAACTCAGAAAATCGTTTCAGGTAGCCATTGCTGGACCGCACAGTTCAAGACGTTACATTGCAGCGGGCACACCCTTTAAGACGTTCCCAATTTCCCCTGCCGCAAGATTCTTCCTGTCGTCCATTTGGCAAAGTTATAGACTGGCATCTACCTTTTCTCCGGATCTGATTCTCTCGGGCAGCGGCGTAACATCGTTCGCTTCAGCAGTTGCAGGAAAACTTCTGAAGAGGCCTGTCATATGTTACCTGCATGGGTTGGATTTGGTAGAAAAAAACCCCGCCTATCGGCTTTTCTGTATTCCGGCAATACGATCGTGTGATGCGGTTCTAGTGAACAGCAACAGCACGGCCCAGTTAGCGAAAGCAATCGGCGTTAGAGAATCCTCCATCCAGATCTTGCACCCAGGGGTTTCGTTACCGCATCAAAAGGTATCTTCAACAGATGGGTTCAGAAATCAGCTGGGCGTTGGCTCAAGGCCGATTCTCCTCTCTGTTGGAAGACTGACCCGTCGCAAAGGCATAGTTGAATTCATCGATCGGTGCCTGCCCGATATCATTCGCAGTAATCCAGAAGTTGTTCTTGTGATCATCGGTGAAGAAGCCACGAGTGCTCTGAAACAGGCTCCCGGAGTCCTTAGCGAGATAAGAACAGTTGTCTCCCTTCGCGGGCTCACAGATCATGTGAGACTGCTTGGCCATGTCGATGATGCAACGCTTTCGCAAGCCTATCTTGCCAGTCAGTTGCTTGTGTTTCCAGTTATTGAACGACCCAATGACATCGAAGGCTTCGGCATGGTTGCGGTAGAGGCGGCAGCGCATGGTCTGCCAACGATGGCTTTTGCCTTAGGCGGAGTCATCGATGCAGTAAAGGATGCTGTTTCCGGTTATCTGGTTACCCCAGGCGACTATAAAGAATTAACGCGTTCTATATTGCATCAGTTGCACAGTCCACAGGTGTCAAAATCGTCATGCATTGCCTTTGCAGACTCTTTCTCTTGGGAGAGATTTGGCAACCGATTGAGAGAGATATCTTTGTCAACTGCGGCGCACCACCAAACTCAATTCGGTGAATGATCTACCCATTGGTTATCGAAGAAAGAAACGCCGTGATTAGAGAGTATCAATGGTCATTTTCCCAAAAATATCAAGATGCAGCGCACAATCGAAAAGTCAAAGAGAATAAGGCCCAAACCATTTGCGCTGTGATCGAGAATCATGTTGGAAAAAATCTTCAAGACTTATCAGTGCTTGATGTTGGAGCCTCCACCGGAACTATAGCCGATTATCTCAGCGGCAAGGTCAGATATATGGCGGCAGTTGATATCGACGCTCCAGCCATCGAGTACGCGGCAAAAACCTATAGTTCACCAAACCTAGATTTTCTGGTCGGTGATGCGATGAATCTTAGTTTTGGGAGTCATACATTCGATGTGGTCATTTGTGCGCATGTCTATGAACACGTCCCCAGTGCACAGCAAATGACTTCTGAGGTTTACCGGGTTCTAAAAAATGGAGGAATTTGTTATTTCGCTGCCGGCAATAAATTTCAACTCATGGAACCCCACTACCGACTCCCATTTCTGTCGCTCATGCCCCGGCAAAGTGCAAATCTTTACCTAAAGTTCACGAGAAAAGGAGACAATTACTATGAGAAGCACCTTACCTATTGGGAACTTAGGGAGATTCTCCGACCTTTCGAGATTATCGATTACACCAGCCGAATTATCAAAAACCCAACTCATTTCAGAGCTCAATACATGATCCGCCCAGGTTCCAAGATGCAGAAGATTGCCCAGTTCGTTGCAACTCATGCCTATTGGGCGGTACCCACTTATATCTGGCTGTTGAAGAAAACCCGATAAGCAAGTGAAGCTTAATTCCCGATTGGGATACAAAAAGGACTTTACATCGAGCCAGTAAGACGCTATTTTCGAGCAACAAAACTGCTCATAATGATGGTGCACCAATGCTTGAGGGTATCATTACCTCTAAAACCCGCGTTAAGCTGCTCATGCGGTTCTTTTTGAACCCCCATGCCACCTCATATCTGCGCGAGCTTGCTGACCAGTTCGGCGTATCAACCAACGGCATTCGGGAAGAATTGATGCAGATGGTCCAGTCAAAGCTTCTCACGTCCCACAAGGAGGGAAGACAAGTCATTTATCAGGCCAATACCGCTCACCCCCTTTTCCACGAACTGCATTCCATGGTGCAGAAATCTCTTGGCATGGACCGCATCCTCGAAAGTATCATCGAGCGTCTTGGCGACATCGAAGAGGCGTACCTGATCGATGATTATGCCGAGGGGCGCGATACCGGCATCATAGACCTTTTGCTGATTGGCAATGTGAATACCTATCATCTGAGTGATCTGAGCAAAAAAACTGAACGCTATATTGATCGCAAAATTCGTTCATTAGTTCTGACTCGTGAAGAATTCGAGCAAATGGGTCCAAAGCTTAGGAATCGTCCAAACCTGCTGATTTGGAGGAAAGACATTGCGAAAGGGCCATAAGCTTCAGCTTTTTCTAATGAAAAGGCATGAGTGTTGCTTTACTTGATCAGTGCTGAGCTGAGCTTAATCGACTTAATCGATAGGCCCTCACAACAAATACAAAACCAGGCGG
>FWPV01000250.1_pt1 | contig 49275 bp, 36 predicted proteins | sample 2228371 | NCBI WGS metagenome assembly FWPV01 (sample SAMEA103939776, study PRJEB20133) | metagenome | reverse complement strand
AAAGAATTCTTGTATCTCGGTTGAGATTGGTGCACCTCCTGAACCGATTATTCGTATCCTCCCGCCCAGGGCGTTCTTGATCTTCCGTAGCACCAAAAGATACGCAAGCTTGTATCTGAGGGTGAGCGAAGGGGACGGTCGCCTGGATGCCTGCCAGCACTTGCTCATTTCTCTTCCCACACTAACAGCCCAGGTGAACAAGCGTTGTGCTACAGGTCCCTTGTCTGCAGCCTGCTTCTGCACGCCCGCGTAGATCTTCTCGAAGATTCGTGGCACTGAGCCCATTGCCGTTGGACGAGCCTGCAGGATATCTTCCCGGACAGTAGATAAGCTCCGTGCATAATAAACCCGTGCACCGACGTACAGCACGAGGTAATCGATTACTCGCTGGAGGGCATGAGCAAGGGGAAGAAAGCTCATACCAACCTCTCCCATGCTCACCGGTAAGACCTTGCCATAGAACTGCATGGCAAAGAGGAAGTTTGAGTGGGTCAACATGGCTCCTTTGGGAGGACCTGTCGTGCCAGACGTATACACGTAGGTGACGACTCGTTGGGGATCTTCTTCCTTGTGTTCATCACACAGCTTTTGGCGGGCAGCCGGTCCACGATCCTTGCCAATCCTGACGACTTGATCCCAAGAAACAAACTCCTTTCCGTCCAGCGTAACTCCTTCTGGCGCCATGATGATAAAGGTGTGTACCTTGGGAAGCTGTTCTCTCACTTGAAGAAGTTTATCCAGGAGTGTCTTGTTTTGGACTACAACGACCGATGCCTCAGAATGATCAATGATGTACTGTGACTGTTCGGCGGTGAGTGTGGTATACACTCCCACTGTTACGCCACCACTTGCAATGATGGCGAGGTCGGTTACCGTCCAATTCCTGCACGTCTCTGAAAGTATTGCAACGGCAGTTCCCTTTGTGACCCCAAGGCTACGAAGTCCTAGCGCGAAATAGTGGATCAACTCACCAAGCTCGGCCCATGTGGTGTCCTTCCAGCGGCCGTGGTCATAGTGCGTCATTGCAACCAGATCAGGCCAGCGGGCAGTGCGAATATCGACAAGATCATTTAGGGTCTTCTCGTGAAATGTTGAGAAGTGGGGGAGGCCGCTTGGTGCTTTCTCCATACCTAGATACCTCCGTACATGGTTTTTATCGTTCTAGGACCGTCTGGCGCGCCCCATGGGCCCATCAGGCCACAGGAGAAGTTCAGCACGTGCAAGGCACGTGCTATTTATACGCACATTATTCACGTGATTGCAAATCAATCGGCACACCACCACGCACAGGTACGGCGATACAAAGCGATTTCACAAAACGGTGATCTATCGGCATGGCAACATCAAGTCCCTGAAGATCTTCTTCGAGATCCCTGACCGCCCTTTGAAAAGCCTGCACGATGACCTGTTTTGTTCTCTCCTTGTCACATCCTTCAGGTATGGAGCGTTCAAGCCATGTGAGAAAGGAACGAGACTGTGTTGTCTGCACGAGTGCCCCCGGACGTGAAGCAGCTACAGTTTGTCTGAACGTGCGGACCTCCTCGGCATGCAGAGGCCTGAACACAGAGCTACCGTATAACACCCAATAAACCCATAGCGTTGCCAACACCTTCGTCCATTTTACCTCGTCCAGAACCTCGGCCATCCCAGCCTCGAGACAATGGGTCTTTATGACCTCGGGTGGCAGCAAAAGCACGTTGGAAAAATACGATTCAAGGCGTTCTATGCCCGTCAGACAGTGTTCTACATGTGTCACATCCTGCAAAGAGGCAAAGTCTCGATATCCAAGAAAATTCTCAGAGTGTTGTCCCTCAAAAAACAGAGGTCGTGCTCGTAGCAGTCCGCGCAAGATTTCTTCCATAGGGGTATCTAGCAGGTATATGGTACGATCGATCCATCGAAACGATACAGAAGGTGCAAGCCTTCGAGCCCTCCTGACGAGCTTCACAATCTGACTGTAGCCCAAACGAAAAAGAAAGTGCGCCCACGTTCGAGCCATCCACGCAGCGGCATCTTTGGTGTTCCCGCCGCTTAAGTACGACAGTGCAATCCCGATGTATCCTGCAACCTTGCCCAGGGCGGCCTTGAGGACTTCCACGCTTGTGACATCAAGGCCATCGGCAATTACGACCTTATTCGCAAGGGAGGCCAATTCGAAGCGGATCCGGTCCACATGTGGACCGTCTTCTAATACCCGCATTACTTCTCTTATCATCGAATCCTTGGAAAGCCACCGCACCGGGTAAAGGAGAGGACTCGGAATAGCGTGTGGATCAGGAGAAGGTACGGTCAAGGCACATGAAAAAAACTCCTCATCGGAAAGATACCGATATATTTCACAGGCCTCATCGAACGGTGGGATGCCTTTTTCTGCAAGCCGGGCATTTCGATATTTAGCAGCTTCCTCCTCTACTTCGGTTGACAGGTCCTGGTACGCGGATTCCAGTAGCGTGGCATACAGTGATGGATTTCTTGTAGAAGTTATTCGCAGGAGAGCATCAAAAAGAGGGCGTAAGGCCTCGACCTTGGGATAAAAGAAATAGTATCCATCGTAGCTGATGCCACTGTAGTAGGTTTCGGTCTGTTCAGTGGGATCCTTAAACATATCGAATTTGTCGACCGAACCGTATTCATGAAGGATCCGGACAATCAGTTCAGGATCCGTTGTTTCAATCCATCTTGCGAATGTATCTTCTCCACATGCATACAAGTGCTCAAGGAAGTCTATGACTCGTGCGGGTTCGAGGGTTCCTTTCTTCCAGACCTCCAGATCTGCCACGTACTGGATTTGAGCGGGTGTCATGAGAGAAAGCAGGGGGTGAGCATCTGGGATACCGATCTCCTTGAGCGTCACATACACTTCAGGTTCAGGGAGCGCCCTCACCAGTGTTTCAGCGTGTGGCGAAGCGATGATCAATTCCTGCCGAAGGGTTCCTGAGGTGAAAAGCAGGATTCCCAATTGGTCGGTGAAACTGAGTTGTGGAAAATGGTCTAGTAACTTTTTATGGTCTCTGGCGATCCACCGTAAATGTTGCGCTAGCCTGGTGCGGCGCGTTCTCGTTGGTTGGAGTGGCTTCGCCCCTTTTTTCTCTTCCATTGAACTTCGTGTACCCCTTGCTTACTATCTCTTACGTATACGTTCGCATAGCACGCCAGAATAAATGGCCACGCCCGCATGCAAACTCTATCTTATGACTAGTTGCTGACACACTGCGATATCTAAGGTGTTGGCTAAAATACTATTTAATTACAATATGTTAAGCCATAGATCTAAAGTTATACATTATATTTAGACAGGCTCTCCCACGGTCAGAGCCAGAAGGGTATGCACCCATAAAGGGTTCTTGCATGCAGGAACATTGATCCACGAGCCTGATTCCTCACGAGGTACATCCACCTCAGATTCAGACCACGAGTTTTTTCGGGAACCGGGTTAGCACGCGTGCTCCTTGCTCAGTCACCACCACCACATCCTCGAGTCGGACGCCACCTATCTCAGGGCAGTAGAGCCCTGGCTCCACGGTAACCACGTGGCCTGTCTTGAGTACACAAGGCTTGTGTCCGATCCACGGGTACTCATGAAGCGCCAGCCCCAATCCATGGCCTGTGCCGTGAAAAAAACCAACCATCCGCTCGCCGACTTTTTTGGTAGGGAATCCATTTTGTTCGAAAAAACTGACAATCCGTTGGTGGATGTGTTGGCCTTGTGCCCCATCTCTTATATGGTGGAGCGCAAGCTGCTGAGCCTCGCGTACTGCCTCATACGCCCGCTCAATCCATTCTGGAGGATTACCCTTCACAACCGTTCTCGTGATATCTCCATAATATCCTGTTTTGTTAGATCTTGGGAAGATGTCAATAATAATGGGTCGATGTGCGTACAGCACCCCGTTTCCCTCTTCGTGTGGATTGTAGGACTGTCGGCCACAGGAAACGATGGTGTGAGTTGCAACACAGTTCCTTTCCATAACAGCTCGGTGAATAAGTGCCTTGAGCTTCTCAGCGGTCAAGACCTCGCCTCCATAGAGGAGGGCGTGTTTCCTCTTTCTCGCTATCCGTGCCTCTCGTAGTATGCCTATGGCTGTATCCATTGCATGTTCTGCAGCGCGAAGTGCATCTTTAATATGCTTGATTTCTAAAGTGCTCTTACACGCTCTGGCAGGAAAAAAAGGATCAGGGCCACAGGTTATCTTTAGGCCAGCCTTCTGCAGCCCATTAGCGAGACCTAGCGGAAAGGTTTTTGGCACGCTGATGCGTTTGATGCCTTTAGTTCTGAAGATATACGCCAGTATATCAGCAATGCGTACCGGACGATGTGTCGTACTGTGTACCCTGCGTTCAAGGTCTTGTTGGGAGAGGACGTGATCTACAAGTGCGTATTTCTTGGCTCGCCAATATTCGAGGTCCGAGACGATAATGCTTGACTGCCCGCCTATTTGAAAATACACGAAGGGATCAGGCACAAAGATCCCAGTGCGATACAGCATGTCGGCATTCGTTTCGCTGTCTGCATATAGAAGAACAGCCGTGGCCTTCCGCTGCATGATGATCCTCCCTTACGCCGATGCGTCTGGCGCTGTGTGGTTGACAAATCAAAAATAGTGGTTACATATAAAGCAACGATTTCAGCCTTCCTATTCATTTTCATTTACTTATTTCCTGATAGCTACCCATGAGGCGGAACCAGGTGTTAATCTCGTGAATCAAACTTATAGTACTGGTTAGAGGTAAAAACTACAAAATGACCCGCGTGATGCCGATATATACACTGAGGCACAGAGAACAAACATCCTCAAGGATAAGGAATGGTCAAAGACGATGATATTTAAGAACAAAAAAGATAGGGACGAACCTGTGTGGCAGGAACTTTCAATACTTCCAGTAAAAGGCACTGTCCTGTTTCCTGAAACCATTATCCCGATCCTGGTCGGCAAAAAAGGCTCTCTCGAGCTCATTCAACATGCCATAGCTGGAGACGGCATTATCGGGATATGTGCGCTCAAGAACCAGGACGCAGATCCGATCAAGCCGCAGGACATTTACCTGGTGGGGACCAAGGCAAAGATTGTCAAGACCGTAAGGCTTCCCGATGGCAACATGAACGTCATCCTTCGCGGCATCAATAGGATCCAAGTCATCGAGTTCGTGGCTCAGACACCGTACTACAAGGCTCGGACCATTGACGTTGCAGAGGAAGTGCTGGATACGCCCGAGATCAAGGCATTGGAAGAAAATCTGAAGAATCAGGCAATCCGAGCAATAAAGCTCATTCCAACTATACCTGACGAGATCTCGGTGATGGTTACCAGTATCGACAGGCCAGGCTACTTGGCCGATCTGATTGCCTCTAACCTCAACGTTACTGTGGATCAGAAGCAGGAAATCCTCGAGGCGTTCAAGCTGAGGGAGCGATTGCAGAAGGTTACTGTGCTCGTGAACCAAAAAATAGATATTTTAGAATTGGGCAACAAAATCCAGTCGCAGGTCAAAGGCGAGATCGACAAGAGTCAGCGTGATTTCTACCTGCGGGAGCAGCTCAAGGCGATTCAGAAGGAACTTGGCGAGAAAGACGACAAAACAGTCGAAACCGAGGAGCTGAGACAGCGGCTGGAAAAGAAGAAGCTGCCCGAGGAAGTGCGAAAGACAGCAGAAAAGGAGCTTGACAGGCTGGCCAAGATGCCACTTCACGCAGCAGAATATACGGTTTCCAGGACCTATCTTGATTGGATCCTCGATCTGCCGTGGATGGAAGGCACTGAGGACAATCTCGATATTGCACAAGCAGAAAAAGTACTCGAAGAAGACCATTACGATCTCGAGAAAGTGAAAAAACGTATCCTGGAATACCTCGCTGTGCGCAAACTCAAAAACGACATGAAGGGTCCCATACTGTGTTTCGTTGGTCCCCCTGGTGTTGGCAAGACATCGTTGGGTCGATCGATTGCCAGAGCCATGGGAAGAAAGTTCGTACGGATCTCCCTTGGTGGTGTCCGTGATGAAGCTGAGATACGGGGCCACCGAAGGACGTATGTGGGTGCATTACCAGGCAGAATAATCCAAGGGCTCAAGAAGGCAGAGTCCAACAATCCTATTTTTATGCTCGATGAGATCGATAAGCTGGGTACTGACTTTCGTGGGGATCCCTCTTCAGCACTGCTTGAAGTGCTCGATCCCGAGCAGAACTTCTCGTTTTCAGATCATTACTTGGAGGTGCCTTTCGACCTCTCCAGGGTCATGTTCATTACCACGGCAAACCTGTTAGAGCCTATACCGCCTGCATTGAAAGACCGGATGGAGGTACTCGAACTGCCAGGTTACTCTGAGGAAGAGAAAATACATATTGCCCGCAAGTTCCTCATACCCAAACAGATCGCTGAACACGGACTCAAAGAAGGGCAAGTGACCTTTGACGATGACGCACTACAAGTGATCATCAACTCCTATAACCGAGAAGCTGGGGTAAGGAATTTGGAGAGGGAAATAGCCACGATCTGCAGAAGGGTGGCCAGAGACGTAGTTGAGGGCAAGCTAGAGACAGCGCACGTGAGCAGCGATGAGTTGTCCAAGTATCTCGGGCCGATCAAATTCTTTTCTGAGGTTGCAGAGAGGACCACAGAACCAGGTGTGGCCATTGGTCTTGCTTGGACACCAGTTGGAGGCGACATTATTTTCGTGGAAGCAGCCAAGATGAAGGGGAAAGGAAACCTGACCCTTACTGGGAAACTCGGGGATGTGATGAAGGAATCGGCCCAAGCCGCACTTGGCTTTATACGTTCCAATGCAAGCGAGTTAGGTATTGACGAAGAGATCTTCGAGAAGACAGATATACACATCCATGTTCCTTCAGGTGCTATTCCAAAAGACGGTCCATCTGCTGGGGTCACTATTCTGACCGCTCTGACGTCGCTTTTCACAGGGGTGACTGTTAACCATGAAATCGCTATGACTGGAGAGATCACACTGAGAGGTACTGTCTTGCCGGTTGGCGGGATAAAAGAGAAGGTATTGGCAGCGCTCAGGGCAGGTATCCATCAGGTAGTCCTACCTGAAAAGAACAGGAAGGATCTAGAGGACGTGCCTGAGAACATCAAGAATCAAATGAAGTTTCATTTCGTGACCACCATGGCAGAAGTCCTCCATCTCGCCTTAGGTCAGCCTGTGCCAAACCAAAAGCCAGACAACAAGAAGGCACGGTCTACGAGAAACAAGCAAAGAGCAGTTCTGTAGCAGCGCCGCAATGGCTTGAGATTGGTCCATTCATGGCACAGCCCCTTACAAGAGACGCGTGCATGAGGTATATGGGTTTTTCTGCACAGACGAAGATATGTGGCGCTGCGTTCCATACCTTCATTCTGACCCGAACAGGTATGAACGACAAAGGAAGCAATTGGTACTAGGAGTGCTGCCAAAGGGGACATTTCTTTACCGGAACATCTAGGGTACCTAGTGTGCGTGCGGTAGTGCAGCGAGTGAGTCAGGCAGCGGTCTGCGGCGTTGATGGACAGCTCCTGGGCAAGATAGGGAAGGGCCTGGTTGTCTTCTTGGCGGTAGGCCGTGACGATGCATCCGCCGATCTAGACTACATGGTTGATAAGATCCTCAATCTGAGGATCTTTGAAGATGAGGATGGCCGGATGAACAAGTCAGTGCGGGACGAAGGGGGCGAGCTTCTCGTGGTCTCGCAGTTTACCCTTTTCGGGGACTGCAGAAGGGGAAGGAGACCTTCCTTTACAGAAGCTGCAGCGCCTGATATGGCACGCTCATACTATGAGCGATTCATCAATGAGGTGCGGAATGCAGGGATTGGAGTTGCGTCAGGCCGTTTCCAGACCATGATGAATGTCCACCTGATAAACAACGGACCCGTAACAATCATGATCGACAGCCGAAAGCGTTTTTGAGTTTTTTCATTCCATGGATACGCTCTTTCTTGACAAAGACGGCAGATGGTTCCATCAGGGCGTTGAGGTGACCCATGAACGTACCTGCCAGTTATTCTGCCGTCACCTTACCAGGGGGACTGACGGCACGTACTGGGTAAAGATTGGAGAGGAGCAGATCCGGTTAATTGTTGAGGATGTACCCTACGTTGTGCGGTCCGTGCGTACTGTAGAAGACGAAAACGGTGTGATACAAGATTATCATCTTTTGCTGAGCGACGGGTCGGTAGAGCCTTTGGATCCACAAACGCTTCGGGTGGGCCACGCACATGTACTTTATTGTGATGTGAAGTCAGGTATGCATGTAGCCAGGTTTTCGAGGCAGGCCTATCAGCTCATTTGTGCACATCTCTGTTACGATGAAGGGTGCGACCGATATTGGATCCCATGGCGTGGACTCCGCTGCTCTATTGATCCCCAAGAGCGTCCTCACCACAGCCAAAACTAGGTCGTACCTCAAGCGCATATTGACTCTTACTGTTTACCTAACGCACAACGCATGCCGTTCCCTCCAGGTAGGAGGTTTATGTGCCTCCACGGACGATGGATATTCTTGCGTGTTGAAGATCTCCTTGGACCCTGTGTGGTTTCAATCCCTCGCTACCATGGAACTACGACGTGTGTCACCGATGTGTCGTGACGCTACTGCCGTAAGTGGCAGAAGGTATCTCTCGTTGCTGCGAGCCGCACGCTTTTCAAGAACGTTTTCCCCATGGTAGTATCCTCTTTGAAGCGTTTGCCTCTGCAATCTCCACGATTGCAAGCCGGGGTCAGGAGCGTATCCGCCATGAAGATCTTCTGGGTTGTCTATCTTCTCCTGCTAGGACCCGGTTTTTTTCAGTATGGCTGTGAAACCAAAGACCGCCCTGCTTCTGTTGTCGGTGGGGTCAAAGATCTTCCAGGCGAGGAACAGCGCGAGTCTTGTGCAACGTATAATCCTCTCAAGAACGTCTTTTTTGGCGATCTCCACGTTCACACCTCCTTGTCATTCGATGCATGGATCTGGGGTGTTCGTTCGCAACCAAAGGATGCCTATCGTTTCGCAAAAGGAGAGGCCATTCCGCTAGAGCCTGTAGCTGGCGACGGTGGGGGGAGGGGCTATATCCGTCTTGCGAGACCCCTGGATTTCGCTGCAGTGGTAGACCACGGTGACTTACTTGCAGAGGTCGAGGCGTGCGTGAATCCTCCCTCAACGGTATATAGCAGCCTCACCTGTGCGTTGTTTCGGCGCGGGGATTTTTTGAGTACCGTTGTTATGACTACGCCGCTTGCCTTTCCCAACCCAAAACGTTCACGACAGCTCTGCGGATCGGGAAAGGTCGACTGTTCCCTTTTGGCGCAGCAGGTATGGACCAGGCTGGTTGAGGCTGCAGAAGAGGCCTACGATAGGAGTTCTGCATGTAGTTTTACCAGCTTCCCTGGATATGAGTACACAGGTACTCCCGGTGTAAGCAATAGGCATCGTATCGTAGTATTCAAAAATAACGCTGTTCCCGAACGGCCGATTACCTACTTTGAGGCCCCGACACTCGAAGAGTTCTGGAAGGAGTTGGATGCGAGCTGCCTTGAGAGTAGTACGGGCTGCGATGTCATTGCGATCCCACACAATTCAAACCTCAGTAACGGTGGTGCATTCTATGTGAGCTATGCTAATGGTCAGGACGAATCAGTACAGAGAGAGGTTGCAGCTTTGCAGCAAAAGATCGAGCCACTCGTTGAAATATTTCAGCACAAGGGAGATTCCGAGTGCATGAATGGCCTGCAAGGCGTCGAGACAGATCCTGACCCTATGTGCGACTTTGAAAAGATCCGTGAGGCTGGAGCTCGGCAATGTGGAGACCGACCCGGTTTCCTTGGGGATGTTCGGGCTGGTTGCATTTCTCGACGCGACTACGTTCGGTACGGACTGTTCGAGGGCCTCAAGGAGGATCGGCGAATCGGAATCAATCCTTTTATGGTCGGTTTCATTGCCAATACAGATACACACAACTCCATTGCTGGTCATGTGGTCGAGGAGAGGTATGTGGGCCACTCTGGGAACCGCGATGATACTCCACAGAAGCGTTTGACTGAGCAGGACAACCTCGTACACAATCCAGGTGGTCTGACAGCAGTGTGGGCAGAGGAAAATACACGCAACGCCATTTTTGCTGCATTCAAGAGACGAGAGGTCTACGCCACAAGCGGCCCAAGGATCGAAGTCAGGTTCTTTGGCGGATGGGAGTATCCAGCCACGATCTGCCGAGACTACGACATTGTACGGGTGGGCTATGAACGGGGAGTTCCTATGGGAGCTGTGCTTCCGCCAAAGCCTGAGCATGCACGTGCACCTATGTTTGTGGTATGGGCCAGGCAGGAGCAGGAGTACCAGGGGAGAAAGGGAAGGCCTCTCCAGCGTATTCAGATCATCAAGGGTTGGCTGAGGGGAGGACAACATCTCTCGGTTCGGGTCTTCGAAGTCGCGGGGAGTCCAGAAAACGGTGCGTCTGTCGACCTTGCCACGTGCCAGCCAGTGGGGGAAGGATTCGAAGTGCTCTGCAATGTATGGACCGATCCAGAATTTGACCCTGCACAGCCTGCATTCTATTACGCACGGGTCCTCGAGAACCCATCCTGCCGTTGGACCGGCTACGAATGCACCAGGCTTTCACAAGAAGATCGACCAGAAACCTGTAGTGATCCATCCATCGTGAAGATTATCCAAGAGAGGGCCTGGGCCTCTCCTATCTGGTATCGTCCCCATCCCTAGAACAGGTCCACATGGGTAGGGTATTTCTGTACGTGTCGAGGAGCAGCGGCCTCATTGACCGCAGGTAAAGTGAAAAGATGCCTTTGGTATGCATTCTCTGTAGGTGAGTTTGCTCGATGAGAATCCCGGTTGAGAACTTGGAAACAAAGCTTATTGCGTATCACGCCATAGCAAGTGTAGATGTGTATGGATGGTGCGTGTTCGATGGGCTGCTCGATGTCGCAATCGTTCGCCAGGCCGTGGCAGCGCTCACTAAAGAATTTCCCGTACTTTCTTCGCGGGTGGTGCCTTCCTGGATCGAACCTTATTATGAAACAATACCCAACCCGCCACCTGTTTCAGTTCTTGCGTCGCCTTGGGATTCAGTCTATCAGCTACCAGAAGCAGCTGTGCGCTTCTTCGAGGAGAAGATAGATCTTATCAATGGCCCCCTCCTAAAGCTATGTTACTTAGAATCAAAGGACAAACATCGGAGTTTTCTTGGCCTCGTACACACACATTGTCTAGCTGATGGTCGTGGAATGGTGAGAATGTTCGAGCTTTTGGCACAACACTACTCGGCGCTTGTTGAGGCCCGACCGATCAATAGGCCGTGTGATCGTACCGACCGTAGCTTGCGACGTATTTACGAGCGGTTTTCCTTCTGGGAAAACCGTACACTTGGGATGGTATCTGTCAGGGACTTTGCGCGGTTGTTCCTTGGTAGGCGACCAGATCACTTGCAAGGCTTGGGAGCCGAGAAACAATGCACACTATCCCCGAGCTATTTTATTGGGCCTCAGGCTGGCCGCCTACGCCGGATGGCTCGAAGGTACGATGTTTCTGTTGGTGATCTACTGATGGGAGCAATCTGCTGGGCCTATTACCGCTGGAATCGCGGATTGAGTAAGGTACGCATCCTTATACCTCAAGACCTCCGTCCCTATGCCCGGGCTACTTTGCGTGGACATCTGGAAGATGGCAGGTGGTTGCCGATAGCAAATATTGTCGGCACGTTTTTTATTGATGTAACTGCAGAAGACTTGAAGGACAAAGAACACCTTGTCAAGACGATACGACGCAAGGTGCAGAAGTCCTTCAGATCCCACCAGGCCCTGGCAGCAAGCAACTATCTTGCGTATAGACTTAGCTATGTACCTATCCCGCTGCTCACTGGCATTTTATCCAGTATCGGAAGCAACGTGATAGGCAAGGCTATGCCTGTCTCAACCTGTTTCAGCAACGTAGGCAGGATAGATGCCCGCCTAATCACCTTTGGCTCGGTCAAACCATTGTTCTTTTCAGGATCATTGCCCTACCTGCATGGACTGGGTGTTGTTGCGACTGCAGTGGGGATGCGGGACTTGGTAAGCCTGACCCTCGCTCACGCAGCAAGAGGATTCGATGTCGAACGTTTTCATGGCTATATCGAGGAGTTCTTATTCAAGAGGGTGAAGTGCTTATAAGAACTCACCGGTCTAGTCAGCGGTCACGATAGGGTTCGTTTCTGAGTGCATGTGATTGGGCAGAAGAGAAGGTAGGATGGGATTGGAGGTGACCATAGTGTGGACAGGGGACGACGTATTCTGGGTGGAACGAAGCAGCTACCTTGGTCGGACATACGTTCGAATGCAAAGGAGTCTTCCTGCGTATTATTTCTCTATTCGTTTAAGCTCCTTTGTTCAGACGTCATCTGTCACAGATGACATACATCGCCGGCAATATTCAATAGCACAGGAAAGATGTCCATTAAGTTGATTACGCCGACGATGGTATTGCCGCGCACCACGAGCAGCTGACGTGTATTATCCCTGAACATCACATACACCGCCTTGCTGAGCGTATCTTCCTCTTCCAGAAGTGGATGAATTGGAGACATCACGTCTTTTATCTTTTTGCGAGTTTCATCCTGTACCAGATCCGAGAATGATTTCTCCAACCAGTCAAATCTTTCACGCAATCGTTGAACTACATCGACCGCAGCACTACTTCGACCGCTCATGAGACTATACAGTGTGCGGGAAGCCACTGGCTCTTTGGCCTTTTCTGGAACCAGCCCTCGGACGAGATCGAACACCGAGAGCTTTCCACAGATTTCCCCTTTCTCGTCGGTGACCAAAAGCGTCTTATGGAATTTCCCTAGATGGCCAGACTGAATTCTTTCATAATTGCGTCGTAACAGGGCCACAGCCTCACACAGTGGAGCATCGCAGTTGATGGTGTCGTACTCTTCGATACGGGCCATGATGTCTTTAACCTTTACCTCTGGCTGCATGCAGTTTCCTCCTCGCGGATGAGTAGTTTCCCATATTGCTGCTTGAATGTCCTACCTGTAAGACGCCTTCCTTGGCACGTTGCGTTTGTGAGATCCTGCTGTCATGGCCGGCTGTATCGACGGGTTTTACTGTCATGTCGTTTTTCGTCAAGGTGGCAGTCCCCTCACAACGTATGACCGTCGTGCTTCATAAAGTTTCCGCGGCGTGTACGCTTGTTATTACAAGGGTACTATGTCTGGCAGTACAGGCAATATCAATAGCCAATGCCACGGTGACCAGCACCTGTAACCCGTTGTGCCCATACCTTGAGCGCAATGACCACTGCAAAGGGCAAAAATAGTACTGCTGTATTAGCCACGCCAGAGGAATACTCGTATGTGGTGCCCAGTACCGAGGCAGGGGTGCCGTATGGGGGTGTAGCTGGGTTACAGTCATCATCGAGTCCATTGTTCGGAACTTCTGTGCTCCCTGGATTGACCTCTGGGTTAGCGTCGTCACAGTCATTGCCACCGCAGGCCTGGCTTACGTACCCGTCATGATCTGCATCTAGCGGTTGGCCCGTGCAGAGGCCGCCTGAGCAGACATCGTTCATGGTACAGGCGTCACCATCGTCACAGGGTGCTGAATTGTTCGTGTTGATACAAGTACCTGCCACACAGTCGTCGTCCGTACATGGATTGGAATCATCGCAATCTGCCGGGACCACACACCGGAAGCATCCTGTATCTAGATTGTCTACAAACGTATCGCAGTCGTTGTCCATGCCATCAGAACACGTAGGATCGCTGGAGGGACCTTCAAGTGCGCCAGGGTTGATCGCAGGATCAGTATCATCGCAGTCATCCCCTGTGTACTGGCAAAAGTCACTGCCAGGTATCCCGTAGCCGTCTTGGTCTAGATCCTCGCACTGGCCGTACTTGATAGTGGTATAGTCATAGTTTGTGCTTCCTTTGTCGCTCCTACCCGTTACGCAAACGTTGCCTGCCCTGTCTACGGCGATTGCACTGGCATATTCAGCGCTCATTGGGGCAGCACTATAGCGTGCGACCCATAATTGGTCTCCGTTTGTAGTGTACTTGACCGTAGCGTAGTCCAGGGATCCATCAGTTCCCTTGCTGTTTCCAGTCACATACAGGTTTCCAACGTCGTCAATGGCAATAGCACGGGCATCGTCATAGTCATTTCCCGTACCGTTGTAGCGTGCGATCCACAGTTGTGTGCCATCAGTGCCGCTGTACTTGATCGTAGCGTAATCTGAGGCGGATTCGAGATGCACGCTTAGTCCAGTCACATACACGTTGCCCGAGCCGTCTAGGCAGAGGTCTTGAGCTTGGTCTGCATAATTCCCTGGGCCATTATAGCGTGCCACCCATACCTGGTTGCCAGTGGTGTCATACTTGATCGTGAGGTAGTCTTTGTCTGAATCACTTCCATGACTATATCCTGTAATGTAGGCATTGCCAGCATTGTTCACGGCAATGGCTGTGGCGTAGTCATTATTGTTTCCTGGACCGTTGTAGCGTGCGACCCACTCTAGGGCTCCATCAGTGTCGTACTTGATCGTGACGTAATCGTAGCCGGAGCCACCGCCGATACTTTGTCCAGTTACATAGACGTTCCCCAACCTGTCCACGGCAATGGCAGTGGCCAGGTCATGACCATTGGCCGGCCCATTGTAACGTGCAACCCACTGTTGGTTCCCATCAGTGTCGTACTTGATCGTCACAACGTCAGCATTGGAACCGGTTGCCACGCTGTAGCCTGTTACGTACACATTGCCATACGGATCCAACGCGATGGCGTTGGCGTAGTCGGTTGCATTTCCTGGGCCATTGTAATGTGACTCCCACGCTGGTGTGCCATTTGTATCGTACTTGATCGTCACGTAATCATAGTTTGCGCTGCCCCCGTAAGCATATCCGGTCACATACGCATTCCCAGCATCATCTAGGGCAATTCCACGGGCATAGTCGTTGCCATTTCCTGGGCCGTTGTAACGTGCCTCCCATACCTGGGTGCCATTCGTATCGTACTTGACCGTGGTGTAATCAGAGCTTGAGCCTACTCCTACGCTTTGTCCGGTCACGTACACGTTTCCCCAACTGTCCACAGCAATGGCAGTGGCTATGTCGTCATCATTGGCTGGACCATCGTAGTGCGCCACCCATTCCTGGAATGGCGGCATAGAGAACACGCTGCCTGCGCACAGAGCGACCAAAAGTGAGCTACTGACAACGAGTATGCTCTTTGCCATAAGCCTTGCCTCCTTTCATCGTGAGTATGCGCTGTTCTGCTTCAAGACAAACGAGATCAAGATGTGTGCCGCTGCCCTGTGGTTCACCTCGTATGAGTGCCTTATTCAGAAGACTTCTGTCGATCCCTGAGAGGTCGTGAGCAAGAACCCCCTCGACATGACAAAGTTTAGAAAGGGAAGAACTATGTGTCAAGAAAGTGATTACTCAGCGCACGACACAACCTACGCTGCCGGTTGCACTGCTTCAGATGCCATACTCCCTTTCAGCAGGTAGCTGCACGCAGGCACCTCGTGAAAGGCAGTAGCTTCAAGATACACTATAAATAGGATGTGGGACAGGGTACGACGCTCTTCCAATCCACATCTACTCAACGTGGGAGCTAGGGTCAGTTGCAGTTGGCGGGAGTGTGTGGGAATCGAACCCACCGCGGACGCAGTTAACGCCCGCCGACTGGATTTGAAGTCCAGGGAGGCCACCAGTGCCCCATCCACTCCCTGAAAGGACTAGGAACGTGGCCACTCCTCCAAAAACGACCTGGCACCTCTGTTAGCTGGCACGTACAAGACGTGTTGCTACCCATTTATCGTGTGTCAGTGTATGGAGAAGATAGTCCGGTCTCATCAGGATACGTTTATTATAGGCTGTGGAGCCTTTCCATGTCGAATCCTGCGCATGTGGTGCCATGCCGATATGACTTGTACAAGCATGTAGTCAAAGGTATCGAGCCTGGACACGTATACCCGTAGGTGTACCAGAGTTGGTGGTGGCCAACACCTTGAACAAAGAAAGGAGAGCGTCTCGATGTTGGCAGGTGGCTACTCAAGAAACCCGCATTGAAAGTTCCGGCAGTACTCTGCCCGAAGGGCCTGTGATAAAAAAATCGGTTATAGAAGTTATTGCACTAGGCTCTGTTCTGATTTCAGCAATGAGGGCGCCTGACTCCTTTGCAACGTACGGGATCGATGCCGCTGGGAACACCACGCCGGATGTGCCTATAATCAAAAGTAGCTCGCATTCCCTCGCCTCTACGAGTGCCCTTGAGAGCTGTTCTGTTGGTAACGATTCCCCAAAGAATACTACATCTGGACGCATTGTTCCGCTGCATGAGGGACATCGAGGCACGAGTGTACGAACACAACGAACCAAATGTCTTCTCGTAGGTCGCCTGCCTTGTATCACCTCACCCCAACTTCTGAGGTCCCCTCGTGAGACCGATGTGCGTGTACCGCAACGACTACAACGAAGGCAGTACAGATCTCCATGAAGCTTGATTACGTTTCTGTGGCCTGCCCGTTCATGAAGATCGTCTATGTTCTGTGTAATGACAGACCGAAGGTGACCCCGGTGCTCCAGCTCAACGAGTGCTCGGTGTCCTGAGTGTGGTTCAGCCTGACTAAATGTACAAAGGGCATCTGAGGTGAAGCTACATAATCGAGAAGGACGTAAGGCAAAAAGGGTTAGCAGACCAGGTATAGTTCCATAGAGCGATGGATGGTAGCGTTCCCAGAGACCTCCAGATCCTCTGAAGGTGGGGATACCGGACTCAGCAGAGAAGCCAGCACCTGAAAAGGCAACGACCTTTTGGGATGCTGAGATGTTCTCTGCCAAGCACTCGAGGGTCTTTTCCATAGCGGCCGTAGGTTATCCTCCCTTAGTATGTTCAGGTGAGCAATCCGAGGATACTACGATCCAATTTCCCTCTGTATACGTAGGATCGGCGAGGTACCACTCTTTGTCAAATGCTGAATACTTTTCGAGGGAGGAGGGAACTTGTGTAGTGGTAAGGCACTCTTTCAGATTGCAACCTAGCTACGAACTGGTATTGTAACTTCACATAGGCTATTTGCGTGGTCATACCCACGTATACCTGAAGCCAGCACTGGCTATTGCTCGTTCTCATGGATACACGTCCGACCCGACGGGCAACAGTCATCAGGTCCTATTTTGTTTTTGCGAGCGGGCTTGTAGAATAGGTTTAGTCGGCTGACAGATGAACGAGATGCCTGGCGTAAAACCACCTCTGACATATCGGAGTCTTTCTTTATGACAACAAAGTCGGATCGCTGTATGTTGTGTGGCAAGCCTGTGCAGGGATCTTCCACTATTTGCGCTGCCTGCCAAGAATCTGTAAGGGGCGAGGCCGTAGGAAAGCAACGAAAATTGTCCAGGGAGGCGGAGAAGGAAATAAAGCAACACGGCCAGACTCCTCCCCATACGGAAAAAAAAGCATAGGCATTTCTGGTTCGGCTTTTCGCAAAACAGGGCACGGCGGTAGGTACGGGAGTTGCCGGATGTACGTTGCCGGCGCGTACGCATGGATGAGTCCATTCATCCTCCTGTCCTCATGTGGTTCATAACCGCGTCCCTCTGATGTACCCCTTGCCTGTGCTAGCACGCAGAGATCCAAGAGTGGCAAGGGACTTCGAGTGCAGACTTCGGCTATGGTCTCTACAGTGATTAAACAGTTCGTCGGGTTCTACAGGAGGGGTCCTGAAAGGCCATGGTCATGGCGCGACCCTTTGGAGGTGAGACGCCTCTACGAACGAAAACGATGGATGGTATTTAGTACTATCACGGTAGGATACGGGTTTTTCTACCTTTGTAGATTGAGCCTTTCCGTAGTCAAAAAACCCCTTATCGACGAAGGCATCCTCGATGCACGCCAGATGGGGTTTATCGGTGCTGCAAGTCTTTTCACGTATGCAATTGGAAAATTGATCAATGGGTTCCTTTCTGATGTTGTTGACGTAAGAAAATTCATGTTTACAGGGCTTCTATGTTCTGCGGTACTCAATCTCGGCCTAGGATGGACTGAATCGTTTCTTGTATTCGCCATGCTGTGGGGGCTCAACGGGTGGTTTCAGTCTATGGGTTCGGCACCGAGTGTTGTCTCGATCTCCCAATGGTTCAGCCATAGGGAGCGAGGGACCAGATACGGAATATGGAGCATTGCGCACAATATAGGAGAAGGACTTACCTTTGCGCTTACTTCTGTGATGGTAAGTGCTCTTGGCTGGCGGTGGGGATTCTGGGGACCTGGATGTGTATGCGTGGTAGCTGCGCTGGTAATGTATATGACGCACTCGGATCGGCCTGAATCCTTGGGACTACCACCGATTGCAACCTACAAGAACGATCATAGTGTTGGAGTTTCATCACAGGAGCCGCTGCGCAGTCTTCAGTTGGGGGTACTCAGAAACCGTGCCGTGTGGATACTTGGGATAAGCAGCGCACTTATGTATGTAGCACGATATGGCATCAACAATTGGGGGATCCTGTATTTGCAAGAAGCAAAAAAATACACTTTGGTGGATGCAGGTTCTCTTCTTGCGCTGTGTACCATGGCCGGAATCGTGGGAACGGTCTCTTCTGGGTATGTATCGGACAGATGGTTCAATGCTCGGAGAAATGTCCCTGTGCTGCTATATGGCATTATGGAGGTTGGGGCATTGATTCTTTTTTACTGTACCCCTGCTGGCCATAGGTGGATCGACATGGCTGCAATGTCAGCGTTTGGGTTTGCCATAGGTGGCCTTTTGGTATTTCTCGGCGGACTGATGGCTGTGGATATTTGTCCAAAGAAAGTGACAGGTGCGGCAATGGGGTTAGTGGGGATGGTAAGCTATGTGGGAGCTGCCATTCAAGATGTTGCAAGTGGCCATTTGATTGGCGCGAGCAGGACCATCGTTGCCGGCCACCCCACATACAATTTTGAGCATGCCTTCTATGTGTGGATCGGTGCGTCGGTGGTATCTCTCCTTCTGACCTGTACACTATGGAACGTGAAGCATGCGGAATGAGGCGATCTATGGCAGCACATATGCGAGGACGGCTACGGCAGGGGTATGGGTAGTGGATGAGGTTTGTGTGACACTTGACAAGCGTTGTCCACCTTTCTATATACGCATGAGATTAGGCTTCGAGGCCACATCCTGCCTGGACACCTACAGGCCAAGCTGCTAAAGAAGGAGCAGAGCTATGAGTGACGCACCTACCTGGATGGATCGCATCATGAGTATAGGTGAGAAAAAGATTACTGAATGGGTAAATACCATCCTGACGGCAAAGGGATGCCAGGCGTCTAAAGAATTGCCGCTGGAGTTGAGACGAAAGATCGAAGAGATTGTTTCTTTCGTTGTGAGCTCGCTCGACCTTCCCACGCGAAAGGATCTCGACGAGATCAACCAACGCCTCGATACACTCAATGGAAAGCTCGTAGGGCTCTCACTCAAGGTGGAAAAGCTCGCCGAACGCGAAAAGGCTGCCACAGCAGGGGCACGCAAGGGCTCCAAGAAAAAGGACGACGAGACATCAACGTAGCCTGTGTGCGCTGAAGGTGTGCTAAAAGGATCGTGCATGCACACCTTGTGGGAAGCTCAGCGCACGACTGTTTCTCGATCGTCAAAGAAGGCTAGGAGCGACCGGTTATCATGACGTTGGGAGACCTTTTGCGTCGGAGAATTGTCGTCCTTTCTGGGAAAGGTGGGGTTGGCAAAAGTATTATTAGTGCCACCCTAGCGTGGATTGCGTGGTCACAGGGCAAGCGGGTCCTTATCGTCGAGCTAGATACGATCGTGACAATACCTCACTTCTTTGGCATCCATGAGGGGGGTACGTACACAGAGGTACCTCTGAAAGAAGGTCTAAGGTCCTTTCATGTCGATGGAAAGTCTGCACTCGAGGAGTACCTCCGGCTTGTATTACGTAGCAAGAAGCTCACCGAACGGATATTTCGTAGTCCTGTGTATCAGTATTTTGTCGAGGTAGCACCTGGGCTCAAAGAATTGATGACCATAGGCAAGATCTGGGATCTGGAACAGGCAAAGGACGCAGACACTTCGCAGCCCAAGTATGACTTTATTGTCGTGGACACCCCAGCCACAGGGCACACTCCTTCCTATTTTCGCATGCCCCAGGCCGCCGTAAAGACAATACGGCGAGGCTTTATACGGCGCGAGGCACAGAAGGTCGCTGATCTTTTGCAAGATCCTGAAAAGGTCATGTTCGCGATAGTGACGACACTTGAAGAAATGCCGGTCAATGAGGCAATAGAACTTCATCATATCCTGGTGTCTCAATTGAGGCTTCCGCTCGGATGTATCTTCGCCAATAAGGTGTACCGTGCATTTTTCAAAGATGGCCTGTATGAAGAGTACATGAAGTGGAGGGAGACGGTCCTCCAACAGGGAGCAGACCGGCGAGATGGTGAAGCAGGAGGGGCTGGCAACGTCGAGTCCGCAATTGTAAGGTATGCAGAGTCATGGAGAAAACGGCGGCACGAGCAGGAAGCGTATTTGGAAAAGCTGAGAAAGGAGACAACCTGTGCTATTCTTGAGGTTCCGCTTCTGTGCTCCACACACATCGATATCGCATTCATTCAACAACTTGCCGAGCGTCTCACTGCTGCATCTTCGAATGCATAAACCGGTGAGGTAGCAAGTTCCCCTGAGGTCCTTGTGGTGAACTTAGAAGATATCATCCGGCGAAAGCGTATTGTCGTATGTTGCGGCAGTGGTGGTGTTGGGAAGACAACCATTGCTGCTACGCTGGGCATCCACGCAGCGCTCCTAGGGAAGAAGGTTCTGACCTTTACCATAGACCCTGCCAAGCGTCTGGCCAATGCCCTAGGAATGTCAATGACCGGCAACGAAGAGATCATGGTCCCTCAGGATAAATTCGTAGCCGAAGGGCTTACGCCTGCAGGTGAGTTATATGCCATGATGCTCGATACCAAATATACCTTCGACGAGCTCATCCGGCGATATGCCCCGACTGAGGAAATAAGGGCGAGCATATTGAAGAACCCGTTCTACCAGCAGCTTTCAAGTGCTATGGCAGGCTCCCATGAATACCTGGCAATGGAAAAACTCTATCAAATATACTTGCGCGGTTCTTACGATTTGATTGTCGTGGACACGCCACCCACCAAGCACGCCATCGATTTTCTCGAGGCACCTGTGAAGATTCGGGCCTTTTTCAACAAGAAGATAAGTGGCTGGTTCCTCAAACCCTATCTGGCAGCGGGACAATTGGGATTTCATTTCTTTAACAGGACGTTAGCGACAATAGTGAGGATGATACGAAGCGTGACCGGAGCTGAATTTCTGCAAGAGGTATCAGAATTCGTTATGGGTCTTTCTCAGGCCTTTGACATCTTTCGCAGCAGGGCTGAAGAGGTTACCTACGTACTTAAGGGGGAAGCCACGGCGTTTGTTCTGGTGACTAGTCCCTCGGCGGCCGCCCTTGAGGAGGCGTATTTGTTCTATCAAAAACTACGTGACGCTGCTTTGCCCTTTGGTGGTTTCCTGATCAACTGTGTGCATATGGACGAACCTCTAGGCGGTCCTAAAGGTGTCTCCACCAGGGACCCAGCTGACGACGCTGGGAACGCCATGCCCGAGGGCGACAGAGAACGACTCATCGCATCATTGAGCCGCACTGGCACCCTTTCCCAGCCGCTCGCAGCTGCACTGGTGGACAATTATCTCGGCTTTAGGCGGCTGGCAGAAGCCTACCAGAAAGAGATTGAGGCGTTTGAGAAAAGGCTGCCACGAGGAATCCTCATCAAGAAGATCCCGTATTTCGACGATGAGATCTACGATTTCAAGGGACTCAAACGCGTCGCGCAGGCCCTTTTTGCCTACTGATTCGTCATAGTGCGTTGAGCCACTACCGCGTGGCGACGATTGAGAACCCTATGGCTGAATGATCGTGCCTACGACCATCCCCTGCAGTGCGCGCGTGACATTGCGGGGTACGCGCGCGTCAAATACCTGTGCAGGGATACCTGCCGCACAGAGTTCTTTCACTTTGGTGTACATGCCGCCCGTGACATCCGGCGAACTCGAATGCTTTAGCCAGTAGTCCAGGAGACCGATATTGTGGGCATCGATGCGTTCTATAAAGGTTGCCCTGGGGTTCTTGTAGGGATCATCGGTATAGACACCGGCTACATTGGTACCGTGGAGGATAGAGACAGCCCCGAGTCGGACTCCGACAAACGTAGCGATTCGGTCGCCAGAGAGTATCGAACATCCTCTGAGTCTGTCGTAGGCTGGCACGCCATACAGCACCGGGACACAGCCCCATTGGAGAAGACCCTTGAGGACGTCGAGGTCGAGGTGCTCTAAGCTCCCGTTCGCAGTCACAGCGGAGGCAGAGGGTTGGAGCGGAAAGGCTGGGATCCCCTTCGCCACAAGGGCCCTTACCACGAGGCTGTTGAGGTAGTTCTGGAGTCTTTGTGTTTCAGCAAAGGCCACCAGATGGGTCGCGGTATGTAGTCCGTTCTGTATGCCGGTCTTCAATACGATCGGGTGTCCAAAGGAGCCTGCTCCATGAATAAGGACCAGGCGAAACCGCGCAGGATGATATGCTGCGGCCACCTCTCTTGCGATTCTTCTGAGATGCTGCCTGTTCAGTAGTGGCCGATCGACATTCCTTTGTGTCAGTACTGCGCCACCTATCTTCAGTATAATGAGGGGGACATGCGGGGGCATGTCGCGCAGGGTTTCAGATCCTGTCATCTTCTTTGTACAATGAGGCAGTCCTCTTGTGAATGAGATCTGCAAGTAGTCCAATGACTCCTATTTGCAAGCCAGCGAGCATAAGGAGCAGTGTCGAGCTGGTGAGCTCCTTGAAGGACCACAGATCTACCATCATTTTGACACATCCAATCCCAGTCACCACGACGCAAAGGGGGATGAAAATCCTCGTGGGTCTGAAGTAAAGCACGGTACGCAGAATCAGGGCGAAGAAATTGATAGTGTCTCGGATGGGCCGTATCTTGGAAGAACCCTTTCGTTTGATGTAGCGAGTTGGCACGTACTTTATGAGGTACCCATTGGTAAGTAACGCTATGGTAATGGTGGTGGTGAAAGAGAATTGGGACGGGAGGAAGTTGAAGAATTTCCGCACCACATCTTTCTTGAAAATTCTCAGACCAGAATTGAGGTCCAGGATGTGAGTATCTGTGAGGAAGTTTGCAAATGCAGTGAGCAGCCATTTGGCAGGTCTACGGAGCCATGGGATGTACGCATCCCTACCTATTCGAGCGCCGACGACCATATCGTATTCAGGAACATAAGGAATGAGGGTGAGGATGTCTTCAGCGGCGTAGGTGCCATCTGCATCTAGGATTGCAACGTACGGGTATCGTGACGCGCGTATACCAGACTTCAGTGCTGCTCCATATCCTTTATTTGTTGTATGACGGAGCAGAACGACGTCCTTGGTGTTGAGGATACTGAGCGTGGTATCGTTGGAGCCGTCATCTACCGCGATGATTTCGAAGGGGATCCCACTGTCCTGCATGCAGGTCTGAACGCTATCGACAACCTCGCCTACCACGGTTTCCTCGTTGTAGACAGGCAATACAATGCTGATGCCTGGAATCGGTTGTGCCTGTCGATCCATTGATTGTTACCTCTCGTTCAGACCGAGCTCCTCGATAAAGAGTGAACGGTTCTCCATTGTCCAGGCATAGAGCTTCTTGACCCCTTCATAGGGACTCACCGTTGGACGCCAGCCAAATTCTCTTTGCGCCTTCTCTATATTGCATATGAATACCTGCTGGTCTCCAGGTCTCCAATCCTCGTACCGGACCTGGATTTTTTTCCCAGAGAGGCTTTCAAGGTATGTAATGAGCTCATGGAGGCTCATCGTGTTGGAAGGTCCGCCGCCGATATTGAAGATGCGGCCCCGGAGCGTGTCGATACGACTGATCGCCATATCATAGGCATCGAGAAGGTCGTCGATAAACAGCATATCCCTTACTTGTTTTCCATCTCCGTAAATGGTGATGGGCAGATCGAGTACTGCCCGTATGGTAAACCACGCGACCCATCCCTGATCTTCGATGCCGAATTGCCGGTAGCCGTAGATACAGGACTGTCGAAACACGATGGTCTTGAGTCCGTAGATACGAGCATAATCTCGTAGGTATTGATCTGCGGCTCCCTTTGAGCAGCCGTAGGGCGAATGAAAGTCCAGCGGGAAGTCTTCGTTGATACCATTGGGGATATCACCATATGCGTACCTGCCGTTTTTTTCGACGACCTTAACGCCTTCCATGCCTCCGTAGACCTTGTTGGTAGAGGCAAAGACAAGGATCGGATCTGTTCCCGATGTTCTGATCGCCTCGAGGATATTGAGGGTACCCAATGCGTTGCATTCGAAGTCATAACGCGGATCGCGTACAGAGGTGGTGACAGCAACTTGCCCTGCCATATGGAAAACGACATCGACATCGGGATGCCCTCGCAAGGTCTCCCTTACCTGATTGAAGTCGCGAATATCGCCCTTGACGAAACGTACCCCGCCTACCGATCGAAGCCACGCAAGATTGCTGTTGGATCCTTTTCGGGACAGATTGTCGAATACCCACACCTCGTGGCCTTTTCTGAGGAGTCTGTGGGCAATATTGCAGCCTATGAACCCCGCTCCACCAAAGATCAATGCCTTCACGGTACAGATGACCTTTTCACCTTACAGCAGTCCTTTGCGCTCCAACTCCTCTGCAGCCCGCTCGAATTTGTCTTCTGAAACAGCATCCCTGGACCATTCGATCAACTCGTTGATCCCCTGTGCGAAGGCAACCGTTGGCCGATACCCCAGTATGCTCCGGGCTTTAGTGATATCTGCAATGCAGTGCCTGATATCTCCTTTACGAAATGTGCCAGTGATCTCAGGAGTGATGTCTGCGCCGTAGGTTCGGGCAAGGAGTTCTGCGATCTCCCGTATGGTGACGGGCTGCCCTGTTCCTATGTTGAATGCGTGGCCATTGGCCTCCTCACGTTCCATGGCAAGCATATTGGCAGTTACCACATCATGGACTGAGACAAAATCACGGCTCTGGAGACCGTCTTCGTACACCACAGGCCGGTTGCCACTCTTTACCCTGCTCAAAAAGATGGCGGCGACGCCGGTATACGGGTTTGAAAGTGACTGCCGAGGACCGTAGACGTTAAAGTAGCGGAGCGACACTACAGGGATTCCATACGTCGCTCCCATGATGAGGGCAATGTCCTCTTGATCCCTCTTAGTAATGGCGTAGATGGAATTGCATCGAGGTGCGACTTCCTCACCAGTAGGGATAGGGTTCGTTGCGGCAGCACAATGTGGGCACCGTACTTCCCAGTCCTGTTTGTGTAGTTGTGCAACGGGACGCAGGCCGGGACGCACGGTTCCGTGCGTAGGGCACTTACAGAGCCCTTCACCGTAGATGCTCATAGAGGAGGCAACGATAAGTTTTTCAACATGGTGGTTATGGTTGACCAGGATATCGCAGAGATGCGCAGTTCCCCCTGTGTTTACATCCACGTAGCGTTTTATTTCGTACTGGGACTGTGCCACACCTACTGCGGACGCCTCGTGAAATATTATCTCTGCCTCTGCGACGGCCCTTTTCAAGGCGGCGTAATCGCGGACATCCCCCTGAATGAAGGTTGCGTCCTTGTTAAGGTACGGCGGCTTCTTTCCTCCAGGATGAACCTGGGGATCGAGGTTGTCGAACACAGTAACCTCATGATGTCGCCGCACAAGTTCATCGACAATATGGGACCCAATAAAACCTGCGCCTCCTGTCACGAGAATCTTCATAGCGATCTTTTGACCTCAACACGCTGTACATCTCAGTTGGGTATAAAGGTCCTCTAGCATACCTGCTGATCTATCCCACGAGTAGAAGCGTTCGGCAAGCATACGTGCATTCCTTCCGTAGCACGCTGCACGCTCAGGATGAGCCAACAGCGAGCACACAGCCTCAGCAAATGACGAAGGATTGCTGTCTGTCAGGATCCCGAACGGCATTTCACTAGTAAAGATATGTCGCAGATCACCCACTGGTTGGGACACGATGGGACGTCCTGCTGCCATATAATCCCCCAGTTTTATAGGACCTCTCCCTATATTGCAGATTTTGTCGGTAAAAGGCAAAAGCAGAACATCAGCGCAGGCAAGGTACTTTGGGAGCTCTTGAAATGGTACGATTCCGACTTCTCGCACATTGTGCCTCAGGGATCCCTGCTTGAACAATTGAGCGGTGAGCGGATATTTTTGTCCCACCAGGAGCAGCAGGACATCAGGAAATCGACGCGTGATCAGAGGGAAGGAGTTGACGATCAGATCAAAGTCGTAGTTGATGAATCCGACAAACTCTATGATCTTTGCATCGATTGGTAATCCGAGGGCCTTGCGCATCTCGCCTTTTGGAAGGGGTTGTATAGTCTTGACATCGGATCCTGAAGGAATGTAGAGGACGCGGTCCCTGGGGATGCCGAGTGCAACTGCCCGATCCCGCAGGGCAATGCTCGTCACAGTCACACAGTGAGCCTCATAGCGAAAGTGTTCCTCGAAAAAGGTTTCAACAGGACCGAAAAGATATTTCAGGAGCTTCTGGCGACTTTCGATAATGCCGCCTCTACCCCACCAATCAGCCCAGTCAGATACAAACGGTACGGCTCTGGTCTTCTTAAGGACCAATGCCGGGAAGATGACCACAGGCCTGCAGTCGAATCCGTGGACGACATCGTACGGACCGGTTTTCACAAGGCTGGTGATCCGCCATAGCGTGTTGTAAAGGTCCCATCCTGTTCTAGCTTGTCCCCACAGCAGATCTGGTGTTTCTATCACCCGGACGCCCTCCACAGTCTCCCTGCTGCACCTAAGTCGACGTGTGGGCGATATTGTAAGGAGGGTCACCGTATGGCCGCGCTGGACGAGACACTTTGCAAAGTGAAACGCACGGAAAAACGTGCCGCGCCATTTGATGTTGTGATTAAGCATAAGGATGTTCATGGTAGCTACTGCCTTCCGTTCGATCGGCTTCCCAGGATTTCCAGTGCCCTGCTGATACGTGCAGCAAGCCCAGAGAGGCCGTGGCCTCGCAGGAGCCTCCATACGTAGCGAACCTGGCGTGCCACCCATCGAGGTTGTCGCAACTTGTAGCGGAGCCACCGCGAGGCAGCCTGGGCGCAAAATCGTTGAATTTCGTACTGGGTTAGACGTGGAAAGGTGACAACAGCGCTACAGGAGCCATCGAACGCTTCCCAATCGGTGAACTTCAGCCGATTGAGACGTTTCATTTCTTCGAAATACCGTGTTCCAGGAAAGGGCGAGGCTATGCTGAATTGTACAGAATCCACATCCAGGCTCTTCACGAAAGAAAGGCTTAGCTCCATGCTCTGTAGTGTTTCTTCCCAGAGCCCGAAGGTAATGGTTGCGTGTGTCTTGATGTGACGCCTTGTGCACCACCTAGCGACATCTCTGACATGGTCAAGGTCCACTGGTTTGCCTAATCGTTCAATGATCTTCGGTGCTGCGCTTTCAATGCCGAACTTCATTCCGACACAGCCAGCGTCTGCCATCGCATCGATTATCTGCTCATCAGGCACGATAGCATCTCCCATACATGACCATGGGATCTCAAGGCGCCGTGCCAGGATTTCTCTGCACAGTGCAAGCACGTGGTGCTTGTTGACGGTAAAGTCGTCGTCGTCAAAATAGATTTCCTTGGCGCTATACCGCGCGATCACCTCCTCCATCTCGTCAACGACACGGGATGGAGAAAACATTCGGTAGGGTCCGTTACGGTACATAACTTGGGTCCAAAGGCAAAAATCGCAGCGGAATGGGCACCCTCTACTCGCATGCATCTGCACGGCGGGTCGATGTTGGCAGAATCCGTCCCAGTACACATGCATATCGGTTCTTTCCGGTAGAGGAAACAGATGCCGTGCAGGAAACGGAAGCTGATCCAGTGGATGTAGTGGTTTGTACTCGTCCTGAACGATAAGCGCGGTACCACTCCGATAGGCAAGAGCGGCGATTCCATCCAACGAATCACCACGAAGGAGTCGTTGCAGGAGCGTACGCAAGGTCATCTCGTACTCATACAAGAGCACATAATCGACCGCGGGCTGCGTTTCCAGGACTTCACGGGGATATGCGCTCGGGTGTGTTCCTGTGAGCACTATGGTCGACCCACTGATCTCCTTGATGCGTGTCGCAAGGTGGAGGTCGTGCGTGATTGTCGGTGTAGTTGCTTCGTATACAACGATGTCGGGTCGAAAGGCCCTGATACGCGATAAGAGAGGTTCTGTATGTATGTTAGCTGCAACACAATCGACGACCGATACTGAGATCCCCTCGCTGTGGAGAAGTGAAGCTGCATAGGCGAGGTAAAATGGAAAGGGAATGTATCTGCCTGGCTTGTCGTACGGCTTTGGGTAGGATGCAGGCCACCTGCTACCTGCCCGGACAAAGTACCGCTCTGTCCGGGTGTCTACAGGTCTCGTTACAAGTGGGTTGAGTAGCAGTACCTTCATATGTGCTCACACTATGAAGCATGCCGCCATGGGGCTCCTGCACACCCGTGATCCAGGTCTGGATGAGGAATCGTCGAGCGCTTGTCAGCACCCACCTCTTGGTAGATACGAAGCGTCTGGATGGCCGCTTGCTCCCACAGATACCGTTTCAGCCGTATCCGTGCCATGGATACGATGCGATTACGAAGTTCGCTATTTGTGGCAATCGTCCGTATCGCCTTCGCTATCCCTCCGATATCTTCAGGATCGACAAAAAGGGCACAGGGTCCTACGACCTCTGGAAGCGCAGCATGAGCTGAAAGCACTACAGGTGTACCGCATGCCAGGGCCTCCAGCGGAGGGAATCCGAATCCTTCGAAGCGCGTTACATACAACAAGGCCCGAGCCATTGCATACAGTGTTGGCAAATCATCCGAGCTCACGTAGCCGATCATGTGGACGAGGTGCTCTACCCCCAGCTTCCGTATAGTGTTTTTCAACTCTTGATTGAAACGGCTCGATCGGCCTGCAATCACCAGTGCTAATCCGTTCATCTCGTCTGACTGGACAACTCGTGCGTATCCTCTGAGGACGCTTGCAAGATTCTTGTGAGGAAGCGTTGCACCCACATAGAGCAAGAATGATTCAGGGATACCATACCGCTGCGCGAGGACTGCGAACTCCTGTTGAGGTCGTGGTCTGCCGAAGCGCTCATCGATGGCTTCATGTACCACGTAGATTCGCTCCCTCGGAATACCCAAGTAGGTCTCCAGATACCATCGTGTGGCAAGTGAGACTGCAATAATTGCTTGGGCACGGTACAGGGTGGTGCGGTAGAAGAGTGGGTAGTATATCCGATACGCAATGCGGGCATATGCCGGCCTCTGTGTGCCGAGACGAGGTTCGAGCAAGGGCTGGAGATCGTGGACAGTGACCACGCACCGAGGGTGAGGGAACAGAGGGGTAACCGGGAAATGGGCGTGAAAGAGGTCGAGCTGCCCAAACAGTTTTCGATACTGCCATGGAACGAGAGTGCCGAGCGAAATAGGGAGATGCCGCACGTAGTGGTAGGTGACATTGGGGGCATTGGGGAGATCCCCTGTGTAGGTGTCTCTTAAGAGGACGTGGTAGTGGTTGTGACGATCCACCTTCAGGAGATGGACCAGAAGATTGTAACTGTATCGTCCAATGCCGGTCATCTCGGTTTCAAGATAGCGGGCGTCGATCCCTATGTTCATCGTTCTTGGCTAGACCTCACTACGACAATGCGTACGCCCAAACCACACTCCGACGCTCTTTGATGCAGCAAAGGGTACTTGGTTAGTGTCTTCTATCGATCCGTAGGTGTCGTGCGCCATGAGGCCGCAAGGCAGCGACATACCGAAAGGGTGAAATCACCTTGGAGATTTTTTCTATGTCGTATTCATCAAGCACATAGCGTGCCACCACCACGGCAAACACAACGAAGTATACTGTACTCTCTGTGAGGAGCAGTAGGATATCGTGGGAAGCGATCACGTGATCGACGATCCATAACAGTCCGCTTGGAAGCAAGACGATGATGCTCTGCTTGAGAGGTGGCGTACCTACAAGTCTCGATGAAGGTATGCCGAAGATATGGGAAGAATGCACAAGATAGACGAGTCCTCCTAAGGCCAGGGCAAGTCCGGAACCGAGGGCAGCGCCGATGAGTCCGTATCTGGTTACCATGAGTAACGTGAGCGTTGTACAGAGCACGATTTGAGCTACGGCGTAGATCGAGTTGATATGAGGTTTTCCGATCCCGACCATGACCGTCATACCCGATGCAGAGAGTACGAGCACAAAGTAGCCCAACATCAAACAGCGAAGGATAGCAGCGCTTGTTTCGTATCCGGCGCCCATCCATAGCCTGATAATATCATCAGCCATGATGCCGATCACCGTAAACAGTGGGATGGCGAGTATGCCAGTATACTTAATGCCCCGAAGTACGAGCTGATGAATCGCATCGTGACGATTCTTTGCCTGGAGTTCAGAGGCAGCGGGTGTGAAGGCCATAGCTGCTGCAGCGGGCACCTTGAAACAGTACATGACCATCGTGAGGGCAATTGAGTAAAAGGTTACATTCTGGATGGGCAAGAAGATGCTTACGATAAGCTTGTCGAGACTGCCCATGTTTCGCACAGCAATTTGATTGATAAATATGGCAAAGGTAAAGCCCAATATACCTTTGAGTTCTTTTGCCTTTACATAACGGGGCAGAAGGTATAGGTGAGGAACGAGACGCTTGGCATAGACCATTTGCACCAAGAAGCCGCCGATCCCTGCGATGGTGGTGAAGAGCACATAGGCGATGAGCTTGTAACCCATGCAGATGAGGATGATACCTCCAATGGCAGATACACACGAGGTGGCGATGGAGATCGTACGCCAAATATCGTGACGTTGGAGCCCGTTGAGGATGTTCGCATAGATGCCGAGGATGAGGCCGCTCATGAGCGAGAATGCAGAAATCCACAGCACACCGCGCGCTTCGGCCCAGAGCTCATGTGGGATCTGGAAGACGCGCTGAACGAGTGTACTGCTGATCGCAACGAGGAATACGGCACCAATGCCTCCGAGGATCACGTACAGGACGAAGGCTGTGCCAAAGATTTCGTTCAGGCGTTGGTAGTCCTTTTTGGCGTTGTATTCTGCGACGAACTTTGTCAGGGAGGTTCCAATTCCCAAATCGAGCAGAGCAACGTATCCTATTATGCTCATTGTCGCCACATAGATCCCGTAGCGGTCATTGCCAAGACCGTGAATGATGATAGGAAGGGCGACAATGTTGATCAGGGCGGTGGAGATGACAGCCAGGTAATTAAAGAGGGTATTTCTCACCACTTTGGTGGAGGTAGATTCTTCTTCCAGATTCGATTGTAGCACAGACGTCTTGGTCACCGGGTCGGTCATCTCGCACCAAGGCCTTCTTAGAAGAAATACTTACAGTCAATGAAGGTCTCCTGATTGAGAATGCACCTTTCGAGGTCTTCCGTGGTATCGACGACTGTATCTGAGAAGATTAAAGACTCCTTGATGCGGACAGGGTGGAGCACGGTTACGCGATCGCCGAGGACCGAATCCTCTATGACTGCACCTTCGTGAATGCGGCATCCTTTTCCAATAAGAGAACGCTGCTTGAGGAAGCGAAGCTGTTCGAGGCTACAGAGCAGCACATCGTGAGGAAATGACACGTTCATGTCCTTTTTGACTATTTCGGATGCCAATACCGGATACCCATCATCAACGAGGATCTGAATGGCATCGGTAATTTCATATTCGTCCCTCATCGCTGTGCGCGGCGTTCTGCGGATTGCATCGAATATATGAAGGTCGAACAAGTAGAGGCCGCATCCCTTAATAGAGTTAGTGACGTAACGAGGTTTTTCAATTACCCGCTTGACCAGTCCCTGTTCGTTGGTGATTACAGCGAAGTTGCGCTTTATTGCCTCTGGATCCTCTTCCTTTTTTACTGCGAGCACTGCACTTGCCTGCTGTTGGAAAAGCAATGTGATCATTCCTGAAAGATCCTCGGTAATGAAAAAGATGTCGCCAAGAAACAAGAGAAACGGAGAGGTGATAAATGGTTCGAGCCGTCCTACTGCATGCGCAATCCCCAGTGTTTCTTGTTGCTCCACATAGCGAATCCGTACGCCAAAGGCGTCCCCTTCACCGAAATGACGAGCGATGGCATACCCCAGGTGGCCAATGACGATAATGACATCGTCGATACCTGCCCGTTTCATATACTCGATCTGATACTCTAAGATAGGGCGGTTGCAGATAGGGAGCAGCGGCTTGGGAAACCTCGTGCTGAACGGGGCCATCCGTGTCCCTTTTCCTGCCGCCAAAATAACGCCTACTACTTTCGTCGTGGTCACGTTTCACCCCCTCGCGGACGGATTCCTGCCGCCGTTGGCACTACAGACGGTCGCGTGCCTGTCAGGGGCAGGTGCATTATGGTGCAGGTTCCATTCTCTTCTGCACAATCGTTCGTATCATTTTCAGTGCCGTTCGTGCCAGGTGATAGTAACTTACCGAATGTTTCGATTCACCACCTTCGCGCTGAAAATACTTTACTGGTATCTCAACCACCTTGAGTTTTCTTCGCAGTGCTTCTGCCATCATCTCGGTCGAAAAATCCGGCCCCTGTGCGCGCAAGGAATCTTTGAGCTCTTTATAGGTGCCTTTCCAAAGTGCTCGATAGGTACACCCCACGTCGGTAAAGCGTGTTTCGTTGGTCAGGATCCACAGCATTTGGAGGAACTTGGCTACCGTGACATTGGCCATGCGTATCAGGAACGTCATTCTGGCTCCTTGATCAATCATTTGTTTGGTGGTTCGTGTGCCGATGACCATGTCGGCGTCCTCAATGTAGCTGAGAAATTTCATTATGTCGGACGATCGAAACGACCCGTCAGCCTCGCACAGGATGAGGATATCGCCTTCGGCATGCTCCATTCCTGCTTTCAGTGCATTTCCGTATCCTTGTTGTGTCTCCTTTATGACGCGGGCCCCTTGTTCGCGTGCGATTTCAGCGGTTCTATCCTTTGAGTTATTGTCCACGACCAGGATTTCATCGAGTACGTCCTGTGTCCGAAAGTCTTGGAGCACCGAGGCGATGGTCTGTTCTTCATTGTAAGCAGGAATGATCAAGCTCACCTTCTTATCTTTGTACATGCGTCAGTTCTCCCTTTGTCAACGCTGTAGTCGAGTCAGATCGCGTCCGTGTCAAGCCGGTCCCGTGGTATGGATTCGCTCCTGCGTATCAGTAATCGTGTTCGCCTAGATCAGCAGTCTGTGTCCAAGAACGGAATTATACGTATTTAGAGGTGAATTTGGAATACTCTGATACGTCTTCCATTGTTAGACCTGCCTTCATAGAGTAGGGTGAGCTCAGAGGACGGGTCTTCTTGTTCAAGGAGGAAAGAGAGCTGGGGTCGTGTCGCAATACTAAAGTCATCCACGACGAGGTATTCGATAGCATGAAGCCGCGCGTAGCGGATGATGCGCTCAAGATCTTCATTGGGAAGGGGATGCATGAAGCGCCGAGCATAATAGGCGACCTCAGGCTTCCGCGCCAGGATCAGGGCCTTCGGAGGCAGGTGGGCATCCATCCACTGTCCTGCAGTTTTATATTCCACAGGATACTGAACGAGCAGCCTTGCCTTGACAGGCTTTGCGATTAATATCCCGAGCAACGGCAGGGCGACCAACAGTATCGGCAAGGTTATGCTCAGCTTTTTGGCTGTCGTTGGACGTGCACCAATGGTGAGCGTTGACGTGTGGGTCCAGTCGACGAACGCACGCACTCCTCGAGCGGTCCATACGAGTAGTATGGGAGTCAGGGGGAGAAGGTACCGAGGCCAAATGAGGAATGAGAGGAAGACAAGAAATGGCGTACATGACGCCCACAAGAATACCTCGGTTTTCAATCGTCGCCTATCCCAAGGCGCATCAAAGAGCCCTAGAAGCAAGAAAGGGAGCAAGAAGAAGGGGTAGACCTTCCAGGAAATCAAGGTCACAACAAACTGTTTCAATTGCAGAAATGAACCGCCAACAAGGACTTTTGGGTGCTCGACAATCATTTCAAGAACGCTTTTATCCTTTACGAGGTCTTCATAGTTGAAGAAGGACTCTCCGTCTTCGGTGAGCTTTCCAACGTATCGTTCGCGTGTGGCAGAGTCCATGGCTCCGGCCAGAAGTATGAGTTTTACCTTTCCACTTATGCTCAGACTGCCCGTATGTTTTTTTAGAAACAGGGGATAGGGCATCGCTACGACAAGGAAACACATCGTATAGATGGTAATGTGGGTAAGGGAGGCCCGAGTACACAGGCGTTTTTGAATAGCGTTGCTCGTTACGAGATAGAGACCGAAGACCAAAAAAAACAGGAATCCTTCTGAGCGTGAGAGGTACAGAAAGGCAGAGGCTATTCCTGCGAGGCCGAAGAGTGAATCTCTCTCGGTTTCTATGGCCTTGTGGAAGAGATACATGGAAAGGACTATCCAAAAGGTGTGCAAGGGCTCTGTCATGGACCCCCAGTAAAACGAAAGGAGCAGCGGAGGGTAGGTTGCGAGCATGAACGTAGCAATGCGTGCCACGTTGCTACCGCAAGTGTCTCTCACGAGTAGGTAGTAAGGTAGGACTGTCAAAGCACCGAATACCACATAGACTACATTGGTGCCGACCTCTAAGTGGTGTGTAAAGAGCGAAAAGAAACCAGCAATACAGGGGAGCAGAGGATGCACCATGGTCATCGGATAGCCGAGTAGGCTGAATCCCTTGCCGTGCCATAAGTTGTAACCTACCAAAAGATACAAAACCTCGTCTGTTCCGACTCCATCTTTGTAGTGCAGCATGAGCAGACGGAGCAAGAGCGAGATTACACTACAGAGGATGACAAAGGAAGCCTCTCGGTGTTTCGCACAGATGGAACAGAAGGAGTGCATGGCCGAGCTTATAGGCAGCGAGAAGAGGTGTCCGCCTCGAGAGACGTGGTATGCATCGAATAGTAGTTGACGGCTCCCCGAAAAAACTGGACGCCATTCAATACAGCACCAATGGAGTTCGCCTTCATATCACGCATGTAACGTGCGGCCCACACGGCCTGTTCCTTTGGCGTTGTGCCGCTCCGTACGACCCAGATCGTTCCATCCACCCGACCGGCGAGTATGCCCGCGTCAGAGACCTCTTGGACGCACGCTGAGTCAAAAAGGATAATGTCAAAAGAATCCTTCACTGCAGTGATGGTCTCTTGTATGACCGTATGGTGAAGAACCACCGGCGGATCGCTCTGAGGGATCCTTCCAGCTGGTATGATGGAGACACCCGTGACATCGGTTTCCTTGACTACACGCTGCGGCGGCAGCGATGTTTCGACACAAGTGCTCAGTCCTACGTCGTTTGAGACGTTGAAAAACGTATGGAGTGACGGTTTTCTCAGATCAGCATCGACAACCAACACTCTCATGCCGTGCTGTGCTAAGACGATTGCCAAGTTGCCTACGAAGGTTGTCTTGCCTTCTTTGGGTCCCACGCTGACGACGAGAATGGTTTTCATGCTCGTCTCAGAAGCTGTCCTGATGACAAGTCCTGCGATCCGATGAAATTGCTCCCTGAACAGACGTAATGAGGATTCGTGTGGTGGTACTACTTTGACCGAAGGTTCCTTCCCCCATGTGCCAGGCCGCACAAACGGTATGGCTGCGATGATGGGGACGTTAAGGCATTCGTACACATCCCGTTCACTTTGCATGGAGCGATCAAAGTAATCCTTCACATAGCACAAGAACGTACCAACCAGAAGCCCGACAAGGGCGGCAACAGGAACGTACCATTGCCGGAAGCCTGCCGGATCCCGAGGCGGCACGGCTCGGTCGATGATGGTGATGTTCTGGAGGGGGTTATGAAATTCCTGGATGATATTGGTTTCTTTGAGCCGCGTAAGGAGGGTATCGTAAATCGCACGATTGACCTTGGCCTTGTCGACAAGGCTAAGATAGGCGATGCGTTCCTTGTCGATGTCGATGACCTGTGCTTGGGTTGTTTCCAGTTCTTTTTGCAACGATTCCTCTTGGCGCTTGGTATATTCAAAGTTTGCCTTCAAAGACTCAAGTGCCTTTCTGATCTCTGCCTGGATACGCTCCTGTAGCTCAGCGAGGGTGGTGGTCAGGGCCACCATCTGAGGATGCTTTTCTTTATATCGAGTGGTAAGCCCCGAGATCTGGGTCTTCAGTGTGTTGTACTGAGTCGTGAGTGTGGCAATCTGAGGATTCGACGCTGCTACAAAGGGTGCAACTTCCAAGGACGAAGGGTCTTTTTCGAACCGCTGGGCATCGTAGTATGCGTTTTCCGCAGCGATCCTTGCGATGCGTGCCTGTGTGAGGCTTGCATTGAGTGCACGGAGCTTTTCCAACAGGATGTTTTCCCGCTCATCGACCGAAATCACATTGCGCTGTTTCTTGAATCGTTGCACCTCCTCCTCGGCACCTACTACATCGGCATCAAGCTTGTTGAACTCTTGTTTCAGCCAGGTGAGGTTCTTGCTGATCGTCTCGGCCCGCTCCTGGTAGAGAAGGTCGGTATAGGCGTCAACGAGTGCGTTTGCAATTCGAGCTGCTTGTTCAGGATCCTCGTCTTTGTAACGAACCTCGATATGAAAGCTCAACGCGGTGGGGCTTACGACGTCAACGCGCTCGGTGAAGGCATCCAGCGCCATCTCCCGTGTGATAGTCTTTTTTTCCGAGAAACGAGCACCACTGCGGAATACCTCGCCCACATGGAACCGGTCCCAAAGGTTCAGACGATCCATGACACGTTCAGCTAGTTTCTTAGACGTGAGCACCTCGAACTGGGTTTGTGTGTACAATTTTCGAGTGACGACATCTACTCCCTCGATATACGCAAGCTCACCGCTGAGCATGAGCGGACTTACCGATGGTGGTTTTATTGTCATGACCACTGTTGCTTGATACAGGGGAGTAGACAGCACTAGGTAGAGGAGTGTGCCGCCGACCAGAAGTAAAAAAAAGATGATGCCCGTGAACTTTCTCTTCTGCAGAACCCTGAGATGATCTCTCAGATGGATCGGGGGGAACTCTTGTTGCATGTCCACGCGTCTACTCCGTTGCTCTGATCTCACGGACGAACGCACGTTACTGATGTAGGCTCTGGAGAGTCGTCACGCTTAAAAGAAACGTTCAGGCACAATGATCACATCTCCAGACTGCAACAGAACGTCTTCTTCGAGCCTGCCCTTGTCAGTAATCCTTGTGGTATCAACGTACATCGTCGTGCTTCGGCCATTGATCTTTCGTATGATCTTTACCTTGCTTCGTTTTGCAATGGGCGTGAACCCTCCTGCCCTTGAGATAATCTCCATCAGCGTATCCTGGTGGGTCAATCGAAACGGTCCAGGAGTCCCCACCTGGCCGAAGACATGTACCAGTCGTTCGCGAAACTGTTGAAGGAATATTTGCACATCCGGATTGGTCAGGTAGCCCTCTCGGAGACGTTCCTCGATGGCTTTTTTTAACTGATGGGGAGTGAGGCCTACAGCTCGGACTTTACCGATAAGGGGCATGGTGATTGTCCCGTCGGTACTCACCTTTGCGACCGTGGTGAGATCGGGTTCGCCATACACCTTTATGTTGAGGACATCTTCAGCTCCAATGATGTATCCTTCGGGCGGAACGAAAAACGTTTCGCTGGGTGGTTCCCATTGGGATTCGCGTGGCGTACCGTTAGCTGTCCCGACGCCTACTTCTTGGGCGTCGGCTCCTATAGCAGCCCTTGTCACAAAGGACAGGGCAAAAAGCAAGATGATGAGAGGAAAGGGGAGTGCTTTCACGATGCTGGTACACACGTAACGGTCGTAGTCAACTTCATGAGAGTTCAGCAGCACATGTCTATGGTCAAAACTGCATGTTCGTCCTTAGCCAAACCCGATTCGAAGTGTAGCGATTATATGTCATGTCACTCAATCTTGCAACAAACTCGTATCCAAGGTGCGCAGACAGCCATGTCTGAAGCTGGTAGGTGCCTACGCACGTTGCGTACACGGCCTGGGCCTTTGATTCCACTGCATCGGGCCAGGTATGTTCCATGTATCGATAGCTTCCTGTAGTATCGATCGAACATTTGTCGTTGAACTGATGAATGACAGAGACTCCACCCTCCCAGTTAATGGTTACATTTCCCAAACCTCCTACATCCTCCTTAGGTTGCCGAAGCAGACGCACCGTGACATTAGTCTTTGGGCTCAATGCTGTCTGCACCTTGAGATCAGCCCCCACTTCTTTGAACGAAGGAAGTGAAAAATCAACGGTCGTATACGGCCCATGTGTGGTGCGTATCATCCACTGATTGGAATCGAACGTGCGGATCTGATATGACACAGTGCCTTCCACGAAGGTCTTTGGCACAGGCCACCCAAAGACGAAGCGGCGTGCGGTAATGACACGTTGAATGCCAAACCGAATTTCGTGAAAGGTCGCATTGCGGGGATCATGGGCAAGGCCGATCACGGCCTGAGCCTCCATATCGGGCACCTGTGGTATGTGGACCCTTCCCGCGATTGCACATTCATCCATGTTTCCAGTTAATCTGCCAAAAAGGTAGCCGATCGACACAGCAGTCATCGTACCTATGCTCTTGGAAATGAACAATCCTGTGGTATGCAGGTTCATGGTCAAGGCGTGGGAAGTGAGACCCTCTAGACTGACATCGATGAGGTTTGTCAGAGGAAATGGCACACGCGAAAAGAATTGATCTAGGCTGAAACCATCTATCGAATACGTATAGTAGCTGTACACGAAGTACAGAAGGTAGCTTGTAAAAAAGTTGTAGCCAAGCGTGAACGAGGAAAGATTCGTAGTGAATCCCACCCCTTGCTTCAGTTGTTGCCGTGCAAGATCTATCACCTGGTAGCGATCATAGGTGGTAAGTGTTGTTGAACTCAGCAGCTCGTCATATGCACGCAGATACAATCCTGCGGGTGCTCTGTAGTCGGCACTGAACGAGGCTTCATGATGGAGGAAGTTATACCCAGTGTGCTCCATGAAATTGTACACTGAAGGGGTATAAGAAATCCCAAGCGAGTAGCTTCGAAAACGTAGTCGGTTCTGTAGATGACTATCGAGGGGCTTGCCAACTCGTGTTTCTACGCCGGGGACACCACGGTATCCCCTTTGTCCCATATAGGCCAGTCGTGCCACATAGAGGTCGTAGAGAAATTCTGTGGTAAGTTCTGTCGGATTGAACAAGCGCGGCCGCTGAACAGGTGTCTGGATCCGCCCGTAGGCTATTCTAAGGCCAGGGGAGATAACGAGGACCGTGTCTGGCGTCTTCGGTTGCGTCAATCCCACATTATCATTGTAGGTGGCCTCGAATCCAACAGAAGGATGGATTTCTACTTGGCCAATCTTCAATGTGGCAGGCTGAAATGAAAGGCTCGCTATAGGAGAAAAGGTGATGACAGCGAGGCACATGAATGGTATGAGAAGAACGGCCAAAGAAGTGCCCTCTTGGACACACAGGATAGGGCTGAGGCCCTTCCTCACAGATCGACTCGATGATGGGACGTCGCTTGAGGAGTAATGCCCTTTGTGCGGCGCGAGCATACGATGGTGGTTTGGCCCCTTACGATTCATCGTTGATCTATAACACCTTGATTAAGGAGGTTACGTGCCATTGTTTCGCCTTATACATGAGGTTTCTTAGATGAGAGCCTGTTCAACGCTTCGAGATACGCCTCGCCGAGTTTCGACCATTGGAATTCCTCCACCACACGCTCCTTGGCCCGCCTCCCCATTGCTTGTGCCCGTTGGGGATCATCGAGCAGTTCGAGGACAGCACTAATTATGTCTTTGACGTCCTCTGGGTCTACCAGCAGCCCGGTACGACCGTGGACAATGACCTCTGGGACACCCCCTGCCTTGCCGCCTATCACGGGTTTGCCACATGCCCCTGCCTCAAGAAATGCGATCCCCAAACCTTCGGTGTCGAGTTTTCCTTCGTGTGGTATGTCTCGATTCACCATTATGAATACATCGCAGAGCTGCAGCAGGGCAGTCTTTTCTTGCTCAGTGGCCGTGCCGACAAAGAGCACGACGTCGTCAAGATGCAATTCCCTGACGAGCGCTTTCAACCGATCCTCAAGAGGACCCTGGCCCACGATAAGGTACATGATATTCGGGTGTGCATGCCGAACCGCTACAAGTGCCCGGAGCATCTTTTCATGACCTTTTCTTGCAACCAGCCTGCCGATAGTGAGCAATATTTTCTTGCCCCGTAGACCATAGGTTTCAGTCAAGGCTCTCTTGTACTTCTCGACGGCTGGTGTGCTATTGAATCGCTCCAGATTCACCCCATTATGTATGACCCACACATTGTTCGTTGGAATATTTGCTGATCTAATTAGTGAAGCAGTATGGTGACTTACAGCGAAGATCTTAGAAGATCCTTTAAGTATCGTTCTGTAGAGATTCCCGGTTGGGCCAGCAGGAGAAATGAGAAGCTCCATGCCGTGGGCTGTGAGTGTATAGGGGATCTTGAGAAGTCGTGCGGTAAGAAATGCTGCAACACCTTCAGGAGACCATGTGAGGGCCCACAGCAGAGTGGTATCTTGTCCCTTGCAGACGTTTGTAGCCAGGCAGGCTTGTACGTATCGATATGTGTCCCGTACCATACGGCCTATCCTGCTATAGGCTCGGCAGTAAAAAATTGTCTTCCTGATCGACGTGACTACAACCCGTGAAAGATGGGTGCATTCGTGATCGATTCGCCTTGGTGGCCTCAGACTGCTGAAATCATAGGAATCGAAACGAACCACTGCGTAAGGTAATCTCGAGTAGTCGCTCCGTACCAAGGACTGGCAGTTCCTCAGTGGATACGTAATGACAGCCACCCTATGCCCCCACTGAGAGAACAGCGAAGCGAGCTCATGGGTGTAGGTAGCTATGCCACCGATATCAGGAAGTGTATTCGTCGTGTTCATCATAAAGATGTTCACAGCGGCCTCGTTACCAGCATACGATGGTGTGTATCGCTGTAGGTGCGCCTCTATGCGGCTTTGTGCTTTTCATGACGTCGAGATTCGATGAGATCCAGTATTGCCTCAACCCTCTGCTCCCATCCGTGTTTTCTCGCTTCTTGGATGCGTGCTTCCCAGAGACGCTCGGCCTGAAGAGTTTCTTGCTCTTGTAAGGCCTTCTTTATGTACTCGATAAACGACGGTGTATCCGTCGCAATATAGAGTAACTGTTCATAGGCGCACACAGGCGGTACGTCGGTTGTTACAATTGGGAGACCAGTTGTCAGGTATTCATAGAGCTTGAGCGGGTCCATGGACAGTGACAACGGACATCGTCGATGTGGCATCAGAAGGATGTCAGACTCCCTGAGAATCCCGGGTACTGCGTGATGGTGGACGAGACCGCTGAGGTGTACATTAGGAACGTGTTTCAATGAACCCAGCTCTGGATATTCATCGGTGTGAAGAGGACCGATAAGACGGATACGGGCGTCAGGAAAGGCCCTGGCGACAGCAATCATAAGATCGAGGTCAAATCGACTCGATAGCACCCCCACGTACGTGAGCACTGGTCGTGCCCCTTTTCGTCGGTGTCGTCTCACGTGGGGTGGGTCGGCCGGTTGAGCAAATAACTCAAGATCGACACCATTAGGTATGTGTCGTACCAATGCCGTAGAGCTTTTTTGCGTGAATTTCTTCGCGAGATGTTCGGAAACGGTACATATGATGTCCGCCCGAGAAGCAATCGTTTCGTAGCAGGCTCGTATCCTCAGGTGCGTCCCCAGATGGGGAATCTGCTCCCAGTCATCAATGGCATCAAATACCTTGAGGTTGCAGCGTAGTGATTCCATGAGAAAGGCCATAGGAACATTGGCTAGCCACAGGATAGGAACAACGTTGTGTCTGCTCAGATGAGTACGAATCATCCTGACGACGTAGTGTGTCCTGAGTCGAAATGGTGCAAGAAGAAAACGCGAAGGGTCTATCGCAAATATTGTGTCATCTATTTGTCGGCATTGGCTTCGTAGTGGAAGCTTCCTGAAACGTTCCCTTCTAGGGAGGTTGAGTCCTGGAGGCGAGCCCCGCATATATATCGGCTCGTTGAGTACGTAGATCCGTCGTACGCGTGGCGACCGTGCCATGAATCGGCATAGTTGAGCACTCCTGGTCCTGAAACCATCCCATTTCCAGAGGTGCCAGTCACCATATCCAACAAAAAGTAGGTCGAACGGTTCACTCAGTGCGTCGGGTGATGTGTTCATGGGATGTAGCAGTCGCATACCGTGTGAGGGTGGCTACGCATGGTGCATGCTCCTTCCACTACGCGATCGCTCTGTAACAGACTGCTGATCGAGTGTTGGAAAATGAAACAACGCAATGCCAACGAACAGATGCATGAATACAGGGACGAGATGACATGTCCACACATTGAGAAATATGCCGAATACCGCGAGCGATGCGTAGGCGGCAAAGATCCCTATTGCAAGCGATCTAAGAAAGGTATCGCGCAGCGTGTGGGTGAGGATGTACAGTTTCCTTAGTGTCTCAATGACGATGAGGATATATAGCACAAAGGCTGGAATGCCCATCTCGCTTCCAATCTGGAGATACCAGCATTCCGTGTGGTAGCCTCCCATAGCCTGGGCGCCAAATTGCGTTGCGATCCTTCCTGCCATGCCTAAGCCCATTCCCATAGGGTGTTGAAGCATACTGCCGAAGTGCCACGCGTACTTGGAATAGTGTGCAAAGGCACTGCCTTCTTGTAAGGTGAACGTTCCGAGAAAAAAATCTTTTCCCCCTGGGAGCATGAAAAGGACCAGTACTCCGACAATGCCCAGGAGAGCGAATATCCCGAGGGAAATGATCAACCTCCTCGTTTTCCACGCGACAAGGAATGCCCCGAGCGCTGTTCCCAGCCATGCTGACCTCGTGGTCGTGAAAAATATGCCAGCGATGATGGTGAAGTAGACAACCGTTTTCCAAACCCAATTCGATTGTCGAGCAGGCACAAAATAGAAGGGTTGCAAGATCAGCGAGAACATCATCAGGTACGCTGCAAGGCTCAACGGGTCCTGAAGTATAGATATAGCGCGGATGAACCCGCCTGTTCCATGGATATCGCCTCGTTGATGTACGTGGGTGAGATACGTTATGCCGGTTCCCTTGAGTTCTATCCCATACCCCAGTGTCAGGAGGAAATCCTCGCCGAAAAACTGGGATTGGATGATCCCAAAAAGCGCAATCGCTGCTGCAATGGGCGCAGAGATCGCTAGAAATCGCTTGAGATCTGATGAGTGCAATGGAATGAACCGGACCAAAAAGTAATAGAGGTAAAACAGGAAGTCTTCTTTCATGCCCCAGAGCCCCATCATCCAATTGCCCTGGTGCACTGCATACACCAGATGTCCGAGGCCATAAAGGATAAAAGCGGTTGTGAGGAAGTCCAGCAGGGGTGCTGAATAGAATATCCTTTTTATCCCGCCCCATGTCCTTCCTAAAAGGGCCATAAGCAATACAACCTCGGTCCATCGGGAGATGAGAAACATCACTGTCTCGCCGACTACCTCGAACCGTAAGAGCTGAACTCGTATGAAAGGATAGAAGGGGAAAACGAGGAAAATGACGTATAGGGCCCACTTGGCCTCTTTCAGGATAAGGTAGAACAGCCAGCCGCCTACCACAACGGCCAAAGCCACCACAAGGGTAAGCTGTGGCCGCTTATGGGTGATCAGATAGAAAAACAGGTAGGCTGCAGCAATGGTTGGCAGCCAAAAGGCCAGGTCGTTTTTCCATCGAGTCAGCGGCAGCTGCATACGATTGTATGCCCCAACGATTATTGCGAAAGAGCGTGCCTTATGCTATGAATCCGTACCATCGTGAGGTACGCTCGGAAGACAGGTATAACAGATTTCGGCATGTACTGAAAGAGAGTGTGCCCGGCCGGCACAGGAGTGCTGTGGCGCGAATGTGATGTATCCCGCCTCCTACGGAGCGTACGAGCGTGGCGTTTTCTGCGGGACCACAGTATGCATGTGCCTCGGCTGGCCTGGTGGAAGGTATTGGTATGGAAAGGCATTACCAACCCCATAGCATAGAAGGCAAGTGGCAACAGATCTGGGAGACACAGAGGGTCTTTCGGACCTCAGAGGAGGAAGGAAGGCCCAAGTATTACCTCCTCGAGATGTTTCCCTACCCGAGCGGCAATCTCCATATGGGCCATGTGAGAAACTACAGCATCGGAGACGTGATCGCCCGATTCAAACGTATGAACGGATACAATGTGCTGCATCCGATGGGATGGGACGCCTTCGGTCTACCGGCTGAAAACGCAGCGATCGAAAGCGGTGTGCATCCAGCGCAGTATACAGCTTCGAACATTGCAACTATGAAACGACAGCTACAACGGCTCGGGTTCAGTTATGATTGGGAACGAGAAATCAACACGAGTGATCCGTCGTACTATCGATGGGAGCAATGGCTTTTTGTCCGCCTCTATGAAAAAGGGCTCGCATACAAGAAAAGATCGCTTGTGAATTGGTGCGAACGATGTCAGACGGTTCTTGCCAATGAACAGGTCGAGGGTGGCCGGTGTTGGCGCTGTGACACCGATGTGGACCAACGGGAACTCGAACAATGGTTCTTTCGGATCACCGCCTATGCCGACGAGCTCCTCGAGTACTGCGATCGGCTCACAGGATGGCCACAGCGGGTGCTCACCATGCAGCGCAATTGGATAGGGAGAAGTAAGGGCGCTGAGATACGATTTCCCTTAGAGGCGAGTGGCGAGACGATCACTGTGTTTACCACACGTCAGGATACGCTCTATGGAGCGACCTTCATGAGTTTGGCGCCCGAACATCCTCGTGCAATGGAGCTTGCCAAGGGCACACCGAGAGAATCCGAGGTCTCGCAGTTCATCATGAAGGCAGTGCGACAGGAGAGGGCGCGAAGGATCGCAGGAGACTATGAAAAGGAGGGAGTGTTTACTGGCGCCTATTGTACTAATCCTGTGACAGGAGAACGGATGCCAATATTTCTGGCAAATTTTGTGCTCATGGAGTATGGGACGGGCGCAGTCATGGCCGTACCTGCGCACGACCAAAGAGACTTTGAATTCGCCCGCAAGTACGGCCTACCCATAAAAGTGGTTATTCAACCCCGCGGAGGCCAGAAACCTTCGGTCGCCGACATGGACACTGCGTTCGAAGATGACGGCGTGCTCGTCGATTCTGGTCCCTTTTCTGGTATGACCAGTGAAGAGGCCAGAGATGCGATCACGAGCTATCTGGCTCAAAGAGGGCTTGGTGGTGGCGCAGTGTATTACAAGTTGCGGGATTGGTGTATTTCCAGACAGCGGTACTGGGGTGCCCCTATTCCGATAATATATTGTGACTCGTGCGGCATGGTGCCTGTGCCGGATCGCGATCTACCTGTTACATTGCCTATGGATGTGGACTTCAGTGTCAAGGGGTCGCCTCTGGCAGCCCATAAAGGGTTCGTGGAGACTGTCTGTCCCCGCTGCGCACGAACGGCTCGTCGAGAGACCGATACGATGGATACCTTCGTAGAATCTTCATGGTACTTCGACCGTTATGCATCTCCGACCTATGCAGAAGGGTTGTTCGAGCAGCGCCAGGTACACTATTGGATGCCTGTTGACCAATACATAGGTGGTATAGAACATGCAGTGCTCCACCTACTATATTCGAGGTTTTTTACAAAGGTGCTCAGAGATCTTGGGTTGCTCCGTATAGACGAGCCGTTCCTGAATCTTCTTACGCAAGGGATGGTGATCAAAGACGGCGCGAAGATGTCTAAATCAAAGGGTAACGTAGTGGACCCTGATGACATGCTCGAACGATTCGGCGCCGATACGACACGGTTGTTCAGCCTGTTTGCATCGCCTCCAGAGAAAGATCTCGAATGGACCGATAGAGGTATCGAAGGAAGTCACCGTTTCCTCCAACGAGTCTGGCGCCTTGTCGTCGAACATGTCCCGGAGTTGAAAACGACGAAACCTTACGATGGTCCGCCATTGCGGAAAGGTCGCTCAGGAGAGCTCTACAAGAAGGTGCACGAAACGATCATGAGAGTCACGAGGGATATCGACGAACGTCAACACCTCAATACTGCAGTAAGCGCCATTATGGAACTCGTCAATAGTATCTATCTGTTCGGAAAGCCGAATGGAGACGATTCACTCCTCGAGGCAAAGGTACTGCGCACCGCCATTGAGACCGTACTGGTGCTTCTTTCGCCCTTCGCTCCACACATTGCGGATGAGCTGTGGGAGCGGATCGGAAATACACCACCATTACTTGCTGTTTCGTGGCCTGCTTATGACCCCAGCGTGCTCGAATCCGAAGAGGTCGTACTCATAGTCCAGGTCAATGGGAAGCGGAGGGGAGAAATCAAGGTCCCGGCCCAATGTACCGAAGAGGACGTCCGCAGTATCGCCCTGAAGGACGAGAAGATCATGAAGCATCTCGCCGGTAAGGCCCCCCGCAGAATCGTCCTTATACCCAACAGACTGGTCAACATAGTGGTGTAGACGGTGGTCGAGCGTCGGTCCTGTTCGGTGAAATGGATATTGAAGACTGCGTTATCATGGTATGTCCTCGTCCTGCAGGGTTGCGGCTACCGTGTGGGTGACCTCCGACCGCTGCTGCCGGCAGAGATCCACACCATTGCTATACCTTTGTTTTCAAATGATACCGTGGAGGTGGGGATCGAGACAGTTGTGACCGAGGCCTTTAGAGAACACATTGGACGGCTTTCCTCATTACGTGTAGTATCACACAAAGCCCGTGCCGATGCCGTGTTAGATGGCCGGATTGTTGCGGTGTCGGTGCGGCCAGTGTCATTCGACCATGAGTTCAAAGCAGTGGAATATGAGGCCCGGATTACGGTTTCTCTTGCGTTGCGATCGACAGGAAATGATGTGATCCTTTGGAGAGTGGATCGTCTCGAGGATAGCCAGTGTTTTATGGCGACCTCTGATGTGCTCGTCGTGAGCGACAACAGAAACGAAGCGTATCTTAAGATAGCGAGAAAGATCTCAGAGCATGCGGTAAGCCGGATGGTTGCAGGATTTTGACTCTGTTGTGCTGACAACAGGCTGTGATGCGACGCCATGGGACAAGCTGGTCCAAAAAGCAATTCAGTACTCAACGAGAGGAAGATCCTCAGCAGGTTACGAGAAGAGCCGCTACGGCCTTTCTATCTTCTTTGGGGTGCTGAGCGATATCTTGTCAGCGCGGCGCTTGACATCATCGCCACGCGGGTCGCAAAAAACGAGACTAGTAGGGAGCTTTCATTGATCCGCTACTATGGCGATGAGGTGAGTGGTAGAGACGTCGCTGATCTTGCTCAAACAGTCCCGCTGGGCGTTGATCGGCGATTGATTCTCATCCTGGCTGCAGAAACGCTCAAGGAAAAAGAAGCTGACCTTATTTGTGAGTGCCTTTCACAGCGTCTCTGCCCGTACACCTGCATGGTATTTGTATTCGGTGCCTCGTTCCTGGACCCGGCGGCTCAAGAGTTTAGATAAGGAAGCATGTCTCGAATTCCCCCGGTTGAAAAAGGGTTCTCTGGCAAGATGGATACAGGACATATGCAGGTCCTATGGGCTGCGTCTTGATGAGGCCACGATAGAGGACCTGATAGAAACAGTGGGCTACGATCTTGAAGCGATTGCTCACCAGATAGAAAAGCTTTCTCTTTACGTTGGAGAGACGACAAGATGTGCTTCGATCGCTCCAGAGGCCACTCGTGCGCTCATGACTACCAACAAGGAAGAACCGTGGTATGTACTCACTGATGCTGTGTTTCTTCACGGAAAGGTCCAGGTGGCCCTTGCCTCTCTGGCGCGCATGTTGGCGCTCGGATACCCACCACTCCTTATTCTTTCTCGATTGATGGGTGAGACAAGAACTATCTGGAGCATCAAACAAGAGCTGGAGGAGGGACGGTCTCACGAGGAAGTGCTGAGAGATGCAAAAATTCCTCGCTTCAAACTCGATGAGTACATCGCTGCGGCAAAAAAGATGAGTGCAGGGAAGCTTCGACGTATGACACACGCAATCTACCGGACTGACCGTTTGCTCAAGTCGAGCCGTCTCGATCCAACGCTTCATTTGCAAAGGCTCCTCACTCGCATGTGTAGCAATGACGCCTGAAAGGGTATTAGTGCTGGCGGAAGGGTCGCTTCTCTACCATAGGTAGAGACCTTCTGAGCACGGTGGCTACGTGTGCCCTGTGTAGACCACCGTCAGTAGGGTAAAGATCCTTCACCTCTGAACCATCCAGAATGGCACGCGCTTGCTCGATGCCTGGCATCGATGCCCGATGGCCTCGCTCCCACAGGGACTTATCTGAAGACGCCAAAAAAGAAGGAGAACATAGAGAACAATAGAGCGACGTTGCATGTACTCACAATCAGTCACGCGCTGTAACGAGGAAGGTCCGGATAAAGCTGCCATGATCCTGAGCATTGATTAGCTCAAGAATCCGTCACACCCTCGTCCTCTACGCCTCGGCCAACCCGGTGCTGCTTTGGGTGTGGTTTGGATCGTGAGCAGCACTCAGATGGTCAGACCCTGCACGCGTGCGACAGGCACTCGATATCACGTGGTTAAGATGTAGGAAAGTAAAGGAGCATGTGGGAACCGCTCATGCTGTTGCACGAACAGTATTGACCTTTTTGGTGAGTCGCGATACGTGACGTGCAGCCTTGTTCTTGTGAATGATGCCCTTTGAAGCTGCTTTATCGAGCAGTGGGATCGCTTGTTTGAGCAGCTCTACGGCCTGAGAAGGTTTTTTTGACTGGACTGCCGTTTCTACCTTTTTTATAGCGGTTCGCAAGGTGGACCATATATGCTTATTATGCATTCTCCGTTTTCGGTTCTGACGGGCACGTTTTTCTGCGGATTTGTGGTGGGCCACAAATGTGTCCTCCTTCGTTATGTTGTTTGTACGTTCTGTCTTCGTATCCGCTCGGGAGGGGGGTCCCCTCGCCGTGTTCACCTATTCATCTATTGCTATTTACAGTAAGGATTGGATTAAGTCAACTGACCCCTTGTGGGTACGCTTTGCTGCCCTGGGATGCAGCCCTGGTGTGAGGGGGTGGTATCGAGGTGGAGTGACGCACTGTTCCCATGTACTACGACGACTGAACAACAGGTAAGCTGATATGACGTATGACCACAGCCCTTCCT
>FWPV01002179.1_pt1 | contig 49296 bp, 54 predicted proteins | sample 2228371 | NCBI WGS metagenome assembly FWPV01 (sample SAMEA103939776, study PRJEB20133) | metagenome | reverse complement strand
CGAGGGGCAAGGGTCACACATGGGTCAAATCTCGATGGAAGAATCCCAGCCTACTGGGTCAGTTCTCAGTGGCAATCAACACTCTGGGCCTGCGGCGCTGCATGGCTGGTGGACGGGGCGCGGGCTTGTGTGGTTTGCTGCTGCCCGGACTGGAATCGGCTGGCAACCAAGCCGCCGCGGTCCACGCAGGAGGCTCGACTGAAGCGTTTTCTGGGGGAACGCTGGGCTGCGGTTTCGGCTGTTCAGGTCACAATCGGCCTGATGCTGCTCTTCCTTGCGCTATTTGCGGCCTTGCTCGGGTATTTCGTTGCGGTAGGCGTCGAACAGACGCGCCAGCGTTTCGAGGAGCGCTCATCTGCAGCCGCGCAGGTGGTGGCTGCAGATGCCTACTGGATTGCCGAACTGGCCAGCCAGACCCTGCGCCGCGTCGATGCCGCACTCGGGCCGTCGATGTCCGGCAATCCAGACGATCTTCAACCAGCCCTTGAGGGACTGCCGGCAGTCGTCGAGGTCTACATCATCGATGCCGATGCCAATACGATCTACGCGACGGTGCCTGGCGCCTCGTCGGTATCGGTGTCGGATCGGGAGTATTTCACGACCCTGCGCGATGGGGCCGGATTCTACACGTCTCCGATGATCGTCAGCCGGCTGACCGGCGACCGCATCTTCGTCTTCAGCAAACGGGTCGAGCGCGATGGCGTCTTCGCCGGCGCGATCATGGTATCCTACTCGGACAAGCTCCTCGAGGAGATATGGCAAACACTCGACCTGGGAGCCGGATCGACCATCAGCCTTATCCGGAACGATGGCCAGTTGATGGGCCGTTACCCACCCGCGGAAGAGATCACGGACTTCTCGTCGCTTCCCCTATTCACCGAGTATCTCCCTGCCAGACCGGCCGGCACATACACATCCGAGAGTTCGCCGGTCGACGGCATCGCGCGGGTCGTTAGCTACCGCTCTGTGGAAGGCACTCCGATAATTGCGATCGCCTCGATCGCCACCAACGAGACGTGGCAGACCTTTGGCCGCAATATTCTTACGGTTCTGCTGATCGTCTCTCCGATCATCGTGGGCCTGGCCCTGGGATGTTGGTGGATCATCGTGCTACTCAGGCGCGACACGCGGAACACCGAAAAGCTGACGATGCTGTTCCAGGAAATCCATCATCGTGTGAAGAACAACATGGCATCGGTGCAGGCGCTGGTGCGCATGCAGAACATCCCTGACGACGCCAAACGTGATCTGCAGTCGCGGTTCGCGGCCATGGCGGCCCTGCACGAGCACATCTACCGGCACGACGGATATGCCAGTGTCCATGCCAAGGAACTGATTCCGGCAATGGTGGAGCAGGTGAATGCGACCTATGGGTCCGGCATCACCATTCGCTACGACATAGCCGACGTCGAGATCGGCCACGATCAGGCGACACCGCTTGCACTGCTGCTCAGTGAACTCGTGACCAATGCCCTGAAATATGCCTTCCCCGATGGCAGGCCCGGAACAATCTCCATCTCCCTGTCACCAGTCGACCAGCAAGGGCGCAGCAAACTGGTGGTCCGAGACGATGGCACCGGCATGCCGAACGAGGAGAGGCGCTCGAGCATGGGCATGCGCCTTGTGAATGGTGCCGTGATGCAATTGCAGGGCGAGCACGAGTTCCGAAACGACGGCGGGACTGTGTTTGAGGCGAAGCTGGCGCTGCAAGGGCATCAGTGAGCGCATTGCTACAACGGTACTGGAGCGAGCTCAAACCGAATAAAGGGCCCAGATCTGAACCAGCGCCAGAACAGCGTTGAACGCGATCGTGAGCACGACGAACAGCCGAATGGGCGTAGCGTCCCAGTTCGCCATGAAGTGGCTTCTTTCCCATTCTGCGACCCGGTCGCGCCGCATCGCTGCGACGTCGTCGAATATCGACTGGGCCGGCAGAGCCGAAATTACGGCCACGGCGACGATCGACAGAGCGATTGCCGCCTTCAACGCGAAGTTCGCGCCAGGGCCCAAAGTGCCGATCAGGAAGGGATTGGCGACGACCCCGCCAGTATTGCTGGCACATACGACTGCGTATCCCCGCAGCCTTGCCCCCAGGTACGAAATGGTCTGATCTGCAGTCAATCCAGCCATCTTTAGCTCCTTGGACGATATGACAGGGCGACACGGACTGCCGCAGGCCGTTGTACCGCTAGTCGTAGGACCACAGCGTCCACTGGTTGTTGATGGTCTCGCACCCTTTGGCAGATCGAGTTGGTGCTCAACGGCATATCTCTTTTCTACAGGCGACGAGCTTCGAAACTCAGTCCTACGTCACGCGGCTTGAACTGACTTCTACCGACTGTGGGCGACGTCGTAGGCTCATGACCGCGGACCCTCATTTTCCCGAGCCGAACGTGGTTCTGTCGAGCCCGGAGTGACAGCGGCGGTCAACGTGGTCCTTCTCTCTCGAACTCTGCCCATCCGCGGAGCTTGAAGCGATCGTCGTCCTCAACCAAATTTGCGTTGGTCTCGACCGCGGCCGCATTCTTTGACCGCGTCAGCTTGGCCTTCCATGCTGCCTTGCGCGCTTTGCGTGCGGACGTCGGCAGACGTGCCCGGGCCTCGAGGTAGATGCCCTTTGAGCGCACCGACGAACCAAGCCGCGCGGCGTAGGGCAACTGCCAACTCCGGATCAGATCGGTCGGTTCTTGGTCCTTCGTCTTCATGCTGGCGACATAGGTGCCAAAGGGGACTGAGGCAATGGCGAGCCTGATGCGCTATTCCTCAATCGGCCAGAACTCGCAGACCTGAAGGTCGTCGTCGACATGGCCCTTCATCGTCACCGAGCCACGCTCCATCCTGATGAAGTCGCCCTCGAGGACGTGGACGCCCAGTCGCCGCCATAGGTGGATCGCTGCTGGCATGGAGGGCACGCGATACCAGCCGGCACCCTGGCGCCGCAGGCGGGCACGCAGGATGGCTGTCGGCAGGTTGCGATGAAGCCATTCCGTCACTGGCTCCACACAGTGGTGCTTGATCCCGGGACGGAGCGACCACAGCACGACCTGCCACCGCTGCCGGGCGGTGATGTTGCTGGACAGCGCTGGATTCAAGCTCCACCTCAGGAACGCCGTCCAAGCCCAGTGCCATGTCCAATCAGGCAGTCGCATCGCCATCACCGATTCCTCGGGATGGAGCCTAGCCGTCCTTCAGCGGGCGAAGGAGCAGGTGCTGCCGCGGATCCCCGGATGAGTGCTGCCGGGGTCAGCGCTTTTTGGCGGCAGGGCCAGCGGAGATACCGGCCAACGACGGCTTACCGCGCTTCGCCGCCGGCTTCTCCTGCGACCGCTTGGCAATCTCGACCTCGATGGCCGTTCGGATGAAGTCAAGGCGGTACTCGCCGTCCTCGAGCAAGGCATCGATCCGGCCAGTTGTGCCCTCGACCAGCGTCAGCTGGATGCGCTCATCGAACTGCTTCGGTCTGCCCATGGCAAAGGTCTGCACGGAGGCAGGGGGAGTCGTCAACGCGATTTCGTGTATCCAAAAGCAGATTTCGAGTACATGCTACTCGCCACCAAATCGCATACACGATAAATGTTTCGTGTATGCGATTTGGATCAGAGATCCGGCTACGAGCCGGTTTCCCCTCAGGACTACGCCGATATGCTTCCGATTCGCCCGTCTCGAAGTGGGGGCGGGGCGTTGTACTAGGCACAGGCTTTCTACCAGGGCGTGTACCCATCAGGCTCGATGAACCGGCCATTGTCAGCGCCGCCCAGCGCATGCTGCACGGGGAGGCGGGCGCCTTCCTCGGGCGTCATGACGCCGTAGCCGGTGAGGTCGGTCTTGACGAAGCCGGGGCTCACCGAATTGACGACGATGCCCGTATCTCGCAGCTCTTCGGTAAGCCGGAGGGTCAGCATGTTGAGAGCCGCCTTCGAGGCGTTGTAGCCGATGTAGCGCTGCGCGAAGTAGGGCGAGGACGGGTCGGAATTGACGCTCAGCGAGCCCAGCGAGCTCGAAAGGTTGACGATGCGCCCGGCCTCCGACTTGCGCAGCAGCGGCAGCATGGCCTGGGTGACGGCGAGGGCGCCGATGAAGTTGGTCTCCAACACCTTGCGGACGGCCGTGATCGATGCACTGCTCGGTGCCGCGTCGGTGAAGTCGAAAATGCCGGCATTGTTGACAAGGATGTCGAGCCGCCCATGCCGCGCTTCGATTTCGGCGGCAGCGGCGGCGATGATGACGGTGATACCGGCCTCGGCAAGCTGGCGGGCGATCTCAAGGCCGATCCCCTTGTTGCCGCCGGTGACAAGACCAATGCGCTTGTTGTCCATGGATAGTCCTTTCCAGAAACGTGGAACGGCCGCAATATGTGAAGCATCCTTCAGTTTGAGAATTCGCATATGGAAGCCGCTGCACCCGCTTCGCTGACTCCCCGGAAAAAGCCGCGTCAGGCGCGATCGGCGGCAACGCTGGACGCGATTTTCGAGGCGACCATTCAGGTTTTGCTGGCAGACGGAATGCGGGCGCTGACCACCACGCGGGTGGCGGAACGGGCCGGCGTCTCGGTGGGGACGATGTACCAGTACTTCCCGCACAAGCAGTCGCTCATCTACGCGCTGAACGAGCGCTATCTCGAAGTGCTGGCGGACAAGGTCGAGGCGACCTGCCGGGCGCAAACCGAGCGGCCGGTGGCGGAGATGCTGGCCGCGATGATCGAAACCTACTGGCGGGCGAAGACCGAGCGGGCGGAGGTGACGCGCGCGCTGTATCGATCCGTGGTCGAGATGGACAACGAGGCCCTGGTCGAAGCGTTTGCCCGGCGGGTGGATGCCGCGACGACGGCCATGCTGGGGAGTGCGTCCGATGCGACGTTCGGCGACGTGCAGATGGTCAACCTGACGCTGGTCACCGTGATTTTCGGCACCATCCGCAACGCCTTCGAACGCAACCTGTCGCAGTCGGCGATCGATGCGCTGCAGGTGGAATTGCTGGCCATGTGCCGGGCCTATGTGGAGCTGGCGCGACGCTAGGCCGGGGCTGGTCTAGGCTGTAGGCACCGGCTTGCAGTGGACGCCGAGGCCCTGCGCGGTCTCGGGCATGAGCTTGTCCAGGGTGAGCCCACGAAAGGTGTCGAGAAACAGCGCTTCGGCCTTGGCCATGGTGTCGGAAAGGGCGTGGTTGACGGCGCGTTCCACCTTGCAGGCGGTGTCCTCGTTGCGGCTGGCAATGGCGAAGAGCCCGGGGCGGTCAAGCGCGACATAGACGTCGTGCAGCGTGATCTCGCTGAGGGGGCGAGCCAGCATCCAGCCGCCGCCGTGTCCCTTTTCGGAGGTGACATAGCCCGCTTCGCGCAGGCCCGCCATGGTGCGGCGGAACACCGGGGGATTGGTGCCCATGGTGTTGGCCAGCACCTCGGAGGTCAGCGGAACCGAGACCTGGCCGAGGTGCAGCAGCACGTGCAGAACCCCCGAGAGGCGCGTGTCCTTGTTCATGTCCAACTCCTGACTTCGCTTCGCCATCACAGTGGTTGACGTCGCCTCCAATGTCTCGTATCTGCAAAAGATACGTGAAAAGGAGCTGTGATGTCTACCTCCAATCTCCCGGGTCAGGGCAGGGCGCCCGCCGACCCCATCATCGACGACCCCAAGCGGCGCCGTTCGATCCTCCTCGCCGTCTGCATTGCGCTGATGGCGGTGATCGCTGCCGTGTCCGGCCTCAACGTCGCCCAGCCGCAGATGGCGCTCGCGCTCGATGGCTCGCAGGGCGATGTGCTGTGGATCATCAACATTTACGCCATCACGCTGGCCGCGCTGCTGCTGCCGCTCGGGGCGGTCGGCGACCGCTGGGGGCGTAAGCCGGTGCTGCTGATCGGCCTGGTGCTGTTCGGCGTGGCAAATGTGGCTTCCGGCCTCGCCGCCTCAGTGCCGGTGATGCTCGGCGCGCGGCTGCTCGCCGGCATCGGCGCCGCCATGATCATGCCGGTAACGCTCTCGGTGATCACCTCGGCCTTTCCCGCCGATGAACGCTCGAAGGCCATCGGCATCTGGACCGGCGTTGCCGGCGGCGGCGGGATTCTCGGCATGTTCCTCTCGGCGTTGCTGGTCGATGTGCTCGACTGGCGCTGGTTGTTTGTCTTGCCGGTGGTGCTGGTGATCGTCGCCGCAATGGTCTCGCTGCGGGCCATCCCCAACTCGCGCGAGCCTTCGGCGCACCGCTTCGATATCGGCGGCGCGGTGTTGGCGGCGGTGGCCGTGGTCGGGCTGATTCTGTTACTGCATGAGGGACCGGTGGTCGGCTGGACCGCGCCGATCACGCTGGCCGGCCTTGTTGCCGGATTGGCAGCAAGCATCGGCTTTGCCGTGTGGGAGCTGCGACACCCGGCGCCGCTGCTGGATATTCGCCTGTTTGCCAAACGCAGCCTGACCAGCGGATCGGTGACGCTGCTGGTCTGGTTCGGCGTCCAGGCCGGCGTCTTCGTCGTGCTGTTCCCGTTCTTCCAGGCCGTGCTCGGCTGGTCGGGCCTGATGGCGACGCTGGGGCTGATGCCGATGGCGATCCTGATGATGGTTTCGTCCGCCTTGGCCGCACAATTGTCCAAGCGGATCGGGCAACGGCTGACCATGGCGCTGGGCATGCTGCTCGGTGGCGGCGGGCTCGCGTTGATGTCGATGCTCGTCTCCGTCGATGCCGGGTATATGGGTGTGCTGCCGGGGATGATCGCGATGGGGCTAGGCATGGGCCTCTCCATGGCGCCATCGACCGAGGCGATCACCTCCTCGCTGCCGCGCGACCGGCAGGGTGTTGCCTCCGCGCTAAACGATGTGACGCGCGAGTTCGGCACGTCGCTGGGGGTAGCGCTACTGGGCGCCATGTTCACCGCGGGCTATGGCAGTGCCATTGCCGGGCGGCTGGTCGGAGTGCCTGCCGACGTCGCGGCCGAGGTCAGCAAGGGCATTGCCGGGGCGCTGGAACTGGCGAACGATCCGGCCTCGGCGGCGCTGCTGCACTCGGCGCGAGAGGCGTTCGTCGAGGCGTGGCAGCAGGCAATGTGGGCCGGCGTCGTCGTGATGGCGCTGCTGCTGGTCTTCGTGCTGCTGCGCGGGCCGCGGCCGCAGGAGGCGCTGGCCTGACGATGCCAGGGCGGGGGCAGGGCTGCCCCTCGCCGACCATGAGCAGAGGACGATGCAATGAAAAACACATTCGCCGGCCATGGGCGAGGCTATCTCGAGGGGCCACCGCGCCAGGTGCCGGGCTTTGCGAGCCTGCATCGCATGGTCGAGATGCTGCTGGCAGAACGCGTGCCGCAAAGCGGCCGCGTGCTGGTTCTTGGCGCGGGTGGCGGCATGGAACTGAAGGCGCTGGCAGATGCGCAGCCTGCATGGACCTTTGACGGGGTCGATCCCTCGGCGGACATGCTGGAACTGGCGGCGGAGACGGTGGGGCCGCATGCGGACCGAGTGCGGCTTCAACTCGGTGGCATCGATGACGCTCCAGACGGACCCTTCGATGGTGCCACCTGCATCCTCGTCTTCCACTTCATCGATCGGATGGAGCGGGCACGCATTCTCGCAGGTGTTAGGCAGCGCCTGCGACCCGGGGCGCCGTTGCTACTGATGCACATCAGTTTTCCGCAGACCGAACCCGAACGCTCGCAGTGGATCGCTCGCCATGCGGCCTATCCGGTTCGTCATGCGCGGGCGGGCGTCCGTCGCCACCCTCGCGCCCGACGATCTGGTGGCCGGTCGTGAAGGCGACGTGCTGGAACTGACGCGCGGCCAGGAGACCGAACTGCCGCAGGCGCTGAAGTGGCAGGTCGCCCGCGCGGACGAGGATTACGACGCGGCCCCCGTCGAGGCGCGGCGCATAACGGTGGACACGACGCGGATCGCCTCGGAGTCCTTCCCGATGGCTGTGCCACCCGAGGAGGCCGAGCGCCGCTGCCGTCGCGCGTTGATGGAGGCGTGGGTGGGGCGCGAGACCGCGGCCTTCCGTCTGCCGCCCTCGCGCCTCGCCCTCGATCCGGCCGACGCGATCCGACTCGCGCATGACGGACGGCTGGTCGATCTGCGGCTCGTCTCCATCGCCGACGCCGAGGCGCGCGGCATCGAGGCGGTTCGCCAGGACCGGGCGACCTACGACCTGCCGCCCGGCGATCCCCGCGCAGCCTCACTGACGCGCGCGGTGGTGTTCGGCGCGCCGGATGCGGTGCTGATGGACCTGCCGCAGCTGACCGAGGACCAGCCCGAGCATCGACCGTTTGTCGCCGCGCACGCCGTTCCCTGGCCGGGCGAGATGGCGGTGTTCCGCAGCCCATCGACGGACGGGTTCGAACTGCTGACCACGGCTCAGTCCCGCGCCCGGATGGGGGCACTGGTCTCCGACTTCTACCCGGGCCCCACCTCGCGCTTGATTGAGCCACACTGTGGCTGGCATATGCCTATCCTTTGTGGGCGATCACATCTCATGTCCATAGGCGCGGTTCCGGGGGACCGTGGTGGTCCCGCAGTTTTCGCACGGCAAGCAGCAGCCGCGCACCTGCATTCGCCCCACACAGCCCAGTCAGGAAAAACCCAATCGAGAGCCTAAGCGCGAAAAAGCCCGGAAATCCGGGCTTTTTGCTAAGCATCAGGAAAGATCATTTAGAAACTAGCAGCAGGAAGCGCCAAACTCGAGTTTTGGCGATGCTCGCCGGTACTTCCGCAATCGTCAAAACCCGTACAACGACTGACAACCTTGCATAGCTGCTCTTGGCCCAATGTGGACATTGGCAGCAATCTCCATGCCCGATACCGCAACGCCCCTAGGACCACCGCAACGCCGGCGATTGTTGTCGGCGGCAAGGGTGGTTGAGGTGTAGTTCGGAGAGGGGTGGGGACCATTCCTCGAGCATCTGGAACAACGCTCCGCTCGCTCGGCACTTGCGCACACTCTCATCCGGCACGAAGCTGATGCCCGCTCCCGCAACAGCTGCCTCAACCGTTGGCCGGATGCTGTTGAAGACAAGTGGTCCAGCGTGCTGGCGATCGAACGCAGCGAGCCCCGCACACTGAGTCCTCGCGGGCGCCCTTTGCCGGTCGGCGGGACGAATACCGCCGGTCGGGGAGATCACCGAGAACACCGGGGATGACATTTGATCGAACCGGCGCCCGATCGACCTCATCGACTCGCCAGCCTGTCATCGATCCGAGATCTCCGATCATTGAGCTGCGGAACAGTCGATGCGACGTCGCTGCTTCATGGCTAGCGCTCCATCTTCGCCTGAAGATTTGTGTGTTTCTTTTACCGGTTGAGCCCACCGCGCTAGGAGGCGGCTAGGTAGACGAGAGCAACAGCTAGGATCGGCTCTTGTCCGGCAGAACCCAACCACTGGTGCACCTCGAAAAGCAAACGCCCCGGACCCCTGGACCTTTCTGCATGTCACGTCACCTGAGGCACACTCCTGCTTGTGATTGAGGCACCCTGTGGCTGGGATATGCCTATCCTTGGTGGGCGATCAGAGAATTCCCAACCGAAGCGGACATGCGACAAGTCCGTAACCAGCGTCCGGCGGGCCAACGGCCTGTCGCCGCTGACGTTCCTGCCGCCGCTTCGATCGACTCGAGCTGGATATCGGGCTGAAGGTCTATCTCAAGAGCGACGAAGTTCTCACGATGTCGGCTTGTTCCAATGGAGACCCCCAAGGGTTCGACAGGTCGTCGCGAGTGGTGCGAGCTTCATTGAGCGGCCTGGACTTTCCGCCACCCCGTGCCGTCTCGGTCGGCAGCCATGCGGCACAACGGATTGCTGAGCGCATTTGCCGAAGGGGCTTTGGCTGACTAGATTGGTAAGGCCTGCCAAGCCGAGTAGCCAATGACCGCCGACAAGCCATCTAGTCAGCGCCTCTTGCCTGAGAACGGTCATGCCGGGATCGAGCAGGCTATCAGTGCGTTCAGCCTGTTGCGCGAGTATTTTGGCGGCGCCGTTATCGTCGATGCCCAGTCTTGCATTACCTGGATCGACGGTCGCTATCGGGATCTGCTCAAGCTCGCTCCCGATTTCGATCCGGTCGGTCTGCCGGTCGAGGAAGTCATTCCGCATTCGTTGATGCGCAGGGTGGTTGAAACGGGAAAGCCCATCCTGCTCGATATCATGCGCTTTGATGATCGCCAGTTCGTGGTCTGCCGCATCCCGCTCAAGGACGAGACAGGCAAGGTGGATGGGGCCATCGGGTTCGTGTTTTACGACAATGTCGACTACCTCGAGCCAATTCTCGAAAAGTTCGAGACGCTGCAGAAGCAACTATCCCGGGCCCAGGCGGCGCTGACGCGGGAGAGGCAGACCAAGTACTCGCTGTCGAGCTTTGTCGGCGCCAGCGATGTGGTCAAAGAACTGAAGTCGCAGGTGCGCCGCTTCGCGCTGCGCGAAGGCGCGGCGCTGATCCTTGGGGAAACGGGTACGGGCAAGGAACTGCTTGCCCATGCAATCCACCAGCAATCGGACCGGGCCGATGGTCCATTCGTCGCCGTCAACGTGGCCGCCGTGCCCGAGCAGTTGCTGGAGGCGGAGTTCTTCGGTGTGGCGCCCGGCGCCTATACCGGTGCCGATCGCAAGGCACGCAAGGGCAAGTTCGAACTCGCCCACGGAGGAACGCTGTTTCTCGACGAGATCGGCGACATGCCGCCTGCGATCCAGGCCAAGCTGTTACGTGTGCTGCAGGAGGGCGAGGTTGAGCCGCTCGGATCCAACACGGTGCGGCGGGTCGACGTACGTATCATCGCCGCCACATCGCAGGACCTGGAGGCGAAGCTGGCCGACAAGAGCTTCCGCGCCGATCTCTACTATCGCATCGCGGTGCTCGCCATCCGCATCCCGCCGCTGCGCGAGCGGCGCGAGGACATCCCGGTTCTCTGCGAAACCCTGCTCGAACAGACGATGCGAACGCCGGGCCAGCGTGGCTGGGTGTTGATGCCAGAGGCCATCCGGCTGCTGCAAGGACATGACTGGCCGGGGAACGTGCGAGAGCTCCGCAACGTGCTCGAGCGGGCGGCAGCGCTCGCACCCAGCGAGGTGCTGGATGCGACAGCAATCCGCCGTGCCTTGCCCCAATTGTCGTCGCGCCCTGCATCGCCTCCGCCCTTGGCCGGGGGCGATCTGGCCACCTACCTCGCCGATGCCGAGCGTGAGGCGATTATCGCCGCGCTCGATGCAGCCCATGGCGAGAAGCTGGCCGCGGCGCGGAGTCTTGGCGTGTCGCGGTCGCAGTTCTATGAGAAGCTGCGTCGCCACAATATCGTGTCCTGAATCCGGGATTGTTGTCCGGAATGCCGGAAAGTCCTGCTGCTCACAACAACCACATCCCAGCAAATCCGGGCCTTTCGCCACTTGGCACGGAATTTGAGATGTACCTGTCAAACAATGCGGCCGCCGAAGGCCGACTGACAGGGTGGAGAGACGGGTGCAGAACGGCAGGCGGGTGGCGCTGGTCACCGGTTCGACGAGCGGAATAGGGCTGTCGATCGCGCAGAAATTTGCGCAGATGGGCTATGCCGTAGCGCTCAACAGTTTCGAGCCCGAGGCCGAATTGGCCGACGTCCTGGTCGCCTTTGGCAATTCCGAGGTGCGCTATTTCGAGGCGGATCTGGCCGATCCGCGTGCAGCCTACGACCTCGTGGGAGAGGTGATCGAGGTCTTCGGTCACCTCGACGTGCTGGTCAACAATGCGGGTGTGCAGAAGGTGGCGCCGGTCGAAGACCTGCCCCCCAAGGACTGGGACCACATCCGTGCCGTCAGCCTTGATTCTGCCTTTCATACCATCCGCGCCGCGCTCCCGGGCATGAGCGAACGCGGCTGGGGCCGCATCATCAACATCGCCTCGGCGCATGGCCTGCGCGCCTCGCCGTTCAAGTCCGCCTATGTGGCAACCAAGCATGGCGTCGTCGGGTTGACCAAGGCGGTGGCTCTCGAAGCGGCCGAGAAAGGCATCACGGTAAATGCCATCTGTCCCGGCTATGTGTGGACGCCGCTGGTCGCCAAGCAGGTCGCCGACCAGGCGCGGGTGCATGGCCTCAAGGAAGAGGACGTGATCCGCAACATTCTGCTCGCGCCGCAACCGACCCGGCAGTTCGTGCAGCCTGAGGAGGTCGCGGAGCTCGCAGCTTATCTTTGTGGCGACATGGCGCGCTCGATCACCGGGTCCGCGATCTCGATCGACGGGGGCTGGACGGCCAAATGAGCGCGGACGACACCATCCTTTCGGTTCGGCAATTGACCAAGCGCTTCGGCGGCTTCGTGGCGGTCAACAATGTCGACCTCGATATCCGGCGCGGCTCCATTCATGCGCTGATCGGGCCGAATGGGGCGGGCAAGACGACCTGCTTCAACCTGCTGACCAAGTTCCTGCAACCGAGCTCGGGGAGCATTCTCTACAAGGGCGGCGACATCACCGGCCTGTCGGCCGCGGCCATCGCGCGGCTCGGTCTGGTGCGCTCGTTCCAGATTTCGGCGGTGTTCCCACGGCTCTCGGTGCTTGAGAACGTTCGCATCGCCTTACAGCAGCGCGAGAGGGGAGACAGCTTCGATTTCTGGCGACCGGAGCGGCTGCTCAAGCAGTACGATGCTGAAGCGTTGGAGCGCATCGACGATGTCGGGCTCTCGGCCTATGCGGGCGAGACGGCAGGCGAACTCTCCTATGGCCGCAAGCGCGCGCTGGAGATTGCGACGACGCTGGCGCTCGAACCCGAGATGCTGCTGCTCGACGAGCCCATGGCCGGGATGGCGCAGGAGGATGTTGCGCGCATTTCGGCGCTGATCCGGCGCATCGCGGCCAAGCGCACGATCCTGATGGTCGAACACAATCTCTCGGTCGTCGCCGACCTCTCCGACCGCATTACCGTGCTGGCGCGCGGGCAGGTTCTGGCCGAAGGGCCGTATGCCGAAGTCTCCAAGAACGAGCGGGTCATCGAGGCCTATATCGGGGTGGGTCATGGCTGAGGCAGCGATCATCGAAAAGGCAGCCAACACTGCGCCGCTGCTGGCGGTTCGTGAGCTCAATGGCTGGTATGACGAAAGCCACGTGCTGCACGGCGTCTCTTTCGACGTGCGCGCCGGCGAAGTGGTGACGCTGTTGGGCCGCAACGGGGCCGGCAAGACCACGACGCTCAAGGCGATCATGGGAATGCTGAAGAAACGCAAGGGCTCGGTGCGCTTCGACGGCGCTGAACTGATCGGCCTCCCGCCGCGCGCCATCGCCAAGTCCGGCATCGCCTTCTGCCCGGAAGAACGCGGCATTTTCGGTTCTCTGTCGGTGGAAGAGAATCTGATGCTGCCGCCAAAGGTGCGTGAAGGCGGGCTCAGCAGGGCCGATGTGCTCGCCATGTTCCCCAATCTCGCCGAGCGGCTCGGCAGCCCTGGCACCAAGCTCTCGGGCGGCGAACAGCAGATGCTCGCGATCGGCCGGATCCTGCGCACCGGCTCCAAGTTCCTGTTGCTCGACGAGCCGACCGAAGGGCTTGCCCCGGTCATCGTGCAGCAGATCGGCCGCACGCTCGCCGACCTCAAGACCAAGGGCTTCACCATCGTCCTCGTCGAACAGAATTTCCACTTCGCGGCCTCGATCGCCGACCGGCACTACGTCGTCGAGCAGGGCCGGGTGATTGACGAAATCGCCAACCAAGACCTCAACGCAAACCTTGGAAAACTGCACGCCTATCTCGGCGTGTGAATGCATCGAAACGGGAGGAGACCCACGATGAAATTTGCAAAGACTTTGCTGCTCTCAGCAGCAATCCTTGTGATGGCAGGACCCGCCGTCGCCCAGACCGCCGTCAAGATCGGCGTTCTCAACGACCGCTCCGGCATCTATGCCGACCTCAGCGGCGAAGGCTCGGTGATTGCCGCCCGCATGGCCGTCGAAGATTTCGGGGCTGCTGCGAAAGGCATCAATGTCGAGATCGTCTCGGCCGATCACCAGAACAAGCCGGACATCGCCTCCAACATCGCCCGCCAGTGGTATGACCAAGATGGTGTCGACCTGATCGTTGACGTGCCAACCTCGTCGGCCGCCTTTGCGGTCAGCGACATCACCAAGGAAAAGAACAAGGTCTTCATCAACTCCGGTGCCGGCTCGGCCGATCTCACCGGATCCAAGTGCTCTCCAAACACCCTGCACTGGACCTATGACACCTGGGCCCTCGCCAAGGGTACGGGCGGCGCCATGGTGGCTGCAGGCAATACCAAGTGGTTCTTCATCACGGCCGACTATGCCTTCGGCCAGGCGCTGGAAAAGGACACCACCGACGTCGTTCTCGCGGCCGGCGGCGAAGTGGTCGGTACGGTCAAGCACCCGTTCCCCGGCACTGACTTCTCTTCCTTCCTGCTCCAGGCACAGTCGTCGGGCGCCCAGGTTATCGGGCTTGCCAATGCCGGTGGCGACACTGTCAACACCATCAAGCAGGCATCCGAGTTCGGCATCACGCAGGGTGGCCAGTCGCTGGCCGGGCTGCTGATCTTCATCACCGACATCCACGCCCTCGGTCTCGAGACGGCGCAGGGTCTCGTGCTGACCGAGAGCTTCTACTGGGACCTCAATGACGAGACACGCGCCTGGTCCGAGCGCTTTGCCGGCCTCAGCGGCGGCAAGAAGCCGACCATGGTCCATGCGGGCGTCTATTCGGGCGTGCTGCACTACCTCAAGTCGGTCGAAGCAACCGGCGGCAAGGACAGCGCGGCGGTCATCGCCTCGATGAAGGCGATGCCGACCAGCGATCCCGTCCTCGGCGAGGGCTCGGTCCGTGAAGATGGCCGCAAACTGCACGACATGTACCTGTTCAAGGTCAAGGCCCCGTCCGCCTCGACCGGCGAGTGGGACTACTATGAGAAGATGGCCACCATTCCGGCCGCGGAAGCTTTCCGGCCGCTCGCCGATGGCGGTTGCCCGCTCGTCGCGCAGTAAACCTTAGCCAGTCCGGCGCGCTCCATCCTCCTCGGGCGCGCCGGGACACCAGCCGGGATCAATTCATGTTCGAGCTCTTGGGCATTCCACCGCAGGCACTGTTCGGGCAATTGCTGCTCGGGCTGATCAACGGCTCGTTCTACGCCATGCTCAGCCTGGGGCTGGCGGTGATCTTCGGGCTCCTCAACATCATCAACTTTGCGCATGGCGCGCAGTACATGATGGGCGCTTTCCTCGCTTGGATGGGCATGACCTATCTCGGCATCAACTACTGGTGGTCGCTGATCCTCGTCCCCATCGTCGTCGGCGCGTCGGGCGTCGTGATCGAGCGGCTGATGATCAGCCGGCTCTACCATCTCGACCACCTCTATGGGCTGCTGCTCACCTTCGGGCTGGCGCTCATCATCCAGGGCCTCTTCCGCAACCAGTACGGCGTCTCCGGTCTGCCTTACACCATCCCGCCCGAACTCGCCGGCGGCACCAATCTGGGTTTCATGTTCCTGCCCAACTATCGCGGCTGGGTGGTGGTGGCCTCGCTGATCGTCTGCTTTGCCACCTGGTTCGCCATCGAAAAGACCAGGCTCGGCGCCTATCTCCGCGCCGCCACGGAGAACCCTTCGCTGGTCGGCGCCTTCGGCATCAACGTGCCGCGCATGATCACGCTGACATATGGGTTCGGGGTCGGTCTTGCGGCGCTGGCCGGCGTCCTTGCCGCGCCGATCTACTCGGTCAATCCCAACATGGGCGCAGACCTCATCATCGTCGTCTTCGCGGTCGTCGTCATCGGCGGCATGGGCTCGATCCTCGGCGCGATCCTCACCGGCTTCGGACTCGGCGTCGTCGAAGGTCTCACCCGTGTGTTCTACCCGGAAGGCTCCTCCGTCGTGATCTTCGTTATTATGGCACTGGTCCTCCTCATCAAGCCGGCTGGTCTTTTCGGAAGGGCAGCATGATGAGCAGCGAAACCGAAACAGCCCCGGTCTCCAAGTCGGCGGCGCTGCCCACCGGCACGCCGCGGCTGCACATGATGATCTTTGCCGGCCTCCTCGCCGTTCTGCTCGTCGCGCCGCTGGTTCTATACCCCGTCTTCCTGATGAAGGTGCTGTGCTTTGCCCTCTTCGCGGCGGCACTCAACCTGCTCCTCGGCTTCGGCGGACTGCTGTCCTTCGGCCACGCTGCCTTCTTCGGGCTTGCGAGCTATGTTGCGGCGCACACGGCCAAGGTCTGGGGCTTCACCCCGGAATTCGCGATCCTCTTCGGTGCTGGATCGGCAGCCGTGCTCGGTCTGGGCATCGGCGCTCTCGCCATTCGCCGACAGGGCATCTATTTCGCCATGGTGACGCTGGCCTTCGCGCAGATGGTGTTCTTCTTTGCCTTGCAGGTGCCATTCACCGGCGGCGAGGATGGCATCCAGGCGGTGCCGCGCGGCAAGCTGTTCGGGCTGATCGATCTCGCCAACGACCTCACGCTGTACTTCGTCGTCCTCGCCATCGTCTTCGGCGGGCTGCTGCTGATCTACCGGATCATCCACTCTCCCTTCGGCCAGGCACTGAAGGCAATCCGCGACAACGAGCCGAGAGCAATCTCGCTGGGCTATAAGGTCAACCAGTACAAGCTTGCCGTCTTCGTCATGTCGGCGGGGTTGGCAGGGCTCGCCGGGGCGACAAAGGCTATCGTTTTCCAGCTCGCCTCGCTGTCGGATGTCTACTGGACCATGTCGGGCGAAGTGGTGCTGATGACGCTGCTGGGCGGCATGGGCACGATCTTCGGACCGATCGTTGGTGCAGCGGTGATCGTGACGGTGCAGAACTACTTCGCCGGCTTCGGCGCCTGGGTGACTGTCATCGAGGGTGTCATCTTCGTGGTCAGCGTGCTGCTGTTCCGTGAAGGGATCATCGGCGTGCTGTCGCGCTATCTCAAAAAGCCGCTCTGAGGCCATCCATGTCGCTTCCCTCTACCGTCATTGTTTCGGCCCGGCGCACGCCCATTGGCTCGTTGGGCGGCGCGCTGGCGCCTCTGGCCGCGCATGAACTCGGCAGCATTGCCATCAAGGCCGCGCTCGATAGCGCCGGGCTTACGGCAGACGCCGTCGATGAGACCATTCTTGGCCAGGTGCTGACCGCCGGCGCCGGAATGAACCCCGGACGCCAGGCAAGCCGACGTGCCGGCCTCGCCGATACCGCGCCGGCGGCCCTGGTCAACCAGGTCTGTGGTTCGGGGCTACGGGCGGTGATCCTGGCGCACCAGCAGATCCAGACCGGCTCGGCCTCGATCGTCGTCGCAGGCGGCCAGGAATCGATGACCAATGCCCCGCATGTCGCCGCTATCCGGCAGGGCAGGAAATTCGGCGACGTGAGCCTGCGCGACACGGTAGCGAGCGACGGTCTCAACGACGCCTTTTACGGATACCCGATGGGCGTGACCGCCGAGAACGTCGCGCGCGCCCACCAGATCACTCGCGCCGCGCAGGACGACTTTGCCCTTGCCTCGCAGGTAAAAGCATCGGCCGCGGCCCGCGACGGTCGCTTTGCAGATGAGATCGTCCCGGTCGAAATCGCCTCACGCAAGGGTTCTTTCCTCGTCGATGCCGACGAGCATATCCGTCACGACGCGTCGATCGAGACCATGGCCAAGCTGCGCCCAGCCTTCCTCGACGACGGCACCGTGACCGCCGCCAATGCCTCGGGCCTCAACGATGGTGCCGCCGCCTTGGTCCTGATGGGCGAGAGTGACGCCACCCAGCGCGGGCTCGAGCCGCTGGCTCGGATCGCCGCTTGGGCGCATGCCGGGGTTGATCCGCAGGTCATGGGGCTCGGGCCGATCCCCGCTAGCCGCAAGGCGCTGGAGCGGGCTGGCTGGGGCATCGGCGATGTCGATCTCTGGGAGATCAACGAGGCCTTCGCGGCGCAGAGCCTCGCGGTGATCGGCGAACTCGGGCTCGATCCTGCACGGGTCAATGTCAACGGCGGCGCCATTGCCCTCGGGCATCCCATCGGCGCGTCGGGCGCTCGCATTCTCGTGACCCTCCTGCATGAAATGCGCCGGCAAAAACTCAGGCGCGGCGTCGCAACCCTCTGTATCGGCGGTGGCATGGGCATCGCCCTGGCGGTAGAAAATGTCTGACGACATCGGCGACATCCTCTGGCAGCCCGACGCGGCCCGCATCCAAGCCACCGCGCTCGCACGCTTTGCGCGCGACGCCGGCTTTGCGCCCGAGGATTATGCCGGGCTGCACGCCTGGTCGGTCGCCGAGCCGGAAGCGTTCTATTCGCGCCTGTGGGACTTTCTCGGCATCGTGGGCAACAAGGGCGGCACGGCCCACGTGGCCGGCATCGACCAGATCGCCACTCGCTTCTTTCCGGACGCCTCTCTCAACTACGCGGAAAACCTTCTTTCTCGCGTGTCGGACAAGCCGGCGATCATTGCCCATCGTGACGACGGCACCCGGCGTGAGATCAGCGGGGTGGAACTGACCGCTCTCGTTTCAAGGATCTCGCAGACGCTGGTGGCGATGGGAATCGCGCCCGGCGACCGGGTGGCGGCCATCGTTACCAACGATATCGAAGCCATCGCCTGCTATCTCGGCTGCGCCGCAATCGGCGCGGTGTGGGCGTCGTGCTCGCCGGACTTCGGCCCGGCCGGCGCTGCCGACCGGCTCGGCCAGATCGGGGCGAAGCTGATCGTCGCGGTTCCCTCCTATGGCTATGCCGGCAAACGCTTCGATATCACCGCCAGTATCAACGCCGTCGCCGACGCGGCCGAGATCGAACAGATCGTGCTGTTCGGTGCGCCCGCTGCGGACGCGATCTTCGTCAAGCCCGCTGTCTCGTTCGATAGCTGGCTTGCGCCCTATGCGCCGCGCCCCATCGCCTATGCCCGGCTCAGCTTCGACGCGCCGCTGGCGATCCTCTTTTCCTCGGGTACCACCGGCAAGCCGAAGTGCATCGTGCATCGCTCCGGCGGTCTGCTGCTGCAGCACCTAAAGGAGCACGTGCTGCACTGCGGCGTGCGGCCGGGTGATCGGCTGTTCTACTACACCACCTGCGGCTGGATGATGTGGAACTGGCTGGTGACCGGCCTCGCCGCCGGGGCCACGCTCGTCACCTATGACGGCAACCCCGCATTCCCCAATCCGGACCGGCTGGTGGACCTGATCGACGCCGACGCCATCGCGGTGTTCGGCACCTCCGCCAAGTATATCGATGCCTGCCGCAAGGCGGGCCTTACGCCGAGCAAGACACACGCGCTCACGTCGCTGCGCGCGATCCTCTCTACGGGCTCGCCATTGCTGCCCGAGAGCTTCGACTACATCTACAGCAGCTGGAAGGCCGACCTGCACCTCGCCTCAATCTCCGGCGGCACCGATATCTGCGCCTGCTTCCTCGGAGGCGTGCCGACGCTGCCGGTCCGGCGCGGCGAGCTCCAGGGGCCGATGCTTGGCATGGACATTGCCACGTTCGACAACGCGGGGCTTCCCGTCACGGGCGTCCCCGCGGAACTCGTGTCCCGCGCCGCGCATCCCTCGATGCCGCTTGGCTTCTGGGGCGATACCGATCACCAGAAATATCGGGCGTCATACTTCGAGCGCTTCCCCGACGTCTGGGCGCATGGCGATTTTGCCGAGCGCCGTCCCTCGGGTGGCTTCGTTATCCAGGGCCGTTCGGACACCACGCTCAATCCCGGCGGCGTACGCATCGGCACTGCCGAAATCTATCGGCAGGTCGAAGCCGTTCCAGAGGTGCTGGAAGCCATTGCCGTCGGCCAGGACTGGGACGGCGACCAGCGCATCGTGCTGTTCGTCCGTTTGCGCGAGGGCGCCATGCTGACCGATGAGCTGGCTCAGGATATCCGCCGGCGCATCCGCACAGGGGCGACGCCACGCCATGTTCCTGCGCGCATTCTGGGTGTGGCTGACATTCCTCGAACACGATCGGGGAAGATCTCGGAATCGGCCGTCCGCGACACCATCCACGGTCGGCCGATCGCCAACGATGCGGCCCTCGCTAACCCCGAATGCCTCGCGTCATACCGCGACATTCCCGAGTTGGCGAAGTAGACGCATGGACACCGCATAGAGCAGCTTTTGCTGCCAAGGGGAGTCCCTATCTCCATGGCCGGTTCTGGCGCGAAACCGACCCTTGGTTTCGCGCCAGATGCCCTAGAGTTCGATTTGCTCCGCGAGCCGAAGCGCATCGTCTACTTCCACCCCTAGGTAGCGCACCGTAGTTTCAATCTTGGCGTGGCCGAGCAGCAACTGTACCGCCCTTAGGTTGCCAGTCTTCCGATAGAGTTGCGCGACCTTGGTTCTACGCAACGAGTGAGTGCCAAACCCACGGTCGTCTAGTCCGATGTTGCCGATCCACCGGTGCACAATGCGAGCGTATTGCCGGGCGGAGATGTGAGCGCGACCGCGAGTACGGCTCAGCAACAGGTAGCCATCTACTGATGGCTGGCTTGCCAACAAGCGCTCGACCGATTGCCGGGTCACCTCCGTGATCTCGAATTGGACGGGGCGACCGGTCTTTTGCTGAATTACGACTCCGCGGTCGCGCACAACTCTGCCAGAGCAGACGTCCTCAACCTTGAGCCGGACCAGGTCCGACGCTCGCAGCTTGCTGTCGATCGCAAGGTTGAACAGAGCGAGGTCCCGGGCCGAGGCCGACATCTCCAGTCGAACGCGGATGGACCATACCTGCCTCGGCAACAGCGGGCGCTTCTGGCCAACTATGAGTCCTTTGTTCCAAGGCCTGCGAACCTGAATGGCGGTATCCATGGCGACTTTCTCACCATCCCGCCCCACCGCTTAGCTCCCGCGAGCGGCTTAACATAGCTCAAAAGGCCGGTTTCTGGCCCGAAGCGGACATAGCAGCTTCTTAGGAAAGTAGCTGCAGTCCCGGCTAAGAGCCGGCGATCCAGTCGAGCGCCTGACCGTGCGGCGGCGTCCAGGCAACGGGTTGGCCGTTGACCGATATCAGGAACTTCCCCTGCGGCACGTCGACTACCCTGGCTGTGACGGCCGGGAAGACATTGGGCCACTCGTTGCTGATCCATGTCGCGCCGACGTCGCTGCACGTCTTGGCAAAAGCGTCGCGGTCCTCCTGCGATGCGACATAACCCAGCACAGCAGTGTGAAAGACGACCAGCGTGGCGTTGCTGGGAGCCCGCGCGGCGAGCGCCGCCAGGTCCGTCCGAAGATCACCGCGGATGACCCCCGGGTCGCAGACCCGTGCCACGTCGATGGCGCTGTTCAGCCGCCCAACACGATCATGCTGCTCTGGCCAAACGAGCGTCGCGAGCCACTTCATATCCTCATCGACATCAACGCGCAGCGGATTGAGGTCGACGCCCGCTCTCCAGACGACATCCGGGTGCCGCTTGGGCAGGGGCGCATTCTCGGAGGCCTTGCAGACCAGCGTCGGTGCAATTGTTCGCGTCTCCGCGGGAGCGTCGATCTTGAGGCGCCCGTAGTCATAGGCGTACTTGTCTGGCAGCAGGCAGAGCCCCGCCGGCGCTCAGGATCTGCCTGGTAGCCCAAAGCTGCAAACCGCTTTCGGTACCACCGATCCGGTCGTGATCGGCCAGGTCTATGGCAACATTGCCGACGGCACCGCCCGCCTGCTGCAGCAGCCCAACACCACCCATCCCGGCAACCACATCTCGCCCGAAGCCATTGGCGATGCCATCGCCTGGTTCGACCAGACGTTGGAAGGCGCCAATCCGCTGCCGGCCAGCGACCAGGTCTGGATGTGGAAGGAAATCGGCACGCTGATCGCGCTGGTCGATTTCGTCGTGCTGCTCGCCGGCGCCTTCGACATGCTGCTCAAGACCCAGGCCTTCGCCCACCTGCGTAAGCAGCCGGCGGGCACTGCCTATGCCAAGCGTACCGGCAAGTGGTGGCTGCATTTCGCCCTCGCCACCCTCATTCCGGTGCTGACCTATTACCCCTTCTTCTACTGGGCGAAGCTGATCTTCCCGGCTTCTGCCATCCTGCCGCAGAGTTTCACCAGCCAGATTGCCCTCTGGGCGGTGCTGAATGGCATCATCGTCCTGGCCCTCGGCCTTGTGTTCAGGGGCGACAAGGTGGAGGGTCGCGGCGACCTCTGGGGCTCGGTCCTCATCGCTCTCGCCACGGTCGGCGTTGGCTACATCGCCGTGGTCGCTACCGATTCCTGTTCAAGGTGGATTTCCGCTTCTGGGTCGTGGCGCTGAAGCCCCTCGATCTGGTGCGGGCCAAGATCGGCCTGGTCTATCTGGTGCCCTTCACCGCCTACTTCGTACTGGCGATGCGTGGCCTCCATGTCGGCATGTCGGTGGCCACTGATAGCCGGGTAGCGCAGTATTTTCCAACATCGCGGTGATGATTGTCGGCTTCATCCTGTTCCTCGGCTTCCAGTATCTGACGCTGCTGGTTACCGGCCACTTGTTCAGCACGACCGAGTCACTGACCACCGTGATCGGCATGCAGTTCGTGCCGCTTCTGGCCATCGTTGCCTTTGTATCGACCTTCGCCTGGCGGCGGACAGGCAGCTACCTGCCTGGCGCGTTCATCAACGCGCTGTTCGTCACCTGGTATATCGTGGGCAGCCAAGCCATCCAGTTCGCGTACGCTGACGCTACATAAGATACGCAGAACGGCCGGTTACAGTACCGGCCGTTCTTCTTTGCGATACCGGTCAGCTACCGCGGTACAGAGCTACCGAGGGCACTGATTGTCTCCGCGAGCTGCTCCGTCATGAAGCGAACCCACCAAATATCTCGGGCCTCAGTTCCGAATGACCGGTATTGTTGCGGACAAAACCCAACGGCGCGTTCTCGCCCACACGGACGTTTCCCGTTCGATCACACGCGCAGTGCCCTTTGCAGCACTTTCGGTTTGGGCATATGAAAGTCAAAACGAAAGGCGATGGGGTAGCTGTGATTTCGGAGCGGCAGAGGCAGATTGTGGATTTGGCGCGGGTGCAGGGCCGGGTGCTTGTCGAGCAGCTCGTGGTGCATTTCGGGGTCAGCCCGCAGACCATTCGCAAGGACCTCAATGACATCTGTGCGGCGGGGACGTTGAAGCGCATGCATGGCGGCGCGGTGTTTCCGTCCGGTGTCGAGAACATGCAGTACGAGTCGCGGCGGCAGATTGCGTCCGAGGAAAAGGATGCCATCGGGCGTGCGGCAGCGGCGCTCATTCCCAACAATACCTCGCTGTTCATCAATATTGGAACCACCACGGAGGCGGTCAGCCAGGCTCTCCTGGACCACACCGACCTGATGATCATTACGAATAACATCAATGTTGCCAATAGGATGCGCGTCTTCCCAAAGTTTGAAGTGGCCATCACCGGGGGGATCGTGCGCGCTTCCGACGGTGGCGTCGTGGGCGAGGCGGCGGTCGATTTCATCCAGCAGTTCAAGGTGGACTACGCGGTGATTGGCGCCTCTGCCATCGACGAAGATGGGGCACTGCTTGATTTCGACTACCGCGAGGTGAAGGTCGCCCAAGCCATCATCGCCAATGCCCGACACGTCATTTTGGTCTCCGACTCGACCAAGTTCGAACGAACGGCGCCGGTGCGGATCGCCCACCTGAGCCAGGTGGACAGCTTCATTACCGACCGCTGCACGCTGCCGTCCATTCGCCGAATCTGCAACGAGTCGGACGTCCAACTGATCGAAACGTCACTCCTAAGCCGCTGAAAGTTCATGTAGTTCTGCCAATCGCAAGGCGCGCTTGGCTTTCGATTGACATTCGTTTTTGTTTCGCATTAGCTTCGTCTGCTTTCAACAGCTGGGACAACCGGCGGGAAAGCTCGGGAGGGTTAGCGAGTTGGTCGGCGACTTGGTCCATGACATCTTTGTCATTGGCGGCGGCATAAACGGGTGCGGAATCGCCCGGGACGCCGCGGGCCGTGGCTATTCCGTGTTCCTTGCTGAGATGAATGATCTCGCCAGCGGCACGTCATCAGCAGCAACCAAGCTCATCCACGGCGGCCTGCGCTACCTCGAGCACTACGAGTTCAGGCTGGTGCGCGAGGCGCTGATGGAGCGCGAGGTGCTGTGGGCCGCGGCGCCGCATATCATCTGGCCCCTGCGCATCGTTCTGCCGCATCACAAGGGCTTGCGGCCGGCGTGGTTCCTGCGGCTCGGGCTGTTCGTCTACGATACGCTGGGCGGCCGCAAACTCCTGCCGGCGACCAGGGATGTAAAGCTCCGTACCGACCCCGCCGGCAAGGCACTGAAGGCGCAATTCGAGCGCGCCTTCGAGTTCTCCGACTGCTGGGTCAATGATGCGCGGCTGGTCGCGCTGAATGCCCGCGACGCCGCTGACCGAGGCGCGACGATCCGCACGCGAACGACGGTGATGTCGGCCCGCAACGAAGGCGGCATCTGGCATGTGGGCCTGAGCGACAGCGCTACCGGCCAGCGCGAAACGGTCAGGGCGAAACTGCTGATCAACGCATCGGGCCCGTGGGTCGATCAGGTGCTGTCCGGTACGCTGGGGCAGAACCGGGTGGGCAATGTCCGGCTGGTGCAGGGCAGCCACATCGTGGTCAAGAAACTCTACGACCACGACCGCTGCTACATGTTCCAGAACGCCGACGGGCGCATCATCTTCGCCATCCCCTACGAGGGCGAATTCACCCTGATCGGCACCACGGACCGCGACTATGACGGGGACCCCCGAGATGTCCGGGTCACGGAAGGTGAGATCGACTATCTCTGTGGCATCGCCAGCGCGTATTTCGAGCGGCCGCTCCGCAAGGAGGATGTGGTCTGGAGCTATTCGGGCGTCCGCCCGCTCTATGCCGATGGTGCTTCCAAGGCGCAGGAAACGACGCGCGACTATGTGCTGAAGACATCGGGTCACAAGGGCGATGCCCCGCTGATCAATGTCATCGGCGGCAAGCTCACGACCTATCGCAAATTGGCGGAGTCGACCCTCGAAAAGGTCGAGGTGCTGATCGGCGCCAAGGGCGGGAGCTGGACCGACAAGGCCACGCTCCCCGGCGGCGATTTCCCGCCTAACGGCTACGCCGATGTCGTGGCAGATTTGAAGCGCGACTATCCGTTTCTCGACCTGGACTACGCCAGAAGGCTGGTGCGTCTCTATGGGACGCTTGCTCGCACAATTCTCGGCATCGCCCGCAGCTATGCCGATCTCGGTCAGCATTTCGGCGACGATCTCTACGAGGCCGAGATTGCGTATCTGATGGAGCGCGAGTGGGCGATGAGCAGCGACGACGTATTGTGGCGCCGGACCAAACGGGGCCTCCATGGCAAGGCCATCGACGTGGCCGCGCTCAGCGCCTTCATGGCGCAGGGTGCCAGCCGCCAGATGGCGACAGGCTGAGGGGACGTACAGTGCTCGAGTTCAGAAATGTCTCAAAACAGGTCGGCGCCGAGATACACATCCGCGATGTGTCGCTGACCCTTCAGCACGGCACGCTCAATGTGCTGCTGGGCCCGACCCTGTCAGGCAAGACCAGCCTCATCCGGCTGATGGCAGGGCTCGACAAGCCGACAAGCGGTTCGATCTGGTTCGACGGAGCCGACGTCACGGGCGTCGCTCCGCAGAAGCGCAACATCGCCATGGTGTTCCAGCAGTTCATCAATTATCCGGCAATGACGGTTTATGAGAATATCGCTTCGCCGCTGCGCGTTGCCGGCCAGTCGCGCGAGCAGATCGACGCCAAGGTGCGCGAGGCGGCCGAGTTGATGCGGCTCGGGCCGTATCTCGAACGCACGCCACTCAGCCTTTCGGGCGGGCAGCAGCAACGCACCGCGCTGGCACGGGCGATCGTCAAGAATGCCAGCATAGTGCTGCTCGACGAGCCGCTCGCCAATCTCGACTACAAGCTCCGCGAGGAACTGCGGGCCGAGCTGCCGCGGATCTTCGCGCAATCCGGGTCGATCTTCGTCTACGCCACCACCGAGCCGACCGAGGCGCTGCTTCTCGGTGGCAACACCGCGACACTATCGGAGGGCAGGGTGACCCAGTTCGGGCCGACCCTCGATGTATTCCGGTCGCCAGCCGACCTGCTTACGGCTCGCACGTTCTCCGACCCGCCGCTGAATACCATCGTGCTGCAGAAGCACGCGGACCGCTTCCTCCTCGATGGTGGGGTTGCCCTTCCCGTACCGGCGACCCTCCTCGGCAGTGCCGATGGCCTCTACACGATCGGATTCCAGCCCCACCATCTCTCTCTTGAGCGACCGAGCGCAGAGGCGGTGTCGGTGCCGGCCCGCGTAGTGGTGACTGAGATCACCGGCTCGGAGAGCTTCGTGCACCTGCTGTTCGCGGATGCCCGATGGGTGATGCTGGCGCCGGGCATCCACGATTTCGAGGCCGACACGATGGTCGATGTCTTCATCGACCCCCGGCACCTGATGGTGTTCGACCAAACAGGCCGTGCGGTGAGCACCAATCTCAAAGAGGCGGCATAGATGGCACGGATCGATCTCGAGCACATCAAGCACTCGTACCTGCCGCATCCGAAGAGCGACGCCGACTATGCGCTTAAGGAAGTTCATCACAGTTGGGACGATGGCGGCGCCTATGCCCTGCTCGGTCCCTCGGGTTGCGGCAAGACCACCCTGCTCAGCCTCATCTCCGGCCTAATCCATCCCAGCCACGGCAGTATCCTGTTCGATGGCGAGGACGTGACGGAGTTGCCGACTGAGCAGCGCAATATTGCCCAGGTGTTTCAGTTCCCGGTTATCTACGACACGATGACCGTGGCGGAGAATCTTGCCTTCCCACTGCGCAACCGCAAGGTTCCGGAAGCCGAGGTCGACCGGCGGGTCAAGGAAATCCTCGAGATGATCGGCCTCTCCGACCGTGCCGACAATCGGGCGCGGGGCCTGACTGCGGACCAGAAACAGAAGATCTCACTTGGACGCGGCCTCGTCCGCTCCGACGTCAACGCCATCCTCTTCGACGAGCCGCTGACCGTCATCGACCCGCACATGAAATGGGTCCTGCGCAGCCAGTTGAAGCAGCTGCATCGCCGCTTCGGCTTCACCATGGTCTATGTGACGCATGATCAGACCGAGGCGCTGACTTTCGCCGATACTGTGGTGGTCATGTACGAGGGCCAGATCGTCCAGATCGGCTCACCGAGCGAACTGTTCGAGAAACCCAAGCACACCTTCGTCGGCTATTTCATCGGCTCGCCCGGGATGAACGTGATGCCGGTGACGCTCGACGGCAAAGCCGCGATCTTTGGCTCCATCCGCATCGAACTGCCGGGCGGCGCTTCCATCGGGGCAGGGTCGAAGACCGAGCTCGGCATCAGGCCGGAATATGTGAAGCTCGGCCGCGAGGGGATGCCGGTGACCATCCGCCAGGTCGAGGACATAGGCCGCCACAAGATCGTTCGCGCCGCGCTGGAGGGCCAGGAGCTCGCAATGATCGTGCCCGAACACGGAGAGATCCCGGCGGAGCCGCGCGTAAGTTTCGAACCCAGGGGCATCAACCTTTACGCCGACTCGTGGCGCCTGGAACTGGGGGCCTAAGCCATGGAAAAGACCTGGAACAACAGAGCCTGGTTCATGGTGCTACCGGTGCTGGTGCTTGTCGCCTTCTCGGCGATCATTCCGCTGATGACGGTGGTCAACTACTCGGTGCAGGACACGTTCGGGAACAACCAGTTCTTCTGGGTCGGGCTCGAGTGGTTCGAGGACCTACTGCACTCAGACCGCTTCTGGGAGGCCTTGGCCCGCAACCTGGTGTTTTCGGCAATCATCCTCGCGATCCAGGTGCCGCTCGGCATCTTCATCGCGCTCAACATGCCCAAGAAGGGTTGGGCGGTACCGGTATGCCTGGTCTTGATGGCGCTGCCGCTGCTGATCCCGTGGAACGTCGTGGGCACGATCTGGCAGGTGTTCGGACGCGTCGATATTGGCCTCCTCGGCCACACGCTCGACGCCATGGGTATCGACTATAACTACGTGCAGAATCCCATAGCTGCCTGGATCACCGTCATCATCATGGACGTGTGGCACTGGACCTCGCTGGTGGTGCTGCTCTGCTATGCCGGGCTCGTCTCGATCCCCGATGCCTACTACCAGGCAGCCAAGATCGACGGCGCCTCGCGCTGGAGCGTCTTCCGCTACATCCAGCTGCCCAAGATGCACCGCGTGCTGCTGATCGCCGTACTGCTGCGCTTCATGGACAGCTTCATGATCTACACCGAACCGTTCGTGGTGACCGGTGGCGGGCCGGGTAACGAGACCACCTTCCTTTCGATCGACCTGGTGAAGATGGCCATCGGTCAGTTCGACGTCGGGCCGGCCGCGGCGATGTCGCTGGTCTATTTCCTGATCGTGCTGCTGCTCAGCTGGGTCTTCTACACGGTGATGACGAACTACGGGCAGGAGCGGGCGCGGTGAGCGACGGCGGCAAGACATTCAAGGTCCAGCGGACCGACATCAGCGCCGCCACCCCGGTGGTTGCGATGGAACGCAGCGGGCTGCGCCGGGCGCGCCGCAACGCACCGTCGATCGCCTGGCTGGTGCCGACGCTCTACATCGTCTTCCTGCTGCTGCCGATCTACTGGCTCATCAACATGAGCTTCAAGACCAACCAGGAGATCACTTCGGCCTTCACGCTGTTCCCGACGAGCTTCACGCTCAACAACTACATCGTGATCTTCACCGACCCGAGCTGGTACAACGGCTACATCAATTCCATCGTCTACGTAGTGCTGAACACCGTCATCTCGGTGAGCGTAGCCTTGCCCGCCGCCTATGCGTTCTCGCGCTACCGGTTCCTCGGCGACAAGCACCTGTTCTTCTGGCTGCTGACCAACCGCATGGCCCCGCCGGCCGTGTTCGTGCTGCCGTTCTTCCAGCTCTACTCGGCTTTCGGCCTCATCGATACGCATATCGCGGTTGCGCTGGCGCACTGCCTGTTCAACGTGCCGCTGGCGGTGTGGATCCTCGAAGGGTTCATGTCGGGCGTGCCCAAGGAGATCGACGAGACAGCCTATATCGACGGCTACTCGTTCCCACGTTTCTTCCTGCGTATCTTCATGCCTCTGATCGCCTCGGGCATAGGCGTCGCCTGCTTCTTCACCTTCATGTTCTCGTGGGTGGAACTGCTGATCGCCCGCACGCTGACAACCACCGCCGCCAAGCCGATCTCGGCGATCATGACCCGCACGGTGTCGGCCTCGGGCATGGACTGGGGCGTGCTGGCCGCGGCCGGTGTGCTGACCATCATTCCGGGGGCGCTGGTGATCTATTTCGTCCGCAACTACATCGCCAAGGGCTTCGCCCTGGGGAGGGTGTGATGAACTTTTCCTGGATGGCATGGACGGTGCCCACGGCACTGTTCTTCGGCGGCATCTTCGCGCTGCTGATCGGCATGGCGGTGTGGGAGTACTTTTCGCCGGGCGGCAATCCCCGCTACGGCATCCTCAGATTCGAGACGACGCGCGGCGACCGCCTGTTCATCTCGCTGCTTGGCAGCGCTTTCATTCATCTTGCCTGGCTCGGGCTCGTTGGCCCGGACCTTTGGTGGGCTCTTGCCCTATCGCTGGTCTACGCTTTCTGCGTGTTCCGGTTTGTCTAGGGGAGACTAGGCTGGGGACGACCGTGGCTAGACGGCCGTCCCCGTTCGCAAACAATCCATGGGAGGATCACAATGCGACGGTATCTTCTAACATCGACGGCAGCGGTTGTCCTGCTGCTGGCTGCAAGCCCGGCATGGGCGCAGAGCATCGACGAGGGGAAGAAATTCCTCGACGCGGAGATCGGCGATTTGTCGACGCTCAGCCGCGCCGAGCAGGAAGCTGAGCTGCAGTGGTTCCTCGACGCGGCCAAGCCGTATGTCGGGATGGACATCAAGGTGGTGTCCGAAACCATCGCCACGCACGAGTACGAATCCAAGGTGCTGGCGCCCGCCTTCACCGCGCTCACCGGCATCAAGGTGACGCACGACCTGATCGGCGAAGGCGACGTGGTCGAGAAGCTGCAGACGCAGATGCAGTCGGGCGAGAACATCTACGACGCCTACATCAACGATAGCGACCTGATCGGCACGCACTGGCGCTACCAGCAGGCGAGGAGCCTCACCGACTGGATGGCCGAAGAAGGTGCTTCGGTCACCAATCCGAACCTCAAGCTTGATGACTTCATCGGCACCAAGTTCACGACGGCGCCGGATGGCGATCTCTACCAGCTGCCCGACCAGCAGTTCGCCAACCTCTACTGGTTCCGCGCCGACTGGTTCGCCGACGAAAAGAACAAGGCCGACTTCAAGGCCAAGTACGGCTACGACCTCGGCGTGCCGGTGAACTGGAGCGCCTACGAAGACATCGCCGAGTTCTTCACCGGCCGCGACATGGGCGAGGGCCCGGTCTACGGCCACATGGACTACGGCAAGAAGGACCCCTCGCTCGGCTGGCGCTTCACCGACGCATGGCTGTCGATGGCCGGCAACGGCGACCTCGGGCTGCCCAACGGCCTGCCGGTCGACGAATGGGGCATCAAGGTCGACGAGAACTCACGCCCGGTCGGCTCGTGCGTGGCCCGGGGTGGCGACACCAACGGTCCCGCATCGGTCTACGCGATCCAGAAGTATCTCGACTGGATGAAAGCCTATGCCCCGCCGGAAGCACAGGGCATGACGTTCTCGGAATCCGGTCCGGTGCCGAGCCAGGGCAAGATCGCCCAGCAGATGTTCACATACACCGCGTTCACAGCCGACTTCGTCAAGCAGGGCCTGCCGGTGGTGAACGAGGACGGCACTCCCAAGTGGCGCTTCGCTCCCTCGCCGCACGGCGTCTACTGGAAGGACGGCATGAAGCTCGGTTACCAGGACGTGGGGTCGTGGACGATCCTCAAGTCGACCCCGGTCGACCGCGCCCAGGCAGCTTGGCTCTATGCGCAGTTCGTCACGTCGCTCACGGTGGACGTGAAGAAGGCCCATACCGGCCTGACCTTCGTGCGTGAATCGACGATCCGGCACCAGAGCTTCACCGACCGCGCGCCGATGCTCGGCGGCCTCGTCGAGTTCTACCGTTCGCCCGCCCGCGTGCAGTGGTCGCCGACCGGGACCAACGTGCCGGATTATCCCAAGCTGGCCCAGCTCTGGTGGCAGGCCATCGGCGACGCGTCGTCGGGTGCCAAGACCGCGCAGGCGGCGATGGACTCGCTGTGCGCCGAGCAGGAAGCCGTGCTCGAACGTCTCGAGCGCGCCGGCGTCCAGGGCGATATCGGGCCCAAGCTGGCCGAAGAGCACGACCTCGCCTACTGGAACGCCGACGCCGTCGCCAAGGGCAATATCGCCCCCCAACTCCCCATCGCCAACGAGAAGGAACGGGGCGCGACCATCAACTACGACGACCTGCTGAAGAGCTGGGCGGACGCGAACGCCACGCAGTGACCGCTGGTCCTCGCTGATGGCACAGTGCCGGGGCCTGACGGCCCCGGCTTTTTTCGAACTGTGAGGGCTGCAATGAGCGGCTATGTACTTGCCATCGACCAGGGCACGACGTCCTCGCGCGCCATCCTGTTCGACAGCCGGCAGCAGGTGTTGGCGACCGCGCAGAAAGAGTTCCCCCAGCTCTACCCTGCTTCCGGATGGGTCGAGCATGACCCCGAAGCGATCTGGGCATCGGTGATTTCCACCTGCCGCACTGCGATCCGAAAGGCAGGGATTCGGCCGGCCCAGATTGCCGCCATCGGCCTTACCAACCAACGCGAGACCGCCGTGGTATGGGATCGCGCAACAGGAGCGCCGCTTCACAATGCCATCGTCTGGCAGGACCGGCGCGGGACGGCGCTCTGCCAGGCGCTCAGGGAGCGCGGGCTGGAAGAGACATTCACGAGCAGGACCGGGCTGCTCCTCGATCCGTACTTCTCGGGCAGCAAGATTGCCTGGCTGCTGGAGAATGTGCCGGGGCTGCGCGAACGGGCGACGCGCGGAGAAGTCTGCTTCGGAACGATAGATGCGTTCCTCATCTGGCGCCTGACCGGCGGCCGGGTGCATGCGACGGACGCCACCAATGCAAGCCGCACGCTGCTCTACAATATCGATACGAACGCCTGGGACGACGAACTGCTGGGCCTGTTGGACATCCCGCGCGCAATGCTGCCGGAGGTCTTCGATTGCGCGGCGGATTTTGGCACCACCACGCTGTTTGGCGCGAGCATTCCGATCCTCGGGGTGGCCGGTGACCAGCATGCGGCGACCATCGGGCAGGCCTGCTTCACCCCCGGCATGCTCAAGGCGACCTACGGAACCGGGTGCTTTGCCCTGCTCAATACCGGCAGCAAGCGGGTTGCATCCAGCAACAGGTTGCTGACCACGATTGCCTACCGGCTGGACGGCAAGACCAGCTATGCCCTCGAGGGATCGATATTTATTGCCGGCGCAACAGTGCAATGGCTGCGGGACGGCCTGAAGATCATTCGCAAGGCCGCCGATAGCGGCGCTTTGGCGGCACAGGCCGATCCGGCGCAGGCTGTGTATCTGGTGCCGGCTTTTGTCGGGCTCGGGGCGCCGTGGTGGGACCCCGAGGCGCGGGGCGCCTTGTTCGGGCTGACCCGGGCAACTGGCCCTGCCGAGGTCGCGAAAGCGGCACTTGAATCCGTTGCGTTCCAGACCCGCGATCTTCTCGCTGCAATGCGAAGCGACTGGCCGGACAGAGACGACACGTTACTGCGCGCCGATGGCGGGATGACCAACTCCCACTGGTTCGTGCAGCGGCTGGCCGACCTGTTGAATGTGCCGGTGGACCTATCGCGCAATCTGGAAACGACCGCGCTCGGGGCAGCATGGCTCGCCGGGCATCGGTCAGGCACATGGCCCGATCAGGCCGAGTTTGCACGGGACTGGTCACTTGCCCAGCGCTTCACTCCGCAGATGGCCCCACTTGAACACGCGCGCTCGGTGACCGGCTGGGCCGAAGCAGTGAAAAGGACGTTGATCCGCGACGCTTAGCTTTGGCCGAGCGAATGTCCGCTATTGGCGCGAAGCGGTCGTCGAAAACGAAAGGCCCCGGGGTTCCGGGGCCTTTTTGTTCTTCATCCGACCTAAGCCACACTGTTTGTTGGCAGTGGGGAGACGTTCGGGCTGGGACCACCGTGTCGATCGCGCAGTCTCAGCAACTCTCTTGCACGCTCATGTTGGTGATTTGGGTCGATCAGGAAATTCCCAAACGAGAGCCGAGATGCGAAAAAGCCCGGAAATCCGGGCTTTTTGCTGATCATCAGGAAAGATCATTTAGAAACTAGCAACAAGCAGAAAGTCTACGTTGCGCGTGATGTGTTACACCATAACGTCGCAGTCATCGCTTAGTATTCACGCTAGCCAAACCTGGAGTCTAGTCGAGATTGCTGTTGTTCCGGCTGGGGACCCCACTTTCGTGACGTTTGTGCTCGACGGCAACGCCTTCGCTAGACTCCGCACCCGGACGGGCAGCACGGCATTGCTTCCCATCATGGGAAGGTGAGGTCTCCCACCGTGGGAGGGTCAAGAGGGGTCTTGCAGCGGCAATTCTCGGCCGGAAAGCCGCGCATCTGATCTTTGGTGAAAGCTAGGAGCGGCGGCGACGAACGCATCGGCGTATACCTCCGAAGCGGCCAAAAGCGTTGCCGTCGATCGCATCGCCTCCACGAATGGCTCCGGACCTGCGGCGTGGACTTCCCAACCAGTTAGATCGCCACTGCCAAAGTCTTGGTGCAGAACCTCGGGTAGCCTCTTCCCGGTCGGGCGCCCATCCTGGCCGCGAGTAACTACGGACTTGAACAGCAGGTTCGGGTGCTGTCCCGCGAGATGCTCCAAATAGCTCCAGAGATAGCCCGCGTCACGCGAGCGCACGCTAAAATACAGGTGCGTTTGCCGTGTCGGCGTCACGTTCAAGCTGCGGTCTAGCATCGCCTTGATGGGCGCAAGACCGGAACTGGCGGCGAGAAGGAGCAGAGGTCCCTGATGCGTCTCCCGCAGGTAGGCATCACCGTATGGTCCGTTGATCGCTACCGTGTCGCCGGATGCAAGCCGGCCGGCGACGATGGAGCTCGCTATGCCGCCCGGCAGGGCCCTGATGTGGAACTCGATCTCCTTGTCACCTGGCTGGCTGGCCGGTGAAAACGACCGCAGCGGTGCCTCCAGAAAACCCAGATCGAAATACTGTCCCGGCCGGAAATCGAAAGTTCCTGCTCTGGAGCGCAAGACCAGGCGGAAGATCGAAGGAGCAATCTCGTGCTTTGCCAAGACATCAGCCTGTCCATTGCGGACTTCCGGGGTTGCCTGGGTCACGCTCCGCCATGAGACAACCAGATTCGAGCGGGGCATGGCCCGGCAGGCAAGGATCAGGCCCTGACTGCGCTCCTCGGCGCTCAACGCGAAGCGCGAGTGGGGTAGCAGTTCGACCTGACCGGCAAACAACCGGCTCTTGCACGCGCCGCAACGACCGGCTTGACAACTGTGAGGGTAGGGCACGCCAGCGCCAAGTGCCGCCGCCAACACGGTCTCGTCCTCGGATACCGGCACAGTCGTGCGGGTGTCGGCGATCTCCACGGTTCGCTTCATTTCAGGCGGCGTCACGACGTCCGACCAGCGACTCGAGCCGAGAGCGCTGCGAGAGGAACGTGCCGTAGAGGACATGTTCGCCAATGATGGTGATTGGAGCCACTCTGACGCCTGTGCGGGCCTTGGCTTCTTCGACAATCGCAGGATCGGTGAGATCGCGTTCGGTGAAAGCGATGTCGTTGTCCTTGAGCCAGCCCTTGAGCGCGTTGCAGTCGGGGCAAGTGGGCGTGGAGTAGACGAGGATGTCGGGGTGTGCAGTTCGATCCGCCATTTTGGGCCTCCATGATGTCGACTGCCGGCACAGATGGCGTCTCCAACGGCTGGAGGGTCAAGGGTGAATTTCTCGGACGGAGTTCGCGCTTGACCTTCCCACGGTTGGAAGCCCCACATCTGCGGTCATCGAAACCAATGGCTTTCCATGGAGCTCTGAAATGCATCTCTCCCGAAGACACTTCCTTTCCGGCTGTGCAGCCTTTGGTGCGGCAGCGAGTTTTTCACCTGTCCCGACGCTGGCGGCTACACCACAGCGAAAGCTGATCGTCGGGCGCCGAACCATCGAGGTTCTTGGCCGCCCCGCTGAGGTCTATGGCCTGACGGGAAGCGATGGACGGAGCGGTCTGGTCCTCGACCCGGACGAGCGGTTCAGCGTGGCACTTGAGAACACGCTCGGTGAGGAGACATCGATCCACTGGCACGGAATGACGCCCGCTCCCGATCTCGACGGGATATCGGAGACCGGCTATGTCGCGCCCTTGGGGGCCGGCGAGACACGCGCGTTCGACTTCGTTGCCCGGCCGGGCACGCACTGGATGCACTCGCATCACGGCCTGCAGGAACAGTCGCTGCTGACCGCACCGCTGATTGTCCGCGAAGATGCGAGCGCTGACGCTCAAGAAGTGACGCTACTGCTGAACGACTTCAGCTTCACATCGCCTGAGGAAATTCTCGAGGGCCTGACCGGCATGTCGGGCATGGACCACGGCAACATGGGCGGAATGGATCATGGCGACATGGGCGGCATGTCGATGGGCGACATGTCCATGATGGACATGATGGGCGGCATGGACCTCAACGATGTCGAATACGACGCCTTTCTCGCCAACGACCGCACGCTCGATGATCCGGAAGTGGTTCGCACGGAGCGAAACGGCCGGGTGCGCCTGCGCATCATCAACGGCGCCGCCTCGACCGCCTTCTGGATCGATCTCGATGGTCGTGAGGCGCGCGTGGTTGCCGTCGACGGCAATCCTGTCGTTTCCGTCGCCGGCAGCCGCTTCCCGCTCGCCCAGGGGCAGCGCATCGACCTGATGATCGAGGTCGCGGCCGGTGCGGTTGTTCCGGTGTTCGCTCGCCGCGAGGGGGACGTGGCGCGGACCGGTATCATCCTCGCAGCGCCGGACGCCACGATCGAGAAGTATGCCGGTGTCGCCGGGGAGGCCGAGGTCGCCATCAACCTGTCGCTGGAGGAAAAGCTCTCGGCGATCACGCCGCTCGATGCCCGATCCTCCGACGCCAGTCACATGGTGATGCTGGGCGGGGCGATGGCGCCGTATTCCTGGACGCTCAACAACAGGTCATGGTCGGAGCGCGAGAAGCTGCAGGTTGCCGAAGGACAGCGCGTCTCGCTGGGCTTCATGAACCACTCGATGATGGCGCATCCCATGCATCTGCATGGTCATCACTTCCAGGTGGTCGGGATCAACGGCCGGCGTTTGTCAGGTGCCATGCGCGATACGGTTCTCGTGCCGCCGATGGGGACAGTGGTGGTCGAGTTCGACGCCGACAATCCGGGCCGCTGGCTCTATCACTGCCACAACCTCTACCACATGGCCGCGGGCATGATGTCCGAAGTGGTCTACGCCTGACGCAAATGAAAAGGGGCGCCTGCGGGCGCCCCTTCTGCTGCGGTGGATTGACTGTTCAGGCGCGGAGCTGCGGCGTGTAGCCGGCTTCCTCGATGGCTTCAGCAAAGTTTGTCGCTGGCTTGTCGCTGTCGATAGTGACGGCGAGGCTGGCCAGGTCGATCTTCAGTCCGGCATTGCCGTCGACACTCTTCACGGCCTTCTCGACCGTCGCCACGCAGTGGCTGCAGGTCATGTCGCTGACTTCAAAATTGTACATCTCATCATCCTTTCTGGTTGGATGTCCGTGAAGTTGGGGTCTTCCACCGTGGGAGGGTCAAGACCCTCGCAATGGGTGCCGACAAAAAAACCGGTTGCGAGCGATGTCAGCTGGCCATGGCCGGTCTTGGCACCTCGCGGTTGATGAAAATGCCCGTCGAAACGGCAGCGGCCAAGCCGAGGACGGTGCTGAGGATTCCGGTGCCCTCGTAGAACGTGCTGCTGGCTTCCTGCGACCAGAGCTGCATGGCGGTGGCGACAATCTCGGCCTCGCTGCCGGGTAGGAACGTGATGTTATCGAGGCCCGCCGCCTTGACCACATGGTCGAGGAAGCCGTCGAGGAACCCGAACCAGAACACGACCAGGGCCGTGAAGACGCCATAGGCCGCCAGCAGCGCAAGCTTGCGGGTCTTCGAGTACAACGCCCAAAGCGCGATGGCGAGCACGATGGCGATCAAGGTCGGGATGGTCAGTTCGATGCCGAGCCTGAAGATGTGGTGGATGCCGGTCGTCACCAGCAGGGCGACAACGGACCCGATGGAGGCGAAGGCGATTCTTGAGTTGCTCATGGGATGATCTCCGAAAAAAGTGGACAACTCGCCCATACGGAACATGATGTTCGGAAACCAGAGATGCGCTGCGGGCGGCAGTTCGCTTTGGAACAATGCAGCGGAGGATGTTCGTGAAGATGGATCGGCGCGTCAGAAAAACCCAGGCCGCGGTGTATTCCGCCTTCGTCGCCTTGATCATCGAGCGCGGCTATGACGCCATTTCGGTGCAGGACATCATCGACGAGGCGGACGTCGGACGCACCACCTTCTATGCGCATTTCCGCTCGAAGAAGGAGCTGCTGAGCTACGGCTTCGAGAGATTGCGCGAAGAGCTCCTGACGATCGGCAGCAAGCGGACACCTGAGCGCTGGGGCTTCGTGGGGCCGCTGCTCCAACATGCAAGGGCGCATCTGGGGCTCTATCGCGCGCTGCTCGCAGGCAATGGCGGGCATCTCGCCGAGGCGTCGTTCCACGCGATCGTGGAAGACCTGGTGGCGAGAGAACTGGCCGATGACAGGGTCGCTACGGCGCTGCTGGCCGGTGCGCTGGTCGGAGCCGTCCGCGCCTGGATCGCCCGACCAGGAGGGATGGAGGTGGCCGAGGTGGTGGCACGGTTTCGTGCGCTGGCGGGCGCCGTGGAGGCCGATCCAGAGAGGGCTTGACCCTCCCATCGTTGGAGGGATTATCTGGAGGGGCAGTCGAACGAAAGGACTGCTCACATGTCTACCAAGAACGAACTGTCGACCGCTCCGGTCTCGACCTCATTCCAGGTCGAGGGCATGACTTGCGCGTCCTGCGTGGGGCGGGTCGAGAAGACCATCCGCGCCGTCCCCGGCGTGACCTCGGCCAACGTCAACCTCGCCACCGAACGGGCAACCGTCGCGTTTGCCGGCAGGCCGGATCCTTCGGCGGTCATCGCCGCAATCGGCAAGGCCGGCTATTCCACCCGCCAGGAAACGATCGAGCTGCAGATCGAAGGCATGACCTGCGCCTCCTGTGTCTCGCGCATCGAAAAGGCGTTGGCAAAAGTGCCCGGCGTGGTTTCGGCGTCGGTGAATCTGGCAACTGAGAAGGCGGTCGTCGTTGTGGCGAGTGGCGCCGCGACGCGTGCCGTCCTCGAGGCGAGCGTGCAGGCGACCGGCTACGAGGTTGTTCAGGAAACCGCCGCCCCGGTGAGCGACGACGGCGAAGATCGCCGGGACCGCGAACTCCGGCAGCTGCGCAACGCGCTCGCTCTGGCGGCCACCCTCACGATACCGCTCTTCATCATGGAGATGGGATCGCACTACGTGCCGGCCATCCATGACTGGATCATGCGCAATATCGGCATGACGAATAACCTCTACGTCCAGTTCGTGCTGGCCACCGTCGTGCTGTTCGGGCCGGGGCTGCGCTTCTTCCGTAAGGGTATCCCCAACCTGCTTCGGCTCGCGCCGGACATGAACTCGCTCGTGGTCCTCGGCACCAGCGCGGCCTGGGGCTATTCGGTGGTCTCGACCTTCTTTCCCTCGGTCCTGCCGCGCGGCACCGCCTATGTCTATTACGAGGCCGCGGCGGTGATCGTGACACTGATCCTGCTTGGCCGCTATCTCGAGGCGCGGGCGAAGGGGCGCACCAGCCAGGCCATCAAGCGGCTGATCGGACTGCAGCCCAAGACCGCTCGCGTGGTCCGCAACGGCGCAGTGCAGGAGCTGCCGCTTGAACGGGTCGTGGTTGGCGACGTGCTGGAGATTCGTCCGGGCGACCGCATCCCGGTCGACGGCGTCGTCTCGAGCGGCGAGTCGCATGTCGACGAGTCGATGATATCCGGCGAGCCTCTGCCGGTCCGCAAGCGGGCAGGGGACGAGGTGGTCGGCGGCACGATCAATCGCACCGGGGCGCTCAGCTTCGAGGCGACCAAGGTCGGGGCCGACACGGTGCTGGCGCAGATCATCCGCATGGTCGAGGCGGCGCAGGGCAGCAAGCTGCCAATCCAGGCGCTGGTCGACAAGGTGACCGCCTGGTTCGTGCCGGCGGTGATCGGCGTGGCCGTGCTGACCTTTGCTGCGTGGTTCGTGTTCGGACCATCGCCAGCGCTGACCTTCGCGCTTATCAACGCGGTGGCGGTGCTGATTATCGCCTGCCCGTGCGCCATGGGCCTTGCCACGCCCACTTCGATCATGGTGGGAACCGGCCGAGCCGCGGAACTCGGTGTTCTCTTCCGCAAGGGCGATGCGCTGCAGTCGCTCCGCTCGGCGCAGGTGGTCGCGCTGGACAAGACCGGCACCCTGACGCAGGGCCGCCCGGCGCTGACGGACTTTGTCGTCGCCGAGGGCTTCGATCGTGACGAAGTTCTGGACCTCGTGGCGAGCGTCGAAACCAAGTCCGAGCACCCGATCGCGCAGGCTATCGTCGCTGCCGTCGCCGCCGACAGACTGCTGCCGGTGACCGGCTTCGAGGCGGAACCAGGCTTCGGCGTCACCGGCGAAGTGAAGGGCCGCGCGGTGCTTGTCGGCGCCGACCGCGCCATGGCTCGTGCCGGCGTCGACGTCTCCCGGTTCGGGGAAGCCGCCGCCAGCCTCGGGGACGAGGGCAAGTCGCCGCTCTATGCGGCAATCGACGGCCGTCTCGCCGCGATCATCGCCGTGTCCGACCCGATCAAGGCAACGTCTGCCGAAGCAATTGCTGCCCTGCATGCGCTCGGACTGAAGGTTGCAATGATCACCGGCGACAACCGCCGCACCGCCAACGCTGTTGCCCGGCGCCTCGGCATCGACGAGGTGGTGGCTGAAGTGCTTCCGGACGGCAAGGTGGCCGCAATCCAGTCGCTGCGCGCTTCCGGACGCCAAGTGGCCTTTGTCGGCGACGGCATCAACGATGCTCCCGCTCTGGCGGAGGCCGATGTCGGACTTGCCGTCGGGACCGGCACAGACATCGCCATTGAAAGCGCCGACGTTGTGCTGATGTCGGGCGACCTGCGCGGTGTCGTCAATGCCATCGCGCTGTCGAAGGCGACGATCCGCAACATCCGCCAGAACCTGTTCTGGGCCTTCGCCTATAATGTCACGCTGATCCCGGTGGCGGCGGGGCTGCTGTATCCGATCAACGGGATGCTGCTGTCTCCGGTGATTGCCGCAGGCGCGATGGCTCTCTCAAGCGTATTCGTCCTCGGCAATGCCCTGCGCCTGCGTGGCTTCACGGCGCCGTTGAACGCGACCACCGGGGGCGGCGACAAGCCGGCCCTGTCTCTCGAGCATCTGGAACCGGCGAGGAGTGCATCATGAACATCGGGCAGGCATCCAAGGCCAGCGGCGTCTCGGTCAAGATGATCCGGCACTATGAAGCGATCGGACTGATCAAGTCGCCGCTCAGGACCGAGTCGGGCTACCGCGTCTACTCGGACAACGAGGTCCACACCCTGCGCTTTATCAGCCAGGCCCGAGATCTTGGGTTTTCGGTGGAGCAGATGGAGGACCTCTTGGCATTGTGGCGTGACCGCAGCCGTGCCAGTGCCGACGTCAAGGCGATCGCCATGCAGCATATCGTGGCCCTTCAGGAGAAGGCCCGCGCGCTGCAGGCGATGAGCGACACTCTGCAGCACCTGGCGGACCATTGCCACGGCGACGACCGGCCCGATTGCCCGATTATCGAAGGCTTCGCGGCGGCGTCACCGCCACCCGCGAGAAAGCGCCAGCCGCGCTTCGGCGTCACCGGGATAGATCCCCACGCCCACGGCCATTGAGCGTCCCCCAGACCGTAAATTTCTACGCCCGGTGGCCCGATCCGCCGGGCGTTTTCCTTTACGGGACGTCGTCGCAACGACCCCTTGACCCTCCAAGAGTTGGAGCCCTTACGACCGCTCAACAGTCGCGCAAATCGGGCGCGATGAACCTCACTTCCGCTGAGCGGAAAGCGACAACAGAACTGGAAATGGAAATGCAAACACCCGACCCCAGAAGGTGGTTGGCGCTGGCGCTCCTCTGCGCGGCCCAATTCATCGTCATTCTCGATACCTCGATCATCGGCGTGGCACTGCCCGCCATTCAGGTGGACCTCGGCTTCTCGGCCGGTGGCCTGAGCTGGATCTTCAACGCCTATGTCATCGCCTTTGGTGGCCTGCTGCTGCTCGGCGGCAAGCTGGGCGACGTATTCGGCGCACGGCGCATGTTCATGCTCGGCTTCGCCATCCTGACCGGCGCATCGCTGATGGCCGGCCTGGCGTCCAGCCAGGAAGTGCTTCTCGCCGGCCGTGCCCTGCAGGGTGTCGGCGCAGCCCTCATCGCGCCGACTGCTCTCGCCATCATCATGCGGCTCTTCGGCCATAGCGGTGCCGAGCTCGGCAAGGCATTCGGCTTCTGGGGCGCGGCGGCGGCAGCCGGTGGCACCGCCGGAGTGTTCCTTGGCGGCGTCATCACCGAATGGCTGAGCTGGCCATGGACCTTCCTCATCAACGTGCCGCTTGGCGCGCTGGTGTTCATCCTCGCCCCGACCGTCATCCGCTACTCGGCGCCCAGTGTGGGACGCATCGACTGGCTCGGTGCAGCAACCATCACCGCTTCCTTGGTAACGGCTGTCTACGCCATCGTGACGACGGAGCCGGGGCATTGGGCTTCGTTCCAGACGCTGCTGCTGCTCGGCATTGCCGCGCTGCTCCTGGTCGTCTTCCTCTCCATCCAGGCGGTTCGGCGCGAGCCGCTGCTGCCGCTGAGCATCTTCAAGGCGCCCAACCTGGCGCTGGGCAATGTGCTCATGGCTTTGCTGGGTGCCGCATGGATCCCGTTGTGGTTCTACCTGAACCTCTACCTGCAGCAGACGCTAAACCTCTCCGCTCTCGCCAGCGGGTTGGCCCTGCTGCCCATGACGCTGACCATCATGGTGGTCATGGTCGGGCTCTCCGGCAAGCTGATCGGACGCTTCGGTATCAAGACCAACGTCGTGGTGGGGCTCGTTGCGATGGGTGGAGCACTGCTCCTGTTCACCCAGCTTCCTGCCAATGGCGATTTCTTCGCCAACGTGCTGCCGGCTTCGCTGCTCGCCGCGCTCGGCATGGCACTCGCGTATATTCCGGTGACCATGGCGGCGATGTCGGGTGCGCGTCCGGAGGAGACTGGGCTCGCCTCGGGGCTCGTCAATACGACCTATCAGGTCGGCTCAGCAGTGGGCCTGGCTGCCATAGTCGCACTGGCGGCCGCCGCCGGAACCCAGGGGTCGGCCGAGGCGCTGCTGACGGGGTTCCAGGCGGCCTTCTCAGGCGCAGCCTGGGTGGCCTTTGCTGCGGCAGCTCTCGCGCTGCTGTTCCTTCGCGGGGCCCCCGCCGCCAAGGAAGTCCCAGTCGGCTAATGGAATAGGGGCCGCAACGTCTTGCGGCCCCTATTCCTGCCAGAGTGCACCAGGTCCAGTCGATCGCGGTGCTCATCCGCCGTCGAAACGGCATCGCTCTTTGACGTGGCACAACGACCCCACCGTCCCGGTCAGGTCAAGTCAGGCAACAGATCAAGGAGCATCGCCATGAACCGCGCCCTGCAGCTCTCCGTCGCGGCCACCGCACTTTTCGGCCTAATGATTGGAACGACGTGGGCAGGCGGCACCCATGAGCATCCGGTAGAGAACGGCACCGCAGATGCTCCCCTTGATGTCGCACGGCCGGCCAGCGAAGTCCCGTCGCACATTGGCGTTCGTCCTTCGAAGGTCATCAAGGTCGACCTCGAAACCGTCGAGGTGACAGGGCGACTCGCAGACGGTGCGGCGTATCACTACTGGACCTTCGGCACCAAGGTGCCGGGCCCCTTCATCCGGCTCAGGGTCGGCGACACTGTCGACGTGACCCTGACGAACCGAGCCGACAGCAGCGAGAAGCACAGCGTCGATTTCCATGCTGCCACGGCCCCGGGCGGCGGGCATTTCGCCACAGAGGCGGCTCCGGGCGAGAGCAAGAGCTTTTCATTCAAGGCGCTGAAGCCGGGCCTCTACGTCTATCATTGTGCGGTACCTGAGGCGGCTCAGCACATCGCCAACGGCATGTATGGCCTGATCCTCGTGGAACCTGAGGTGCCGCTTCCAACTGTCGACCGCGAATTCTACGTGGTTCAGGGCGAGCTCTACACCAGGGCCGCCTTCGGCACGGAAGGGATGCAGGAGTTCGACGTCGCCAAGATGCACGCCGAGGCCCCCGACTACTACGTCTTCAACGGCGCGGTTGGTGCCCTTCTCGGCGATGGCGCCCTGAAGGCCAAGGTTGGGGATAGCATCCGCATCCATTTTGGCGTCGGAGGTCCTGGCCAGACCTCAAGCTTCCACGTCATCGGGGAGATTTTCGACCGCGCCTACCAGCTTGGTTCGCTTTTGAGCCCGCCGCTACTTGATGTGCAAACCGTCACGGTGCCGCCGGCAGGTGCTACGGTGGTTGACATGACGCTCGAGGTCCCCGGAGAGTACGCACTCGTCGATCACGCGCTGCCGCGTGTGGCCAAGGGGCTGATTGGCAAGCTGATCGTCGAGTAGTCGTATCTGCCAAAGCAAGGGTCGCGTGCTGATGACGAGGACCGGTCTACTGATTGCAGGCGCGATCATCGTTGCAGCCTTGTCCCTCTATCTGTTCGCGAACCAGGCGCCGGCGCCGGTGAAGGCCGGTCCCCCTCTTGTGGCGGTGGTGGTACCTGAGTTCACTGCCGACGAGCTGACTGGCGAGGCCGCGTACAAGGTGAGATGTGCGTCTTGCCATGGGGTCAATGCAGCCGGGCAGGACGGCGTAGCGCCGCCACTCGTCCATCGCATCTACGAGCCTGGTCACCACGGCGACCAGGCGTTTCTCGTCGCGGCCCAACAAGGCGTGCGGGCGCACCACTGGCGCTTTGGCGACATGCCGCCGGTGGAAGGCATCACCGAGGCCGAGGTCGCCAGTATCGTCACCTATGTGAGGGCGTTGCAGCGCGCCAACGGCATTGAGTGACCAAGCGAGCCTGTGATCTGGCATTTGGTGGGGCATGCCAGTCTGCGTCTTAAGGGCCGCTACTGCTGCGGCTGGGAATTGGCATCCTCCGCCGAGGCTTCGGAGACGATCTGTTCGGCTTCCGACTTCATTTCATCGGTGATCTCGGTGGAGGCGGCGGGCAGTGGCTCTCGACCTCGTTCTCCGTTGTGCTCGATGTCCTCGATCAGCATCTTCATCTCGAGGATCTCCTTTACCTGCGACTCGATGATCCGGTCGGCCAGTTCGCGCACGCGCGGATCGCTGATACTGGCCTTGCGCGCATTGTTGATGGCGATCGAGTGGTGCGGGATCATCGACTGCATGAACCGCACATCGTCGATGAGACTTTGGCTACGATTGACGAAAAGGAGCGTGAGTCCGGCTGCCGCGGCAATGACGACAATCGCGACCTTGACTGCTTTGCCCTTGTACATCGACCACATGAAGCCCAGCATGAGGACAGTCATCACGCATCCCATGACCAGTGAGGCAACCAGCCGGTTTACGCTGAACAGGACATGGTCGGTGCTGTAGACCAGCTGGTACATCAGCGGGAACATGACGATGACCGATACGGCAATCATCGCCGCAAATCGTCCCCACCCCATTTGCATATGCTGCTTGCGCTCGTGCTCTGGCATGAACGGCTCCTACGCTCAGTAGCGAGAATCCGATTGAGCCCGCCGAGTTCCGATCTCGGTTCACGAAAGAACTTCAGGCGATGGCCACCTGGGTTCGCCACATGGCTGCCGCTCTCAGCTCCTCGGGACGACTACCGGCTTAGATCCAGTCGCCGCAGCAGTTGCGCATTGATGGCGACGATCACCGTGCTTGCCGACATCAGCACCGCGCCGACTGCCGGCGCGAGCACGATGCCCGCCCAATAGAGGACACCTGCAGCCAGCGGAATGGCGACAACATTGTAGCCAGCCGCCCACCAGAGGTTCTGGATCATCTTGCTGTAAGTCGCCCGGCTCAGCTTGATGATGCGTGGGATGTCGCGCGGATCGGAGCGGACCAGCACGACGTCGCCAGCCTCCACCGCAACGTCCGTTCCGGCACCGACCGCGATGCCGACATCGGCGGTCACGAGCGCGGGCGCATCATTGACGCCGTCCCCCACCATGGCAACGCGCTTGCCCTGCGCCTGGAGCGCCTCGATCTTTGCCGCCTTCTGGTCCGGAAGTACATTGGCCAAGACCGTGTCGATGCCAAGCTCCCGGGCAACGGCCTTCGCAACATCCTCGGAATCTCCGGTCATCATGGCCACCTCGATGCCGAGGTCATGGAGCTTCCTGACGGCGTCGGCGGATTCCGGCCGGACTTTGTCGGCAATGACGAAGACGGCCAGCACCTCCGCCCCTTCGACCAGGTAGATGGCTGCCCGACCGTCCCTGCCGGCACGGACTGCCGCCTCTCGCGCCCATCGCGGCGCCTGGAGCTGCCGCTGCGACAGCATGGCGGGTCCCCCCACCGTGAGTGTGCGTCCGTCAACGACGCCGTCCACGCCCCGCCCCGCGGTAGCCGCGAAGCTGGTGGCCTGCGGCACGTCGAGGCCCTGTTCCCCGGCGCTTGTGAGGAGCGCCTGCGCAATTGGATGCTCGGAGTCGCGTTCTACCGCCGCTGCGAGACGCAGGACCTCGTTTGCCGCGAGACCATCGGCAGGGACGGTCTCGACGACACGGTGGGCGCCCAGCGTCAGCGTTCCGGTCTTGTCGAAGACGACGATGTCGAGCGAGCGTGCTTCCTCGAGCCCCCGGCGATCCCGGACCAACAGCCCGTTCTGGGCGCCAAGGGTGGTCGAAATGGCGACCACCAGCGGCACGGCCAGGCCCAGGGCGTGGGGGCAGGCGATCACCAGAACGGTGACGACGCGCGTGATCGTGAAATCGATCGGGACGCCGAGAATAGCCCAAGCGACAAAGGTCGCAGCGCCGGCAAGGATCGCAACGACCGTGAGCAGGCGCGCCGCTCGGTCGGCCAGCGCCTGGGCACGTGAGCGTGAGGTCTGCGCTTGTGAAACGAGGCGCATGATGCCTGCGAGCGCCGTGGCGTCGCCGGTCCGCGCGATGCGTACCCGTAAGGATCCCTGGCCGTTGACCGTGCCGCCGATGACTTCGCTGCCCTCGGTCTTGTCGACAAGGCGGGATTCACCGGTGATCATGGATTCGTTGACCGAACTCTTGCCGCTGACGACGACGCCGTCCGCCGGCACCGATGCGCCGGGCCGCACCAGCACGAGGTCATCGACGCGCAGCGCGTTCACCGGCACCTCTTCGGTTCGGTCGTCGTCGATAATGCGCGAAGCCACATCAGGCAGCAGCTTGGCAAGTTCCTTGAGCGCACCCTCGGCCTGGGAGATTGAGCGCATCTCGATCCAATGCCCCAGCAGCATGATGGTGACGAGCGTTGCCAGTTCCCACCAGAGAGGATGACCCGCGAGCCCGAGCGTGACGGCGACGCTGTAGAGGAAGGCAACCGAGATCGCGAGGCTGATGAGCGTCATCATCCCGGGGAGCCTCGCCCGAAGCTCCCGAAGGGCGCCCTGGAGGAAAACCCAACCGCCATAGAAGAAGACGATCGCGCCGAACACCGGCGGCATGAACGGCGAGCCCGGGAACTGCGGGGCTGAGTAGCCGAACCACTCCTGGATCATCGGTTCCCAGATGAGGGTGGGGATCGTGAGGACCAGACTGGTCCAGAACCGGTCACGGAACATGGCCACGGAGTGGCCGGCATGCTTGTCGTGCGCGGCACCGGCCTCATGTCGGGCATGCTCATCCCGATCTCGATCCATGGTATGTTCGCCCGCGACGTGCGTCGACAGTGTTGCATGATGTGCGTCATGCATATGTTCGTTGTGATCGATCGGGTTCATCGCTCGTTGCCTCACGTAGGGTAGCCGATGGTGAATGTTGGTGCGCGCATCAGGCAAGACCTGCGAGATGCTGCTGGCATCACCGCTGGCAGCGCCGAAAATGAGAGTTTCATGCTCTATTTCGCTCTGTATGGACCACTGATTGACTCTGGGGGCGGCCCGGACCGCGAAGTCCGGGCGTGGCTTTCACAGGCCTCGGGCTGCGATCGCGTTGTGCACCGCCGCAAAGATCGAGCCGGCGACAACGCCCAGGGCGAGACTGAAGAACAGCCCCTCTAGCCAGGCTTGAGGCGAGCTCACGGGCGACACGGTGAAGAGCCCGATCCAGACGTGGGAGAAACGGAGATCGGGAACAACGACCGCGACGATCGCGCACGCCGCGAACAGAACGATCAGTGCGGCGCTGAGCGCGACGGCGGAGCCGAGGAGCGAGAGCGTGCGGTTCTTGGGGATGTCGATCATGGCGACGCCTCCTCCCGCTGCTGCACTTCGGCCAGCAGTTGCCGAAGCAATTTCATCTGCTCGGTCTGGAGCTCCTGCATGCCTTGCATCAGCTCCATCATCTTCATCATCGGCATCGGTGAGCCTCCCGCCCCCATCATCATCTCCATCATCATCGATGGGGCGTCGGGGCAGACTGTATCGCTGCTCCTTCGCGCTGGCTCGGCTGTGGCGTCGGGAGTGGCCTGATCGGTCACGGCGGGATCGCCGGCCGCGGGGTGATGTGGATCGGATTGAGCGACAGCCAACGTCGCGCTGAGGGCGAAGGCGCTGGCCAAGAGGGCAGTGGCGAAGGTTTTCATCGTAAGCCTCGTATGTAGTGATTCCGGGATGCGCACGGACTGGCCGCGCACGGTTGCTGCGCTCGACGCACGTGGAATCAAGTGAGGCGGGGCGGTCGGCGATTCACCTCGTGGCCGCGGCCATGAAGCGCGCTTATGGCGGCCACAAGCCATGCCGGGCGGACGGGCATCCGGCCTAGGGCGATCGCTTCATCGCATCTGATTGCTGTGCTCGTGCAACAGGTCAACCCGAACATGGAGCAGCACGCCGCCACGCTGTGGTCGTGGTCGGAAGCAAAGCTGATTTCAGACGTGTCGGCCGGCGCCAGCTGAGCCGATAGGACCGTCGAGTAGTGGTGGTCCCGGTCCCCGCAGGGTGTCGCAAGGCCCTGGCCGGTCGCGATACTGGCCAATAGCAGGCTGGCGACCAGGAAAGCCGCCAGAAGAACCCGAAGCTGTCGCTGCAGGATGCTCATGATGCCTACTTAGCGCCAGATAGGTACGACTTGATTGATCAGGATCAAGTCGTACCTCCTGCCCGGAGGCAAAGCCGCCGCGCCTTCAATCCGTTCACTTCACCACGAGTTAGCGTTCTCGCGGTATGGTGGGCGTGCTGAGCCGCCGGAGTCCACTCTTGTACAACGCCTTGAAGACCGACCTTTCGACATTGCTGGGGATCAGTAAGGACGCCCTGCACATCCATCTTGGCCTCGCTCTCTTCATTGGTCTGGTGGTCATCCTGCGCCGCTCGCCCTCAAGCTGGCTGGCCTGGCTTATCGTGCTCGCGTTCGAGCTCGCCAACGAACTGATGGATTTCTTTCACTGGCACGCCGGTGCCTGGTCGTTCGAGCTGGGAGACAGCGGCAAGGACTTGATCAACACGATGGTCTGGCCGACGGTCATTCTGATACTGGCCCGGCTCCGAATATGGGGTCAGAGGCCGGCGAGCGGTCCTAATTCCCCGATTCAGGGCTCGGATCCGCGTTCGGCCGCGTAACTATGCTGGAGCGTGACTGCTACCACTCGTCTGGCGCGACCTTACGTCCCCGCGCCGTGTTCTGAACTTCTGCATCTCCGTCCGAGGGCACTTGATCGAGCGCAAGCCATTGCGCCGTCGGCCATGCCACCAATGTGGCGCCTTGGGTGCGCAAAGATCGCGGAGGTTACGATGTCATCCTATCCCTTAGGTGCGGGAGCTCACGGCATCGCTAAAGCGCCTGCCGAAGTCGTGTTTGCGTTTCTCGATGACCAGGAGAACCTCTCATCGCACATGAGCAAGCCGTCCGGCATGATGCTTGGCACAACCATGAAGATTGTAATGGAGCCTGACCATACCAAGCGTGTCGGGTCCCGCTTCGGGTTCACCGGCAGCGTCATGGGCATCCCACTAGGGGTGGACGAAGTCGTAACGTTCCGAGCGCCCCCCTCCAGCAAGACCTGGGAGACGACGGCGGAGCCAACACTTTGGGTGATCGGGCAATACTGCATGGGTGTTGATTTCCGCCGAGAACTGACCCGGGATTTCCACCGAGAAGTGACCCGCCTCTAGGTATGTTTCGGGTCGGGTTTGATGG